>Ga0265780_10008405_pt1 | contig 12549 bp, 17 predicted proteins | sample P1T30metagenome_FD_192432 | JGI IMG/M metagenome (GOLD analysis project Ga0265780, IMG submission 192432) | Plant litter microbial communities from East Loma Ridge, Irvine, California - P1 T30 | ecosystem: Environmental > Terrestrial > Plant litter > Unclassified | place: USA: California...
TTAGGGTGGAGATGGGGAGTGTGAGGGCGGTGGATGATGTTGAGGTTATTGGTAAGGAGGGGGAAGATGAAGACATACCCGAGACGAGGATACGGAATGTGAGTTCGGTCACGGTCAGTATTGGACTGGAGTAACATCGAGAGCAGCAGCGAGTAGTCATTTTACAAGATACCCAATTCGATTTCCTTCGCCGAACGTGGCAAACTTCAAAAGCATCGAGGTCTGACAAAAAGTTGAATATATAGCATTGAAGCCCAGAAACTAAAGCCCCCTTGCACCTCATTCCTATGCCCTTCGCGTCTCATCTTTCATCATCCAACACCCAGAACAAGAAAAGAAATTGAAGAGAATGACGTGGTTGTCGTGTACAAAGGAAAAGTTTGGTAGTCGCTTGATGTGATTTGCTGTTCTAGTGAACGTGGTGTGCCCGGTCCAGGGCGAATCCGGTAAAAGACAGAACGCCAAAGTGATCCGAAGGTGTATGCCACCCTAACTCCAGATATGATGTTGTTTGATCCGCACTATACGCCGAGGACAAATTATGCAAGCGACCGAGGTCGCGTAAATTGGTGTTGAATAATCCATGTTGAAATGCGTCGATGTTGTAACCCATGGGTGCTGCTCAGAATACTCCAGGAAGCGATGACCAAGGTCGGCGCGTGTCGTCTTGTGGGCCAGCATGCCTCGCGCTCGCATAGCTGCACCCACAAGCCATGAGGTCATTCGCGTGCAGAAGGTTGCGCAAATCCATTGACCCCAGGAGCAATGCCTTTAGCTATACTAGCTCTCTTAGCTTTGCCTCTTCAGCCCTCACGGACCTTCATCCCCAGAAGTCTACCCCATGGCTGATGTCGTAGAGCCTGTTCATTATGTCTTTCATCGCTCAACCTTGGGATACTGGTTTAGCATAGCCATGACGGCTACACCGATGGCAACGACGGCAACCATAGCTCCAACTGGTCCTCCATGATACATGAGATCTGAGCGACCTGGTTGCCGAGTAACGAGAGTGTTTGATGGCTTCGCGTCCACCTTATCACTATCATGCCCAACGGTATGACCGTTCGTCATGTGCGCTCGGCGAAGTATCTCTTCGGTGCCATCTTCATCGAGGTCCTTGTCCTTGATGATGGTGATCTCGCCTTCTTCCGCCTCATGGTCATCCTCGGATCCATCATGTCCTGAGGATGGGACTGCTCTTGATGATGGGCTGCTGGTCCTGCTTCGTCGCCTAGCTTCACGACTGGACGCCCTCGCATTATCTCGACGAATGCTCTCTACCATCTCTGCCAAAGTCTTGCGGTCTGCTTCGGCGGTCTCGGCACGCTCGCGGTATTGTTCCATTTGCTGTTTCATTTCGCTCATTTCGCTCATCATCAGGTCCAGACGTTGTTGCAGTTGCGAACTGGCATCGGCAGTAGCTGGCGAGGCAGACCCGTTCGCTAGGCCCGTAGTCTTTTCAATTGGCTCGGCATCGTCTTCTTCCATGGTGCCATTTGCATGCTCCAAGTCTTCGTCCTCGGGCTCCTGCTTTGATTCGCGTTCGAGTCGGCTGGCACGTTCCTCGGCATCTTCCCTCGCCCGACGCTCCTCAGTCAGCATTGCCTCCAAATCGCGGAGTCGAACGCTTTGTGATTCGATCTCTTTCTTTGCACTGGTCAATGCTTCGTTCAAAGAAGACATCTGCGCATCCGACCGCACTGGCGATCCTGTCTTCTGTCGCTCGGTGTCAGACCTTCTAAGCGAGGATGCGGCGTCTGGTTTGGCAGGGAGTGGCTGCTGTGGTGGCGGAGCAGGTGGGTCTGAGAATCTCGCCTTCAGGCTGTTATCCTTGATGGGAGAGATCTTGGTTGGGTCAATGGGCGAAGCTTTGGTAAAGTCTTTCTTGGGATGCGCGGTCAAGATAGCGTTGATGTACTGGTGAGTCTGTTGGAGCTCTTGTGATTGTTGCTTGGCAGCTTTGATCTCGGCCTGAAAATGTTAGTGTTTCTCATCATTCACAAGGCGGTCGACTTACGTTCAGCTTTTTCACTACCTGCTCCATTGTGATGGGCTGGAGCCAGAAGTTGGGGTGCCGTGGTTGTTGCATGCCGTTACCATACGCAGCGATGGCGCCAGGGCCTTGCATCCGCTGGCTGTTGATCGAGCCCTGGCTTGGTGTCCGGCCTCGCATGTTGGCTAGTTGTTGCTGGCCATTGGGCGCCATCATGTTGGCCATTTGCTGATTCTCTAGCTCTCCAAAGTTGAGGTCCATCATATCGCCTGCGGATCTCGCGTATATGCCGGCATGCTCGACGCGTGCAGCGACCTTGTGGTGCACGATGGTCTTCTGGTCTTCGCTGACGATGTCGATGCCGAGTTCCAGCATGTCTTGCTCCCGCAGCTCGTGTGGGTCAGAGTCCCGGTTCTCCTGTGACAGCCGAGAACCGTTCACAAAGGTTCCGTTGGACGACTTGACGTCTCGGATCCATATCTTGCCCTGTCGGTCCGCCCATACTTCAGCGTGCTGTCTCGAGAGGACTTTGGAGTCGAAGTAGCCGTTCAGAGGGGTGGGTATTGTTTTGTTGTTGGTCTGTCGTCCTATGCGAAGGACGTCGGGAAAGAAGGGGACGGTGATGGTCTTGCGTTCGAAGGTGCCGTTCATGGGCATGAGGTGCAGCACGGCAGTCTGTTCTTGGGCCTGGGCCCTCGATACGCCATTTTGTTGCTGCGCCTGTACAGCGCCGTTGCTCTGAGAAGGAACCATAGGGGCGGGTGATTGCAGCGCGCTCATGGCCGATGCTGCTGATGAGCCTGGACCTGCCGATGCGACGGGCTGGGGGCGTGCTGTTGTTATTCCGGCGATGGGCTCAGTCTTGGTCGCGGGCCATAGTCCCTTGGGGGCCTTCGATTTGCGGGCAGCCCACGCTGGATCGGTGCCGTTTGGCAGCGCGACGCCGTTTGACTGTGACGAGGCGGCAGATATGGTCGAGGTGGTCGACGCCTGTGACGACAGCGACGAGCTGGAATTTGACCGCTGGGCGCTCTTACGCGGCATAAAGGCTCCGTTGGGGTTACCTGCCTCGGCGCTCCATGGCTGCCGATTGAGGTTCTGGGGGAGCGCGACTGCCGTCATTGGGGTGGAATCGGAAGCAACACGGCGCAGCGGCTCAGGGACACTTTTCTCGAGATGCCCGTCCTCTCCGCTCTAGCGGCTCGACAGCAGCGTTACAACACCAAAGGCAAGCAGAGGCGACAGCGACAGTCGGCAGTCGGATCAGGAACTCATGCGTCGCGGAATGATGCAGTGGTCGGGCGGTGCAGCGCGTGGGAAGTGGAGGAGTTGCGCGGTGGCCGAATGTCGTGTGCTGGTCGTGGAAGCCCGTGCGACGTCAGGGCGATGCAGGCGCTGCAGACTGGCGCAGAGCACGACAGCAGGGCCTGGAGGAAGTCGAATATGCGAAAAGAGCCGCGGATCGGGCGTGGCGATGGGCAGTGGGGAGCGTTTTCGGATGCGGGTGGTCTAAGGAGACAGGAGTGAGGTGTCGTTGTCGTCGGGCCTTGTCCCACTGCTGCGACGCTGACTGGCCAGCCCTGGGTGTGCGAGATGCGAGATGCGAGATGCGAGATGCGAGATGCCGGCGTGATGTGGTTGTAGAGAAGACGACGGCACGGGCACGAAAGATTTGAGGACAGGATTGTTGCTGGAACGGCAAACACGCTATACTACGGGATGATAAGACAATGCTGGGGCGGTTCGCTTCATTCCTGCGGCGAAGTGAAAGGGCATCTAAAGTCACGTGCCCTGCGCGGCAAGCGAGTTGACATCGGGACTGCGTCAGAGGTAGAGAGTGCCCAAGACAATGAACAAGTTTCGCCTTGTTACAGCCCAGCTGGCATCGCGACTACGCACATGCGTATTGGCGGACACTGCATACTGTCAACACTGACGTGTGGACGTTAGCTTCCGTCATGCATTCCATGGTTCTTCTTTCTGGGGTGCAGTGGTGCTCGTTTTGGCAGGTGCACGAGCCGCCCCGAGCTTGAAGTGGGACGGCCGAGCTACAGAGACCACCGAGTTTCTTCTCCGCATTCGCTCGATTGAAGCTTCACAGCATAGCAACCAGTATGCCGGTGCCTGTTTCCTCCATGCCGCAAGGCGCGCGTGGCCCGACTACACTTGACAAGCGTATGAAACAGCCATTTGCAACTTGTAGCAGACCGGCTAACAGACAGCGCGCAGTGAAGATGGGTGGCATGATGGGTGCATGTATGTCGCATGCAGACAAATGCGATGGACTATAACCTGACATATGAGCAGCCGTCGGCCTCATCATTGGCTTCATATTCGGTGCGCATAGTCCGCCCGCCTAAATACCCACTCTGACTTTCCAGGCTTCACCAACATTGTCCGCTTCGGTCCCGGGCCAAATGGAATGCTGCGGACATTGGGACAGTACATGATGGGGTCAGCCGCCACCTTTGGGTATGCGCCGCGCCAAGTCGTATCATACAAGCGCTGACAATCGTTGGTAGCTTCTTCATGGCCATCGGTACCACAATCCGAACAGACAGCTCGCCCATTGCCACCGAGGCTTTCAGCAGAATCAACCGAACGCCCATCATCCTGCAGCGCCAACACCCAAGTCTCAGCAGCCCTCGCGACGCGAAGAACTAGCCATAGACTCATGCGGAGAGGAGAGAACAGGACATCCTCAATCGGACAGAGGCCTGTACAACACCATGAACAGAGGCATACGAAGACATGTACATATAACGTGGGCGAAGAGCCGACGCCAAGCCGCACCACTATTGATGCACGGTGGGCATTAGCACGTCTTGGGATCAGTTTACCAATCCTAATGCAAGAGACATTTGGATTGTTGTTTGTCAAAACTCACCCCAAACTTTCTATTCTTGCTTTCAGTTTGTCGTCCAGCATTATTTATAGAGTGCCTTCCCTTCCCTTTCCTTGATCACATACTCCGCGCACCTACTCATCATAGAAATGGCCAAGCTAGAAGCCGACATCGCCACGGCCAAGCGCCTTTCCCTCCTCACAGACACAGACACGGACTGCTGCACCGCATCGAGCTCCGCCGCCCCTCACGCTCCGCTCGACGCCCTACTTAAGGACCTTCTCCAAGTGCAGACAAGGCTCGAAAATCACGAAGCTCACCAGACACGATTGGATTGCGACAGCATGGCGTCTAACGTCAAGGCTTGGGCAGATCAGCTCCGCTTGGTGCTTCGCAGTCTAAACGATGCGGAAGTGCAGAGATCTGCCGAGGTTTTGCAGGGTGTGGACTGGTACAATGCGAATCTGGCGGCGTGTAGGGAGGATTGTGAGAAGAGGATGCTGGCGATGAAAGAGGAGTATGAGGAGAAGAGCGCGGTGGGGAGGGGTTGTGCCACTATGTGAGGAGGTCTGATGAAGCACAAGTTGTGAGGCTAGCTGGCTTCTCGATGGTGGTGCCCTTGACAAAAAGAATAAAGAATATTGCTTAATCTTATGTTCGGTGGAGATAGGGCCTTCAACCTTCTGCACGCGACTTCGTCATATGCAGCGTGGCTTCCACATTTGAGTGGATGTGATCCGCCGCCATAGGCAAGCGCGCCTGTCTCCCCCAACATACACAAACGTACATGTTTTTACATCACTGCGCCACCACAAACCTGCCCCTGTCATAATGTATGCGCTCCTCTCATGGCCCTCAACTAGCCGCTGGGATGATACTTCCTACACCGTTGACTAGTTTTCCTGCGTGCGACCGCGACCATCCAATCTAGACTCCTGATTGAAGCCACACCCATATCAGGGTATCCTGCACGTCTTGGCATATGAGCACATTTGTGGCATGCGTCTTGACCAGGGCAACCCTTTCGATCCGCTTGGTCTGACCTATCAACACCGCCAACACCATCAACGCTACGACATCGCATGAGCACCTCACCTGGTTATGAAGCCCACACCTTGACTTGCCTGCACCTGCGCAACGTTTGAAAGACCTTACAGCGAGTTTCGTCATGATGAACGATACCACAGAGTAAGCTGCCTTCACATTTTGAACTGATACAGAGCTGTTTATCACGGTGCTCTTACAAATGCTACTATTCCCTCTTTTTCTGCATCGCGTTCTTGTAACACATCTCTTTTTCTCCAACATGGCTATCTCACTTTTCGACCTGCCTGCAGAGTTGCTTATCTCTATCGTATCCCTCTTGCATGTCAGAGACTTGCTCAAGTTCTCTACATGCTCGCGTTTTGCTCGCAGTCTTGGGAATTCAAGCCTCCATACCCTGAAGCTTGACTTCTATAATCCACCTTGTCAACGAAACTTCCGCCTTGCTACAGGCAATGTCGCTCGTTTGAGATGCCCTAGCCGTGCGACCTCACCACTTAGACGACTAATAGCATCAACGCACACGCAAGCGTGTCGAGCGACCTCGGCTTCCTTCAGCAGCAGGTTTCAGTTAGACGAGGATATTCCAGACACAATATCTGTACTCATACAGGACGCTCAGGAGTATGAGAATGAAGTTCTCGTCAACCTCCACTCTAAGCTTATCACCTGTATATTGGCTCGGTATCACAACATCCGGCGCCTTGACATAGCGGTATGGGTATTGACCGTCCTGATGGCAAAGGCTATACCAGAACTTCCAGGACTACGCTCGCTATCAATTGTCATACAGGAGACTGCATACACGAGGGTTACTCAGAGGGAATTCGCGGCTACTCAGACAGCAGCCTGGCATGCGCTAGCTTCATCTTCCGCCTGGACCGATGGGCTGCGCATGCTCAAGATCAACAATGCGGACATCATACAACCAGATCTATTGACGCTTCTAAAGCATGCACCAAGGTGCCAGGAACTGAGTATGATCAAATGTCACGCTGTTAACACAGCGCTATGGGACTTCTTAGGAACTAACTGGGAAGGCCGAACAACGTTGCGAGTCCTCGTGGTGAGGCAATGCGGCATAATTCTTGGTAAATCGGCCTTGAACGCAATCGGGAAGATGGGATCACTGCAGGTAAAACATATTCAGCACATTAGTGTAACATTTGCTAACAATACAGTATCTCGACCTCCGTGACTGCCGTGAAGTATTCTGCAATGCCATCAAACAGACGAATGATGACAGATGGCACATTCCCGTCATGATACCTCCCCGGGCCATCACTGGATCAGAAGAAGACATACTCGAAGCCGATTTAGACTGTGACAGTAGCGAAGACGAGGAATACTTTGCAGCAAAGATTCGGTAAAGTGTTGATTCGATTCGACAAGACCATCTCGAGATCATGCAGATCATTCGGGGGCTTCTGTCATCTATCTAGTACTACGTATGCGGGTATAACCATCCTCCAAGTCCCATAAAACAGACAGTCATGAGCGTCGTGATGAATGCCTGACTAACATGCCAAAGACCTTCAACCTGTTCAAATCTCCATCTCATCTCCATCCGTCTCTGGCGTCTCTTGACCCGAGCTGTCAGAAACTGACCCAATGATCGATCGCGCACCATGGCTAGCCGCGCCGCGAAGGTAGCTGGAATAATCCGACACGCGCTGTGACTTGAGCTGCCAGTCTTGATCTCTATGGAGCTGTTCCTGGCGAACGCGTTCATGATCCTTGACGACATGCTGATAAGTCGGGTGACCCACCGCACCACGCTGGTGAAGGAAATGCGCCTGCTTCGCCGACCCACGCCGCATCCTCTCGAAACTTCGTTGCTTGATCACACTACCCGAAGCTTTCTTGACCGTCATGCGCTTGCGCTTCTCGCGCTCCACGCGCTCATCCTCCTCCCTCTGAACACGCAGCACGACACGGTACTTCTCGTTCAAATACGCGCCGATCATCGCGGGACTCCACGACGCAATCCACGCAATACCCTCCGTGAACTCCTTGCTCTCGAAAAGATTTGCGAGCAGTTCCTCCGCGTCCGCGGGCGTGATGATACTCGCCTCCGTCTCAGCATGGATCTCGCGGTACAGCACGCCCACGCGGAACTGGCGCATTGCATCGTCGAGGGCGCGCGCGCACGCCGGCTCGTTGAGCATGTCCCAGTACGTCACGAGACCGTCGTAGAGGTCCGCGATGCTCGGGCCGTTGACGAAGACGGGCTCCGATGGCTGGTTGAAGCCGTTGGTCACGCGGAGGGTGAGCATTTGAGCCATGTCCTGCAGGCGCGCGAGGAGCGCGTAGTACAGGTCTTCAAAGTCTTCGAGAGGGCGCTCGGTGACGGGCTTGTTGAGACGCTCGCTGGCGGCTTGACGCAGGCGCGCGGCGTCTTTGGTGAGGCTGGACAGTGGGCTGAGGGTGCTGACGCCGGCGTAGAGGCGGTCGTGGAGAGTCTTGAGGGAGGGGGTGTATGGGTCAGGCTTTGAAGAGGCGCCGAAGAGCTTGGTGTGCTCGTCGATGCTGATGAGGTAGCTGCTGAGATCCACGAGGTTGCAGATGATTTGCTCCGGGTCGTGGGAGTCAGTGGCGGCTTTGACTTGTGCCTCTGTGGCCGCGGGCTTGAACAGCGGGAGAGAATGCATGCTGGAGTGGCCAGGCATGTTTCTCAGGTGATGTTATCTGTGGATGTGGTGTGTGGTGTGTAATTTGTGGGAAAGTAAAGCGTGAGATGTGAGGTTTCTTGCAAAGGATTTTGAGAAAAGTGTAGTTTGTGGGATTGAGTTTGAGCAGAAGTTAAGAGTTTTCCAGTAGTTGAGAAGACTTTGTGGACTCAGCGGAAAGAAGGGGGCTGGTAGCGAGTTGGGTGAGAGTGAGGTAAGGTGAAAGGGACACCCGTGGGCGGGTAGACGAGTGTCCCTCTTGTGCTATTCTTCGACTTGGTAGAGGAAATGTGTTGACTATCGTTGGCAGTTAATGTATGGTAGACAAGAGTCGTGTACCAGGACTTATTTGAGGGTGGTCGTGATATCGCGATGGTTTGTCGTCATGGGAACCACTGTGCTAGACTGCGACAATCTCGATTGTGAAAACGAGCAACTCTGCGATGACGAGACACGAATACTAAAGCTCTGTTAGAACGTGATTCCAATTTAAGTATGTGTTGCTATGATGATCATTTGAACGTGGTCGCAGGTTATAAGCTGAGGCTGGTGCTGCGACTGGCGTTTGTAGGCGTCCACCTCACCACCATATCTCGTCCTACAGGCCTTCACCTTGGATTCCCGACCACCTCAATAATCTGATGAGTCACCAAAGTATGAGCGCGGGAACTCGCTCCAGCCGCCCGCGATACTACAGGCGCACGCAGAGGTGTAATCACGTGAGATCATTGACGACACTGCCCAGGCGGCAAAGCCTGTGACAAAGTGAGGCACCACTAGGATGTCGTACCATTAGGGAGCCATTTGAACTTTGGGACAAGTTCATGGAGAGGATTGGTACGCCAAGTAGAGAAGCTACACATCTTGGTCCGTTAGAGCATGTCCGCTGTCAACAGATCCAAAAGATGCAGTATACGTACCTGAGCGTCACCGATGCAAGGTATCGTGACGTGTGGCACCGTCGTCACTGAAACACTTTTGAAGTCACCATACTTCGTAACAACAAGAACACAACACAGAGCGTCCTCGCAACACGCTACATTTACGCCAGAGAACTCATCTCTTCCTATCGAGCCGCGAAATAGGTGCCGGTCGCGGTCCTTCTGCATCACTGATTATCCTATTTGCACCATCCAGCTGGTTCTGTGCAACCTCTATTATTTCTCTTGTTGTCGCAAGATTCTTCCTCATGACCCCAAGATCGATTTGCAGCACTGCCCGTCCCTTCATTGTGTCTGGCTCCTTGAGCGCAGCCGTCTCCAATGGGCCAAGGACAGTGTCGAGATCCCGACAGCTCTCCTCCGCCTTCTCTATGCGTGGCGGGAAGATACGAACGGTTTGACGCGCCGCCTCGAGACTCCGAGCTTTCACAGAAACGCCCGATTCATAGACTGCGAGGTCGAGATCGTCGTCAAGGCCTGGAAGCTGTGCTGAGGCTGCTTCGAATGCTTCATAAATCTTTTCTGCATTACCGTAAACAGTAGTAAAGGCTTCACTTGCCTCTGGAGTATCTGGATTGGGTTCGACGTTGAGATGGTCTGCGATACTGCGAGCGGACATTGGAAGTCTTCCCCGTCGAGATGGACTGGCGGTTCAGAAGCTGGAAGATCCGGCAGTGTTATCTGGTAACTGAAAACAACAGTTGAAAGCGCAGGATTTTTTTGGTAACTTCTAGCAGCTGCTGGTTGAACGTTTCTGGCGAGCAAAAAAAGTGGTAGTGCTCAAGTTGTTATAGATAATGAACTTGTTTGGTCAAACACCAGTGGAAGTATCAGCTATGATTTGCACGAGATGACACTTGTTTTACAGAACAGCTCACGTGTCCCTCTAAACTGACGGCCCGGAATCTTGTTCCCTTTCACCTTGTACGTAGCCAAGGTCACGTCATCCAACACTTGTGCGCGCATCTTTTGCTCCCGCATACACTCTGCCATCAATCATCTGCATCATCGCAAAACAAATGACAGCAACTCTCAACGATCAAGAACCATGGCCAACGACTACATCAACAACCTCTTAGTGCAAGGCGGACGTGCACCACTATCGCCAGACGACGTGGACGTCAAGCGAGCCATAGCCGCTTGTCAGAACTACGAGGCTTTTGAAAAGTAAGAGTACAACAACCCACAGCGAGTGCTCATGTGCTAAGCCTTACCAGTGCTCCCGTCCTTCCGAGCACCATCAACATGTTGAAGGCACCGCCCGTTACAACGACCAACACTATACGCCGACCTCTCCGTGACTGGGACGACCTATCTAACCTCAAGACGCGCGTCATAAGGAAGCTCCTCAACGTCCTAAAGGAACGCTGCGCGATAGCCCGCGATGCCACAGACGACAGCCTGACCACTCTCGAGATCTCCACATACGTCTTCAACTCGGACCACGACCCCTTTGAGCCCGCTGCAGGATTTCCCAAGTACATGAAGGCTCTCAACAAAGCTAAGCTTGCCGGCCGCGCCCTGTTTCCTCCCCAGACTGCATATCGCGATGCCATCACGGCGCTCAACATGTTGGTCACTGACCTTGTCGACCTGTTGCCGAAGAACCACCCGGAAAAGAAGCGCATCAGCAGCGAGCTGAACGAGGGTAGATCGAAGGCTCGCCAGGACGAGGAGATGGTCCAGAAGACTTTGCATCCGGGGAACACTAGTCTCAAGCCGATGACATACGTAGCCACTGCGCGAATGAGGTTCGTTAACTGGGCTAAGGAGGAAGAGAAGCTTAAGGCATGGGCAGAAGAATGCATGGATGCGTTGAAGTAGTGAAGGCGGTTCTGCGCGGACATGCTGCAAATGGGTTCGCATGATGATCTCGAACTCTCATGTGCCGAGATGCAACATGCTTTCGCGATAGTCATCGCAAGATGTGGATCACGTGTCTTGTGTTCTGTGAGCCAGGACAGGAAGAGTCGCCAGACCGTTGTCGATCTCTCGATAGCGCCTGCCAGACTATCAAATGCACTTGACACTTAGCACACAGATCACCAGCTTCTTCATGAAGGCGGACTTTACACATTAAATCCAATTTCTTATCACAAATGATCGCTAACGTTCCGCTGCCTTGTCAAAAAAAAACTCGCTATGTTCCTTACATGCTCCAGGTATACCCAAGTTCCCAACTCGGAGCCTTCCTTTTTTCTCCAACCTTGGATCTCGTGGTTGCTTCCACAAATCCATCCCAAATCCGGCATCCACCCATGTACACATGATCGCAGTGTCACCGCGTGCCTTCTATGCTTCTTGCGGCGTTGTATATTTACAAATCGTCGTCGTCCCATTCCACAGCCCCATCTCGAAGCATACCCAAGGTTTGACTCGACGGAGCATCACCGATGAGAGTCGCGGGCGCGGCGGGCGTCGGGAGTGAGTCAATATCCATTGAGTCGACATCACCAGCCGGTACAGAGCGACGAGTCTATGACGAAATTAGTAAATATCTTTGTACGCGCGATGCAAGATAGACATACCTTAGGTCTAGCAATATAGCGGCCCTCAATCGCAACCTTCTTGTTCGGCAACGAATCGTCGTCCATGCAGCGCTTGCGCTTGTTGCCATCAGTTGACTTTGACGGGCGTGCATGGTTGCGAGGCGTAGAACCTCCGCCTGTCGTCCTGCGGCGCGGCCCCCAGATGATGTTGCCGAGCTCGAGGCCTTCTTGAACGAGGAGGTTGGAATCCTCTTCTTTGTCATCACTTGTAGACTTCTTGGGCTTCGAATTGTGGGAAGCATCGCTGTTCTTCTTATCGCTCGCAGGCTTCTTGGACTTCGAAGTGCGGGAAGATTTGCTGTTCTCGCTATTGTCTTCGCTGTCCTCATCATCCACGACAGTTTCTGCGCTCTTGTAGTGCTTGTTTTGAGCAGCTCCAGCTTTCTTCTTGCTGGAAGACTTCTTCTTGATGACAGGTTTCCCAACGCCCGGCATGCCTACGGTGAGGAAACCCAAGCGACCGGCACGAGCAGTCAATGCCCCAGGTGTCGCCTTCTCTGCGTCCGCC
>Ga0265780_10008407_pt1 | contig 12547 bp, 9 predicted proteins | sample P1T30metagenome_FD_192432 | JGI IMG/M metagenome (GOLD analysis project Ga0265780, IMG submission 192432) | Plant litter microbial communities from East Loma Ridge, Irvine, California - P1 T30 | ecosystem: Environmental > Terrestrial > Plant litter > Unclassified | place: USA: California...
ACGGGACCGAAGGTAGAAAACGCCTGGAGAAGGACCTCGTCGTTGACCTCGTTGGACAAGTCACCGACAAAGATGTGGAAGTGGTTGGAAGTGTCCTCCTTGGCGGTGTTGTTGGACTGATAGGCCCAGTTGACGCGGATTTCCTATCAAAGTCAGGCGTGTTACCCCAAGACCTTCTGGAGTGCGCGCTTACGTTATTGTGGATACGACGGCCGTTGAGAGTCTGCATGCCTCTCTCGGCCGCCCCCGGGTCATCGTACTCGACGAACCCATAGTTGAAGCCCTTTGAATTCACCTGTTAGCCGTCAGTCCGCGTGTATTTCGCAAATGATGCAAGATAGACCCAGACTGTGCCACACGACATGGAAAAAGCAATGCAGCGCTGGAGTTTTATCTTACAGACGGAGAACTGACGGTCTTGTCTGGAATGATCTTAACGCTCTGGACGTGGCCAGTCGTCTCGAAAATCTGACGCAGCACATCTTCAGTTACTCGGGGGTCCAGTCCTCCCACATACAGCGCTCGCTTGTTCGGTTCGGGCGCGGCGCGACGCGGGACGTAGCCTGGTCCACCACTGCCGGGAGACATGGCGTCCAAGCCCGGGTTGCCAGGCAGGGGCGAGCCCAAGGCGGTCGGGATGGGGTTCGTATTCTGGGGGATGACGACAGGCGCGAGCGACGGGGGAGGCATGTGCTGCTGGGGAGCGCCGTGTTGTCCGTCATAGCCAGGGGCTCCGGGTGGAGGTGGGAGATTACCTCCAGACTGTTGCTGGTCGGCCATTGCTGCTAGGAAAAGGTGCGCGACGGGCGCACGTGGCTCGTTAATGGGAGTATGGGAGAAACGAAGTCTTGGGCAGCCAGGCGAGCGATGCAGGGAAGCGACGTCGACACGGCCACGAGAGGAGCAGGTGGTCGATGGCGAGGCAGGCGGCAAGGAAAGTCGTTAGGCGCGAGCAAGACCAGATGCGCAAAGAAAGAAGCAGAGGAAACAGAGGAAGAGAGAGGGCAAGGAGATGCGAAGACACGCAAAGAACCGACGCCGGACAACGGAAAGCTGATAGCCTGGGTTCTGTGTGGGGTGAGGAGGGAGAGATGCGAAGGGTGAGCGCAGCAAGAATTAGCCCAAGCGCCCCGAATGCACGGCGGGCCGGGCGTTAGCTGGACCACCGTAGCCTTGCCGCGCCGCTTACTTTACCAGCGACAGCGGTTTGGTACACTGTATCAGTCCCGGGACCGCTGCTCTGGAGGAGCTCACGGCTGCCACTGTGGAATGAGACTACTGCAGGCTTTGGGGAGGTGTGCTGGCAGCGTCTTGTGTGCTGCACTGCGAATCGCTGCGGAGGGCGTGATCGGGACTGCGTGAGTGGAGTCTGTTCACGAAAAGATGGTCTGCAAAGGGTCCTCCTACGCCTAGTGATACACGTACATTACCATGTGCTAGCGTATGGCTGCCTTGATATCTGCTGCCTGGACACAATAGCACTGACTGCGATTGATGCCGTCCACCCCTCACCATCGCCCCTTCCCCGCGACGCGCAATGGGAAGGTGCGCTGGAAAATTTCAGGCTTGGCGTGTAATGAACGGCAGGTGCGCTTCGGCTGTGGAAAGCTTGGTGCCACGCCAGTTTAGGCTCAACGCTACCAGCGGAAAGCCAGCCCGCATGTGTCAAAGGCAAAGGCAGTGAAGACGCCGACCGCCGATCATCCCTCGCGTCCGTCTGCGCGTCTCCGAAACCTCTACTGCACCTCGACGGCTCTCCATCACACCACACCTCCCCGTCCCACAGCCGCCAACATGGCCGCCACACACCCAGCACAAGCAGCCCAGCAGCCACCCGCCGCGCAGCCGCTTATTGGCACACAGAACCTCGACACCCTCCAGGGCATGCTGAATCTGGTCTTCCTGCAATCCGGGCGCTTCATCAAAGAACACCAATCAGGCGGCGGCACCGGTCGCCAGAAGCTCGCGTTCCAGCGCGCGGTACCCATCGCAACAGAGCGCTGGCACGATGCGCTCGACGAGCTGGAGAACGAAGTGCGCCATGCCCAAGTAGTCCTGCGCCGAGACCTCGCACGCCTGAAGGAACATCGCAAGCAGCGCGAGATAGCCGTGAAAGAGAAGGAAGCAGAGAAGGCGAGACTCGCAGCTGAATCCCGCAACGTCGGAACTTTCACCAAGCAGCTGGACCCTGTAGTCGAAAAGGTCTCTACCCCAGCACAACCCGAAGCGCCCACAGAAACAAAACCCGAGCAGCAACCCTCCCCCGAGATGCCCTTGAAGCGCGAAGAAGAAAACGTGCCCCCGCCAATCGACACCTCCGCCGCCCAGGAAACGGACCGCGACCCCCTCTTCGACGGCACGCCCACGACCACCAACCCCCAGGAAAACGAATTCGACTTCGACGCCATGTTTGGCGACGCAATGGATACGTCAGGTGACAACAACAATCAAGACAATATGATGGACACGTCTGGGGATATGGACTTTAATTTCGACGAGAGTCCCTCTTTGCTGCGCGGCCTGGAGGACTTTGCAAGGGATAGTGTGGACAGTTCGACGGCGCAGAACACAAGCACCGTGCATGTCGATATCGATATGACTATGCCCGACCTGCCACATCTCAACGCTAGTGCTGAACCACCCGCATCTGCGCCTGTCGAGCAGCCAGCGCCGCCGAAAGAACCGACGCCTCCCCCGCCACAGCCACCTGCTGAACCTGCTCCTGCGGCCGAGACTGCAAATAATGAAACCGCGAACAACGAGGCGAGTAACGACGATCTCATGGGCGGCATGATGACGGACAACCTCGATGATCTGTTCAACATGGACGAGTATGCGAACCCGGAGCAATCCTCTTTTGACGACGCGTTTTTCAATTTCGAGTAGTACTCTTCTTTCCCTTGATGCCTCGGCGTTCTAGTGGATTTCGTGTACTTGTATACCCCAGAGGCCGGCGCGCGCTCTATTTCCACATCTATGCGCAATATGTATCCATCAAATATCAAGTCAAGTCTTCAGTAATATTATAATATCACCCTCAAGTTGCGAACGTGGTGAACTCTTTCTCTAAGATTATTGATTGATTGTATTCATTCATGCTCTGCGACGCACGTCTCAAAGCCATCGACCCTAACACAGCACGTGCACTGAAATGTGCTTTGTTCCGATTCCTTCGTAGCTAACATCGCGCCGTGATATGCAAGACCGTAAATCGCTAAAATGTCAAAAAGCTTTATCTTCCAATTCTTTCATCATGTCGTCCTCGCTAGACACGACCTTTTCGCTGAAGAGCTACTCCGCTAGTGGCATCTCAGGCGTCTGTCCAAGCCCCTGACTTTGATCCTCCGGACTCTTCGCCGTCTCCGTATCTTGCTGCTCGCCGTTATTGCTGGCCACGACTTCCTCGATAATGGCCGCAAAGTCCATGGTGATGCCGCCCACGTTCATCTTAAGCAACGCAGCGGTTTCCTGGCCATCGTGCAATTCCATCTTCACATCGTTGTCGAAGCTGTGCAGCATGGAGTCGCTGCCGAACATGCTTGCGCCATTCCACATGCCGTTGGTCGATGTGATGGTGTCTTCGTAGAGTTCGAAACCTAGACCCAGTGTGCCGTTTTTGGGTGGTGAGCTTTGCATGCCCATGTCGCTAGATAGGAATTCGTCGTTCATGAAGTCGGTGTATTGACGTCCTGGGGTGTTGAAGGTGGGGAAGTTGTTGAAGTCAAGAGCTTGGGATGGAGATGAGAAGCCGGCGCCGTCTGAAAGCATGGCGTTGAGCTGCCGAGTGAAGGGCGTCTCTGGGGCAATAGTTACAGCCCGGGTGCCTCGTGGAGTGAGGATGTTTCGTGAAGGCGTTATGCGTGAAGGGGTCATGAGAAGGTCGCCATTCTCCGCACCTCTTCTGGGAGTAAGAGCGTTCCTACGGCGCGAGCCAGGAGTCGGAGTCTTCAGTAAGTCTTGGAACATCATGTCCTTCTGGGGCGTAGTCTTAGGAGATGCTGGATCCTCGAAAAGGTGCGCAAGGTCATCCTCTTCCTGAGCTGGTGGCGGTGGGCAGTTCTCCTTGTCCGGATTCTCCTGCTCAACATTGGCCATCTGTACAACAGGCGTCTCGAACCAGTTGGTTCTCGGCATCGCTGAGGGAACGCAACCGTCAAAGCCAATTCCCGCATTGTCACAGGTATTGCACGGCCTTTCCCGATCACAAGCGCGATGTAACTTCTTGCACCTTTGGCAACGCGGCCTGTCCGGTACGACATCCCTGTTGCCATCATCTGAAACCGTTCGAGGATGTGGTGGATGGGGTGACAGAGACTTCGCCTGGCCGTCCTTACGTGGCGAAGGAAATAGTAGTCGGCTTGTCGGCTTTGGCGTCAACTCTGGGTCAACATCAATGGGAGAATGCCTGCTCCCTCGAACACCGGCAGGGCTTGACTGAATAGCTCGCCTCAAAGCTTCTTCTGCAGCTTCTTTGTCTAGCTCAGAGGCATTTATCGACGACATGCAGCTGGTAGCGCGTCCAAGAGCTGGTGGTGGTGGAGGCATGGTCGGATCGGCACTACCATCAGTCTGTGGGATGCCTCCCGCACTCTCTTCTGGCATAATCGGCTCAGAATGCGGTACAGGCGCGTCGGAAGCTAGTCCGTCATCCATGCTGATTGATTTGGTACGAGCAGCTGTTGCCTGGCGTTTGCGCTTCGTTCCACGATCCGACTTGTCCCAGAGCTTCCGTGGCCGCATTGAGCCCTTCTTGATCAGCCAGAGCCCACATGGGTTGCACAGATTGAGATCCTCGAATTTCTTTCCATCCAGTTCCTCACGCGTGACCTTGTTTTTGAATACTCGATAGGACAAGAGCCCACCATTCTCTTCAGAAGGCTCGATCACTTCGTAAGCAATGATACCCGTCCCCGTTGCGTCCTTGGAAATTTCGATATCGTTTGGTGTGCCTTCTTCCACGCGAGTAAAAGCCTTTCTCCAAGTTGGCGTATCGATCTCTCCGCAGTTCTTGCAGTGTGGTGGCAGCTCGCCCGCAGCAATGGCTTGCTCCATCTTCTCTTTGATGTACTTCTTTCTTCTGGCACCCGATCCACTTCGAGGGTTACCTGAGTCTGATGGCATAGGAGCATCTGACATGGGCTCGCCTGCTCCCGACCATGTTTGCGACCTCGAGAGTCCCTTGCCCCTGGGCGCTTTAGTCTTCTGTGGAGGCAGGTTCGGGGTGGCAGAACGGCTATAGGCTTGTGTATCAACCTCACTGACAGGCGAAACATGAGAGGCAGTTGCGTCTGGTGAGTTCCCTTGAGCTTCATTATTTGACGGCTGTCGCTGGTCTATCCGTTGCTGTGTCGGTCCAAAGGCGTGTGAATCTAAAGATCCGGGACGGTTGGCAACGGAGTCCTGATCAGTGGTTTGTAAGTGCTCTTGTCCATTGGTAGATACACTATTAGGCTGCAGCTCGATACTTTGTGCAATCTGCTGTGGTACTGGTTTGCGGTAGTGTTGTTTCGGTTTCGGCACATATGATTGCGGTAGTCGGTCGACTGGGCCTGGATTGACCTGTTGCCAAGGGTTGCCTGATCGATCCTGGCGTCTGCGTATGCGGGTTTCAGTGGCAATGGGCAAGTCGCTGCCGTCCCAGATGTTACTGCCGAAGTCCATGCCGTCCTCTTCCAGACCTAGTGGCATGTCACTAACGAAACCAGAGTCATTGGGCAGCGGTAGGGTAGGTAATGGTGGGCTAGATGGGTCAGGGGACGCCGTACGTTGAGGTGCAAGTGGGGGAGAGGAAGGCATATCCATGGGGGTGTCTCCCGGACTCTCTCCCCTCTCGTCATCTGTCGAATCTACGGCGGTATCGGAGAACATGCTTGCATCATATGGTGACATGTACAGTTGGCTCTGGTCCATTGATGCATGTCGTAATGCACTAGGGGCTGGTAGGCGACGACTCCCGCGCTGCCCAAATGCTGCATCGCCTGGCCGTGGTGTGGGTGCCCGCGGTATCGAATCGGCAGACGCCAAGGCTGCAGCAGGGTTGGCGGCAAGGGGTCTATGAAGACGTACAGAAGCCGCTGTGCTAGCCGTCACACGAAGCGAATCGTTGTGTGCCGTCAGTGGCGTCTTCTTGGGCCTCTTTGTCTGAATGATGCGGGCGCGCTTCTTTGGAGGGCCCTCCTCTTGCTGCTCAAACATGTACTGATCTTGATTTTGATAGTGCTGCTGCGGGATGACGTCGCTTCGCACAGATGTGCGGGATGCTGGTCGGGAGTCTGGGTTGTACTGATAATGGTGGAAGGACAGAGTGCTCATGGCTGGACTAGAGGCACGGGTCGGCTGTGTGTTGAATGGCAAATTCGACTGGTCGTAGAAAGAGTCGGTCCGCATAGGATCCTGTGACGGGCTGTTGCGGGTGAGCATCTGATGAAATGGTTCAAAGCCTCCGATAGACGAGCGCTGGGAAGTGTGGCCGGGCATCGTGGGCATTGGCTGAGCAAGTTGGCTCAAGGCGGGGTTCTCTTTCAGGAAGTCGGACCAGGCATTGTAATCAAAACCTTCTGGCATCAGCTGACTCAGGCTGTGGTATCTTTCCATGTTCTCGACGTATTCATGTTGCATGCTTGTCGGAACAGGCACCAGCTTAAGTTTGACCTCCAAAGTCTCCTTCAAGCCTTTCCCGAAGAGTCCTTGCATATTCTGGCACACGCGACCGGTGACCATGGTCTGGGACTCGTCGGCGGGGGCATTGGGTGTCGAAGAGGCGGAGGCGAGAATCCATGACAGCATGCCTTGGCCGACTAAAGGCGTCTCGTATTCGGAAAAGTCGTAGGCGTACACGGTATAATCATGGCCCAGCTTCGCAACGAGCTCGGGACTAAAGCAGCGAGTGATGAGCGATGGCGCACCAATGAGCGTGGTTAGCAACCCACCTTGAAGAGACTATTGCCTGGATGCATGTCTTAAGCTCTATGACTCCCACTTGCGTGTTCTCGTCGAGTGAGACCACGGGGACGCTGAACGCGTTCGGCAGTCGGGCTAGACAGTTTGACTTGTTCTGATCGTCGAACGTGTAGAGTACCTTGACTATAGACACGGAAGGATTAGACACAGACTATCACGAGGATTTGACAAGCTTGCCTCGCATTGATCGACGCGGAATGTCGCTCATACTGTTATCATGTGCGGTGGTAGACGCGGGCGTTTGCTGCATGGCACCACTCTCCGCCGGGGTACTGATGGGCGTCGACATGGCTGCCCATGGATTATATTGTCGAGGTAGGCAGGCCGTGTCGTGGAGGTGGGTGTAGTCGCGTGGTGGAAAGGGAGGGACGTGGTCAGTGTTTCTAAGTCGCGATCGGTGGCTGGCGTATCATAGCGGAGCGCGTGCAGACGAACCGCGGAACAAGAATGACAACGTCAAAACGGGTAAAAGACGGAATTTCGGGGTCTATAAGTAGGCGATATCGATGTAGTGCTACAACAGGCAGCAACACGCGTCGGAGAAAGGAAAAACAGGCGTGGGGAGGCGTAGAAATGGCGAGGACAGCCGTGTCGTGAGGTGCAAAGGCACGAGCTTGGGGAGGTTTGAAGCTAGAGTTCCCGCGGTCTACGCTACTACGCGTGACGCACTCAACGCCAATCTTGCGCGTCCTCCTATTGGCTCGGCGCCGGATAAACCCACGGTCTAGCTCGATTTCTGCCAAGCCCGCTCACCTCAACTTCTTTCTTGATATCCATCCCCGATCGCTCCACATCAATCATCCAAGCGCGTTGCCGTGGTTTTATAAGCCGATACCAGGTTCGCACACCCTTCCTTGGTCTGTGCATCTATATGCGCAGTCTTCCAATTGCGGGCAGCACGTGCGCAGAGAATATTCACAGGCAGAAGCTGGTACATCAAAAGCTAACAGCAACATCAGACCCATCGCACACTTCCATTCGCACTTCATACTTTCGACAATCACAAATATGGTTGAAGCCAAAGTCCAGTACGTCTGAACGACTTTATAGCACACTTGTAGAGGTGCTAACGTGTTGCAGAGAGCTCCTAGCGAAGCCGCGCTCCGAATTGACGTAAGTGTATAAAGCTTCCCTTCTGTATATCTCTGATACTAATCGTTGCCTAGCGAGTATGAAGTCGCTCAAGTCGAGGAACATGAGCTCACTACTGGCCCCCTCTCGATCCTTCAGACTGCCGTCCGCTCCCGTACCCAAGTTCTGATCTCATGCCGCAACAACCGCAAGATCCTCGCGCGCGTCAAAGCCTTCGATCGTCACTGCAACATGGTCCTTGAGAATGCGAAGGAGATGTGGACTGAGACACCGCGCCTGGCGAATGGACAGTATGGCAGGAAGGTCAACAAGGATCGATTCATTTCGAAGCTGTATGTATGTCCGAACTCAAGACGTGCGTCATGCTAACAGTGAGCAGCTTCTTGCGTGGCGACTCTGTCATTCTTGTTTTGCTATCATGATTTACGAATACCCTACGCTGCTAAGGCGGGCGCGTTTTCGATGACGTGGTGGAGACTGAGATAAAAGTTACATAACATCGAGGACCGGGCGGTCACCCCGAATACGAACAAATAAACGATACCCAGAGCTTTTCACTTCTTCAGACCTTCGCTCAAACCCAGCAACAATTCTGCGAGCCCATGTGCACCGGGATCTGGCACCTCCTGGAAACCTTCACCGCCAACATAGACAGTTCTTCCGAGACTGGCTTTCATCCCTTTGGTACCCTTCGATCCCTCTTGTGCCGCTTGCGCTGCATCATCAATACTGCCTGTTTTGGATAGCGTCTGAACGAACGGGTACAGCGCGTCTATCAAGGTCCGATCTCCGGGTTGAGCTGGCGTGTACTTTCCCAGGGACTGCAGCGATGACTCAAGGGCTTTCGCCCAGATCTGGGGTTTGACAGATTGGGGCGAAGCAGGCGCATTTTGTCGCAGGCCATGGGCCAGTGCGTTTAGGAAAATAGCATAAATGGCACCCGATGTACCATCCATGGAAACTTCGACGACTTGAATGATGTTGTTCACCAGGATCAGAAGATCGTCCGTCTCCTTCGCCGTCTCCAGCATTTTCAGGATTGCTGGCGGATGGTTAACATCAGGCAACCAAACACGTGATCATCACTTACCTTCCGCGCCGCGCTTCAGCCCGATGCCACAATCGCCATCTCCGACGATCGTGTCATACTTTGTGACGTCAGGCTCTACGGTAATAAGCCTTTTGAGCGCATTCGTCAAGGTTTTCTTTGCCAGACCAGGCTCGACTGTGCGTTGTCAGTGTGCGTTTATGCGCGAACCACGAAAGTCTTACCTCGAAGGTTACTTGGCTGAACCTCGTCTCCAGCCATCTGCTCTCCTTCCTGCGCCGCCTCTCCTCGTTTTGCCCACGTGCTCGTACTGATTGCTGCAGACCAACCACTCGCCTCTGCCGGCGCATCCAGCAGTTCCAGCATTGAAGCTCCGGCAGATCCAGTGTCCGCTACTCTAAGGAGACTGATGCTGAAACCTAGACCATTCAAGCTCGTCATAAATGTACCAGCCAGTATTCTGACAGGTTTGATCTTGAACTCGCCTGCCAATTGCTCCACGACCTCGTTGGTGATACCACCCAGCTCGAGAGGACTAACCCCACCGAGGTTGTTCACAAGCAGGATTACTTCATCTTTTTCGGTGATCTTGGAAAAGCTGCGGTCCTGATCTGCGGTGTTAAGGGAGTGCGACAACATCGTCTTGACCAGTCCAGGCAGGTCGGTTTTCCTGCGCTCAGAACCTGCTTCATTGTGAATGCCCATCCCGATCTCGACTTCTCCTTCTTTCAGCTCGTCATCTTCGGGCTCCCGGCGTCCAGGCACGTGTACGTGCGAAAGCGAGGATCCTATCGAGACGGTGTTGTCGGCTACGAGTTGTGCAATGCGCGTTACTTCCTTCAGATTTGCCCTGCGCGCACGTTAGCCTTCGACACCCTTCTATGAAGAAGATATCGCATACCCCTTTGCAGCTAGCGCTCCAGCAATCTTATGCACCAAAACTGTTCCTGCAATACCTCTCCGCCCAACCTTTCCTCCCTTCGCTCTCCCGACACCCGCGTCGTCCCCAACAACAACCATATCTACCTCAATCCCCGCTGCTCGCGCCTTTTCAACCGCCATACCAAAGTTCAGTACATCGCCCGTATAATTCATAACCACGACCAAGACACCCTTGTCTTTCTGCACGCGGTGCAGTATACATCGCCGCACCTGCTCAGCACTCGGCGACGCGAAGATCGTGCCTGCGACGGCAGCGGAAAGAAGACCGGCGCCTACGAACGACGCGAAACTGGGCTCATGGCCTGAGCCGCCACCCGAAACGATGGAGACTTGCGACGCGCCATTTTTTCGGTATATGATCTTGTTGGCAATGTCGCATTGGACGGAGGGGTTAGTTTGAGGGATGCTGAGGAGCGCGGTATTGACAAGGTGTGTAGGATCGTGAATGAAGTGTTTTGCTGTTTTCAATTAACCTCAAATGCCAAATATCACTGAATTATACATACACGACATTTTTATATTCTGTGCTCAAATCACTGCAGAATGTTGAGGTTTCAATGCGCAGTTCACGAGAAGGAAGAGTGCCAAACATGCCAGAGCACAAGGCCCAGCAAAGGGATTTCAACTTCCGCATCCCAATCACGCGGCCGGCCACACGGAAACGCGTCCGCCATCACTTCCAACGACACGGCACATGGCATGGCTTGGGGTGGGGTCGTTCGAGGCACCGTGAGGGGTAGCTCCAGTGGGGGAAGCTGTTGGTCCGAATTAGGAAGCCGGTGGCGCGGGTTACTATATTGGGATCACAGCCCAAGAGCTTCACGATCCGAGTTCTGGGCAAGTGCTGTGTCGTCACTAGACATGGATGTTTTTCAAGACAGGTTGATCATGAAAATCAGGTGGGGGTGGCATTCCGCTAAGATGTGTCTTCATACTATTCGTGATTGAATTGCGTATAGTCATTCGCGTTCCGAATCTACCTCGAACATACCCAGTCCCAAGTCGTCATAAGGTATAACCTCGTACTCCCTCTCCTGCTCTTCTTCCAGAACCAATTCTGCATTGTGGGGAAGTAGTGCTCTTAGGCTCTGCTTAAAGTCGACCTGCATCTTCTCCCCTACATGCTCAGGCATATACTCAACCGCAACACCGAAATCCACGCCTTTGATCTCCATACGCTTGATTCGCGGCCACGTAGCTTCAAGAAGGACGGGCATGATATACTCACCAAACCTCATGTTTAGGACCATGTAGGGACAGGCTCGTGCTTCCCCTCGGCGACATGACCAGAGGCGTGCGATGATGGCTTTAGATGTGCCTTGCTTGAAAGACAGCTGATGTAGCTGACCGCGGACTGATGTAAGAAAACGTGTCCAAGAAGAGTAACGTCGATCGTCCCATGGCTTGCTGCCGATCCAGTCACCTCTATTACCAGCTGTCGTGATGCAGAGAGAAGTAAGTGCGGTAAAATGCCCGAGCATGGAGTCTAAAGCACCGGTCAGGAGGCGAGTGTTTGGTATGGGCTTATGTTCGGCACTGTGGAGTCTGCAGTATGCTTCGAGTTGTTCAGAAGACGAAAACTGTGGTAGTGGAGGCGAAGCTGCAGACCATTGGAGTAAGTTGTTTAGCTCAAGGTGCTTGAGCTTTTCGCGCGACGGTGCGAGGATGTTGTTCACTTCGTGCAAGGTCGTTAATCCGCTCAGGCGTATTGATTTGGCTGACGGAAATAGTGGGATTAAAAGATTTGGTTCCCGGCATTCACTATATGATTAGTGGAATTGTTAGTTCTGATTGAGCGGACTGACTTACTCAAGCCAACAGATATCAATATGTGTTGCGTTTATAAAGCTCTGGAACATGCGCAAGACCGCTTCTCTTCTTGTCCGGTACGTCTCCTTTTCTAAAGGCCACAGAGTTCCATTATCCATTGCTTTGTCGTGAGCTTGATCAAGAACGCTTCCCGGATCTTCCTCCTCCTTGTTTCTTTGTGCGAGCTCGTGGTCTTCCCAGTCATCCTCACATGACCAAGCTAAATCCAGACTTGTCCAGTGTAGTTTGCGTACATGCTTTCCGATTTTTGACTTTTCTGCAAATGTTCGAAGAAGGCAGTCCTGTCTGCGATAAACATTGTAGTCATGCCAAGTCCACTTCCGGCGTACAAAGTCCGGAGGTACTCGAGCACTACTGGAAGCATCTGACTGGTAGTCTATATCAAGTTTGTGTGAGCTTAGGTCCACCGTGCTATACAGTAACGATGTCTAAATAGTATTAGTCCAGCATACTCATCAGACTGCTTGTCATGGCCACTTACGCCGATCTGATTCATTTGCTGACATGTTCTAGACACGTGTACCAAATCTGGCATGGAACAGAGGCTGAGGATGGAAATGTGCAGTTCAGTAGGAAGCTCAAGGAGCGTAGCTGCAGGAGACCGGGCATCGTAAGGAGGTGTGCGGATACTGTCATCTGGCTCGGCATAGTTTCGACCACGATAAGAAAAATCTG
>Ga0265780_10008408_pt1 | contig 12546 bp, 12 predicted proteins | sample P1T30metagenome_FD_192432 | JGI IMG/M metagenome (GOLD analysis project Ga0265780, IMG submission 192432) | Plant litter microbial communities from East Loma Ridge, Irvine, California - P1 T30 | ecosystem: Environmental > Terrestrial > Plant litter > Unclassified | place: USA: California...
GGATAGCTTCACCATCCACGCGTTCAAGCTATCGCAGCTCATCCTGCATTGCGAGCAACCGATCCAGCAACACTTCCACCGAATCCGCGATCCGCTCCAGACTCGCATCACGCAGTTGCGCCGTGTCGACGACATGCTCGCTGCGCGACCCAGCCCATTGCAGCAGTGCGGTGCACGCCTCCGGATGATCGAACAGTCCGTGCAGATAAGTCCCCAGGATCTGGCCATCGACTGACACCGCGCCTTCACTGCGCCCGTCGATCGAAAAAGCAGGCGTCTCCATGGCATTGCCATGCGACACCCCCATATGAATCTCATACCCGCTGACTCGTCCGGCGACTTCGTGCGCAGCAAACGCACACACACCGTCCACCCTGGTCAGGCGCTTTTCACGCGTCAGTTCGGTCTCGATATCCAACAGCCCGAGTCCCGCCGACACACCAGGCGCGCCTTCGACGCCATGTGGATCATTCACTGTCCGTCCCAGCATCTGGAACCCGCCACACACGCCGATCACCTTGCCGCCATAACGCAAATGACGCGCAATCTGCTCACGCCAGCCTTGCGCTTCCAGCCAGGCCAGGTCCCCGCGCGTGTTCTTGCTCCCCGGGAGAATAATCAGGTCGGCGCCGGGAATCGCTTCGCCCTGCCGCACGAAGCGCAGGTCGACATCCGGATGCGCGCGCAGCGCATCGAAATCGGTGTGATTGCTCATGCGCGGCAAGCTGGGAACGACGACGCGAAACGCGCCCTTGTTCGTCTGCGCCGCCTGCACCGCATCCTCGGCATCGAGGAACAACCCGTGCAGATAGGGCAGCACCGCCAGCACCGGCTTGCCGGCCTGCCGTTCGAGCCATTCGAGTCCCGGCTCTAGCAGCTTGATGTCGCCGCGAAAGCGATTGATGACGAAGCCGATGACGCGATCGCGCTCCGACTGCGACAGGCAGGAGAGTGTGCCGACCAGGTGCGCGAACACGCCGCCGCGATCGATGTCGGCCACCAGGATCACCGGACAATCCACCGCCTCGGCGAACCCCATGTTCGCGATGTCGCGATCGCGCAGGTTGATCTCGGCCGGGCTGCCTGCGCCTTCGACGATCACCGTCTCGTACTGCGCCAGCAGGCGTGCATGCGATTCAAGTACCGCACCCATCGCCACCGGCTTGTACTGGTGATAGTCGCGCGCATTCATGTCGGCCCGCACCTGGCCATGGATGATGACCTGGGCGCCGACGTCGCTCGACGGCTTGAGCAGCACCGGATTCATGTCGGTATGCGGCTCGATGCCGGCGGCGATCGCCTGCAGCGCCTGCGCGCGGCCGATCTCGCCGCCATCGCGCGTCACCGCGCTGTTGAGCGCCATGTTCTGCGGCTTGAATGGCGCAACCCGGATGCCGCGCCGCTTGAGCAGGCGGCACAGCGCCGCGACCACCGTGCTCTTGCCGGCGTCGGACGTCGTGCCCTGCACCATCAGGGTCCGGTAGGGGAAGCCGCTCATTTCGACCGACGCTGGCGCGCCTGCTCGAGCACCTCGCACATCGCGGCCGTGCCCTGGACCATGCGCGGTCCCGCGCGATTGAGCAGGTGGCCGTCCAGCGTGAACAGATTATTGCTGCGCACCGCGGCCAGCGTGCCGTAGGGTTTCCACAGCTCGACGCCGCCATAGTTCTTCTCGGCGGTGGCGATGATCGCTTCCGGGTTGGCCTGCAACACACTCTCGATCGAGACGATCGGCGCCGTCACCGTCAGCTTGTCGAAGATGTTCTCGCCGCCGCACAGCTTCATCGCATCTGTGAGGATATGCTTTCCGCTCAGCGTGTACAGCGGCTTGTCCCACACCTGATAAAAAGTGCGCACCGTGGAACGGTTCGCATACTTCGCGCGCAGGCCGGCCAGCTGCTCGCGCAGCTGCATCGCGGTCGCCTTGGCCGCGGCGTCGGTGCCCAAGAGCTGGCCCAGGCGCAGCACCGCATCGGGAATGCCGTCCAGGGTTTGCGGGTCGCTCTGGAATACCGGGATGCCCAGGCGGCGCACCATCTCGATCTGCCGCTCCGAACTATTATGGCGCCAGGCCACGATCAGGTCGGGCTTCAGCGAGATCAGGAGCTCCATGTCGATTTCGCGGTTCGAGCCGATGCGCGGGATGCGCTTGGCCGCTTCGGGATAATCGCTGTAGTTCACCGCGCCGACGATCTGGCTGCCGCCTCCGGCCGCGAACAGCAGCTCGGTGACGCTGGGCGCCATCGACACCACCCGCAGCGCCGGCTTGGCGACGGTGACCGCCAGTCCCGCATCATCCTTGACCGTGATCGCGGGCTGTGCCTGTGCCTGGGCCGTCAGGCCAGCGGCGATCAGGCCGGCCAGCAGCATCGTTCTCTTCATTGCGTGCTCCATTCGTGAAGTGCTTGTTCGAGGCGCCGCCAGTCACCTTCGCCGGCGGGCAGGCCGACCCGGATGCCGCGCGCCGCATCGCGGAACAGCCGGCACCAGATGCCGCGCGCGGCCATGTGTTCATGAAAGGCCTCTGGCCGCGCCTCGGGCCACCAGCGAAACAGCGGCATGCCGGTGCTGGCGATGCCGTGCTCCTGCAGCAGCCGCGCCATCCGTTCACCGGCCTGTGTCAGGCGCTCTTGCGTATCCTGTTGCCAGGGCGTGTCGGCCAGCGCCTGCAGCGCGATCTCCTGTGCCGGACCGCTGACGGCCCATGGTCCGAGCAGGTCGGCCAGGTCCGTCAGCACGCGCTCGTGCGCCGCCACGAAACCCAGCCGCAGTCCCGCCAGCCCGAAGAACTTGCCGATCGAGCGCAGCACGATCAATCCCGGCTGCGCCGCATGCGGCGCCACGCTCAGCGCGGGCGCCGTATCGCCGAAGGCTTCGTCGACCACCAGCCAGCCACCGCGCGCATGCAGCCGTGCCGCCCAGTCGAGCAGGCGTTCAGGTGCGATGGTCTCGCCGGTGGGATTGTTGGGATTGACGACCACGACGACGTCGCTGGCATCGATCGTGCCTTCCAGTTCCGCGTACGGCACCAGCCGCCGCGTGTGGCCGTGCATGTTCCAATGGTGCGCATGTTCGGCGTAAGAAGGGCTCGAGACCGCAACGCGCGATGGCGCCCGCAAGCGCGGCAGGGCCTGTATCGCCGCTTGGGTACCGGCCACCGGTAGCAGTTGCGGCGCACGATAGAACGCGCACGCTGCCGCGAGCAGGGCCGGATCCGGTTCCGGCAGGCGATGCCAGGCCGCGCTCGATGGCGCCGGCGCCGGATAGCCATGCGGGTTGATCCCGGTCGACAGGTCGACCCAGTCGTCGCGGCCATAGTGACGCGCCGCGTCGCGCAGGTTGCCGCCGTGTTCAAGCATATGAAACTCCGACAGCCATCAGGCAGACCACGCCGGCCCACAGCAACGTCGTGCGCAGCACCAGCCGCCAGGCGCGCAGGATATCCCCCGCACTCGCTGCAGGCCCGGCGCCCAATGGGGGGCGCTGCTCAACTTCGCCATCGTAGACGGCGGCGCCGCCCAGCGACACGCCGAGGGCGCCGGCGCCGCTGGCCATCACCGGCCCGGCGTTCGGGCTGCTCCAGGCTGGAGCCTGGGTGCGCCAGCATTGCCAGGCGCGCGCGCGGCTGGCGCCGGCCAGCAGCACATACGACAATGCGGTCAGGCGCGCCGGCACATAGTTCAATACATCGTCGATGCGCGCCGCGCAGCGGCCGAACAGGTTGAAGCGCTCGCTGCGATATCCCCACATTGCATCGAGCGTGTTCGCCAGGCGGAACAGCACGGCGCCAGGCCCGCCCAGCAGGATGAACCAGAACAGCGTGCCAAACACGGCGTCATTGCCGTTCTCGAGCAGGGACTCGGCGCTGGCCTTGGCCAGGTCGGATTCGTCGGCGTTCGCCGTGTCGCGGCTGACGATGCGCGCCGTGAGCGCGCGCGCCTGCGCCAGGTCGCCGGCGCGCAGTGCGGAATAAATTGGCAGCGTATGGTCGCGCAGGCTGCGCAGGCCGATGCAGAAATAGAGCAGCACCGCATGCAGCCACAGGCCGGCGAAGTCGGTCAGCGCCAGGAACAGCAGGCTCAATGGCAGGACGGCGAGGATCCACGCCAGGCTTCCACGCGCCAGGCGCGACTGCCCATGATTGAGTCGCCGCTCGATGAAGCCGGCCAGCTTGCCGAAGCCGACCAGTGGATGCCAGCGCCGCGTCTCGCCCAGCAGCAGGTCGAGCGCGATGCCGGCGACGAGCAGCAGCGCAATGGTGGAAAGCGGCAGTCCGGTTAGCACGGTGCACCCTTCAACACCAGCGGCAGGCCGGCTGCCACCAGCACCGCGCGATCGGCGCGCGCCGCCACCGCCTGGTTCAGGCGTCCTGCTTCATCGGCGAAGCTGCGCGAGATCGCGCCCCAGGGCACGATGCCCATGCCGACTTCGTTCGACACCAGGATCAGGTCGCCCGGCGGCTCCCCGTCCAGCAGGTCCAGCAGCGCCGCACGCTCCTGGTGAAAGCATGGCGGCAAGTCGATCGCGCCGACCTCGGGATAGTCGCGGCCGTCGCAGAACATCAGGTTGCTGAGCCACAGCGTCAGGCAATCGACCAGCACCAGTCGCTGCGGTGCGCACCAGTCGCGCAGCGTCTGCGCCAGCGCCAGTTCTTCCTCGACCGTCCGCCATTCGGGCGGGCGCCGCTCGCGGTGATGGGCGATGCGCGTGGCCATCTCGCCATCGCCCGCGCGCGAGGTGGCGATATAGACGACCTCCTTGCCCGATTCCCGCGCCAGGCGTTCTGCGTAGGCGCTCTTGCCCGAGCGCGCCCCGCCAAAGACCAGGGTCACGCTCACGGCTGTGCTCCGAACAGCACCGCCACGGCGCGCGGATTGGAAGGGAAGTAGCCGTGGAAGTAGGATGCGAACAGCGAGCCGACCCGGTAGGCGGCCTCGCCTTGCGTGCCGGTCCTCTGCTTCACGGTGTAGTCTTGCGGCGTCACAGGGGAGTCCAGCAATGAATAGTGGAAGGTATGGCCGCGGATATCGCCCTGGGGCGTCGGCATCGCATGCATGCCGAGTCCCGCCAGGCGCTTCTGCATCCTGACTTCGCCGGCAAGCAGCCCGGCCATCTCGAAGCGCCGCCCCTCGCTATCGGTCAGGCCATCGGCGAGCGCCATCATGCCGCCGCATTCGGCGACGATCGGCACGCCACGCGTGTGCGCGGCGCGGATCGAGTCGCGCCAGCGCTGGGCAGCCTGCAACTGCGCGCCATGCAGCTCGGGATAGCCGCCCGGCAGATACACGGCGTGGGCATCGTCCGGCACCGCTTCATCGGACAACGGCGCGAAATACGTGATGCGCGCACCGAGCTGCTCGAGCAGGTCGATGTTGGCAGGATAGACAAACACGAAGGAAGGATCGCGTGCGATCGCGATCGTGCGGCCCGCAAGCAGCGGTTCTACCGCCGACGGGAGCGCGGAAGGGGGCGACAAAACCGGCAGCGCATCCCACGCCGCCTCATCGAAATCGATACTGTCGGCCAGCGCATCCAGGATGCGGTCCAGCTCTTCGACCTGGCCCGGCACGACCAGGCCCAGATGACGCTCCGGCAGCGTCTCGTCCTGGCGCGCCAGGGTGCCGATCAGCGGGATGTCGCGCAGCGACTCCTTCACCATCGCCGCGTGGCCGCTGCTGGCGACGCGGTTGGCGATCACGCCGGCCATCTCGACGGGGCCATAGTCGCGCAGGCCCTGCGCCACCGCACCGGCAGTCTGCGCCATCGCCGATGCATCCAGCACCGCCAGCACGGGAATCCCGAACTCGCGCGACAAGTCCGCCGCCGAGGGCGAACCGTCGTACAGGCCCATCACGCCTTCGACCAGGATCGCGTCCGCCTCGCGCGCGGCATCAAGCAGGCGCTGGCGGCAGGCGTCGACGCCCACCATCCACAGGTCGAGGTTGTGGACCGGCGCGCCGCAGGCGCGTTCGAGCAGCATCGGGTCGATGAAGTCGGGGCCGCACTTGAATACCCGCACGCGCTTGCCCATGCGGACCAGCCGCCGCGCCAGCGCGGCCGTCACCGTCGTCTTGCCCTGGCCGGACGACATCGCCGCCACCAGGGCAATACGGGCGCCCGTCACCATTCGGTCCCCGCCTGGGCCCCGATGCCCGCCTTGAACGCGTGCTTGACCACATTCATCTCGGTGACGGTATCGGCCACTGCGATCAGTTCCGGTGGCGCGCCGCGGCCGGTGATCACCACGTGCTGCATCACCGGACGGTCGAGCAGGTCGGCGATCACGGTGTGTACGTCGAGGTACTTGTATTTCAGGGCGATGTTCAGTTCATCCAGCACCACCATGCCAATCGCAGGATCGGACAGGAACTGCTTTGCCAGCGCCCAGGCTTCCTCGGCCTTGGCGATGTCGCGTTCGCGGTTTTGCGTTTCCCAGGTATAGCCTTCGCCCATCGCATGGAAGCTCACTTCGTCGGGAAAGCGGCGCAGGAAGGTTTCTTCGCCGGTCGACAGGGCGCCCTTGATGAACTGGACCACGCCCACCTTCATGCCGTGGCCGAGCGCGCGCGCCACCATCCCGAACGCGCTCGAGCTCTTGCCCTTGCCGTTGCCGGTATTGACGATGACGATGCCGATTTCCTTGTCGGCTGAAGCGATCTTGGCGTCGATGACTGCCTTCTTGCGCTCCATGCGGGCGCGATGGCGGTCGTTCAGGGCGGCGGTCTGTTCTGGAGTCATGTCGGTCATGCGGAACCCTCCTTGGGGATGAAGATGCGGCGGCCTTCGTGTTCGATCATGTCGATCGGATGGCCAAGGTAGTCGCCCAGCAGCGCGGGGCGCATGATCTGGTCGTTGGCGCCGGCAGTCCAGCGGCCGTCGCCCATCAGTAATAGTGCATGGGTAGAAATGCGGCTGGCCAGGTTCAGGTCGTGGCCGATCATGACCACGGTCCGGTTCTGTTCGCGGCACAGGCGAGCCAGCAGGCCCATCACGCTCACCTGGTGCGCCAGGTCGAGTGCATTGGCCGGCTCGTCGAGCAGCAGCAGCGGCGTTTGTTGCGCCAGCAGGGCGGCGATCGCCACGCGCTGGCGCTCGCCGCCGGACAGGGTGCGCACGTCGCGCGCAGCCAGGTCGTCCACTTCCATCGACGCCAGGGCCAGCAGGGCGGCCTGGTGGTCGTCGCTGCCTTCCCAGTAGCGATTGGCATGGTAAGGGTGGCGCGCCGACAGCACGCTCTCCAGCACCGTATAGGCAAACGCGTCGTGGCGCGACTGGGCCAGGAAGGCGCGTTCGCGCGCCAGTTCGGTCAGCGGCCAGTCCGCCACGGCGCGGCCTTTCACGTGCACCGATCCGCCGTTCGGCTGCTGCAGCCCGGCCAGGGTGCGCAGCAAGGTGCTCTTGCCGGCGCCGTTGCGGCCGATGATGCTCCAGCATTCGCCGGCGCGCGCGGTCCAGTCCAGGCCCCGCACCAGGGTGCGCTGGCCGATGGACAGCAGCAGGTCGTGGGTGGAGATCGTATTCATTTGCGCAGGCGGTGCAACTGGTAGAGGAAGACCGGCGCGCCGATCATCGCCGTGATGGCGCCGACTGGCAGCTGCTGCGGCGCGATGACGGTGCGCGCCAGCGTATCGCACAGCACCAGGAAGGCGCCGCCGGCCAGCACGACGGCCGGGATCAGCACCCGGTGGTCGGGCCCGAAGGCGAAGCGGCAGGCATGCGGCACGATCAGGCCGACAAAACCGATCGAGCCGGCACTGGTGACCGCGCTCGCGGTGAGCAGCGCAGAGATAAAGAACAGGCCCTTGCGCAGCGCGCCGACGCGCACGCCCAGCGTCACCGCGTTCTCGGCGTGCAGCGCGACCATATTCATGGCGCGCGCATTGCGCATGGCGAACAGCAGGCAACCGCCGAGCACCAGCCAGGGCAGCAGCCGAAGCGGCGCGCCGGCCAGGTCGCCGATCAGCCAGAAGATCATGCTGCGCAGGCGTCCCTCGGGTGCGATCGACAGCATCAGGGTGACCAGCGAGCCGCACAGGGCCGAGACGATCACGCCGGTCAGCAGCAGCATCGAGGCGCCGGAGTCAAGCGCCTGGTCGCCGCGCAAGCCGCGCCGGGCCAACAGGTACAGCAGCATCGCCACGCCGATGGCGCCGGCCAGCGCGGCGGCATCGACCATCAGCGTGGAGGCCATCAGGAGCAGCGCCAGCAGGGCGCCGACCGAGGCGCCGGACGAGACGCCCAGTATGTAGGGGTCGGCCAGGGGATTGCGCAGCAGCGCCTGCATCATGAGGCCGGCCAGGGCCAGTGCGCCGCCGGTCGCGAACGCCACCAGCGCGCGGCTGGCGCGCAGTTCGAGCAGGGAGGCGGAGAGCGAATCGGGCTGGCCGCTGGCGAGCTGGCGCAGGGCGTCGGGAATCTCGTCGAGCGGCACCCGGATCGATCCGGTCATGCCCGCGAACAGCAGGGTGGCAATGGAAAACGCCAGCATGGCGCCGACGATGAACGTGGCGCGCTGGCGTAGCGGCGGGACGGATGCTTGCATGCTGGCCCTGTCGATTGATCGGATGCCCGCGGCCTGGTTGCCGCGGGCAGGGGGGTATAGCTTAACGGATGCCGTAGCGCAGGGCCGCAAACCAGGTGCGGCCGCTGGTGCCGTAGTTGCGCGCGATCTCGTACTGCTTGTCGGCGACGTTGTCCAGGCGCATCAGCAGTGACCAGTCGGGCGTGAACTGCCAGGTCGTGTGCAGGTTCAGCAAACCGTAGCCGCCGAGGCGGCGGTTGTTGGCGGCGTCGTCGAAGCGCTCGCCCGACACCGTCAGCTCGGCGCCGGCCTTGAGCGTGCCCATCGTGTAGTCGGCGCCGAAGTTGGCGTGCTTCTTCGCACGGCGCGCCAGTTGCTTGCCGGTGGTCTCGTCGCGCGGATCTTGCCAATCCAGGCTGGCGCGCAGGTCGACGCCCATCAGGCGGGTGCTGCCGGCCAGCGAGAAGCCTTCGAGCAGGCCTTCGTTGACGTTGTAGGCGCAGCTTTTGTTGACGCCATCCGGGCACGGGGTGCTCGACACGATCATGTCGGTCAGGCGATTGTGGAAGTACGTCGCGTCCAGCTGGTAGCCGTTGCCGTCGTAGCGCAGGCCCACTTCGCGGTTGCGGCCTTTTTCGGGCTTGTTGGTTTCCAGGCCGTAGCCGGGGAAGTACAGCTCGTTGAACGTCGGGGCGCGAAAGCTCGTGCCGACGCTGGCGGTGGCGCGCAGGCCGTTGCCGAAGTCATAGCCATAGCCGGCGGCGCCGGTGTTCTTGCTGCCGTAGACCGAGCGGTCGTGGCGCGCGCTGACGTCGACCAGGTGCTGGCCGCGCTTGGCCGAATAGGCGGCCGCATACGAGTTGGTGATGCGCGAGCGCCCCATCGACTGCACTTCTTCCTTGCGGTGCGTGTACAGCAGTTGCAGCGTGTCGCGGCCGATGGCGATGTCGTTCTGCCAGCTGAACTCGTCCTGCTGGGTATCGATCTGGCTGGCGCCGGATGGCGTCGCGTTGGTGAAGTTGCCCGACTTGTCTTCCGAGCGCGCGTACTGCAGCGTGCTGTGCCAGTTCGGCAGGACCTGGTTGCGCATGAAGACCGCGGCGGTGTTCAGGTCGTTGTCGCTGTGGACGTCGTAGTTGGCGGTGCCGCTGTCGTATTGGCTGAACAGGCGGCTGACCAGGAACTGGGCGCCGATCTCGTGGCCTGGTGCGAGTGCCATCGTCACGCGGCCGTTGGCGTTGCGGCGGCGGTAACCGTCTTCGTCCGGGTTGTAGCCCGAGGCGCCCGGACGGGTGGACGAGAAGCCGTCAGAATCCTCGTAGCCGGCGCCGAAGGCGTAGCTGATGGCGTTTGGGCCGCCGCTGCTGCCGTAGATGCCGGCGTCGGCCTGGCGGGTGGCGTTGCTGCCCACGCCCACCGAACCGCTGACGACCGGTGCGCCTTCGCCCTTGCGGGTGAAGATCTGGATCACGCCGGCGATGGCGTCGGCGCCGTACAGGGTGCTGAGCGGACCGTAGACGATCTCGATGCGGTCGATGGCGCCCAGCGGGATGGCGTTCCAGCTGGCGGTGCCGGTGGTCGCCGAGCCGAAGCGCACGCCATCGACCAGGACCACGGACTGGTTGGCGTTGGCGCCGCGGATGAAGACACTGGTGGCGGTGCCGGCCGCGCCGTTGCGCGAGATCTCGATGCCGCGCTGGCGGCGCAGGATGTCGGCCACCGAACCGGCGCCCGAGCGCGCGATTTCCTCGGCATCGATGACCGTGGTGTCGGCGATGACGTCGGCGGCACGCTGCGCGCTGCGGGTCGCGGTGACGACGACGGTGTCGGCGGTGGGGATGGCATCAGGTGAAGGAGCAGGTAAGGGAACGTCAGCGATAGCGGCGGACGAGATGACGGCGAGGGCGAGCGAGACCGCGGCGGCTTGCCGGGTTAGTGGAAAATTCATGAACTGTTTCTTATCAAAGGCAACCAGCCGACGTCCCCGTAGGCCAGATTGAACGGCATCGCGCGAGGCGACGCCACCTTTTGGCCGGTATCCGGGCTGACAAGTATGGCCGTCCGACCTTCCCATGCATGCGCACAGTGGTATGAGGGGGCGGTTTGCCGCATGGCTCGTGGGGAGCATGCGGCACTTGCTTACCGTTGCGGGGGCAGCACACGTTGGCCCTTGATGGGGCTTCGTGCTTCCCGTTTAACTGCGACTGCGAACGCAGGCGCGAGCACCAAAACGCGCTCATTATAAGGTGTTGTCAGGGGCGTTGTCAGGTTTCCAGCATCATCACTTCGCCGTAGTCAATCCGGTGTGGCGCCTGGGCGGCACGCAGCGCGGCATCGACCAGCGTGCCGCCGAGGTGCAGCGAGTGCATGAGGCGCATGGTGCCGGCGTGGCAGATGACGAGGGCCTGCGCATGTCCTTCGCGCCGGATGTCGGCATCGAAACCGGCCACGCGTGCGGCCACGTCCATTACGCTTTCGCCGCCGCCGGGACGGTAGTGCAGCAAGTCGGCGCTCCAGGCATCGATCTCGCTGCGGGGGATGTCGTCCCAGCTGCGCATTTCCCAGGCGCCGAAGTCCATCTCGGCCAGGCGGGCGTCGAAGGCTGGCGCTGGCGAGAGCCGCTGCGCCAGGACCGCGCTGCGCGCGAGCGGGCTGGCGTAGACCGGCATCGCGCCGGGCAGTCCCTGGCTGGTCAATGCCGCCAGCACCCGTTCGACGTCGGCTTCGTTCGCGGCGAGGTCACTGCGGCCGTAGCAGTGCCCGGCCGGCACCTCGGGCCGCGGGTGGCGCGCCAGGTAAATACGCATCAGGCCAGCGCGCCGCGGCCGAGCGTGGCGAGCACCGCGATATAGATGGCTACTTCGGCCAGCTGCTGCACGGCGCCGAGGCAGTCGCCCGTATAGCCGCCCAGCCGGCGCGTGTACTTGCGCGCCAGCCAGCGCGTGGCCAGCATGGCTGCCAGCACCGAGGCGACGATTGCGGCCAGGTCGAGCAAGCCGAAGGCCAGCAGCGCGAGCGCGGGCACGAGCACGGTGAGCGTGGCGATGCCGAATTCCCGGTCGCTCATGCGCACCGCCAGCGGCTTGGCCTTGCCCTCGGCGCGGGCGTATTCCATCTGCCAGATCAGGGACGTGGCGGCCAGTCGCGAGAGCGGGTGGGCCAGCAGCAGGGCGCCGATGGCGCTGGCTGGCGGCAGGCTCGCAAGCGCGGCCAGCTTCGCTCCGAGCATGCACACGATGCCGATCGCGCCATAGGCGCCGACGCGCGAGTCCTTCATGATCTCGAGCGCGCGTTCCTTCGTCATGCCGCCGCCCAGGCCATCGCAGGTGTCGGCGAAGCCGTCTTCATGGAACGCGCCAGTGACATAGATCGTGGCGGCAGTGGACAGCACGGCCGCCACCGCCGCCGGCAACCACTGCGCGGCTACCAGATACACGGCCGCACCGATGACGCCCACCACCACGCCCACCAGCGGGAAGTAGCGCGACGCGTGGTTCAGCCAGGCCGGTTCGAAGCCCACCCAGCGCGGAATCGGCAGCCGCGTGAAGAACTGCAGCGCGATGAAGAACAGGCGCAGCTGGTGCGTCATGCCGAGCGTTCGCTGACTTGCGCCGAGGCGAAGGTGGCCATCTCGTTCAGGAAGTTGGCGGCGGCGTGCAGCAGGGGCACGGCGAGCGCGCTGCCGGTGCCTTCGCCCAGGCGCAGGCCGAGGTCGAGCAGCGGGCGGGCGCCGAGCTCCTCGAGCAGCAGGGCGTGCCCATGCTCGCCCGAGCAGTGCGAGAACACGCAGTAGTCGAGGATGTTCGGCTGCAGGCGCGCGGCGACCAGCAGCGCGCTGGTGACGATGAAGCCGTCGATCAGCAGCACCTTGCGCAGCTCGGCCGCCTTGAGCATGGCACCGGCCATCATCGCGATCTCGAAGCCGCCGAAGGTGGCCAGCACCTCGAGCGGCTGCACGGCGTGGGCGTGGCGGGCCACGCTTGCCGCGACGACGTCGGCCTTGTGGCGGATGCCGTCCGGCGTGA
>Ga0265780_10008409_pt1 | contig 12544 bp, 13 predicted proteins | sample P1T30metagenome_FD_192432 | JGI IMG/M metagenome (GOLD analysis project Ga0265780, IMG submission 192432) | Plant litter microbial communities from East Loma Ridge, Irvine, California - P1 T30 | ecosystem: Environmental > Terrestrial > Plant litter > Unclassified | place: USA: California...
CAGTCGGAAGGGATAAAATCATCGACCGGATAGTCCATGTTCACTATGATGGACTTGTATGTCTAATTCGTACGAGGGTCTAATGGTACTGATAAGTAGGACTGGCTTGAACAGCTGATATCTGTCTTTGAACAGGCGGAAGATCTGGAGAGTCTGGAGGATATCCATGCCGTCTCGAATATTGTCCATCTACTTCGTTCGTCCAAAACCACAGATCTGATTGTGTGAGATGCTGACGAGCAGTTACGCTGAATGATAATGGGATGCTGGATCTGATGCTAAAAGACAATGTCTTCATGGGAATACTTGGCGTTCTGGAATGTAGGTCATGTCAAGTTGCGCTTAAGGCAGTGGCTGACTAGTAGATGATCCAGAAATCCCCACGCACAAGGCGTCCTACCGTGAATTTTACCAGGAAACGGCCAAATTCCGCCAAGTAATCGAGATCAAGGACCAGTATATTCAAACCAAGATTCACCAGACCTACCGCCTCCATTTCCTCAAAGAAGTCGTCCTTTCCCGAGTTCTGGATGAAGGCACATTCGGTATCCTCAACGGTTTCATATACTTTAGTCAAGTGGATATCGTCAATCACATCCAGAATAACGATGCCCTTCTCGTCGAATTATTATCAGTCTTCAAAGGTCAAACGGCCTCCCCGATCCAGGACGATTCACCTCTTGATCAAAAGAAACGCGACACTCTCATGTTCCTCCACCAACTCTTCACTCTCGCTAAGCCATTACAAGCAATAGGCCGTATAGCTTTATACCGCGGTCTCATCGATCGAGGTCTACTACATGTGGTGGAATGGGCGTTCCGTCGCCGCGAAGCTCCAATATTACACACGGCCAGTGAGATCCTCACATTCACATTGGAACATGACACAAACGCTGTTCGACATCATATCTTGAAAGAACATGATGCGGACGCTACGACTTTATTGACAGAAATGATTGGAATACAGGGTTTGACGGATAATACCGGTTTGGCAAGTCACTTGTCGGATAGTATTCGTCATCTACTGGATATTCCACACGAGGGCGAGGTAAGTTGATTTGTCCCTTGTCTATGCCTTAGCTGACAATTAGTCGATCTTTGTTCGCAAAGAGGGCCCGCTAGCAGACAATTTCATCACATTCTTCTACGAGACATCGGCTTCTCAATTATTCAGGCCTATCACGGATCTACCTCATATGGATAGCGAGAGTACGTCAAATCAGAGGAAACAAGAGCGGCAGCTGATAATCAGATCCCCCACCTAGATTGCCTAGATCACGCATATCCCTTCTCATCATGCTTGTCGAGCTCCTGTCATTTTGTGTTTCACATCACGCCCACCGGGCTTCCTATTTCATCCTATCCAACCCTATTTCCAAATCAGTCATCAATCTCCTTCAAATCAAGGATAAGCCCTTACGACATGGTCAGTCCTTCTTTGATTCTAGTGAGAACGGGGTACTGACCTACTAGCTGTCTTGCGGTTCGCTAGAACATGTTTGAGAACACCTAATCACTTTATACATCGGTACTTTGTCAAGCAGGATCTGATACCGCCTTTACTCGATCTATTGGAGGAGGAGAGTTCACGAGATAACATGTTGAGCTCGTCCTGTATGGACGTCCTTGATCTAATCCGCAAGGTACGTTACCCGGCTTTGTTGGGACGACGTCAACTGATGTACAGGAAAATATCAAGCCGATCATTAATCATATTTTCGACAATTACCGCACACGTCTAGAAGCACTTGGTCAACGACCATACCTCCGCGCATTCATTCAAGGTCTCACAACACGCTGGGAGCAGAATAATGAGCCTCCACCAGCACCCCCTCAGCTAGACGCGGAAGCTTCATCCAATCCCGGATCTGGATCCGGGTGGAAGAACCAAGCTCAAGAGGAAGACTACTTTAATGGCTCAGATGAGGAGGACACGCCTAAACGACCTAATAAACGTCCGAAACCTGTTCCAACAGCTACTCCTACTCGAGGGAGGGCCAATACAGGTGTTCAGCGTTCACCGACTACTCGATCTAAACCTTCATTGGTCGATTACGATGATGGATCCGACTCGGATGGGTCAAATGGAACCCAGTCTCCTCGTCAGCCTGGTGGCTCTGTAGATGCAACGCAAGAGCTGGAGGAAGATTTGGGAGATGTTGCCATGCGTATGCGAGCAAAAAGGCAAAGAGAAGAAGAGGATGATGAGGGATTCGCAGGATTGCTGGGAATAGCAAAAGCAGCAGGAGGCGGTTCAATGTCGAAAGAACCCGTGAAAGCTGAAGAGACGAAAACCAAACAGAAACCGGCGGTTGCTCCACCAACAGCCGCAAAGGAGGAGAAGAAGGAAGTGACGACGCCTGGAAAGAGATTGAAGTTGCATTTGGGTTTCGGGAAGAAGAAGTAATGTGTCGATGAGGTGTCATATGTACCAGTAATAATAGCCATGAGCAATGAGTGACGATCGAGCTAGACAGTCGATGCATCCATCATCTTGAAAATGAGTGTATTCTCACATGCAGTGGGTCCGCATGCATATCCGGGCCTAAGATTAGACGCGATTGTATCGGAGTTAAGTTTGAGTCCGATTGGCGGGTGCCACACTGCATTTTCGCTGTCACCTCTATTGAATTGCCGGATTACGCCGATTGTGCGTGGCTGGGTTGTCTTGTAGTGATTAGTGAATCGCTGCTCGTCTGTACCATCAAGTTATATTGCAAAAATGGGTGTAAGTACATAGCATAGTGGCATACCTAGGAGGAGTCAACTGATATATACAGCGAGTTATCCGAGCCCAAAGGAAATCTGGTGGAATCTTCCGAGCCCACACCAACCTCAACAAGAACCCCGCAAAGCTAAGGAACTTGGACTTCGCCGAGAAGAACGGTTACATCAGGGGTGTCGTTAGGGAGATCATCCACGACTCTGGACGGTGGGTCTTGTTTCATCTATGTGTCGTTGGAGGGAGTGCATTGGGAAGATATGGTGTCAATCGAGTGGAAAATGAAGTTTTAGGGAGAGGATGTGGAGCAAGGGGAACCCAGGCAGGGAAGGGGATGAAATGGAGAAGCAGGATCGGCGCACATGGACCATGCTGACTTTCCAGTGGTGCTCCCCTCGCCGTTGTTGTCTTCCGAGACCCATACAGGTACAAGCTCCGAAAGGAAACCTTCATCGCTACCGAGGGAATCGCTACTGGATCATTCATCTACTGTGGAAAGAAAGCTACCCTAAACGTCGGAAACGTCCTTCCCATCTCTCAATGCCCCGAAGGAACAATCGTCTGTAACGTCGAGGAGAAGGTCGGTGACCGAGGAGCGCTTTCGAAGACATCTGGAAACTACGCTACCGTCATTGGACACGGTGAGGATGGAAAGACCCGAATCAGGCTACCAAGTGGTACCAAGAAGGTCATCAGCTCGAGGTGTCGAGCTACCATCGGTCTCGTTGCTGGAGGGTACGTTACCGTTTCACTATCGGAATCGACCAGTTACTGACTTGATATAGTGGTCGAGTCGACAAGCCCTTCTTGAAGGCCGGCCGAAAGCACCACGCCATGAAGGCCAAGAGGAACTCATGGCCCCGAACTCGTGGTGTTGCTATGAACCCCGTCGACCGTATGTTCCTGTGTTTGCCTATGAAAACGTCAACTAATAACCAGATCCCCACGGTGGTGGTAATCATCAACATATCGGTCACGCTTCCACCATGGCCCGAGACGCACCCGCCGGTCAAAAGGCTGGTCTCATCGCCGCCAGGAGAACCGGTCTCCTCAGGGGTACCGTCAACAAGTCCGCCGCCGACCAGTAGATGGAAGGATGGAATGGATGAGTTGGCAGTCGAGGATTGGATCTTTGGACGCATTTGTACTACTTATGCAATCGTCTACACGGACAGAGCGGCAATATCGGAATTTCATTACTCATTACTGACTGTCTCGAGAGGATCTTTACCGACATGCTATCGGAGCGTTCTCTGTCGTCTGTCATCAGGACAGCAACTGGACAGGAACCGCTGCACGACGCGCAAATTACCCGACAACAAACAAGAGCTGTGTGCGCAAATCCTGAGGGAGATATGCTCCAGGCTGCTCAGTCAAGCAATCGTGACATAATGCAATGCGTTCCTAATTAATACCTGTCTACTAGTCCTCGACCTAATCCTGATCCATTCCTCCGACATCCTGGTCCTGTCCACCGACTAATGCAGAACAAAGCTCCTTGAGCCTCCTGACCAACATCCCATAGTATCCATTTCCTGCTCCCTGTTTACCTCTGAGATCGAGATTCTGCTTGTCAGCTGCTTTATGCTTGTTCCACCATATCCAGATGGAAAGTAGAGAAGGGGACATACGAGATCAGAGTTCAATTCGTCCAATCGCTCCAGAACCCCTCGTAGACCACTAGCGATAATCTCCAACTGTCTGGCTGAGGCATGTGACGATCTTGATGCGTCTAATCGGTTTGTGGAGAATGACAATGAAATATCAACGGGTCGAACTGGGTCGGTAGGGTGAAGAGCATCATTGGCGTAGAATAGTAAATGACGCCATGTCTATCATCAGCTTGAAACACACGACTGACTTTAGTGGACAAACCAAGAGAAGTAGTGATTCAATCATATCTGATGATCAGCTTGATACGGGTATTCAGGTGGCGACATACTGAAAAGTAGACTACTCTTTGCCATGAGTGCCGATGCTGATCCATCTTCCTCTCCATCAATGTTTCGAATAGATCCATTCGTTTCTCGCTCAATAGCAGTCTCATATCCGCTGGCGGTATCTTGGATCCCATCCGCAAGGTCCGACAACATATCCACAGCTAGCTGCAAGCTGGGCGCAGAAGCTAAATGTTAGCTTGTGCATCGAGTCAGATCACAATTAGTGACGCACCAATATGTCTAGCTGGACCTTGACCCCTCGCTGGGCCGTTCAATAGGACAGGCAGACCTGAGCCGGACTTCAGGTTCTGGGTAGTAGCGCATAGGTAGGCTAGTATAACCTGGTTCAAACCAGCTACTTTACTCTCGACTGCCTTGTTAGCTTGTTCAATGAGTGATAGTCGGACTCACTGGAAGCGACCTCGTTTGCTGGGACAGTGATGTCGGCCCATGTTTGAGAGTCAAAGAACCTGGCAGCAATAGCTAAGACAGCTAGATGGTAGCCTCCAAATCCACCAGATGAGCGCTTTCGATCAGCTACTTTTGCTCGAAATGATCAGTAGGACGTACCAAGTCTTCTGCAGGGACTTTGTGTACCACCATAGCCAACAATGAGATTATGAGCTTACATTCCTCGACCCCTTTCAAGGTGAGGTAAGCCTGGTTCTCCCTGAGTATCACCAGTAGCGACTCCCTATGGGCATTCAGGAAACTGATGGCCTGAGATATCAGCGGTTACCCAAGGAGACATATAATTTAGAGAGACTTACATGACCAGCTCCAGTCCTTGATGAACGGTGTAGACTCGACGAAACCCTAGTGAGAAGCTGCAATGCGCAGACTAGCACGCGATGTTGTCGATCTACTGAATCTTGTAGGGAGCCACCTATCGCCTTAGTACCTACAAGAATATCAGAAAAAAAGGGACTCACCCATGATCTCCTCCCTCATTGGTTGGACAGAGACGAAACTACACATGGATAGTTGCTCGAATATACCAGCATCCAGTAGATCTTCCGCTCCCTTCTTGGAAGCAGCAACATTCATCAAGAATGCCATCTTGGACTCATACACCCAGTAGGCATGTAGATTGGCTATAAATCAGCTTTAGCCCGTAGAGGGGGGAATTTGCACCTTACCAGCTTCAGGTTCCAAGCATTCTTGAAGAGGAATCTCCCGATCCTTCAAATCCCTCACAAACAACCTCAAAGCACCCATCTGGGTAAGAGGGAGTAAAGTCCCCCTATCCCTCTCATTTTGAGATATTGAAACGACTGCTCCAAGGAGAGCGAAACATTCAGTCTTCCATACATCCCGATCATCCATAGCGTCCCTACACAAGATAGGGATGAACCGATCTTTCTTCGTAGCGAACTCGCGTAATGTAGCTCGATGTAATGCTCTCGTAGGCGAGGATTCTCTGGTTGATCCAATTGTTGAGGCATCATCCGAGATATCGGTTGTAGAAGTGAGGAGTTGGAGGTATTGACTGATTGAAGCGAACAAGTTCCCGCGAGAAGTTTCGGTAGTTCCAGGTCGAGTGACTGCGTCAAGGATCTTCCTGAGGATAAGGGACAATCGGTCAACAGGGAGGTTTTGCCCGTCGAATTCGAGGAGGATATTGATGAGTGTTGTGATCGATACCAAGACAGCTTCAGATAGGTTCTCGAGAATACCAGAAGCCAAATCGGCGTCACATCGATCAAGTAAACTATCCAGTAGTTCAAAGAGGACAACCTCCTGCCTTTCCTCGGGTACATAACGGAACAACATCGAAAGCGAGACCTTCAGACATTCGTTCCATGCCGATAAGAATTCACCCTTGGCCCAAGCGATTTCCGTCTCGCGGTTAACGGCCCCAACGCGATCTACGATGTATTTGATCTCACCCTCGATCGCAAGCGTGGTGTTTCCAGGAACGACAGCACCTCGTTGTTCATATTGCCTCTTTTGAGCCCGTAAATCCCGTTCAATGGCGGTAGTATCGTAATAATTCCACTGAGCCGTCTTGTATTTCTCGGCGCTAAAGCTGTTGAAGTACTCCAATTCGCGTGCAGTCTCGGCGGCGTGTTCTTGCCATAGAATATCGACAGAAGCAAGTAGGTCATTCAACGTGAGTCGTTGTTCATCCTGATCCAGTTCGTCCGCCTCTGCTTCAGTCGAAGCCCCGAAAATAGTCAAGGCGATGTCGGCAGCATCCGCACTGTATCCACCAAACGTGAATGTCTCGAGTGCAACACAAGACAAGACCCAACGGCGATACTCGAGGAAAGCAATCAAGTTGGTTGCTGATGTTTCGTAGTCGCCCAGGTACCTCGTCGTGGCGATACCCTTGTCGGACGAATCGGTATTATCAGGAGGTAAGTGAAGAGGGAGTGATGACAATTGACTTGAGGAGAATCCGAAATGGGTCAAAGCGTGGGAGATGGTAGACCGACCAGTGAGGGGATTCGTGAATAGCTGATTGACGAGTTTGAGCGATTTAGCAGCCAGGACGGGATGAAGAGCGAATAGAGATGTAGTGGATGCTCCGCCAATTTCGGATCCGTCCATGAGTTGGGATAAGATCGAGTCCAAGGCCGAAGGTCGTACATCGTTTGAGCGGGGATCTTGGAGAGGTAGGTCGTTGGTCCGGAAATCAAACCCGAGTAGGAAATGAGCGATATTTGGTCCTTGACCCTCACCACCCGTGCCCTCCACCAGTAGATCCAGGATAGTAGATCCAATAGCGATAGGAAGAGCCTCGATACTGGACGAAGAGATCTCGCCCCTAAGGACATGCCTCTCGACATCCTCAATAGCTTTACTCGTCAAATCTTCACCCTGGCCCTGGAGGCGTGTACAGAATCCCTGTGCTATTCTCAGAGATTCGTCAGAAGCATCGATAATTCCAGCCAGTCGGTTTATCGAAGAAGTATATTCAGAGCCGAAGATATCACTTTGGCTAAAGATTGCTGAATTGGCGAGATGACAAACGAGTTTCGTCGAGATATAGGAAACAGTCGGATCCGCATCGCCAACGAGTAGGGCGATGGCATTGACGTTTGCGAGGTGATTGAGGAGGTACTGGTCCAATGAACAAGTTTCAATTGGCCGCTTGAAGTCCCCAGCGTCAGCCCGGGGCTCACTGAGGATCTGCATCTGGACACTGAGCAATTCCTGCAGGTCAAAGATCCGATGGTACACCCTCAAAACTCGCTGTAGTGTACTTGTGACGATCGTAGGTCGAGGAAGGGGTAATGAAGATGTAGTATCGAGGATATTCGCTAGGATGGCAAACACGTTTCGCTCGCCAATGAATCGCACGAGGACCGTGAATCCAGGTTCGTCGGCCAAAGATTTCGCTCGCTGGGCGAATTGGGTAGCGGCAAGGTCGGAGGAAACCAGCTCAGAAGGATCATAAGCTAGTAGAGCCTTTTCGACGAATCCAAGCGCAGCATCGATGATTTCCCATTGTTCAGTTTCTCTGCCAAATCGTCGGACGGTCGGTACTAGCAGGACTCTATCCATGACGTATGCCTGACCACGGCGAAGGGTATTTGCCAAGCGAGCAGATGTCGGACGAGGTAGGTCGAGTGAAGAGTTGGGTTTAGGGACTAAAGCTGTCAAGAAGCCCAAATAGGCCCTAGTCAAAGGATAGATATGAGCATCCTGTTCCAGCGTTTCCATCTTGGCCATCCATCCCACGGGCGATATTCTTGTTGGCTCGTAAGATCTAAACAGAGCACTTGGATCGACGAAGCTAATCCTCTCGTAATTCTCCACCGCCCTCTGGATGATGTCTTCATCGTTGACATCGCCTTTACGTGAGACGAAAGCTGTCAAAGCCTTGAGGACATGTGCCTTGAGATCCAACAAATCCGTGAGATTTCTTCGTTGATCCTGGTCGACGGCCACATCGGTGTTGATGAAGTCAAACAAGACCTGTATAGGATTCGGTTTTGACGTCAACAAAGTATCTCGAGCCAACTTCGAATGTCGAATAACCGTCGTCAAGAGCCTCGTCCAACCTCGGAGTGGAATGACGTCTTGATAAGGGTGCATAGGTGCCGGTAGGAGTATTCGGGTCGGCTTAACAGTCTCGAGTAGTTTCGGCATCATATCAACAAAGTGCTGGTAGAAATGGAATAACTTGTTCCATGGTAACTTTGTCTCATTGTTCATCTTGTTGTAGGCGATTGAAGCGCATTCAGTGCCGGTAGAAATGGCAGTCAACATTTCCCAAAATGCCCAACCGGGATATTGGTTCCCACGGACATCAAGGATGATACCGGTGAATGTCGTGTCGTCCCATAGATGAAGAGCTCGATCTTCAGGCAGTGATCGATAAACCACAGCGAGGAACGACAAGAAAGCCTGATAATGTAGTGGACCAGGTGTACTGCGCGAAGCGAGTTTGGCATGAATATCCTCTTCTCTATGATGCTTACTCGAGCGTAGAGCATCCTCCTCTCGATTTCGTAAGGTCTTTAGGAAGTTCTTCCTCCCAGCGAGCGAATCGACAAGGCACTGCAGCTGATCGAAAATGAACGCGTCGTTTCGAGGATCAGATCGTCCAGCGAGCTTGTACAGCGGATCCTCTGAAGCTTCTCTTGTGTCCTCATCCTCCTCTTCCAAACCTCGTTCCCTGCGTATACGGAGTACCCAGTCGCGTAGATGCTGGAAGATCTCGCCTGCGATGGGCTCATGGAAAAAGTTGTCGGTCGTGGGAAGGTCGATACCGGTATTAGCGGCGATGGGGTCGAATTGCATTGCGGAACGATAGAATGCGAACCAGGATAACTTGCACGCGTCGCGTAGGAAGCTGTTTGTCCATTGGTCTTGTACCTGGTTATCAGCATAGTGCCGAGTAAGGAGGACTCACAATCAAGCTCGAAGCGAGTTTGAGGAAACGGATATCGCGACACCACTATTGGTCAGCTAAAGAATCAGCAGACAAGGAGGTACTCACATCATATCTTGGGTTGTCCTCTGGAGGATTGTCGGCGGGGATAGGTTGCGTAACGCCCAAGAAGGTTCTGACTATCAGCTACCAGTGATATGAGGCCGCCAGATGACTCACGCAAGAAGCACCCCACTAAGACCATCAACCCTATCACACCTCTTTAACCACTTCAATACCCTAATCACCTGCCCTCGTCCAAGATATCCACCTTCCGTGACCAATCCCACAATACCCGCCATTCGATTCTGCTGCTCCCTGATAGCTCCAATTCGATAAGTGAGAATCTCATATTCCACTCCAACAGGGTTATTCGTTCTGAGCAATTCCTCAATCTTCCTCTGTTGCTCACCCAGCTGTATTAAGAGTTGATCCACCAACATGCCCTCTCCCTTCCCTTGACCCAATGACGATCTCGTCAGGAGTAAATCAAGAACCCATTCGCGTAACACATCGAATGGATAGTCTGCGATCCCAGAGGAAGAGATGGTTAAGCGTAGGAGCTCGTGTAGGAAATCGAGTAATTCGGTAAAGAATTGGTGGTAGATGAAGACGCAGATCTCGGGTGTTGATCTCGCTGGGTATTGAGAATGAAGTGATTCGGCTTGTATGACGAGGACGGCGGCTAGGTATTGGGAGATTTGCAGAGCGCCAGAAATGGCGTGAACTGTATTCGCTAATTCACCTGTTATGCGGACTGATGAGCCGTTGGGGAGGGCGATTGGGTCTGGTAATCAGCTGGCGTCGCTTCATTGGTCAGGGCATGACTACTGACCATTCGCCACGGTGTTCTTGTCTGCGTCGTTGGGACCGGTGACGTTTGTCAAAGCTAGCAACCAAGGTTTAGCATCCTCCAGGCGAGCTTGAAGACGGCGTAATGGAGGATTGACGGGTTGTGTAGCTACCCTTCCAATGAGTGTGAAGAGATCGCTGAACAAAGCATGATCCCACTCGACCAGTGGAAGGTCCGACATCGTATCGGAGTTGAGTATGTATGTACGAGCTAAAGTATATGGTTACTAGAACACCTCTCTTGAAAGTCAATTCCTCCACTTTATTATTCTACCCCTCCCTTTAACTACTCCCTTGAGTCCATCACTCATTTAGACGCGTCTGTCTATCCGGTAAACAACTACAAAGTCACCTATACCCTATACAATCTTCACCATACATCCACCCCGCAACACCCCTTAACTGACCCCAATTAAACTCTATCTCAATCAGAAATGTCATCCGGAGGCGGCAAAGGTGGAAAAGGAAAGGCAAAGACCTCTTCCGAGACTAAAGTCCTTACTACCAGATCTTCAAAGGCTGGTCTTCAAGTATGTTGCATTCATCTACATACATCCGTATTATACTGACATCATAGTTCCCTGTAGGACGTATCCATAGGTCAGTTCGACTCGTACTACAACCTCATGTATACTAATGACCAGGTTCTTGAGGAACAAGAACGCAAACAACGTTCGAGTCGGAGCAAAGGCTGCCGTCTACGTCGCTGCCATCATGGAGTACTTGACCGCCGAGGTCCTAGAGCTTGCCGGTAAGTTCATCCTCCTCTCTTCACCACTCGACCACCGCTGATGACCAGGTAACGCCGCCAAGGATCTCCGAGTGAAGCGAATCACTCCTCGACACTTGCAACTAGCCATTCGAGGTGATGAGGAGCTCGACCAGCTTATCCGTGCGACCATCGCAGGTGGTGGTGTCTTGCCCCATATCCACAAGGTAAGTCCCACCGCCATTCCTTTACTGTCTCTCTTTCCCCTCTGCAGACGCTGACGTCCAGACTCTCGTCACCAAGCCAATCGTTGCTAAGCCCGCCAAGGTCTAGATTTCCTTTCCTTTCCGTTTCTTGTGGACTTTCGGGGGTAGATTTCGGGTGGTATAGGAATGTGGAATAGTTTTATTTTCGATTTGATTTGCTTTGGTCCCGTGAATGGTTGACCATGTCGGGTGTTCGGTAGGAGAGTTGATTTAAATGCTATATGCAGTTGCTTGAACAGATCTTGGAACCATGCGAACATTTCGTGATGTCCGGTCTTCGCCGCATCCAAGGATCCGGCGGTGGACCGATCTCATTGGAGCTCAGTCTGCACTGATCCGCTGTCGTAGCTCCTGGAGGCGTCGAAGCGGATCGTCCCCGTTCCACCTTTCATGTCCGTTCTCGATAGTCAGACGGGGCAGACCTTTCTGTTCGATAGCGAAACTGGCAGCAGTAGCAGCATAAAGCGAAGCTATCATCAGCCCTTTTCAGTCATGAAACACACCTTCTTTCATATCCCCATGGCTGATTAGCAGACCAGCACACAGACCTCCCAGGAACCCATTCCCACCACCAGTGGGATCTACTACGCGACCCTGCTCATTCGTTGTGAAATAAGGCGGGACCCATCCTGACCACGTCGGTGAGAGGGTATAGGAGCCTAAGCGGCCGGCTCGGACGATGATAGCTGGTTTTGGTGTTGTGGGGTTCTGAGCCGAGATTAGATCGTGAAATACCTGAGCGGCTTGTGAGACTTCCTCCTGTGTAGTGTCTGTACTGGATTCGATCGAAAGTAACGATTGAAGCTCAAGGATGTTTGGCGAGATGAACGCCAGGTTTGGAGCCAACTTGAGAATCGAAGACAGCTCAGCTGGGATACAGCTGGACTGGTGATCAGCTCAGCCGTCTCGAAACAGGGGTTAGACTCACGGGCATAGGTTCCCATACGAGCTTCCCGGACCATTCTTTGCCCTGATCAAGTTGCAAAGACCTCTGCTCCTGGACCATAGCCTGAGCGCGGGATACGCTGCAGACAATGTGAACCCATGCTGGCGGACTATCGGCGAAAGGCGAAGGCGGTAATAAAAGATCATGGAGATGTAATTGCAACCCAGGTGAAAGATATTTGAAGCTCTGATGTCCCTCCCTTTCATCAGCAAAGTTAATGAGAGTAT
>Ga0265780_10008410_pt1 | contig 12544 bp, 15 predicted proteins | sample P1T30metagenome_FD_192432 | JGI IMG/M metagenome (GOLD analysis project Ga0265780, IMG submission 192432) | Plant litter microbial communities from East Loma Ridge, Irvine, California - P1 T30 | ecosystem: Environmental > Terrestrial > Plant litter > Unclassified | place: USA: California...
CTCGATATCGTCCATGAAGCTTTACCCGCTCTTAAAGCCTTTTGAAAATGTTTATATCGCACAGATCGGAATGGCATTTCCATATCCAATCCCGCCTTGAGTGTTCTGGCCGCATCTCTCATCCCGAACATCCAATCGGAAGTAATCCTTTGTCGGCGAAATTTCAAAGCAAAGGTTGAAGTCAAAAACTTCAGCGATCAATTTCGGTGTATACGCCTGTCTCAGCTTGATCATGGCATACATTTGCCCCTGTATGCTCAGTGACCTCGAGTGGGGATGAGGGTTGAAGACCGGTCGGTATCTAGACATGTATTGTCATGAGCTAATAATACCAGGTCTCTTCTTAGGAGCAGGATGTACCTTAGCATTTGTCGTCATCCTCTTCTTTGCTCCTGAGGTGAGCGAACAGTCAATCTATTGCACACAGCTGACGAGTTCAGACAAAAGGACGAGCTAAAGAAAAATCGGACGAAATGTTTCAGCAAAGAGTGAAGCCCTATCGATTTGCGAAATACCAGACGACAAAGGATAGACAGCTTGCCCATGACACTGCTCTGGATGATGGCCAATCGGTCTCAACCGGCTCAGGCACGGCTGTCGGTGTAAGAAGAAGAGGGCATCGACCAAGGCTTTTAATGCGTTTGTAGCCATATGCTGTATGGAATCTTCGAGCTGATTCATGCCCACGCTGCAAGTGGGACAACTAATTGTCTCAACACTCGGACTTGTCATCTGTAGCGGCTCTTACACTGCGTCGGTATACTTACGGGTCCACCGCCGATCAGGGGCACTGTGCTTCGACATGAATGGTCCACATAGCTGTTCGCCCCGTCTCCAGCTATTGGAGTCGATCTATTATGCATTCCGTACAGCTACTTGAACAGAGCGTATGGCTTGGCTTTGGCTATTCTAGTCCTGGCCGGTATCAAAATCGCAATGAACGCATCTCCATAATCTGGATCATGAGATGGCATTCTAGCCGCAGTATGCCCGTTCCGCGAGACTGTCTCGTCTCCATTCAACCATCTCCCATCTTTCAACTCTCCATTTGGTCCTTCGATTTCTTGCTCTCTAAAGACCGAGAGACCGTTCCATACCACCCCAGCCTTGTTCGACTCGAAGGAGACCTGATATCCTTCGCCAACAAGTAGGAACGTCTCATCTTCGAGCTCGATGACCATTCCATAAGCCGGTTTGATCTTTCCAAATACCAACGCTGATGATACATCAAGCTTCCAGTTGCCAAAGGTGAATTCCCGTTTCGGGGACCCTTTCACAAAGCCGGACGAAGATTCATCGAAGTAGAATCCGCATATTTGTCGTCCCTCCGATCGCGCCGCGAGTAGATGAGGTGTGATACTCGCAAGTAGAGCGTAGTGAGATGTGAAGGTGCATTCGTCAGACTTGAGCGAGTCTATACCAAACGGAGAGACACCGATAGCATTGTGTGTACCGATCGCCGACCAGATTCGCAAAGCGCCGTTATCGTCTCGACGTTGCTCAGGTATGAAAAGTGGCTGTAGACCAAGGGAATAAGAAGTGCAGGTCATATCGTAATCCATGAGGTATATATCCGGCGAAATGAAGTCCAGCGAGGGCGCAAGGAACTGCCACAAGTCCAACACTGCTGGTATCGGGCCACCAGAAGGATAGACCCCAGGCATGTTGCCTCCCCCAGCCTTGACCTCTTCTGTGTCTCCCTCATCATTTGCTAACCAGGCGTTAGTGAACAAGGGAATTGGGTATACACCCTTTCCGGCTGCCGCAACCGTTTCGAGATATTTTGCGTAATGGTAAGCCATGAAAAGCTCGTCGGCCTTGGGGTCCCGACCAAAGGTTTCGCTCCAAGATCCACTAGTTTTGCCTCTATAACTCGATATGGCGGCTTCGAATGCCGGACTCAGGTTTGATGGCTTCTCCTCAAGCCAATCAATCAGATCGCTTGGGACTGTTGCTTCGAAAGCTAGCGTGGCAGCGTCACTCCTGTCTCGAGAATCCCCTAGCAAGCCGCATTCGTTCTCGACCTGCATCATGATGACCGTCTGCTTCTTGTCGGTTTGACGCAGATGATCCATCAGCGCAGTAAAAGCTCTGGCGTCCGCGGCAACAGCCTCAGCATGGAAAAGCGAGAGCACGTTCTGGGTGCGAAGCGATCCATCGTTGTGATCCGCAATCTCGGCCCGTGGGAATCTCTTAGAATCGGTCTTGACCCAGTTTGGCGTGTAAGTTGACATTCCTGGAAGTCAGCACTTGCAGCCTGGACTTGCTGCGACTGACCATTCTTGAATGATCCGAACCATAGGAGAACAAGCTTGATGCCGTGAGTCTCTGCTGCTTGAACCACTTTGTCGAGCTCTGTCCAATCGAACGATCCCTCCGCAGGCTCGATTTGCTCCCAAGAGACACTTCCCAGAACCGTGTTAAGACCCATTGACAAAAGATTGGGCCATACTAGCGACATGTAGCTAGCGGAGGAGAGGGACGAGTTGTGCAGCTCTCCAGCTCGCATCAGAAAGGGCTCACCATCCACTATCAAGTGCGATCGCCCTTCTGGAAGCCGCTGCAGGTGAGGAAGATTCGTCATCTCGTATGCGGTGTTCGATATACAGGCCATGCGCACTCTTTAACATATTTTCATCGTTAGGATTTCCCGGTTGTTCGGCGAACGGGCTCGTCAGCCGGTGGGGGATCGATCCTCTTGGCTGATCATTCGGAGAAATACTGCCTTAAGGGGTAACTCTCCGGCGAAAGTCGCTCATTCTTGTTCACCTGAACAGCCGATGCGAAACAGAAGCGGAAGAAGGTGCATTATCTCTAGGGGCAGCTTTCTATCGCAGTAGACCGGATTGAACGGTAAGCATATTGTAGGCGCGCCAATAGAGAAGTTCTGGTGGGGAGCCCGCCGATCCTAGATTAGCCGTGGCAAAGTAGGGAAGAGCGCTATCGTTGGCAATGGTGCACTAGAGGCTTTCCCAACTCCCGTTGGGCCACTCTGAGCCGGAGGCCGATCAACGTTTCTTGTTGCCCCATGTAGACGAGAAGACCTGTCATCGGAAGACCAATGCCAATCTCGGCGCATCATTTGCGTTGTCAAGTCTGTGCCTGACAATTTGGCCCTTAGCTACTACGACACTGTCTTGGATCTGGGCTTTCAACTCCTTCACCTTCGCTGAGAGCAGCTAGCGCGGTGACCCTCCTGTATGACACGTAGTGAGTGCTTTCCGAAAGGTAGGGCGGCTGAGAGAGACGCTAAGCGTGCCAGAGGCTTGCGATGGTGAGGACCTTAGGCAAGCTTGTTGTTGCGGCTAACACATTAGGCTGTCGAGTTCGCAAGTATGCCTCATTTGAGATGAAACAAGATAGCACGCTTATGGTGCCAGGGTGAGATGTCATCCAGCTCAGGGACCGGAGGTGGAAATCGGCATGCACCGTAGATGTGCACCTTGTGACCTGCTGGATACGCCATGTGAGCACTGAGACTAAGCAAATCAAGCGCAATATCTTATGTTGAGGTACATATGCCTACACGTTAAAAAAGAGGGGCCCACTGCCCAAGTGAGTCCTTCGAAACGAGCTGTAGCGTATTTGGTATACTGAAACGCAGGGTGAATCCTCGCTTCGGGCCAGGGACAGTTTCGGTATTTGCATCAGCGAGGCCTGACGCTGAGAACCCTGGTCATGAGGTCCAGGGCTCGACAGAAACGCTCGAGACTACAGTTGATCAGGAGACTTCCGTAAGGGAATCTCTCGTCCGAGGTGCGCTTCCGGTGCCACAGAGTCCAGTCGTGAGCTAACGTGCGACACAGAGCAGCCCGATGTCATAGAGGACTCCTTGTCTGAGATCCACCGACAACGACGTCGCTTCGATATTGTCGGTCCGTCGCTCAGTGCATCGACAAGGATTTTGGAAGAACCAACACACCTACATGTTCATCCGACGGAGTTAGAATACTTCACGACGTTTCTCTCACTGGATCTTCTCGGACAAATTCTTGAAGCGTTCTTCGCCTCACTTCATCCTATTGTACCCTGCACCAACCAAGTAAACCTTAGATATGACGTCGATCGTCGCCGACATTTACAGCCAGGTCAGTCGGAATGGATAGCCATGGTGGTCACTATCGCCGGAGTGACCATTGTACAGGTTCCATTCTTGATCGTTGGCAAGACCAAAGTTGAGCTGAAGAGACTGGCGGAAGATTGCTATCAGTATGGTAGGATCTATCTGAACACGCCATGTAAACGAGCGACGATTGACAGAAGTATGTGGCCTGTATGGTGTACGGAGGTTATAACGCTGATGCCAGGTGTTACGCTATCAGGGTGAGGTCACGTGTACCTATCAATGACGAGCGCGCTGACACAGCTGTCAGTATGGGGTGAGCAGATTACAATGAGTAGGTACTCGCGATCAGCTGCTGACATGTGACCAGGCTCCTGTCCATGAATCTAGGCTACGAGCTAGCTTCTCGAGAGTATCACGGATCAAACGTCGCCCTGCTCCTGCATATGCGCCTAAATAGACCCGAGGTCAGTTCAGGATATTCGGACCACTGCGACCATCCTACTGATGCTCGACAAGACGTATCTAGGCATGAGTCGCCTGGATAGAGAAATGCATCTGCGGCCGTGGTGGGCTGCTTACTGTGGTGATCGATCAGCGGCATGCGGCGAAGGAGGAACATGCCTCATCAGCGAGGAGCTATGCCAGGATGTTTGTCTGCCTTCCGAACTGTACGTCACGAGAAATATTGCTCGTATAAGCTTTGATTAGGAAGCGGTAGATGACTGTGAAGCGATGACCAATTTCTTTTCGATTCGTCACCTACCCCCGAAACGACTTGCGTCATGAGCGGATACATTTACAACATTAGACTTTGGCGTCGTAAGTTGAACAGTTTGACTACCGACGCAGAGCTTACGTCAGTGTCTGGGCCATTCTTGGAGGCAAGGGCTCGCGACCGTAGACGCGCACTATCAATGGGCGAGATCGAGACTCGCTTGTGTCAGATCGACCACTTTCTAGAGGCAGTTGAGCATCTTCTGGATGGGTGTCCCGAAGATCTACAGCTCGATTGGCGTCGCTATGCACGCGATAGGAAAGGTCTCACGACCTCGGCTTCCGTTGCTTACGAGTCAATGAGGTCGATGGTGGACCGAGTCAGCGTCGTCGAAGGCTTCGTATCCGAAACACCACCGACGTTCGAGTCGAGACCTTCAGTTCGTACAAATTTGCGTCGACAATGCTTCCTAGCACATCAGGCCAACTTATACGTCACACAGGTATGTATGCTCTCCATTTCATCGGGGTTGTGCTCAATGGTTAGCAAATGCTACTTCTCATGGGTATCATCCACAAGCAGGAGATCCTGGCTACCGCCGACCCAATTTCAGACCCTGCTTTGCCTTACCTCGACGTGTATCGAAACCACGGCGATTTCACCAGGGACAAGATGGCTATTCTCAACAACATGCTACAAATTCTCCAGTCTCTGCCCATCGAATCTGTGGGTACGTGCTTGCGCAGTTCATTCTGTAGCCCGAAAAGCATTGATCTGACATTCGAACAGCTGCGAATTCTCTCTTCGGCTTGTACAAGATCCGATACGTAGCTGCCGAATTGCTCGACTACTTCTCACTGCCGGATGACTCGGACATGGATCCGAGCATTCTTGAGAACGCGAAGGAGGGACGAGACTACTTGGGTAATTTCATCTCTCCATTAGCAAGATATGGGCTGATTGACAGTCACATACATCGGTCTCATGACCAAGATTGAGTCTTTGTATTCTTTGTCAGCTACCGAATCACCGCACTCAACATGAGGACAGAGCGATAGTCTGGTTTGCCCTCTTAGTTGGCAATAACCCTGCCATGTCGGAAGCAGCCGAAATCGACTCCGATGCATCATTCATATCTCGCTCAACTCTCTGCTTCGATACATCATCGCCTTGGCCACCATGCAGACTTCCTCTTCCGGTCGTGGAGATTTGCACTTCTGTCTTCTGTCTAATTGTGACCTCGCTGCTCGGTCAGTGCGATTGAAACAAAATTTGACCGATTGAACTTACAACAGGCAGTTGTTCGTAAACCTCGTCGATATAGTTCTTTTCCTCTGCACTCAACTTGATATCGGTCGCAGCTTCTCATCAGCATCGACAGCAACTGCAGTACGTACTTATAAGTTCCTTGAGACTGTCCAAGTTGGTGGTACCGACTATGGGGGCTGTGATGAACTCGTTGGCCAGCGACCAAGCTAAGGCTAGTTGAGCCATTGAAACGCCTTTCTTCTTGGCGATCTCTTCGACTCGTTCATTCAGGATTTGTTGTGACTTGTGAGGTTCAGCTAGACCTCTGGACTTGTAGCCACTGCCAATAAGTGGTCTGCCTGAACGACATGTGTTGATCTCACGCGTCAGTCTCCTGTCGCTTGGTAGCCGCTGCCCTCCATGGTCGAGTCAGGAAGCCTCTAGCGAGAGGCGACCAAGGAATACACCCAACGCCGAACATCTCGGAATCAGCTTGTTCCAGTAAGGTGGGAAGTAGCCCACCTTGAGAGTTGGAATCATCTCCCTTTCTTCCTCCCTGTAGGCGGCATTGTGGAAGTTCTGCATGCTGATGAAGGGGGTCAGACCGTTGCTAATTGCGTAGTCTATCATCAAGGATGAGTTTTAGAGAGGAATGAAAGGACGGACTTTGCATCGCATGGAACTGGTATGCCCAGCAACTGAAAGTCAGCATCTGACGACATTGCGTGTTTTCTTGAGATCAAGCCCTCGTAAGCTGGGTCTGATCCCAGCGCAATCTACACGTGACTATGTGACGCGAGGATCATTCCCAAGACTGGGTTCCCTTTCCCGATGAGGTGCAGCGCCTCAATTCTTCTCCCCAAAGCCCGCTGCAATCCGCCGATTTAGCCTACCTGGACATCCCTATGTACCTCACCAAGCCAGCTTGTATCACATCGTGAAGTGCTTGCATCTTGCTGTCAGCGTGACTCATGTTAGAGCATCCTAGAACGTGCCGTCTCCTCAATGGGAGTCTCATAATCGAATCTGGCTGTCAGGTTTCATCATTCGCTCGATCAAGTCAGACTCACCGGTGACATTGCAAGACGTCGACATAGTCTAGCTGCAAACGCTCCAAAGAGGCGTGAACAGCATCGAAGATATGCTGCATATGAGCCTCCCACGCACGTTTGCGGATCGCAGCAATTACCTTTCGGCTAAGACCGTGTTGATTCACCTTCGCCTCTCCAACTGCATTGAAACACTTGGTCAATACGACGAAGCTCTCTCGAGGAGACTGAACATCAGAACTTTTTGTCTGATCTCACAACACGGGGAAAACTCACCCCAATTTCTTTGAGAGCTTTACCAAGAATTACCTCTGAAGCTCCAGCAGAATAGCTTCAAATCAGCTTTGGGCCACAGTTGGCAGATTCAGGACAAAGATACGTGTTAGCGGTGCTGTTTGTCAGCTTCGAGGGCGACCTGAAAGAACACGTAGACGTACTCGAAAGTATTGACCCCTTGCTCGTAAGCATATCTAATATGCTCGATGCCAGTCCTCTCGTCAAGACACCAAGGCAGAACACTGACATCAGATACCACTTGGAATATGACCACTGAACGTACGTTTGATCGCCATAGGCTAGAAGTTACTCAGCTTGTGACAGATTCCGAGATGCTTGGCTTACACATGCATCCTCTGTCTGGTCAGGGGGGTGGTTTCCAAAGGATGACTTACAAGATGATCCTGGAGACTTTGAGGCCACTCTTGCCGAGTCGAACTGCTCATTAGAGGTACTGCCTTTTGGAAGCTCTTGCTCACCATATTGTATCTTCTGTTCTGACGCCATGGTGTATGAAGCTTTTCTACACGTAATGAATTTCTAGTAAGATGGGTTTCGGGCAAGATGAAGGGTTGTCGTGTTCGATGAGGCCGGGCCGATGGCGATGACGTAAAATGCCACGAATTCCCGACGCCAGCAGAATATCGCCGGGTATAAGTCCACTTTGAGATGCTTGGCGGACATGGGGACCAGTTCTTGGCGGTTCGCACACATCCGCCAGCCGGTGGGTTGAATCGGCAGAAGGTGTCTGATCCTGCGCGGTATGTCGTAGCCAGAGTGCATATCTTCATCTTGTGCGGAGTCAAAGCGGGAGCACAGCAGATGCGGAGAAATTCGGATTTCGCCGAAGGTTCTCCGGTTGTTCGATCAGGCCCCGGTTGTCAACGAGAGTCTTGCCACGCGATAATTTCCCCGGTAAGATTGGTCTGCTCATGTAGTCTATCGTATAAGAAGTCAAGTCCTATCATAATGATCAGAACATTTGTCTCGCCTCGAATCTTTTCATGAGGATGTCTACCATTCAGCAAGATCTAAGACTTGACGACGACAAGAGCAAGAATCTGGGAGGCTCTCAGGAGCAGATCGAGACTTTAGGTCAAGATGGTCAGACTGGGCCCCGCGCTGTTGTGCTTGTCTCGGCTTTTGCCGCCTACAATAAAGGCCAGGTTATGCGAAAATTCTGGCGGCTGTACGCGTTCGGTCTGGCAGCCTCCCTCGGAGGGATGTATTCCGGTAAGCTCAGATCAGGGATCACCCGGATGTCACAGCTCGATGCTGATTACTCAGGATACTGTCTGAGTGCCGTCGGCAACATCGTTGCAAACCCAGGTGAGTGCATGACTGGGGCGGCCACATATGTAAACTTGCCAAGCTGGACTGAAATAAGGGTTCATCCGGCAATTCGGAACGGTCACCAACGCCAGCGGATCCCTTGAGCTAGCCGCCGTCCATGTTTCACTCTGGTCTGGGTGTACATACGTCGGTCAGGTAGTGTTCCAAGCTATCTCGCCATTCATCACGGATCGATTTGGCCGAAAGGTTGGAATGTATTGTCTGGTGGTGCTCATGTCAACGGTCAGCGCTGCTTTCCATACCACCGCATGTTTCAACCCGACTGACCTCATAGGCCGTCATTCTCGAGATCGTAGCTCGAGATTGGCGTGTCTTCTTGGTAGCCAAGATACTGTCGGGTGGGTCCAATGCCTTTCTTGGTACATCTATCGTCAGTTCTCGTCTCTGAGAGGGACTATTCCAGGCTTATGCCTTGCAGATGACCTATATGAGTGAGGTTGCCATGCCTCAAGTGCGAGGTGCGCTGCTTTCGGCTTTCGCGCTGTCGTTCGCTCTGGGTCAATTTGCCAATGCTATCGGCTTTCAGGTCTTATCCGAGGTCAGTAGCCGCCCTGCATCCCCAATCACTGCTGAACAGATGACAGACAACTCCGACAAGATACTTGAATGCAATTTATTCCCAATTCGTTTTCCTCGGTCTCTTCCTGCTTGTCTTGATTGTCATTCCTGAGTCACCAGGTAGGTGACTCCCCATCTCTAAATTTCACAACAGAGTTGACGAATGAAGCTTGGCTATGCTCCAAGTCAAAACACGACCAAGCCAAACGCGCTTTGTCGAGACTGGTAGGCCACGTAGATGGCTACGATCTCGATCACGAGTACGCTTGCCTTCAACAGGAGACAGAAGCTTCAGAAGAGCTAGCAAGGACTCACGGATCGAACGACTGGGCAGCATTGTTCAAATGGGTTAACTTCAAGAGATGTCTCGCCGCAACTTTACCCTACTCTTTCCAAAACTTTGTAGGAACACCTCTCGTTTTCGGTCAAACCACCTACTTTTTCCAGTAAGTTCTCCGTAATACACTTTTTCTAGCCATGGGCAATTGGCTGAGGTGCTCAGGATCGCTGGACTCGATAATCCCTTCCTCGGCTCCACTATCATCCAAGTCGTCCTGCTTGTCGGCATCATAACCTCCTTTTATTTCGTCGAGCGAGTTGGTCGACGAACTCTAGTGCTCTGGGGAGGACTGATCATGGCTCTTGTCGATTTCATACTCGGGGGCATCGGCTTCAAGAGTCCTGACTCGGCGACCGGCGCAGCATTGATCGCCGTCTGTGCGGTCTGGGTCCTGGTCTACTCCTTATCATTGGCCCCAATCGGTAAGATTAGCTAGATCATTCTGCCTCTATTGTACTAACGGATTCAGGTTGGGCCGCATTGGTAGAGGTGTCCAGCCCTCGACTTCGCGCCAAGACGGCTGCGGTGGCCACGATAATACAGTCGTTGTCGAACATCCTCTTTGTGAGTCCTATGGCGACGTCTATCTGCGTACTTTGGCTGAAACGCATCGTAGAACTACACGGTACCTTTGCTCATCAGTCCACAAGGAGCCGGATGGGGTAGTAAGATTGGTCTACTTTTCGGTGGTCTCTCGGTGCTATTTTTGGTTCCTTGCTATTTCCTCTTCCCGGAGGTAAGTTGATCACTTTATACCGTTGTTTGGCTGATACAACCTCAGACCAAAGGCCGAACGTACTCTGAGCTAGACGAGCTCTATGAGTCCGGTGTGTCTCCTCGCCACTTCGCAAAGACAAGGACCTCGGTGCAAGATGCCGCGGACGCAAGGGAGGCTCAGCGTGTGGAGCGAGTTTAGCTGACCCCTCTGAACTCGAGGTGGATCGGGCAAGCATTAGGCATTTCTATTGTGTCCAATCCTTCGATATGCATGTTGTCCTGATTCAACAAATCTTATCATGGTAAAACGGACAAGCGAACCGGTAGAAGACACAGGGAGATATGGAAATGGTGGTTAGATTCAAGACCTTTCAGGCCTTACCTCCACCTGCTATGTCCACGTGGTGTCATCCCGTCCATCCATCTGCTACCTTAAGCATACCTCGCACCTTGTCTTCGTAGTTCCGCCCGACCGATTCGCCATGAATCATATGTCGATCAATTATAGAACCCATACGAGGACTGGTGCGAGACCGAAGCCCGAGAACCAAAGATTGAGTTAGATCCACCAAGCCACCGGCTCATTACCGGCTGATTCCCATCTCAAGATCTTGCTTACTATTACCATTTCCTGCCCGCCGGTCGATATTTACCACCCTCAAAGGACGATCCCAGCTTCCTTTGGTCATCCGGCATATTCAGTGGCCTTCCATAGGATGGCGTCAATACCGTATATCCGCTACACGGGGGGTCAGTGCTGCGATGATTAATGTCAACATTATAACTCTTCACCTTGGCCAATATGGGAATGAATACGATTCTACCTTCTGCTGATCATTTTACTGGGAACCCAAAATCGATCTCGCCAAACAGCCCGAGCATGTCAAGATCGGTTTCGGCCTCGGGCTCACCCAAGAGTTCGATATTAGCTCGCATGTCTGTGGGATCGTTGTTGAACGATGAGCTGCATAATGAGAACGAGGACGGTGGTAACGGTGCACAAATGCACAGTGACGACCAGAAGGTGGTAAACATGTTATCTCTCAATACTCAAGCCTCACATGCGAAATTGCGACCTGTACCTCTCGCTTCACATCCTCATCACTCTTCGCCTCCGGCCCAAACGTCGTCAAGACCGACTCCAGATGAACCTCAGGCTGGCGATACTTCAATATTAAGTCCAAAGAAACGGAATCGCTGGCGCGACGAAGATGAAGAGGAGATCGAGTACCTGGGTCGGACACCAGCAATATGGAGGAAATGGGAATCAGCAGGCGGAGTGAGAAGTGAGAAAGGGAGTCCATATTGCTACGCCTATGACGAAGCTGGTCAACGTAAGTCTGCTCTGCATCGTATAGCACATGATCTCAGCTGATGAAAAGGGTATAAGCCCGAGCTTTCATTCGTGTTTATGTTACGATTAGTCATCGCCGCATCGCCGAGAAAAAAAATGTCGCTTGCATCTGTAAGTCCGAACTTGTAAGGGAATAGGGGACTGATAGTAGATATATCAAGCAATAGAGGAGAGATGGCCGTATTACAAGAATCATGAAGTGACTACTTGGAAAGTAAGTACCCCAGAGGAAGCATGCGGCTGAGTATAAGAACTCGGTCAGACATTGTTTGAGTTTCAACTCGGCTTTCATCAGTATCGATAGATCAAGTGGTGGTGAGTCAGGTGAGGGGTCTACGAGAGGATTAGGACAGGGGGGAAGAGGAGGATATTGGACCCTAGCAGAAGCTTCACCGGTATGTCCTCTTTCATCTATGTCTATCGAGTAAATGCTAATATCTAGGTTGAGGTTCCCAGACAATCGACCCGTCCTGACAATCGACATTGGCTCCACAAATCTATCTCTCCTCTCGAGACCGATAACCAATCCGCGTCAAAATCCACACGATCCACTCGAGATCAGACACTCACCAATCCCGAAATGTACCTCCTACAACGACATATTCTCCAATCAAGACGTGACTCAACTTCCGACTCGCAGCAAGTATCGCCTCCTCATCAATACCCAACTTCAAGCCGATCATCCCCTCCGCCTCTATATTACTCGCCCTTGCAATACCCTTATGACCACTTACCTCGATATTTCGGATCAGGTTCTTCAAGTACTTCAATCTCTTATTTATCGAATCTGACTCAAGTCAGTGATCCGCTCGGGATCGAGATGGCAAAGGCATTCTTGGCTGAGGAACCTGTCCTGGATCATATATTG
>Ga0265780_10008412_pt1 | contig 12541 bp, 10 predicted proteins | sample P1T30metagenome_FD_192432 | JGI IMG/M metagenome (GOLD analysis project Ga0265780, IMG submission 192432) | Plant litter microbial communities from East Loma Ridge, Irvine, California - P1 T30 | ecosystem: Environmental > Terrestrial > Plant litter > Unclassified | place: USA: California...
AAGGCGGCCGCATCGCTGCGACCGCCCTGTTTTGCGTGCGCGACCGCGCTCAGGCGGCGGTGCGGAACTTGTCGGCGGCGACCGCGACGCGGTTCTGGAGCGGCTTGGCGACGTCGCCGGCCAGCTTCAGCGTCGCTTCGGTCGAGCGCGACGCTTCCTTGACCAGCGCGTCGAATGAGGCGCGGACGTAATCGGCGTGGAGCTGGAGCGCCTCGGTCGGCGACTTCACCGATGCCAGCGTCTGCACGAGCTGCGCGGTGCTCTCGTAACGCGCACGCGCGAACGCGGCGGCGTCCTGACCGAACGTCTCGAACGCCTGCGCGGCGATACGGCTCGATTCGACCAGCGCTTCGACATTGCCCTTGCCGAATTCGGCCATATCCTCGGCGACCTTGCGGCTCTTGTCGAGCGCGACGCGCGCCTGCTCGCCGGCGTTGGCAAAGGCCGCGCGCCCCTGCTCCTGCGCCTTGTCCGAGAAGGCCTTGGCCTGGTCCTGCGCCTTGTCGGCGAACGTCGTGACGGTGTCGGTCATGTTCGTGTCCTTCACTTCCAATGGCGCTGCCGGGGCAGCCGGTTCGGGTTGGATTGCGGTTTCGGGTTCGTCGATCACGGAAGCGGGCGCCGGCTCGGCCGCCGGTGCGACCGCGTCGTCGGCGGAAAGCACCACCGGCGCTGGCGCCTCGTCGACCGCCGGGTTGGCGAGGATCGCGGGCACCTCCGGCTCGGCGGGAAGCGGCGGCAACACGGGCATGGTCGACGACACCGGCTTTGCCGCGGCACGCGCGCGCCCCTTCACCGATGCGCCCGTCTTCCTGCCCTCAACCTTGCCGGTCTGGTCCACCATCGTGTCCGCTCCGTTATTTGCTGCACTGCACAATAATGATTTGGCGGGTGCGTTGCAAGCGGCTTGTGCGGCGCGGCAGACGCTTTCATCGGGTCCTGACGTAGCTGCCCGGCGCATCCTCGATCGCGGGCAGCGCGCCTGCGCCCGGCACGCGTGCGCCGTCCGCAGCGACGGTCGCGGGTGCGTGCGCGCGGAGCCAGTCCGCCCAGTCGTTCCACCAGCTTCCCTTCACCTCGCGCGCGCCCGCAACAAACGCATCGAGCGACTCGGCGGGCTGGTCGTTGATCCAATGCTGGTATTTGCCCGCGGCCGGCGGGTTCACCACGCCGGCGATATGCCCCGATCCGGCCAGCACGAAGCGCAGCGGGCCGCGCAGATGCTCGGTCAGCTTCCAGACGCTTTCGGCCGGCGCGATATGATCCTCGCGCCCGGCCTGCACATAGGCCGGCGTCTCGACCGTGCGCAGATCGAGCGGCACGCCGCCGACCGTCATCGCACCGGGCTGGACGAGCAGATTGTCGCGGTACAGATCGGTCAGATAGGCGAGGTGCCATCTGGCGGGCAGGTTGGTGACGTCGCCGTTCCAGTGCAGCAGGTCGAACGGCACGTAATCCTTGCCGAGCAGATAGTTGTTGGTGACGTAATTCCAGATCAGGTCGCGCCCGCGCAGCAGGTTGAAGGTCGCGGCGAGATAGCGGCCGTCGAGGAACCCCTGCGGGCTGAGCGTCGCGATCATCTTGAGCTGCTCGTCGTCGACGAAGTGGAGCAACTCGCCCGCACGGGTGAAATCGACCTGTGCGGTCAGGAAGGTCGCGCTCGCCACCTTACCGGCCTGCTCCTTCGCGGCGAGCCACGCCAGCGTCGCGGCGAGCGTCGTCCCCGCGACGCAATAGCCGACCGTATGCACCGCGGGCACGTCGAGCAGATCGCGGACGGTGTCGATCGCCTCGACCTGCGCGGCGACGTAATCGTCCCACATTACCTCGGCCATCGACGCATCCGCCGACTTCCACGACACCATGAACACGGTGATCCCCTGCGCCACCGCCCAGCGGATGAAGCTCTTCTCCGGGGTCAGGTCGAGGATGTAGAAGCGGTTGATCCACGGCGGGAAGATCAGCAGCGGGGTCGCCAGCACCGTCTCGGTGGCGGGCGCGTACTGGATCAGTTCGTAGAGATCGGTGCGTTTGACGACCTTGCCCGGCGTCGCGGCGAGATTGCGCCCGACCTCGAACGCGGTGCCGTCGGTATGCGTCAGCTGCCCGCGCCCGATGTCGGCGAGCATGTTGTTGAGCCCGGTGAGCAGATTTTGCCCGCGCGTCTCGATCGTCTTCTCGATCACCTCGGGGTTGGTCACTGCGAAGTTCGACGGGCTCATCGCATCGACGAAGCCGGACGTCGCGAATTTGAGCTGGGCGCGCGTCCGCTCGTCGACGCCCTCCAGCGCATCGACCCCGCGCAGCATGTGGTCGGCGATCAGCGCATAGCTCTGCCGCATCCAGTCGAACGCCGGGTTGCTGCGCCACGCGGGGTTGGCGAAGCGGCGGTCCTTCTCCTTCGGCCGCTCCGCTTCCGGCGCGGCAGGCGTCGTGAAGCGCTGCCACAGCGCGAGGTAATCGCTCCAGAAATCGCGCGCCTGCTCGGCCACGCTCTCCGGCGGCGCGAGCGGGACGCCCGCCTCCAGCATCAATTGCTGCGCGCGCCCCATCAGCCATGTCCAATGCTGGAGATCGGCGAGGTCGGACAGCGTGGTCGGCGGCGGGGCATTTGGCTCGGTCACGCGAAATCCTCTCTCTCGGCTGCCGTAACGTAACGACGTTGCAGCGCGAAGTCAGGTCCACGGCTTTTTGTTGCGCGGGGTGCCCGGCGCGCGCGAATGGCTGTATAGCCGGCGGCGCAAAGGAGTATCAGCCCCGTGTCCGACGAATTCTACCGCATGAAGCGCCTGCCGCCCTATGTCATCGCCGAGGTCAATGCGATGCGGGCACAGGCGCGTGCGGGTGGCGAGGACATCATCGACCTCGGCATGGGCAACCCCGACCTGCCGCCGCCCGACCATGTGATCGCCAAGCTGATCGAGGTCGCGCAGAAGCCATCGGCGCATGGCTATTCGCAGTCGCGCGGCATCCCCGGCCTCCGGCGGGCGCAGGCCAATTATTACGGTCGCCGCTTCGGGGTCGATATCGATCCCGAGACCGAGGTGGTGGTGACGATGGGGTCGAAGGAGGGGCTGGCGAGCCTCGCCACCGCGATCACCGCGCCCGGCGACGTGGTGCTCGCGCCAAACCCGAGCTACCCGATCCATACCTTCGGCTTCATCATCGCCGGCGCGACGATCCGCGCGGTGCCGACGACGCCCGACGAACATTATTTCGAGAGCCTGCAACGCGCGATGGAGTTCACGATCCCGCGCCCGAGCGTGCTGGTCGTCAACTATCCCTCGAACCCGACCGCCGAAACCGTCGACCTCGCCTTCTACGAGCGGCTGGTGGCGTGGGCGCGCGAGAACGAGGTGTGGATTCTGTCCGACCTTGCCTATTCGGAGCTGTATTTCGACGGCAAGCCAACCGTCTCGATCCTCCAGGTGCCGGGCGCCAAGGATGTCGCGATCGAGTTCACCAGCCTGTCGAAGACGTATTCGATGGCCGGGTGGCGGATCGGCTTCGCGGTCGGCAACAAGAAGCTGATCGCGGCGATGACGCGCGTGAAGTCGTACCTCGATTATGGCGCGTTCACGCCGGTGCAGGCGGCCGCGTGCGCGGCGCTCAACGGACCGCAGGACATCGTCGAGAAGAACCGCCAGCTCTATCACAAGCGCCGCGACGTGCTGGTCGAGAGCTTCGGCCGCGCCGGGTGGGACATCCCTGCCCCGCCCGCGAGCATGTTCGCCTGGGCACCGCTGCCGCCGGCGTTGAAGCATCTGGGATCGCTGGAGTTCTCCAAGCAGTTGCTGACCCACGCCAAGGTCGCGGTCGCGCCGGGGGTCGGCTATGGCGAGAATGGCGAGGGGTTCGTGCGGATCGCGATGGTCGAGAACGAGCAACGGCTGCGGCAGGCGGCGCGTAACGTGAAGCGTTACCTGCAGAGCATGGGGGTCAACACGCCGGGCAAGGTCGCGGGGTGAGATAAGGGGCGACCTGCTCCCCCTTGCCGTCGCCCCGGACTTGATCCGGGGCCCCGCTTCTTTTTCGCTGGCCCGCGCCACTCACCCCCCGTTCACCCTGAGCTTGTCGAAGGGCGTGTCCTGTGACCCGTGCTTCGACAGGCTCAGCACGAACGGGGCGCGGTGGTTCGCCGTTGGCGAGAAGAAGCGCGATCCCGGGTCGAGCCCGGGATGACGGGGAAACGGAGTGCCCGTCGTTGCGAGCGTAGCGAAGCAATTCAGGATGTCCTGGTCCGACTCTGGATTGCTTCGCTACGCTCGCAATGACGGAGACGAAAAAGGCCGGCCGCTGCATCCAGCGACCGGCCTTTTCATCCACACCGAACCGACAAGATCAGCCGTCGTAATCGGCGCCGAGATTCTGGTTGCGCGGCGGCGCGACGGCGGTGAGGCGCAGCGCCTCGGCCGAGGCGGCGAGGCTGCCGATCGCATCGGCCTCTTCCTCGTCGTCGATCTGGACGCGCTGAAGGCTCTGCACCACCGACTCGTGCAGATCCTTCGGACGGACCGTCTCCTCGGCGATCTCGCGCAGCGCGACCACCGGGTTCTTGTCGCGATCGCGATCGATCGTCAGTTCGGCTCCGCCCGACACCTGCCGCGCGCGCTGGGCGGCGAGCAGGACCAGATCGAAACGGTTCGGGATCTTGTCGACGCAATCCTCGACAGTGACGCGCGCCATCCGCGTATCCTCTAATCGGTAAACTCAGGGAAGCTGGAGCAGGTACGCGCCGGCGCGCCATCCGTCAAGGAAAGGCTGCGCTTGCCCGGCGGCGGCGCAGACGCCATCTGCGGGACCATGGAGGACACCGCCCCGCAACCCGTGTTCACCGTCGACGGCAACCGGCTGACCCTGCTCGACACCGGCCCCCGGCGACTCGAGGCGGTGCTGGCGCTGATCGACGGCGCGCGCCGGTCGCTGCGCGTCCTTTACTACATCTACGCCGACGACACGACCGGGCGGCGCGTCAACGCCGCGCTGATCGCAGCGGTGCAGCGCGGAGTCGCGGTCAAGCTGATCGTCGACGGCTTCGGGAGCGAGGGCGACGACTTCTTCGATCCGCTGCGCGATGCGGGGGTATCGGTGTGCCGCTTCTCGCCGCGCGTCGGACGGCGCTATCTGCTGCGCAACCACCAGAAGCTGGCGCTCGCCGACGCCGAGGACGCCGCGAAGATCATCATCGGCGGCTTCAACATCGAGGACGATTATTTCGGCACGCCCAAGGAGCAGGCGTGGCGCGACCTCGGCTTGCTGGTCGAGGGACCGGCGGCGGCGCGGATGGCGGGCTATTTCGACGCGCTGGAGGAGGGCATCCACGGCGGCGGGAAGGTCCGGCGGCTCAACAAGGCGCTGGCGCAATGGAGCGAGCGCGAAGGAAAGCTGCGCTGGCTGATCGGCGGGCCGACGCGGCACCTGTCGCCCTGGGCGCGCGCGATCCGCGCCGACATGCGCCACGCCAAACGGATCGACATCATCGCCGGCTATTTCACCCCGAGCCCGACCGTGCTGCGGCGGCTCGACCGCGCGGGAAAGCGCGCGGCGACGGTGCGGGTCGTCACCGCGTCGCGCTCCGACAACAATGTCACGATCGCGGCGTCGCGGTTCACCTATGCCGGGCTGCTGCGGAAAGGCGTGCGGATCTGGGAATATGCCGCGACCAAGCTGCACACCAAGCTGTACGTGGTCGACGACGCGACCTGGATCGGCAGCGCGAACTTCGACATGCGCAGCCTGTTCATCAATCTCGAGCTGATGCTGCGGATCGAGGATGCGGCGTTCGCCGCGCACGTTCGGGGCTATGTCGATGGCGAGATCGCACAGTCGAACGAGGTGACGGTCGACGCTTATCGCGCGGCGACCGGGTGGTGGCAGCGAGGCAAGCAGTTCGTGGCGTATCTGCTGACCGCGGTCGCCGATCCGGCGATCTCGCGCGGGCTCAATTTCGGAATCGACGAGTAGCTTCCTTCGTCACTGCGAGCAGAGCGAAGCCGTCCAGAGCCGGACCAGGACGCCCTGGATTGCTTCGGTCCGCTCGCAATGACGGCTAACCCCCTCCTTGCGTCGCCCCGGACCTGATCCGGGGTCCCGCTTTCCGGCGACGTGTGAACAAGAAGAAGCGGGGGCCCGGATCAAGTCCGGGGCGACGCGTGACGGCGATCACGCGACCGGTACCGCCAGCGCTTCCTCTTCCTGCTCCTGCGCCTGTCGCGCCCACATTTCCGCGTAGAGACCGCCCTGCGCCAGCAGCGCCGCGTGGGTGCCGCGCTCGACGACGCGCCCGGCCTCCAGCACGACGATCTGGTCGGCATGGACGATCGTCGACAGCCGGTGCGCGATCACGATCGTGGTGCGGCCGCGCTCGATCGCCTCCAGCGTCTCCATGATCTCGGCCTCGGTGCGGCTGTCGAGCGCGCTGGTCGCTTCGTCGAGGATCAGTATCGGCGGGTTTTTCAGCAACGTCCGCGCTATGGCGACGCGCTGCTTCTCGCCGCCCGACAGCTTGAGCCCGCGCTCGCCGACGCGCGTGGCATAGCCGTCCGGCTGGCGTTCGATGAAGCCGGCGATCGCCGCGCCGCGTGCCGCCTGTTCGATCGCGCGCTGATCGGCGTCGGCGCGGCCATAGGCAATGTTGTAGCCGATGGTGTCGTTGAACAGCACGGTGTCCTGCGGGACGATCCCGATCGCGGCGCGTAAGGAAGGCTGCGCGACCTTGGCGATGTCCTGTCCGTCGATCGTGATCCGGCCGCTGCTGACGTCGTAGAAACGGTACATCAGCCGCGCGAGCGTCGACTTGCCCGCGCCCGACGGCCCGACCACCGCACAGGTGGTGCCCGCCGGCACGTCGAGGTCGATGCCCTTCAGGATCGGCATCCCGGCGTCATAGCCGAACATCACATTCTCGAACCGCACTGCGCCGCGCGACACCAGCAACGCCGGCGCGCCGGGCGCGTCGACCACCTCGGACGGCGTGTCGATCAGGTCGAACATCGCGCCCATGTCGATCGCGCCCTGCCGGATCGTGCGATAGACCATCCCGAGCAGGTCGAGCGGTCGAAACAATTGCGACAGCAGGGTCGAAACCAGCACGACCTCGCCCGCGGTGAAGCGGCCCTGGCTCCAGCCATAGGCGACCCACGCCATCCCGCCGCCGAGCATCGCATTGGTGATCGCGGCCTGCCCGATGTTGAGCCACGCGAGGCTGTTCTCGCTGACCACCGCGGCATCGGCATAGGCGCGCATCGCGCGGTCGTAACGCTGCGCCTCGCGTTCCTCGGCGCCGAAATATTTGACGGTCTCGAAGTTGAGCAGTGAGTCGACCGCGTGCGCGACCGCGCCGGTGTCGAGGTCGTTCATCCGCTCGCGCAGCGCCGAGCGCCAGTCGGTCACGAGCCGCGTGAACCAGATGTACAGCGCGACCATCGCGACGGTGCCCGCGACCAGTTGCCAGCCGAACTTCACCCAGAAGATGCCGAGCACCAACGTCAGTTCGAGCACGGTCGGCGCGATGTTGAACAGCAGGAAATAGAGCATCGTGTCGATGCTCTTGGTGCCGCGCTCGACCACCTTGGTCACCGCGCCGGTGCGGCGTTCGAGGTGGAAGCGCAGCGAGAGCTGGTGAAGGTGGCGGAAGACGCGCGCCGCCAGCCGGCGGGTCGCCTCCTGCCCGACGCGCTCGAACACGGTGTTGCGCAGATTGTCGAACAGCGTGGTGCCGAACCGCGCCGCGGCATAGCCGACCACCAGCAGCACGATCAGCGACAGCGGCGTGGTCGGCACCGCCATGCCGTCGACCGCGCCCTGCAAGGCGAACGGCGCGCCATACACCTGCACCAGCTTCGACAGCACGACCAGCACCATCGCCGCGACCACGCGCAGCTTCATTCCGGGCGCATCGGCGGGCCAGAGGTCGGGCAGGAAGCGGCGGAGCGTCGGCAGCAGCGGGCGCTCGGCGGCGGAGGAGGTCGATCTGTCGGGTGGCATGGGTGACGGGGATGTCGTGCGCGACAGCACGCGCGTCAACCGTCCCGCGGCGGGACCGGCCGCCGATCGGAACACGCCGGTAGAGCAGTCGTTTTATCCGCGAAGGGAAGACGAGATGGAAGCAGCTTTCTTCGTCATGGCGATCATGGGGTGCGGCGACGCCGCCACGACCTGCGCCACCACCCGTGTCGAGCCGGCGCATTATGCGACGGTCCAGCAATGCCAGGCGGCGATGCCCGCCGCGCTCGCGCGGAACAACGACCTCGATTTTCCGGTCCTCAGCGCCGCCTGCCAGCGCAACGGCGTGCAGATGGTCGAGCGCGCGTCGGGCAAGGCGCGGGGCTGACGCCCCTGCCCGCCCGCCCCGGCGGGCGCTTCACGTCACCAACTTCTTCAATCCGATCAACGTGTCCGCCTCGGCGGCCGGCTTGTCGGTGCGGATGCGCGCGATCCGCGGGAAGCGCATCGCCAGCCCCGATTTGTGCCGCTTCGACTCGTGGATCGAGTCGAACGCAATCTCCAGCACCAGCGACTTCTCAACCTCGCGCACCGGGCCGAAGCGGTTGAGCGTATGCTGGCGGACAAAGCGGTCGAGCTGCGCGATCTCCTGATCGGTGATCCCCTGATAGGCCTTGCCGACCGGCAGCAGCTCGCCATCCTCGGTCCAGCAGCCGAACGTATAGTCGCTGTACCAGCTCGACCGCCGCCCGTTGCCGCGCTGCGCGTACATCATCACGCAATCGGCGGTCAGCGGATCGCGCTTCCATTTGTACCACAGCCCGGTGCGCCGCCCCGCAACATAGGGGGAGTCGCGGCGCTTGAGCATCATGCCTTCGATCGCCGCATCGCGCGCACCGGCGCGGATGCCCTCCAGCGCGGTGAAATCCTCCGCCTCGATCACCCGGCTGAGATCAAAGCGGTCCGGGTCGAGCCGCGCGGCGAACGCCTCCAGGCGGACGCGGCGCTCGGTCCATGGCAGCGCCCGCAGGTCCTCGGTACCGTCGAACAGGATGTCGTAGAGCCGCACGAACGCCGGCGCCTCGGCGAGCATCTTCGCCGACACGACCTTGCGCCCGAGCCGCTGTTGCAGCGCGTTGAAGCTGCCCGCCTCGCCGCCCTGGAAGTCGCCGCGCACCATCAACTCGCCGTCGACGACGCCATGCGTCGCGAAGGCGGCGGCGACATCGGGGAAGGCGCGCGTCACGTCGTCGCCGGTACGGCTGTAGAGCCGCGTCTCGCCAGCGACATGGACGAGCTGGACGCGGATACCGTCCCATTTCCACTCCGCGGCATAATCAGCGAGGTCGACGCGCAGATCATCGAGCGGGTGCGCGAGCATGAACGGGCGGAACACCGGCACGTCGGCGGCGGTCGGCTGTGCGCCGGTGCCCTCTGCCCAGGCGAACAGCGTCGGGTACGGCGGCTCCAGCCCGTGCCACACTTCCTCGACCGCCTCGACATCGAGCCCGAACGCGTCCGCCAGCGCCTGTTTCGCGAGCCGCGACGACACGCCGACCCGCAACCCGCCGGTGGCCATCTTGAGCAAGGCGAACCGCTCCTCGGCGTCGAGCCGGTCGAGCATCGTGGCGAGCGCGGCAGGCGCATCCGAACGCGACAGGTGTCCGAGCCGATCGACGACGGTCGCGACGGTCAGCGGCTCGGCGGTTTCCGGCGGGTGATCGGGTTCCGGCCACAGCAGCGCGACCGTCTCGGCGGTATCGCCGACATAGTCGCGGCTCATCCGGAACAGCACCGGATCGACGCGCGACTCGACCAACGCGCGGATCACCGCCGGCTTGACGCCGGGCAGGTCGAGCTCGCCGGTCAGCGCCGCCATCGCCCAGCCGCGGTCGGGATCGGGCGTGTCGCGCAGGTAATCGCCGATCAGCTTGAGCTTGGCGTTGCGCGACCGGGTGTAGATCAGCGCGTCGAGCAGGGCGGCGAAGGCGTGCACGTCAGAAGATACCCAGGAATTTCTTGCGCTTCTGCCCTTCGACCTTGCCCTCGCCGACGTCCTTGCGCGGCTTGCCGTCCTTGTCGCGCTGCGCGGCGGCGGGCTTGGCGGCGAGCACCGGCCCGCATTGCGCGGCCTTGGCGTCACCCGGATCGACGAACGCCAGCAGCGCGGCGACCGGCGTGCCGACAATCGCCAGCCCCAGCCCGGCTCCGGCGCGCGCCACGAGCTGTGGCGAGATCACGTTGAGCGACGGCGACGCGAAATAGCCGCTGACCCCGACCGGCGACTGGCCAGAGAACAGGCTGAACTTCTTCGCGTCGGCGCGGATCGCGAGATCGAGCGCCTCGCTCCTGAAGCTGAAGCCGCCGTTGCCGAGGATCACGTTCTTCTTGGTGTCGATCAGGATCGGATCGGTCGCGGCAACGCCGTTGCGGACGGTGAAGGCGACCAGCCCGCAATTGATCTGCACCGGCTCCTTCAGCTCCTGCTCGAACATCTTCTGGATGAATACGCCAAGGTCGATCTCGGCGAGCTGGACGTTGCGCGTCCACAGGCTGCCGTTTGGGATGACGAAGGCGATGCGCCCGTTCGAGGAGGCGAGCGAATCGTGGATTGTGTCGCCGCGCCCCTTCAACTGGATACGGCCGCGGATCGTGCCGCTGGTGCCCGATTCGGCGACGCCGTAACCGGCGAGCAGCCGTCCCAGCGGGGTAGGCGCGAGCCGCACGTCATAGCTGACCGCACTCGGCCGCTGGCGCGTGTCGAAGACGATGTCGTTGGCGAGATCGCCGCGCGCCATCGCCATGGTCAGCGGCGACAGCGCCAACCGCCCGCGCTCGAGATCGAGCACCATGTCGATGTTCTCGATCGGCAACCGCTTCGATCGCACGCGGTCGATATGCCATTTCAGATCGGCGTCGAACCGCTGCATCGTCGCGATCGGCAAGGCGGCGTCGGGCAGGATTCGCGCCGGCGCGGCGCCGGTCGCGGCGGCGGCGGCGATCGCGCCTTTGGTCGCGACAATATCCGGGTTGAAGCCGATGAACGGCGCGGCGTCGATGATGTCGAGCTGGCGCGTGGTCAGCTGCGAGTCGAGGTGGAGCCGCTCGCGATTGGCGATCGTCAGCTGCCCGCGCACGTCGCTGTCGCCGAACGTCCCGCGCAGATGCGTGAAGCGGTAGTCAGGCCCGCTCTGCACCAGTTGCGCACGCAATCGGTAGGTGCGCGTATTCGGGATCGCGACGCCGATAATGTCGAGCAAGGTCGCAAGATTGCGCCCGCGCGCCTGCACCGCCAGCGGCACGTTCTCGAACGCCGCGATGCTCGGCAGCGTCCCCGCGACGTCGAGCGTGTTGCTCGCCGCCCGCGCGCGCATCACCAGCTCGTTCCTGCCGCGCGCGACGGTGGCGTCGGGTGACAGCAGCCGCGCGACGACCGTGAACGGCGTGCCTCGCAGCCGTCCGCTGCCGTCCAGCCCGACCGCCTGTCCGATCCGCGCATCGGTCGAGCGGATCGTGTCGAGCTTCACGTCGGCGAGCAATTGCAGCCGCGGATCGAGGTAGCGGACCTGCGTGCCGGTGACGGTCGCGCGGTCGATGCGCGGCAGGTCGAGCGGCTTGCCGCCCTTCTTCTCGCTGAACGTCCAGCTGTTGTGGTCGTGCGCCTTGGTCCATTCGAGATCGACCGCGCCGTTGGTCAGGTTGAGCCAGTAGAGCCGCCGCTTGCCGAACAGCAGCGACAAAGGCGCGATCCGGGTGTCGATCCGGTCGGCGGTAAACAGATACGGTCGCGTCGCCCATGCCGGATTGGCGATCGCGAGCTTCTCGGCATAGAATTTGATCTTCAGCGGCGCGAAATAGAGCTGGAAGTCGCCGCCGACCGTCACCGGGCGATTGGTCAGCCCGCCGACGACGCGCTCGAACGTGCCCTTCAGGAACCGGCCCTTGGTGATGAACAGCACCAGCCAGATCGCGGCGAGCGTCGCGACCAGCACCGCTGCGACGTTGCGCGCAATGCGCCGCCAGCCCGGTTTCGTCTGCGGCGCGGGTGCGGTCGTTGCCATCGCGGTACAATCGCGAGATCGCGGCGCGGGTTCCCTGCGTCCGCTTCCCCTCGGCGGTTGCTTTCCGGGCGGTGTGTCGCTATGCGGCCCGCTTCCGAGCGATCGGCGGATACGGACGGCCCGGCCAACGAGGGCTGCCGCGGCCGTCTCAGTCGATTCGCGCAGCAGAAAGGATGAAAATGCCCAAGCTCAAGACCAAGAGTGGCGTGAAGAAGCGCTTCAAGCTGACGGCCACCGGCCTTCTGAAGCACGGCGTCGCTGGCAAGCGCCACCGCCTGATGAGCCACAACGCCAAGTACATCCGCCAGAATCGCCGCACCAAGGTGCTGTCGAAGGCCGACACCGCCGCGGTGAAGGCCTGGGCGCCCTACGGTCTCAGCTGAGCGAGAAGGAATAAGATATGGCACGCGTCAAGCGGGGCGTAACCACTCGCGCCAAGCACAAGAACATCCTGGAACAGGCCAAGGGCTATCGCGGTCGTCGCAAGAACACGATCCGCGTCGCCCGTCAGGCGGTCGAAAAGGCCGGCCAGTACG
>Ga0265780_10008413_pt1 | contig 12541 bp, 10 predicted proteins | sample P1T30metagenome_FD_192432 | JGI IMG/M metagenome (GOLD analysis project Ga0265780, IMG submission 192432) | Plant litter microbial communities from East Loma Ridge, Irvine, California - P1 T30 | ecosystem: Environmental > Terrestrial > Plant litter > Unclassified | place: USA: California...
CAAGGGCTTCAAGGCCGCCATGCACGAATCGAATTTCGAACTGATCGAAATCCCGCATGTGCGCCAGTCCGGCAAGAACTCCGCGGACATCCGCCTGGTCGTCGATGCACTCGACCTCTGCTACACGAAATCGCACGTCAACACCTTCGTCATCATCAGTGGCGATTCCGACTTTTCGCCGCTGGTATCGAAGCTGCGCGAGAACAACAAGCACGTCATCGCGGTCGGCGTGAAGCAGTCGACGTCCGACCTGCTGGTGGCCAATTGCGACGAGTTCATTTTCTACGACGACCTGGTGCGCGAAGTGAAGCGTACGGTGGCCAAGCGCGAAGAGCGCAAGGCCCGCCCGCAAGCGGAAAAGCGTCCCCCATCGGACGAATCGAACCGCCGCAAGGAAGAACTGGAAGCGCGCAAGGCGCTGGCGCTGGAGATGGTTGTCGAGACCTTCGATGCGCTGGTGTCCGAGCGTGGCGACAGCAAGATCTGGGCCTCGTTGCTGAAGGACACCCTGAAGCGCCGCCGTCCCGATTTCAACGAGAGCTATTTCGGTTTTTCGACCTTTGGCAAATTGCTCGAGGAAGCGCAAAACCGCGGCCTGCTGGAATTTGGCCGCGACGAAAAATCGGGCGCGTATGTGTACCGCAGCCAGAACGCCACGCCGGCGCTTGCTGCCGATACCGCAGCCGACGAGCAGGTCGAGACCGCATCCGACGAGGCAGTGGCCGAGCCGGCGGACACCATCGCGCCGGTCAACGGCCGCAGCAACCGTCCGCAGCAGCAGGAGCGTCCGCGCAGCCGCACCAGTTTCCGTACGCCGGTCGTGCAGACGGGTGAACCGGATGGCGAGGCCGACGAGGATGTCCAGCCTGCGCTGGATGACGACGAAGCTCAGCCGCAGTCCCAAGCTCAGCAACCTCAGCAGCAGCGCCAGCAGAATCCGCGCGGCCGCAACCGCGGCCGTGACCGCGAGCGCCAGCCAGCCGAGGCGCAGCCGGCAGCAGTGGCACGCGACGTCCCGGCGCAGCCGAAGCCGCAGAATGGCGCGAAGCCGAAGGACGCGCGTGGTCGCGGCCGCGGCCGGAACGGTGAGCGCTTGCCGGCCGATGCTCAGCCTAAACGCATGCCGTCCGAAGCCCAGCCGAAATCGCACGAAAACGCCTTGCCGCCGGAATTGCGCGGTCGTGGCCGCAACCGTGGCCCGCGCAACCAGAGCGCCGCGCTGTACCCTGAAGCCAGTGCCGAGCGTGCGTTCCACGAGCAGCAGCAGGCGCTGGAAGCGGCGGCTGCTGCGGCCGGTCTGCTGGACGACCAGGCTACGCCACCGGAGCCATCGACAGTCGAGGAAGCCTTCGGCCAGGTCGAGCCGGCAGCACCTGCGGCAAGCACCCAGGCCAAGCCGGCCGCCAGTGAGCGCCGCCGTGCACCGCGCAAGACGGCGGCCCAAAAAGCTGCCGATGCGGCTGGCGCTTCTGCTGTGAATGCGACGGCCGAGCAGGTTGAGCCTGCCGCGGAGCCTGCGGCACCGGCCACGATGGACGCCTTGCCGGAAGTGAACGGCAATGTAGCGGAGGCCAAACCTGCGCGCAAGAGCGCGTCACGTAAAACCGCAGCAGCGCGTCAGCCGGCGGCAGCGCCTGCGGAAGAAGCTGCCGAAGTTCCGGCGGAAACCGCACCGGCGGCCGCCAAACCGGCAGCCCGCCCGCGCCGCCCGGCCAAGCCGAAAGCCGGGGAGGCTTGATGCAGCATCGGGCGTGATGCCAAACCCGCGCAGCCTTCCCGGCTTGCGCGGGTATCATCGGATAACACTGACCTTGTCGGAGTTGACCATGCGTCGTCTGCTTGCCCCTCTCCTGTTGTTCTCTGCCATATCGGCCCACGCGGCGCCTGACGCACCGCGTGCCGGCCACCCCATCCTGGGGATCTGGGAACTGCGCGTCCCCGATTCCACCTGCACTGAAACCTACCGCTTCCGCGGCGACGGCACGTCGCTCGTCACGAGCCGGCTGGAAGTGTCCGAAAGCGAATACCACGTTCCCGCCCAGCCCGATGCCAAGGGGTTTTATGCGCTCGACGACCGCGTCGTCAAGAATAACGGCAAGCAGGACTGTACCGGCGAGACCGTTAAGGTCGGCGCGGCCGTGCGCAACTACCTGCGCTTTCATCCGTCGGGCAATATGTTCCTGATGTGCTTCCAGGAGACGATGGGAAGCTGTATCGGACCGTTCCGGCGCGTGCCGGGGGCGGGGGTGTAAAAAGGGGCGCTGTACCAATTAGGTGTGGAAGAGGCCGATTGCTGCCCTGAGCAAGGTCTCGGCGGAATGAATACGCTGCTGGTCGATGGCCCAGCGCCACCCGAGATAATTCGGCAGGTTGCGCGCGGCGACACCGCGAAAGTGGCGCAGCCAGCCGTGAAAGCGGCTGAGATAGGCGTTCACGTTCTGCACATGCATGGCGCCACGCGCGTGTTCGGCGACGCGGATGCCGGCGCGCAGGTTGACGAACGCGTGGGCAATGCCTGTCTTTTTTGCAAATGCGCGATAGGCCGCGTTGGCATCGGTCACCAGCAGGGTGTCGCTGGCCAGTATCGGCAGCAGATGCTTAAGCAGCTGAGCTGTTGTTACAGGTCCATTTCCGGTCACAAAATCGCATGTGCCGCCGGTCCGGTCGCGTGCGACGAGGATGCAGACTTGCGCGTGCGAGATGCCGCGTTTCGCTGCCCTGCCACCGCACTGGCGAGCAGGCCGGCCCAGATGGCGCGATCCCTTTTTCGATTCAGGCAGGAACGTTTCGTCGGCCTCCGTCATGCCGTGCAAGCGCGCGGGTCGGTCCGCCTTGGTGTTTTCCAGGAAACGATGGCGCCAGCGCATGGTGGTGTTTTTATCGACCCCGAGGAGGGCCGCGGCTTTGCGCACGGGGTGGGATGCGAGGATGCAGGTGGCGTAATCAAGCCATTTGTGCTTGTGACGCAAACGTGCCAGCGGCGTGCCGGTCAAGGAATTGAAGGTGCGGGCACAGGTGCGGCAGCGAAAGCGTTGCAAGCCATTGGCGTGGCCGTGCCGGTACAAGTGCTTGCCGTGACAGCGTGGGCAGCCCAGCTTGCCCGCGACTGCAGCTTCGACGACATCGGCGGCTCTGGCTTTTTCGACGCGCGCCGTCAGCATCGACAGCATGCGTGCGCATTGCACGCGCGAAAAATCCTCGATCTGATCGAGGAAGGCATCGAACGTGGAAGCATCCATCACGATCTCCGGCTGTGCGTTGGTCCGGGTTGGACCTCAGCCGCAAGAAATGATTCACTCTTCCCCATCTAACGAGTACACAGCGTAAAAAACCGCCATCCGGCTTTCCGGCATGGCGGTTGTCATGTCGCGGCGCCTGACGGCGCCATGCGTCAGAAGCTGTGGCGCATACCCAGCGACAGCGCTTTCGGATCGGCGCCCAGGGCGGTGGCCGCCGGCACCACGCTGGTGCTCGACGAATTCAGGCCGAACACGGCGAGCTGGTTGTTCGTCAGCGTTGCGTACGATGCGTACAGGTTGGTGCGCTTCGACAGCGAGTAGCTGTAGGCCACTGCGTAGGCCTTGCCCTTGGCGCCGGTTTCGATCTTGTTGTTCTGGTAGTTGAAGAAGAACTTGTTGGCATCGATTGCGTACGACACGCCCAGGTTGTACTGGTCGAACTTGTTGTTCGGGCCGATCTGGTCGGCGCGCAGGAAACCGCCCTTGAATTCGAACGCGTCCAGCTTGTAGGCCGCGCCGACTGCCATTTCCTTGTCGTTGCCGGTGGCCAGGCGTTTGATCTCATGGTAGCCGGCCGACAGGCCCAGGTTGCCGAGGTTGTATTCCAGGGCGGCGCCGTAGAGGTTGCCCGATGGACCGGTGGTGGTTTCACCAGCCGAGTAGGCCAGGTAAGCGCGCAGGCCGTTCCAGGTGGTGCTCTTGTAGTTGACCGAGTTGCTCAGGCGGCGGGTCAGGCGGGTGAAGGCGCTCAAGTTACTGCCGTAGAAACCCTGGCCGAAAATATCGGACATGGCTGCCACTGCTGCGATCGGGCTGTACTCGCGGCCCAGGGTGACCAGGCCGAAATCGCCTTCCAGGCCAACCACCGAGCGGCGGCCGAACAGCGAGCTGTCGGCGGCGCCGGTGTCGAGCGCAACGCCGGCTTCGATGTTGAACATGGCTTTCAGGCCGTTGCCCAGGTCTTCCGTACCGCGGAAGCCCAGGCGGCTGCTCGACTGGTTACCCGAGTTGACTACCCAGGCACTGCCCTGGCCCGGAGTGCCGGTGTCCTGGCGCGCCACGGCGGCGTCCATGATGCCGTACATCTGGACATTCGACTGGGCCATGGCGGCGGTTGGCAGGATGGCGAAAATGGCGGTGGCCAGGATTTTGCGTTGCATGTGTTCTCCGTAAGATTCAATCAAGGGTCATTCGCTGGGGCACATCAAAGTGGCCCCAGAACGTCCGGAATCTTATCGAATGCTTATTTCATCAAGATGACATGTGGCATCTTCACAACAGGTGCTGGCGTACTGGCAACACGATGTCGATACGGGTTCCCGGTGGCTCGTCGCTCGAGACGACGATTTCTCCCTGCAGGCCCCAGACCCGTTCGCGCATGCCCACGAGGCCCAGCGAGCCTGCCTTTTCCATGTCGGCCGGGCGGATGCCGCGGCCGTCGTCGCGGATGGTCACCAGTAACTCGCCGTCGATCCGGTACAGGTTCAGCGTGACATTGTGGGCTTCGGCATGGCGCGCGATGTTCGTCAGCGCCTCCTGGACGATGCGGAAGATGGCCGTGCTGGCCGCATCATCGAGCTGCAGCTCGGATTCATCGGCGTACAGCGTGCAGTCGATGTGGTAGCGTCCGGCAAACTCGTCGCGCAGGCCCATCAGCGCGAAATACAGGCCGCCATCGTCCAGGGCGCGCGGGCGCAGATTGGTGGCGATGCGGCGCAGCGAGGCAAGGGCGGTGGAAAGGTTCGCTTGCATCCCATCCATCAGGCGCACGCTTTGCGCATTCTTTTCCTCGGCCTGCTGGAGCAGGGCGAGATCCATGCGCAATGAAGCGAGCAACTGGCCAAGGTCGTCGTGCAGCTCGCGCGCAATGTAGGTGCGTTCCTGTTCACGGATGGTCTGCAGCGCTGCCGACAGCTGGCGCAGCTCGTTGTGCGAGCGCGCCAGCCGGGCTTGCACGCGCTGGCGTGCACTGGCGTCGCGCAGGATGAAGTTGCGTACCGGGCGGCCGTCAAGCACGCCTTGCGACAGGGACCCGGTCAGCGGTATCGCGTGCCCGTCGGCATGCCGGCCCATGACGGCATAGTCCGTAAAGCGCCGTCCCGCGCGCGTGGCCAGCGGCGCGTCGGACGCATCGGCATCGATCAGGAAGCGTGACAGGGCGGTGCCCGGCATCTGCTGTGCGTTGACGCCGAACAGTGCGCCGGCCGCGTCGTTGGCCAGCACGATGCGTTGCGCGAGGTCGGTGGCAATCAGGGCGTCGCCGGCAGCGGCTGTGTCATCGCCGGGCTCGGGCGGCACGGAAAGGTGCGCGCTGGCTGGCGCCATCTGCCTGCGCGGCAATAAACGGGCGGCTGCCATGCCCAGCGCAAAAGCAAGGGCGACGCGACCGGGCCGGGTGAGCATGGACAGGATGGTCATGGTCTTTCGCCGGGATGGAATGGCGCGCAAAGGCGCACCCGGTGAAAGTATCCTGCCAGATTTTCCCCGCGGGGTTGGCGCGAGGCAAGGTTTGGCTTACATCTGCTTGAACAAATGCAGGAAACTGCGACTGACTTCCAGCTTGTCGGATTTTCCCTTGATCATGACCAAATGGCGGCCGCGCAAATCACGCGTGACGCCGTCGATGGCGTTCACATTGACCAGCGTGGCGCGGTGGATCTGCCAGAACAGGGCCGGGTCGAGTTCTTCGGCCAGGTCGCGCACCGGCTTGCGGATCAGCGCCTCGAATTTTTCGGTCTGGACGCAGGTGTATTTTTCGTCCGAGCGAAAAAACAGGATCTCTTCAACCGGAATCATGCGCAGGTCCTGGCCGATGCTCGCTTGAATCCACTGCAGGTATTTCGGCTTCGGCGCCGCGATCTTTTCGGCCAGCTGCGACAGCATCAGCGTCACGCTATCGTTCATCGGCACGCTGCCCGGATGCTCGTGCTGCGCGTTCAGGCGCGCCTTGAGCCGGTCGACGGTCAGCTGCAGGCGCTCCTGCTCGGGCGGCTTCAGCACGTAGTCGATGGCGCCCCGTTCGAACGCTTCCACCGCGTACTGGTCATAGGCGGTGACGAAGACGATGGCGCTCTGGTCGCCGATCTCGCGCGCGGCTTCCATGCCCGTCTTGCCGGGCATGCGGATGTCGAGAAAGATCAGGTCGGGCTTGAGCTCGCCAACCAGTTGCACGGCTTCTTCACCGTTCTTGGCTTCGCCGATGATGCCCAGTTCCGGCCAGACCTGGTTCAGGCGCAGGCGCAACTGGTCGCGCATCAGTCTTTCGTCGTCGGCAATAATCGCGGTAGGCATGGGATCGTGTCTTGTTGTGATGAATCGGTTGAAGAATGATTATTCAACACATCGCTGCTTTAGGCAATGCGGCGGGTTGCGGGCTTTGTTTGCGCCCTTACTTCGATGAAACGTAAGGCACTTCGATGACGGCAATCACGCCATGCGGCACGTTCGCGGTGATATGCAGCTGGCCGGCATCTCCGTGCAGCAGCTTCAGGCGTTCGCGAATAGTTGGCAGGCCCAGGCCGGTGCCATCGCTCGGCATCACGCCAAAGCCGACGCCGTTATCGGCCACGGTGATGCGCAATTTTTTCTGCGCGCTGTGGTTTGACACCTCGGCGCTGATGCGCAAAGTGCCGCCTTCCGGCTTGCACTCGAGACCGTGTTTGATGGCATTTTCTACCATTGACTGCAACATCATCGGCGGAAAAGCCGCGCTGCGCAGGTCGTCGGGAATGTGCAGCTCGACCGTGAGGCGTTCTTCCATGCGCATCTTGAGCAGGTTCAGGTAGGCAGTCACCATGTCGACTTCGCGGCCCAGGTTGGTCACCACGGCGTTTTCGCGCATCTGCGGCAGCACCGCACGCAGGTACTGGATCAGGCTGCGCTGCATGGCCGAGGCGCGCGGTGGATTGGTCTCGATCAGGTATTCGACTGAGGCGAGCGTGTTGAACAGGAAGTGCGGCTCGACCTGCGCCTGCATCATCTGCATTTTCGCTTCCGACAACTGGCGCTGCATCGACTCGCGTTCTGCTGCGGCGTTCGCGCTCTGGGTCAGCGCTTCGGCGCGTTTCTTGCCGCCGACCAATGCCTTGGTCGCGAACAGCGCCAGCACCAGCAGCGACACGAAACTCTTGAACCAGGTCGACGCTTGCTTGTGATAGCGCGTAACCTTGGCCTCCGCGGCATCGTCGACCGCGGCCTCGATGGCATCCGACAATTCCTCGCCAATCTGCGGCGGCAGGTCGATATGAACCTCCCCGTCGGCACCGGGACGCACGATGCCCGCACTGCCTTTTGCCGCCGCCGCCGCCGCCGCTGCTGCCTGCGCTTTCGCTGCCGCGATACCGGACCTGGCGGCGGCGGATCCCGATTTCGCCGCCTCCTTTGCCGCAGCGTTGGCAGCAGATTCCGCTGCCGCCCCCGCTTCGGAGGCAGCCGCAGCAGCTTCCGCCGCCGCGGCGATCGACGCCTCCGTCGCAGCCTCGGAAGGGCGGGTTGGTTCCGGAGGCTCGGGCGGAACAGGCATCGCCGGCGTGGCTGGCGTTGCTGGCGTTGCCGGAGTCGCTGGCGTGGCCGGTTCTCCCGGTGTGCCGAGCTTGTTCCGGGGATTGAAGTGAATGCCGGCGTCGTCGAACACGATGCTTGGCTTGGCCTTGCCGTCCTTGCTGCCGCGCTCGTTGCGCACCACGGTTTCTTCGCCTGGCCCGGAGAACAATTCGTCCTGCAGGATCGACCCGGCAATGAGCGCCAGCGCCGCGAACAGGAAAAACTTCCACCACGACAGCTGCGTCACCCATGTCGCCACCGCATCGAAGCCGCGATAAAGCGACGTCAGGAATGTCGCGAGCTGTTGTTGTTTCTGCGGGGAGGATGGCATGAGGCAGGCGGTTTCATCGGCGAGAAGCTAAAAAAGCAAGTGTAAGGTGCGCACTTGGAATGATGCAACTTTACCCCGCCACCGCCAGCACAGCCACCCCCGTGCGACAGCCTGCACAATCCGCTACCCAGAATGCATCGCCGCTAGTCAATTACTCAAAAATTAGGGTCAGAGTCAATTAAATGAGCAACATTCACGTGCAGCAAAATCCAAAAGTTCAAGCCTGACTGCTCGGTAACATCGAAAGTTGCAAAACAATGAGGGTCAGAGTCGAATTATTCGGCAATTCACAAAATTGCAAAACAATTCGACTCTGACCCTCATTTTTGAGCACTTGTTTTCAGGCAGTGCTGGCGATGGCTCAGGCGGGGACGGCTTCTTCCTTGACTGGCAGCGCGATCTCGTTGTTGATGCTGAACTGGTAGTCTTCGAACACGTGTTGCGCGGACAGGATCTGGTAGGTGCCGTCGTCGCGCTTATGCGTCGTATCCTTCAGGCGGTGCGTGAGGGCGCCGCAGGTCCAGCAATTGAAATTGCGCATGTGCGTGCACAGACAGGTCTTGTCCATGACCACGATGTTCTTGCTGCCCGGATTGGCCAGCACTTCGCGGTTGTAGGAGTTGATGTAGGCACAGTTGCCGGTCGCGTCGAGCAGGTAGCCATACGACTCGCACCCCGGGCGGATGCCGGAACCGATCGCCGGGGTGCTCTTCAGCATGCGCATCGGATAGCCGGTCGGCGACACGCCATTGACGATGATGTCGTCTTCGGTGGCGCGGATATATTCCTGTTTGACGGAATCCGGCAAGCCGCACTCGTGCGTGATCGTGAAGCGCGTCGCCACCTGTACGCCGCCGGCGCCTTTTTCCAGGAAGCCGGCCGCGTCCGAACCGGTAAAGATCCCGCCCGCTGCAATCAGCGGAATCGACAGGTTTTCCGCGCGCATCCAGGCGTGGATCTCGTCCATGATCGTATGCAGGTCATATTCTGCCCAGTCGAGGCCGAAACCCAGGTGGCCGCCGGCCAGCGGACCTTCGACAATCACGTAATCCGGCAGGCGATTCAGTTTCGATACCTTGCGCAGGAAAATCTGCAGCGCGCGTACCGACGACACGATGATGCCCAGCTTGGCATCGCGGAACCGCGGATGGTCCTTGATCAGCTCGAACGAACCCAGGTGCAGGCCGGCCGACATGGTGATGCCGTCGATGCCCGCATCCAGCGCTGCCGACAGGCGCGTGCGCAAGGTTTCCTTGGGCGCGTTCATGGTCAGCTTTTCCATGCAGTTGACGAACACCAGGCCGTCGCCGCGCTTCGCTTCCATTGTCGCGCCGACGTGCAGTTTGGTCGCTTCGGCCAGGCGTTCGAGGTCGAACTGCACCACGGCCTTGTCCATGTTGTTGATGTTGAACTTGTAGAGCTTGGTCTTTTCCTTGACGAAGCTGGTGTCGAATTTACGATCCGACACGTCTTGCACCATCGCGTCGGAAATATGGCCGATACCACCCAGGCGCGCAGTTTCAAGCGCCAGTTCGGACGTAGAAATGTCCACACCCATGCCGCCAACCATGATCGGCACGTATTCCTTGTTGCCCAGCTTCAGGCGGAAATCATCAACACGTTTCATTACTATCCTTAGACCAGTGACCGCTGCGCGCTATCGCACGATAGGGGTGGCGTGTTTGCGCGACCTCAATTCTACCTGAAGCAGAATCATGGTCCAAACGGGTGGGGCGACGCGCGGCAGGGAAGGCGGTCAAAGCCAGTTCGCTGCCGGGCGCCGCAGGAGCGCGTCATGCGCTCGACGAACCAAACGGGAAATTAATCGCGGAAGTTGTTGAACTCGAGCGGCATGTCAGGCACGTCCTTGCGCAGCATGGCCATGGCAGCCTGCAGGTCGTCGCGCTTGGCGCCGGTGACGCGCACGGCTTCGCCCTGGATGCTCGCCTGCACCTTCATTTTGCTGTCCTTGATGACGCGCACGATCTTCTTGGCATCATCGGTCTCGATGCCGTTCTTGATCTTGATGACCTGCTTGACCTTGTCGCCGCCGATCTTCTCGATCTTGCCTTCGTCGAGGAAGCGCACATCGACTTTGCGCTTGGTCATTTTGTTGATCAGGACATCACGCACCTGCGACAGCTGGAAGTCGGAATCGGCAAACGCCGTCAGTTCGGCTTCCTTCTGTTCGACCTTGGCCGAGCTGCCCTTGAAGTCGAAACGCGTGACGATTTCCTTGTTCGATTGCTCGACCGCGTTTTTCACTTCGATCATGTCTGCTTCGGAGACGACGTCAAATGATGGCATGGTGATATTCCTTGTGCGTATGTTGGGGGATGCGTTTTTCGCTGTGCCGGTATTTTAACGGACAACGCGGCTGCCGCCCCAGCGTTGCTCTGCGAAATGCCACTATAATCGTCCGAAAAACGGACTCCCATGCCTCCTGACTTCGCTCTCGCCACCCATTCTTCGCTTCAAGCCTTCAACACTTTCGGCATCGCCGCGCATGCCCGCCGTTTTGTCAACGTCGATAGCGTCAGCCAGCTGCAGGCCGTGCTGGCCGATCCCGCGCTGGCGAACCTGCCGCGCCTGGTACTCGGCGGCGGCAGCAACCTGCTGTTTACCCGCGATTTCGACGGTCTGGTACTACGCATGGCCAACCTCGGCAAGGCAATTGTCGGCACCGGACATGGCTGCACGCTGGTGCGCGCCGCCGCCGGCGAAAACTGGCACGGTTTTGTTGCATGGACCTTGCGGCAGGGCCTGGGCGGGATGGAAAACCTGTCGCTGATTCCCGGCACCGTGGGCGCCTCGCCGATCCAGAACATCGGCGCCTACGGGGCGGAAATCAAGGATACGTTCCACTCGCTGACCGCCTTTGACACGGCCACGGGCACCACCCGCACGATGACGCCCGCGGATTGCCGCTTCGGCTACCGCGACAGTATCTTCAAGCATGCCGACGGCGCCGGCCTCATCGTCATCGACGTGACGTTCGCCTTGCCGCAGGCCTGGCAGCCGAACACGCGCTATGCCGAGCTGGCCAACGCGCTGCTGGACGCCGGCTTCACGCAGCCAAGTCCGCAGCAGGTCAGCGACACGGTGGTGGCCATTCGCCAGCGCAAATTGCCTGATCCGGCGGTCATCGGCAATGCGGGCAGCTTCTTCAAGAATCCCGTTGTCGGCGCGGCACAATGCGCGGCGCTGCTCGAACAATTTCCCACGCTCGTACACCACCGCCAGCCTGACGGCAGCGAAAAGCTGGCGGCCGGCTGGCTGATCGACCAGTGCGGCTGGAAGGGCCGCAACCTGGGCGCTGCGGGCGTCTATCCAAAGCAGGCGCTGGTGCTAGTCAACAATGGCGGCGCGACCGGCGCGGAAGTGGTGGCGCTGGCCGAGGCGATTCGCACCGATGTGATGAAGCGCTACGGCGTGCTGCTGGAAGCGGAACCTGTTTTCATCTGAGGAGTCGAACATGACAATCAAAGCGATCGTTACCGGCCACAGCAAGGGCCTGGGGGAAGGTATTGCGGCCGCCCTGCTGGCGCAGGGCATCGCGGTGCTGGGCGTGTCGCGCGGATCGGCGCCACAACTCGTGGCGCGCTTTCCGGGCTTGCTGGGCGAGTCGGAAGCGGACCTGTCCGATGGCGCGGCGCTGTCGAAGTGGATCGCGGGGCCGACGCTCGGCGCGTTCGTGCAGGGCTGCGATACGATTTTGCTGGTCAATAACGCGGGGACGGTGCAGCCGGTCGGGCCGCTGGGTGAGCAGGATGCGGGTGCCGTGCTGCGCGCGGTGACGCTGAACGTGGCGGCGCCGCTGGCGCTGGCGGCCGCGGTCGTGCACGTCAGGGGAGAGGCTGGCTGCCGTATCCTGCATATCTCCAGCGGAGCGGGGCGTGCGGCCTATCCGGGGTGGAGCGTGTATTGCGCGACCAAGGCGGCGCTGGACCGGCATGCGGAGGCGGTGGCGCAGGATGGCGATGAGACGGTACGGTGTGTCAGCCTGGCGCCGGGTGTCATCGATACCGGCATGCAGGGCGAGATTCGTGCATCCAGTGTGGATGCGTTTCCGATGCTTGCGCGGTTTATCGCGCTGAAGGAAGAAGGTGGGTTGCAGTCGGCGGAACAGACCGGGGAATCGATTGCGGCGTATTTGCTGGCGGATGATTTTGGCAGCAGGGCGGTTGCGGATATCCGCGGATAGTGCAGCGTTTGTCCATGTTTTATAAAGGCGCTGTACCTCTTAGCTATGGAAGACCCTGATCGCGGCCCTGAGAAAGGTCTCTGAGGAATGAATACGCTGCTGGTCAATGGCCCAGCGCCAACCTAAATAGTTCGGCAGGTAGCGCGTGGCGACCCCGCGAAAGTGGCGCAGCCAGGCGTGAAAGCGACTGTGGTAGCTGTTGACGTTCTGCACATGAATGGCACC
>Ga0265780_10008414_pt1 | contig 12540 bp, 11 predicted proteins | sample P1T30metagenome_FD_192432 | JGI IMG/M metagenome (GOLD analysis project Ga0265780, IMG submission 192432) | Plant litter microbial communities from East Loma Ridge, Irvine, California - P1 T30 | ecosystem: Environmental > Terrestrial > Plant litter > Unclassified | place: USA: California...
ATAACGTCGACCCGCGACAGAGCTTCGGCAGGAAGGTCCCGAAACTCAAACGACCGCTCCGTGGTTGAGAAGAACTCACGCCCGTCGAGGGTGGTCAGGATGTCGCCCAAGCCGCGAATAACCACGCCGGTTATTTCATTGTTGGCGCCGACCGTCACCTGCACGCCAGGCACCCGCTGAAGCGCGGCGGCTGTGGTCGGATCGGGGAACTTGCCGATCTCCTCGGCGACGATGGAGTCAACCACCCTCGGCGATTCCCGCTTGATCTCGGCGGCCGCCTCCAGGCTGCGGCGGATCGTGCCCACGACCACAATATCCTCCCCAGCGTCCGCCGGCTGCTCACTCGTATCGGTTTGCGGAACGCCCTGCGGCGGTGCCGACTGCGCCGCGGCGGCCTCTGAAAGCATCAATCCCGCGACCAAGGGCAACAAGGACACCGAAACGATCGCTTGCTAGGTCTTTTTCATGATGGCCCTCACCTGTTCGCCGCGTCCTTGATGACGCATGTTTACCTTCGCAATAATCAGATAAGTCAGACACCTTAAACGTCAGAAACGTTGTCGCGAACCTGGTAACCAGAACACTGCCGCTGCATCGAGCTGTCCTTCACGGCACCGTTCGGTTCAAAACGGCAAATCCTGAGCACCGCCGCCTCCACGCAAGAGACTCTCGGTGAGCGTTCGCAGCGAGTCCGTGCGGTCGCCACGGATGCGGATCTCAGGTCTGCTGGCACCTGCGCAGGCGGGGCAGCCGGGCGACCCTGCCCGGCATTCGTACGTTCTCGTTCCGACTGGAGCGAATGGCTCGGCCGAAGCTTCCGAGGTTAGACCCTAGAGCCAGCGTTTTGCTGCGGCTTCGAACGCGGCCCAGTATTGATCGACCAACTCCCCCGGAATCACCTCGAAGCCATGGATACCACCAGGATAGATCCGGAAGTCGATCGGCACGCCTGCTCGTGAAAGGCGTAGGGCGTAGTCGGCATCCTCGTCGAGGAAGAGGTCCAAAGATCCAACCGCCAAGAACGTCGGCGGTAGGCCGGCAAGGTCGTCGGCGAGTGCAGGCGCGAAATGGCCGATACGATCCGGTCCAACATCGCCGGCGCCGCGCATGGCGGACCATCCGAAGCAGGTGGCTTCGCGAGTCCACACGAACTCGCCTGTTGTAGGATTGTCGACTGGCGCGTCTGACGTGCCAGTACGGGGATCGAGCATGGGGTAGAGCAGGAATTGCGCGGCGAGGCGGTGCCGGCCACGATCGCGAGCGACCAACGCGGTCGCCGCAGCCAGGCCACCGCCCGCGCTTTGGCCGTAGATCGCAATCCGGGTGGGATCTACATTAAGTGCGGTAGCTTCCCCGAACAACCAGGCGAGCGCTGCGTAGCAGTCTTCAACGGGCCCCGGGAACGGCGTTTCGGGGGCAAGACGATGCTGGACGGCGACAACGACAGCCTCGAGCATGTCCGCAAGTTTCTGGCTTGCGCCATTCATCATATCCGGCGCTCCGGATACAAAGCCGCCGCCGTGAACGTAGAGCATCGCCGGCATGGGACCGCTGACTTTGTTTGGCCGATAGATCAATACCCGCACGGGCGGGGCACCTGCCGCACCGGGCACCAACCGCTCCTCCTGCCCAACCTGTTCATCGGGATAGAGAGAAAGCATAGTGCTGCGAAAGTCGGCCAGCGTGGCGACCGTTGGCATCAGCACCGGAAATTGGCCAAGCAGTTCACGCGCCTCCGGCGCGAGCAGATGTTCGGTGGTCATGGTCTATCCTTGGTTGAAGAACGGCATGAATTGCAGATCGACCTGGCCGATCTACTGTCTGTGCCCGTTGCGCGCTGTGGATCGAGCCGATGACGTCCGCAGCCGATTGTAGTGCCGTCGGACGAAAACATGCGCGTCCGCCGAGCCATTCGGCGGGCCTCGGCGCGCGGTGTCGGGGGGAAACATTGCGTGCGTTTCGTCAGATGCCCGCATACCAGGCATAGTCGTTGCTATCCTCCCAGTAGCCGCCCTTGCCGGCACCGATCGACGCGAAGCTGGCCACGGCTTCGACCCGCATGACGTACTTGGCATGCTTGTAGCCGAGCTGGCGCTCGACACGCAGCCGTAGCGGGGCACCGTTGGCGATCGGGAGGCGCGCGCCGTTCAGGCCCCAAGCGAGCATCGTCTGCGGGTGGAACGCGTCGAACAGATCAATACTCTCGTAATATTTTCCTGCGCCGAAGTCGTCGGCACAGTGGAATACGATGTACTTGGCGGCTGGCAGCAAGCCGGCGTCGCGCAGCAATCCGCCGAGCGGCACCCCGGTCCACTTGCCGATCGCGCTCCAACCCTCGACGCAATCGTGGCGTGTCGTTTGAGTCCTTCGGGGCATCTGCCCGATCTGACTCATGCTCAACGACAACGGCGTGCGCACGAGCCCGTCGACGACCAATCGGTAGTCGCGAAAGCCGCTCGCTGCCAGACGAACATAGTCCGTGGCGGCGGGACTGCTGGTACCGTTCGACCGGAACAATGGCGACAGTTCGGCGTCCGAATACTCGCGCGCCAAGGAAAAGCGTGACGAGGTTGCCCGTGAAACGTCGTGGGTAAGACGCTCGGAACCTTCGAAGAAGGCCCGCGCCGCAGGTGTCGCCGCAATCCGGTCGCAACCGCCAAGCAGAAGCCCACCGCCAGTTGCGCCTAGCCCCCCTACGAGCTGCCGTCGCGTAATCATGCCTCATTCTCCGGTCTAGGAATGCGGAACCAGCCGGTCACCATCGACCGGACCTCGTTGATCGGGCCCGCGAGGAGGACCATCGCCAGATGCACGACCGTGAATGCGACCAGCCCGACGGTGCAGAGGAAATGGATCGATCGGGCCGACTGGCGGCCGCCGAACAGCGTCGGCAGGAACGGAAAATTGGCGTCCATGGACGGGGACATCGTCAAGCCCGTCAGGATGATCCCCGGAATGAGGATGAACACTACGCCACCATAGGAGAGTTTCTGGAGGATGTTGTAACGGGTCGCCGCCTCGCCCGTCGGGAACCGTAGGCGAGCGTGATCCTTCACGTCGTGCCAGATGTGCCGGAGTGTCAGTTCGCGACGTCGCGGGAGAAGATCACGCGCGAGATGTCGGTTGAGCAAGCCCGCGCCTAGGTAGAACACCGTTAGGGCCGCCAGGACCCACGCGAACGAGAGGTGCCAGCGGCGACCCGCCGCGAGGCTGTAACCCGAAGGGATTGTCGCCCACCACGGGAAGGCGCGGGTACGCTCGATGCCGTTCTTGTCCTTCCAGCGGCCCAGCACCCCGCCAGTGGGAATATCGATGACCGATCCGATCACGACATGGCCGCCGGTCGTGGTCGGCCCGATCTGTAGCCAGGCCTTATCGGAATTGGCTCCGTAATTGCCCCAGTAGACCCGGGGATGGGCGTTGAAGATCATCAACCCGCTCATCAGCATGATGCACAGCACTACCGCATTGGCCCAATGCCACAGACGGGTCGGCAAAAGATGCCGGTAGAACCGCTCTTTCGCTCCCGGCGTTAACTCTGGCTGAGGATCGGATCGTCCTTCGTCGATATTTGCGGTATCTGTCGCCATTGATCGGCACCCCTCAATTCAACTTGGTATCAAATCTTGCGCGCGGCGGTGATCTTGCCGCCAGCGCCCTGCTGGACGAGGATCGCGGAAGCCAGTTCGGATGAGGCCGGCGAGGGTATCGTCAGCGCCTTCGCCGCACCGGTCCATTCGCCGAGCTTCACGAGGTCGCGCACGATATTGCGGTGCGGCAGCGTCCGTCCGCCGTTTTCACCGGCGCGGATAGCGACCTGGACCGATCGCGGGTCGTATCGGACTAGCCAAACCGTGGATTTCGCAGTCGTTTCCGCCGTGCCGACCCGGAGAGTGGCGCCCTCCACTGCGAGCGTCGGACCGCCGCGGGCGGGCCCGGCGGTTAAGATCGTCTGGTCGAGTTGCTGGCGGTTGCTACCAACAATCGCAGTGCCGCCATTGATGATGACCTGCGGGGTCGCAACCTGCGTCCGTCCGGCGTGGCGGGCATACTCCCACTGCCGAGCGGTGTTGCGCGGTGACGCGAAACTATCCTTCCAGCCGAGCTGGTCCCAATATGTAACCCCGAACGACAGAGCGAGCACGTCCGGGCGGCCTGCAATTGCGTTTATGTTGGCGTTAGCCGGCGGACAAGACGAGCAGCCTTGGCTCTGGAACAACTCGACGACGACAGGATGAGCCGGCGAGGCGCCGGTGATTGCCGGCTGTTTCGTCGGCTCCGCCGCCTGGGCTGCGGTCTCGCCTTGCATCTGACCGCAACCGGCGAGGAGACCGGCGGCGAGCATTGCTCCTGCGGAGTAGATCGAGACCATGCGTGTCATAGAGAAATCCTTGTTGTCACGGTGGCTGCAGCGCCGCACGGAGCCACGGCCATCGGCGCGCGGGTTGCCAACAATGCGTTTGGCCGGATCACAGGGCCGCGTGGCATGACGTACCGCCCAGGTTACCGCGCAGACTTCGATTGGCGGATCGGCGACCGTCGAGATTTCGCAGACGTTGGCTCATGCCTTTAGTTCGGGCGAAGCGGTGGATTAGTTACAGCGATCGGACGAAAATAGTGTGTCGCTGACGTCGTCGGCGGAGGACATCGCCCGCGATTTGTAACCTCGATGCGCACCCCGCCGAAATCACTGCGACAAGACAGTGGTGGAGGTAGCGAAGATGTTTCTTTCGGCTCAGAGCGTGCTCAATGGCTCGATATGATGGGTGACGATCTGTTTCATCATTTTGCCACGACCGTCAGGCCGGAACCGTCGCGCACCATTCCCCGGCCCTTCGTCCCGGGCTATCCTGAAGGCTTTGGGCCATCTGGTGCTTCGAGGGCTCAGGTGGTGGCCGCGCGCATTCTCGCGCTGGAGGAATGTGATCTCGCCGCCGGAGTGTCAGACGTTTCCGCTCTGCTGGACAAGCGTCACTACGGAGTGGAAGACATGCTACTTCGCCGGTTCGATGCGCTCGCCCCGGAGTTAAGGCTGTTAGGTAAGATTACTTACCGGCAACGGCTGTTGATCGCAAGTTATTTCACTCAGGAATATTCGTTCGAGGCGGCTGCGCTGTTCAACCCGAGCGCTGTCCTGCATCCCGATCAGACCGGCGTGGCGGCAGGAGCGGTTCGCTTCATCATGTCGCTGCGCGCGGTTGGGGAGGGGCATGTTTCGTCGCTGAGTTTCCGGACGGGGATCTGGACGCCCGGCGGCGCGCTGGAGATGGACCCCATTGGACCGACAACGCAGCCGCCGAAAATCGACTGGGACGCTGAGGGCGATCCTGGCCTCATCAGGCTGCATTGTGGCGGAAGTCGCGTTGTCTCGGAGACGGTGCTGTTCCCGATGACCGAGAGCCAGAAGCAGGGAATTGAGGATGTGCGGCTCGTCCGGTTCGTCGACGATGACGGAACGGCGACATACTATGGCACCTACACCGCATTCGATGGCATGGTCGCGCGCTCCGAATTGTTGATCAGCAAAGACTTCCGGGACTTTGAGGTGCGGTCACTTTGTGGCGATGCCGTGCACAACAAGGGCATGGCGCTATTTCCGCGTAAGGTGGGCGGGCGGTATGCGATGCTCGGGCGTCAGGACGCCGAAAGCATCTGGTTCCTACAATCGACGGATGCCTTGCACTGGAACGGGGGCGTCAAGACTATCGAGCCTCGCTTTCCCTGGGAACTCGTGCAGATGGGGAACTGCGGGTCGCCTATCGAAATTGACGAGGGCTGGCTGGTATTCACGCACGGCGTCGGCAAAGTCCGCAACTATGCGATGGGCGCATGCCTGCTAGACAAGAACGATCCGTCCAGGCTGCTTGCCAGGACACCGCGCCCGATCATGGCTCCGACCGCGGATCAGCGAGACGGATACGTACCAAATGTCGTCTATAGCTGCGGGGCGCTGGCGGTTGGGCGGCATCTGCTTTTGCCTTACGCCGTCGCCGATAGTTTTACCGCTTTCGCAGCGACCACAGTCGACGCCCTGTTGGAACGCATGGAGTGATCAATCCATTTCCTCATGCCCTTCCGGCGTCGAAGTCGGGAGGGACACCTCCATCGATAAACAGACCGATGATACCAGCACCAAGCCGCACTCCCGCATCGCCACTGTAACCGACTGTCCTGCCTCAGCGAATGCCCTGCGATGACGCTGCGGAGCGACGTGATGGAGAGCTATGTTCTTGAAGTATCCGAGCCGTTGACGCTTGTTTGCGACGGGCGGCTGGCGGGCATGTACGTCCTCAGTCCGTTCGTTTGGCGCGAAGCCAATCGCTTTCACATCTTGCTACGTGCCGTTCCACGCAGGGACGATGAGCCGCGCCTCAAGATGGCGGAGATCTGGTACGGCACAAGCAGCGACGGCTTAAGCTTCGATATGGATCAGGGGCCGACGATCTATCCCGGCCCGGATGCCGTCGATCTGGATGGCTGCGAAGATCCGACGGTCTGGTGCGACGACGGCACATATTATGTCTGGTACACCGGCTGGAACCATGCCGAGCAGGTAGGACGGCTGCTGATGGCCTCCGGCTCCTCGCCCCGGACATTGGCCAAGGTCGGAATAGCGATCGATTCCGTGACCGATTTCATCAATCCGAAGGAAGCAACCGTCGTTCGCACCGCTTCGGGGGCGTGGAAGATATTCTTCGAATATGCCCGCAACGATGCCTCGTGCATCGGAATTGCCGAGAGCGATAACCCCCTCGGCCCTTGGACACGCCGCGAAACGATGCTGGAGCCGCGCGGGGACAGCTGTGCCAACTGGCACCTCAGCACTGGCCCCATCGTCAACGCGGACAGCGACCGACCCGTGATGTTCTACAACGGCGCCAGCCGCGACGCCCATTGGCGGACCGGCTGGGTGGCGTTCGATCGCGATTTCGAATGCGTCGTGGATCGTGGCGATCTCCCCGTCATAACCCCCGAGGTGTCAGCGGGCGGTGACATGACGGACATTGCCTTCGCATCGTCGGCGATTGAGATGGAAGGGGAGCTCTGGCTGTACCACTCGATCTCGGACCAGCATCTGCGACGTGCCCGCGTTCGCCCGGTGTGATCCCCGGCTCCCGTTTTGACATGAACGTCCTCGGGTACGGTCAGGTGCGGGGCAGCACGTTTCCCAACCGTCTTGGGCGGTACCGACGATAACGCTGCGGGTATTGCACGCTGTGCCTCAAAGGAACCAGTCGATCAGCAAGCAGACACTGAAAGGCCGGGTCGCTGTCGTGACCGGCGGGGGCTCCGGCATCGGCGCGGCCTGTGCGGTTGAACTTGCCGGCGCCGGCGCCATGCTAGGGATCGGCGTGCGCGACGATGTCGCGGAAGCAGACGATGTCATCGCCAAGGTCCGAAGCAAGGGCGGCCATGCCATCGCCGTGCGGATGGAAATCGGCGACGAGAGCGGGGTCGAGGCCGCGTTCGATGCGGTCGCCGCCCAGCTCGGCATCCCCGACGTCCTGATCAACTCGGCTGGCCTCAACATGTCCGGCACCGCGGTACACGATATGTCGCTCGATCAATGGCAGAGGCTGATCACGACCGACCTGACCGGCGCCTTCCTTACCTCGCGTCGCTTCGTTCGTACGCTGATACCTACGCATAGGCCGGGCGCAATCATCAACATCACGTCGATCCACGCATTTGCGATGCGGGCAGGTGGCGCGGATTATTCAGCGGGCAAGGGCGGCCAGACCAACCTGACCCGCACGATGGCGCTGGAGACGGCCGGCGCCGGGATCACGGTCAACGCCATCGCGCCTGGCATGATTTTGACGCCAATGAACAAGCGAGCGATGGCAGATGATGCGTATCGCAAATCACTGGAGGCCAACATTCCGGCAAAGCGGGCGGGCACAGCCGAGGAAGTCGGTCGGCTGGCGCTGTATCTCGCGTCGCCCGACGCCGCTTATATCACCGGCACAACGATCACCATCGACGGCGGTCTGTCTTTGCTAATTGGGCAGGGCGCATGACGGAGCCGATGCGAATAGGCGTCGGCGTCAGCCGGTTCGAGAATAGGTGCGCATCTTTTATGCTGACCGATCGTCGATCGCCACGGCCTTCGAGGGATGCAACGAAGCCAGTCGCGTGTGGCGATCCTCCTATAATTACGGATCTTCATTCCCGATCCTTCATCCCCGTTCAAAGCCACTGTTTTCCCGAGCGTCGTTCGCGATCGGTGAGGAGACACGAGTAAAAAGCATCCCGCCTTATCTTACCGACATGCAACCTGCCGCAGTCGCGCGTCAGTATCGGGACGGAAGCTCCTGTAGAACGTGTCTTAAACTGTAGATCAGGTCATCAGCCCAGACTCCCTGTCAGCCCTGGAGGTATTTATCCATGCCAGCATTCTTTGTTCACGGCGTCCCCGAGACGCACCATCTATGGTCACCCGTGATCGAGCGCCTGTCGCGCCGCGATATTGTCGCCATCGACCTGCCAGGATTCGGAGCACCCGTGCCCGACGGGTTCGACGCCTCCAAGGAAGCCTATGTCGACTGGCTTATTCAGCGCATCGAGGAGGTCGGTGAATCCGTCGATTTGGTGTCCCATGACTGGGGTTGCATCATGGGGGCTAGGGTCGCGTCGCTCCGTCCCGATCTCATCCGCACGTGGGCGGGCGGCGGCGGTACCATCGATGCGACCAGAGAGTGGCACCCGCTTGCCAAGCTATGGCAGACGCCGGGTAAGGGGGAAGACTATTTCGAGAATTTCGACATCGCCGCCATGATCGCGCGCCTCGTCGCCGACGGTGTGTTGGCCGACCGTGCCGCTCGCATTGCGGGGCGGGTGGATCGTACGATGGGGTCGTGCATCCTGCGCCTCTACCGCTCTGCTGTGAACGTCGGGCAAGAGTGGCAGCCCGGTTTGGCGAACATGACTGCTCCGGCAATGGTTTTTCATGGCCTCCGCGATCAGGTCGTACCGGTCAAATCTGCCCACCAACTGGAGCGCGACATTCGCGCACGCCGGTTTGTCCCGCTTGAGAGCGGACACTGGTTCCCCGTGCAGGCACCGGCTGAGGTGGCCACCGCGCTTGAGGAACACTGGTGCGGTTGATCGATAGTGCACCGCGACCTTATCGCTTCCGTCTGAACATGCGTTCAACAGCGGGTTGCCCTACCGCGACAGCTGTCTTGGGATAGATCCCCAGCTCTCGGCTCAGCGTCGCGAGCCAAGCTTGCGATCGTTGTATTGCTATTCTGACGCGTGCGTGGCCGTGGCGCAGCCGTGACGAACTTGTCCCATATTGCTTCCTTCCATTTTCACAAAAGGATCTCGCCATCAAACCGTGGGATCAAACATTCAATTAGGATGTCGAGATAACGCACGCGTTGGTCCATGATAGTTCATAGAGGCACGCTCCGTGGTTGCAGCAACCAAAGTGCGAACGATCAGATCTCGGCCCTTTTTTTCAGAGCGTCATTCATTGCCATGAATCCGCGTTCAGTCTGATCGAACATAGAAGAGCCCATCAATCGCACGATAAGGCCACTAAAGCTTTCACCGTGCCTGAGCAGAGTGCCGTTCTTCATCGGCGAAAGTAGGAAGTAATGCTCACCGTTGAAAAGACCGGGCAAGATCAACCGCCCGAGCCAGCGAAGCTCCTGGTTCTGCCTCATCACAAGCAGCGATGGTTTGAACGTTACGGCCTTGCCACCCGGGGGTTGAATGCGGACGGTCAGTCTCTCACCCGTCTTCAGTGGCCCCGAGATGGATTGCATAAACGGGTTCCAATCGGGGTATGCGGGAAAATCGGTTAGGATTTCCCACACCCGTTCCTGAGGAGCTGCAATCACGATCGAACTCGAAACAGACTTCGTTGTATTTCCGATTGATCGTGGTCTGCCTCGCTTGAGACATGCCGTTTCGCCTGCTTTGACAGCGGGAGCAGATCAGCGGCTGCCCGACCGGGCTACCAGCCGGTCGATCACGCCGAGGATCTCGGCCTTCGTGTCGATCGCTCCAATGTCCGAAGCAATCGATTGCGCCCGATCGCGATACGACGGGTTGGATAAAATACGATCCAGTGCAGACCGTAGCATTTCTTCTGTCGGATGCTGCGTCGCCAGCTCGATCCCAACTCCTGACCATTCTACGCGAGCACCCACTTCCGCCTTGTCTTGCGACCGACCCGCCGCGATCACCGGTATGCCGAACCTGAGTGCAGCCGACACCGCTCCGTACCCGCCGTTAGTGATCAACAGCGAGGCTTTCGGCAGTAATGCATTGTAGTCGACATACTCGACCGCCCGCACGTTCGACGGCAGTGGATGTGACAATGAAGTTATCGGGCGACCGCCAGTAGTCACGATGACCAGCAAGTCATCTCGGTCGCTCAGGCTCGCAATCGTCGGTTCGATCAAATCGCTCATATCGTCATTGGCGACCGTTCCCTGCGTTACTACGATCACCGTTCGCCCGTCGTCTACCTCCCTCCACCAACCAGGCAGCGTGAAGCTCGTCGACTTGGGCAAGGGTAAGCTGCCAACGAAGTGGATATGCTTGGGCAAGTCGCCGAAATCATATTCGAACGCAGGAACCGTCGGATGAATGTAAGCGTCACATAACATCGTCAGCGAAGTGGATAAAGAGAAGGGCAGTGCTGGCAAAGCGAGTTCATTTAGCTTTTCGTCCATGTATGCGCGGATCGGCGTGTTGAACGCGCCGTCGTTTTCACGAGCCAATTCGGCATAGCGGGCCAGATCTTGTGCATTGCGGGCGGGCGGAAGCCCCATCGGCGTCGGCGCACCATCCGGTCGTTCGAGCGACAGATATGTTATGCCACAGCAAACGAGCGGGATGGGGGGCCTGTCAGGATCGAGGAACAGAGCGACCCGGCCAAGGAAGCCGAGATCGGATATGATGATGTCCGGCTGCTCTTCGGTTATCGCATTGCGCAGCGTTTGCGCTTGGGCCGGCATATCATCGATAAAGCCGTGTTTCAGCACCTCAAGAAGCGTCTGCTGCGGTGTCGCTCGGTCGTCGGAAGGCATAATCGGGAGCGACGTGCGAGTGGCCATCGTAATCCGTGGGTAGTACCGCAAGCCTGCCGCTTTCACCCGGTCCTCTGCGCGGGCGCCAGTGGTGACCACCACGTCATCCCCACGAGACTGGGCCATAAGCGCGATTGCAATCAACGGGTTGACGTGACCCGCGTCGGCTGTTGATGCGAACAGTATTTTCAATTTTCGTTCCAGACATATGAGCTAACTAATGATCGGGTATTGCTTATTTAGCGTTACTGGCTTCTTTCAATTGTGCCTACCCGACCTACAGAAGTGTCGGAAGCTGTGGGACTGATATCCACCAACGAGATATTGCACACACATATTCATACTAATCCATCAAAGAGACCATTGCTATATGGGGTCAATAACAAGTGCTTAACGAGTCACTTTGAGGCTTATTGTTATTCTCCTTTGCCATGGTGTTTGCTTGACATGCAGGACTCGGCTGCAACCAGGAATTCGCTTTGAAACTCAAAGTGGTTACAGTGGCGGTACCTCGCGTTCAGCCTCACAACCAAATTGACGACGCGTTGTGCTGCGGTTGCGTCTAACGGAGTGGGGCGCTCACTGGCGGTGCATGACGGGGAGGTCCGCGAGGCAGCAAGCAAGAAGCTGCTGGTGCACCGTCAATGACGATACCTACGCAGCGGAGGCATGTTCGCTCGCTCCTTGAAGGTGGCGGTGACTCGATTGCCGTAGTGAGGACATGTTTTTGGTAGCGGACCACGCCACAGAGGTTGGTGCATGGCGGCGTGAGGGATTTGCCGATAGGCGACGGTCGAGGATCTGAAGACCGGGCCGAAGGCCCATCAATTCACGACGTTGGTCGAAGCCGAAGAGGCGGGCGGCCGTCGCATTTCGGCGTGATATTGCTGCCGCTCGACGATTGCCTCTATTCGTTGCAGCCCTAGATCCCGCAAATGGTCAGCGTTGCGCCGCTGCTTGCCACACGTCATATCTCGTAGGCCCGACGTCGAGGGCGACAAGCCGAAGCGACAGCGTTTCAAGCGCCACCTGATCGGCTTCTTTCACATGGATATAGCCATGGTTCAGATCGCCGAAGGCAGGCTCTCCCTGTTCGTCTGCATCGATCGCACGAGCAAATTCGCGACCATCCAGCTTGTCAACGAGGCTGACAGGCGAACGGTGTGAAAGGCCCTCGAACATCCGCCGAGAGGGGTGCCGTACCTGAGCCACACGATTCCGCCAGACAATGGCATCCAGTTTGTCGAGCAGCCGCGAAGCCGTAACACGGCCTGGTCGCGTCAGATCCGCTTCGACATGATTTATGAGGCAAACGACATCGAGCACCGCCTCACCAAAATTAAACATCGCTGGAGCACGGATCCCGCCGCTGTGGTGATACAATGTTGGTTCTGCACGTGGCGGGACAACGAGCTTCGCGCTCGATTGAGCGACCATTTCCGTCCCGACCGATGTCCGATCAGCTGCGCTACGACATGCTCGAACGATATCGGAG
>Ga0265780_10008417_pt1 | contig 12538 bp, 9 predicted proteins | sample P1T30metagenome_FD_192432 | JGI IMG/M metagenome (GOLD analysis project Ga0265780, IMG submission 192432) | Plant litter microbial communities from East Loma Ridge, Irvine, California - P1 T30 | ecosystem: Environmental > Terrestrial > Plant litter > Unclassified | place: USA: California...
TATCAGACTTTCCATGGCGTTGACTGTTGAATGGTAAAACAGGAGAAGTTGTTGCAGAATGTGTTGATTAGGATTGAATTACTAATATCTGTGAGTAAATGCTAATGACATTAGTATACGGATACTAATACTAATACTAATACTAATACTAATAGAATCCGATTGTTCCTGGATCTTTCAACGTCATGAAGGAAGAGTCCAGACTATCGTTCTCAGTATACTCTACATCCCATCTACATTTCATAGCCGATTCTATACCGTTGGTTACACCATCTATAGGGGACTAGAACAACCTTTCAATACACAGAAGCATAGATCAAACCTTTGAAATCAGATTAGGAAGACGGAATCGACAACATGGCTAAAGGTGAGTAAATCCAACTGGTCTCGTGCGCAATGGCTTCATCGATTCTGTCTCTGAAGGAGTTGCTAGGATCTGTCTGGCGCTGCTACCAAAGTCGATATGAGAAAGGAGCTGATAAATAGTACCCCGAAGTTTCAGACTTTTGTCCGAGCTCGAACATGGAGAGAAGGGTATCGGAGATGGAAGTTGCAGTTACGGTCTAAGGGTACATTATCATCTGATTGGTCTACACTAGCGCTAACAAGCAGGACTCTGAGGAGCTAGCAATGTACGAGTGGAATGGAACTATTATCGGACCTCCTCATTCTGCCTACGAGAACAGGATTTTCTCATTAAGCATCTACTGCGGTGACAAATACCCCGGTATGTCATATTCTATCTCGCCTGACATGTACTGATACATAGACGTACCCCCTCTCGTCAAATTCGAAAGCAGGATCAACCTCCCTTGTGTCGAAGCTACCGGTTTGGTACGCTCGCCTCTCGTTCTATGCTACTTTGGCTAATCATCAGGTCAACTTTGCTCGAATTCCTGTCCTTTCCAACTGGAAGCGAGATTTTACGCTCGAGACTGTACTTGTCGAACTCAGGCGGTAAGTTTGCTGTACTTCATATATGGGCAAGAGCTGATGAATAGGGATATGGCGTCACCGGTCAACCGAAAGAACCCTCAGCCTCAGGAAGGGACCGAGTTCCCACCCATGGACCTCGAGGCTCTTGCCAAGCAGAAGAAGGTCTAGGCTTGACGGAAGATGTCTAGGATTTCACGTAAAGATCATGCACTGCCATGACTACGTTCACCTGCACCTATTCAAGACAACGGAAGCAGCCAAGACCCCTGTTCCTGACATTGCAGCTCAAAGGGATACTCGGTCACGCTTCGACCATCGTCAAGACGACAGTGGTCCAATGACAGGAGCTGTGCCCTTCAGTATCGCTTTTATCGCTTTATCAGACCGCCTTTGACCAAGATGCGATACTGAAAATACCATCAAAGTGAGTTTCCCCTTGTGTCACGCAGTCCTTTGTTCATCATTTGTCTCCGTTGGGAATACTCCTTTCATCAGCTAACTGATTACTATCGGATGCGGAAGCGTCCCAAGCTGAATGATGAGCAGGATCAAGATTGGTGAAACAGAGATTGAGCTCTATCAACTCATCATTCTCATACTCCCCTCGTTGATCTCGATTGAAAGAGTTCCTCACCCCTAATTCCTCCCATTAGATCTAGCTGGACTAGCATCTTCTGCCAAATCAACACAGCAACTAGCGATGATCTTACAATTTCCCTCGACAGTCCAGCGGTCCAATTCATCAGAATCCAATCCAGACACGGGTCGGATTTATCATTATAAAAGGAGTTCAACACTACAGTCGACAAATACCCCCCATCCTCCTCCCCCGCCGGGAAATCGCGACTCCACATCATCATTTGAATCCGAGACTGCTGAACCTCCCCAAAGACCTAAAACCCCTGCTCCACCTGCAACATCAAGGAACCTTCTACCTCCTAAATCCCCCAAACGATTTTGGGCATTCTCAACCCAATCGCCCCCTCCTTTGCCGGCTATGCCAGCACATGTACGTTCTAGCTCTACGAATTCCATCAGCTTAGGTACTGGTGCAGAAATTGTCCGCCGGCCCTCCGAAGCAGCACGTACGATGAAGCAAAGGGCGAAGCTTGATCGGCCAAGTAGGAATGTTGGGCCTGGACCGATGGAATTGGCGGATATGGAAATAATCGGCAAGGAATTTGATACAATGATGATCGAGCCGACTACTGCGCCTTTACCCTCGTATCCTTACCACCGGGTCGAGGGCGCCAGGATCTTACCAGCGACTGCCCCACTACGAACAAAGACCAGTCATGCATCGTTTAAATCGGCGAAAACCCAAAATCAGGAAGACATTGATAAAAGGTCGACAATCAAGCCGGCACCTAGAAGTCAATTGCCCCCTGTTCCATTTTCACATCATCTCATCTCCCATACCACTCGACCTGCCCTTAGTGCCCAGTCATCGACCATCATCAGGTTGGACTTTGCGTTCTCGACGAATGAGAGCTGTAAGAACGATAGTGTCAAGCTCACTTGGGAAGTGTTGAAGCGAGGCGGAGGACATTTAGTGGAAGTTGTCGAGAAATTACTGGGTATTAGTCCACAAAAGCAAAGAGGGAGTCTTGAGAGTGAAAAAAGTAATCCAGATTTGACGGATGGAGAATCGTCAGACGATTCAGAGCTCGGCTCCGAATATGGGCTAGAAGCCTTGCTGCGGTGATTGATTCCAATCATACATAGACATTCGCTGATATACAGCGACGAATACCTCCAGTCACTCATGTTGCCCGACTCGCCTGATTTGCTCAAACATTTCCCACCTCCCCCTCCCGTTCCCGATAGCTATTCCATCACTATCCCATCTTCCAATAAGCCTAGAGCTCAAAAACGAAATCAGTATGCCCAGCAAGATAAATTCCCATCCCCTTCTTCGCCATATACTGCTCGATCACACACCCTCCCCTTGCTCCTGCCTCCGGCCGTGCCGAGGAGCAACAGGCATACCCTCAACATCTCCACCACTGCCGAGATCAAACCCTCCACCGTTGAAAGCGGGACCATCACCGAATTAAACATCCTCCTACTGCGCGACTCGATTCCATATCACACCATTGCTCAGCGACTTATCGCTGGCAGTTTCGTCAACACCAGCTTATCTTCGCATCAAGATCCATCACTCCAAAAGAAAGTGCAGGAGGAATTGAGATGGTTAGGAATGTCAAGATTAGCAGATGAGTTAGGGGATAGTCAGCAGCGCTTGGCCAATGGACCGGTTCTGAAGCATAAGAAATCAGGTGTCATCACAGGTGGTCGTGGATACATCTAGACCCCCTCCCATTATACACATTGACGCTGGCGTGTTAATGATCACATGTAGATTCATAGACGTAGAAACACTAGCATTGCATGCATCTTGCTGGACAAGTCTTGGTACCGTCGATCCATACGTCATTTCTCAATTAGTAAAATCAGTCGCGAATCGACTTTTGGGCGATCTTCTTTCGATCACAGGACGTTATTTCATGCGACTCGCTCAAGTAAGTATACTCCGAACATACCCAGTATACGCCAGCACTCCTATTCCAATAATCTCAATACGCACAATGAGCTCGAAAAGTAAAAGGGGAGGCAAAAATGATGCTCCTCCGGCACCGATTCCCGGAAACTCGTATTGCCTGTCCTGTGGTCGTTTGATGCCTTCTGGCAATTGTACGGCTCCTCTCACCTCACGAAATATCGCTAACGCTCTAGCTAATCAGACTGAGAACACGACGCCCAGGAAATACTGCTCGACCTCATGTAAATCCCGAGCCAAAGACCCCTCATTGAAGGATTACCACCTCCAACTCAGTAAAGCTTTCCACACTCGCCTTACAAGCAATCCGGACAGACATGTAGCTATATGTTCCGAAGTCGAGACTGAGGTGCCAATACCAGAAGGGAAACAGGATGCGAGGGAGGAAGCGAGAAGAGCGGCTAGGAGATTAGTGAATTTTGGATTTCGATCACAGGGCTTAGAGGAGGATAGGGAGGTTGAGGCTGTTCAGGATGGGAAGGTTGTCGAGACTAGTTTCGCAAAAGGCGAATGGGGTATACGCTGGGTCAGAGGATGAGAAGATATGTGAATGTTGTGCTATGTGCATGCATAATCTGCACCATCTAGCTACATCTAAATTACAGACTATCTAGGCAGCAGTCAAGCAGACTCCCCTTTGTGCTACCGCATCCTGTCCCAGCAAAGATACCAAGTCGGCTGCAAACAGCACATCCGCTCTGTCGCCGTTAAGGTAAACAGGTAGGTTGACGGTCTTGCTGTCACTGTTGACAGTATCGGTCTTGCGCCAGTTCAGCTGCGATGTACCCAGTGCGACCGGTCGGCCATCATTCAGCGTCAAGCCTGAATCACTCCAGTCTGCTCCTTCAAGTTTCAGACCTGTGATGTCAGCTATGGTACTCGTCATCGTTGGCTTGGACTCGCCCTCGATTGAGAAAGCATCATCGTCGCTAGTCTGGTTGAGAGCGACAGATAGAGACAACTGCTCAAGTGACCAGCCGTTCTTGTGAGCGACTGTTTGCCTTGTAGCGGTGATGTAAGCCTCGGGCTGGAACAGACCACCAAGCCAGACACTCTTTCGATCATCGGTCCCTTTGGCGAGATCCGCGAGTCGTGCGAGTCGGGCTGATAGATTGGCAATGTACTGCGCCAGCGAGGTATTTTTTGCGATCTTGAACCTTAACCAATGTCGTGGTACGACACCTTCAAGTCAGCGTCGTCCTATACTTGAACCCGGAAGAGGACCTACCTTGGTTCAAATCAGACATGAGGCTCCTCGTCTCGTTCGTTTGCTTGATAGCTCCACCACACACTTCTACCAATTCCTGTAGATCCTTCCTGATCCTCAACAGTAACGTAATACCGGTATGACATTCTCGAGCAAAGAATCTGGACAAGGGCGAGTCCCGAATTGCGGGCTCGCTCAGTGATGTAGGGAGTGATTTGAGCCATTCCTCGGCGCGAATCTTCAGACTAGACATCCAGGCAGGTCTGGCCGAGTCGGTGGATGCTGAAGGACCAGTATCACCTTCCTCATCTTCAGTGGTCCTCATCTTACGCAGCTTGCTGATCACTGCTTCACCTACATGATTAGCTTAATCGATAGTACACGGATAGTCCACTTACCTTCGGCAGCAGCAACTAGGCTCTCCGCAGTCTTGGGTAAGCTGAGCCACGACGGCGGTTCTCTCTCAGGCAAGGCATGGGTCCAGTCGACAAAGTGCGAGATCTGAGTTCCGTCGGGAATCGTTAGAGTCTCTTCACCAGACTCGACCAGGGCAAAGTCGGGATCGTAGGCTTTTGCCGAGAAGATTCGGTCCACAAAAGCATCGACGACCCGCTGATCGTAATCCGAGTCCACACGACCACCATAGACTGCTTGCTTGATGAGCGTTCGTAAAGCGTTCCAAGGGATCTGAGCAGGATCGACATTCGCCTTTCCTTTGGCCAATGCACCCAGCCAGGAATCGATGGTACTGACAGCCGTGTCGAAATCGGAATCGTTGAACTCGTAGCCTTTGCTCCATCCGATTGGCAAGTATCGAAGTCGTTCTTGTACCACGGCGTGGAACCAGGACAAGAGGAAGTATAGCCTTGCCTTCTCGGCTGGACCGGTTTGTAGACGGGCTGGAGATATACCTCGAAGGGTGTCGAGCAGATTGGCTCGTACTCCAGGTGGCGGCTCGTTCATGATGATCCTAGACTGACGAAGGATGTTGACCGGTATGACTGGATTCGTCTCCATGGTCAAGAATAGTCGGAATCCTGAAGCCGGGGAAAGCGAATGGAGACGCTTTTCGAGATGAGCCAGCCAAGTTGGAGCAAGATGAACGTTCTTGAGCAAAACCCAGGCGCCAGTTCGAGCGGCATTTGCGATTGCCTGATCCGCCAACGTAAATCCTTCTGCGGATCCCATGGCTATAGATTGGCAGGGTGTACCGGTATCCCGACTTAGATTGTCGACTCGATAACTTGCGTCGTACCCTGCTACCGAAGCGAGAGCGACGGGGTGCGTGGGTCCCACTTCCTCCTTGACGACGCGTTGTAGGTCATAGTCGGACAGAGAGGGCATGTCGACGCCGAAGGCAAGGTCGGAAAAGATGGCCAGCGCATGCATGACCCGGTCGGATCGGAACATCTTGACAATAGTCACTCGTCGAGCAGCCAGGAGCAGGTCTGTTGTTAGCCATGCCTTCGATGCATGCTTACCTTTTGATGGACCTGATGGCCATGGTACATCCTTCTCCGGTTCATTTGATGTGAAGAACGCTTGCCAAGCAGGATGCTGTTCCGAAAGTTGCGTCTCTAATTCCTTGACAGTCTCGGTGTTCCACACGCCCATCAAAGATCGACGCTGCTCGACACTGAGGGCTGGAATGCCTGTAGTCGATGAGCCGGGGACCTCCATGATTGCATCCAGCTCGTCTCGTACAGCTTGTACAGCTGAGCCGCTAATTCGCAACTTGGCTAGGGTGGTAGCCAGAACAAGATGGTCGCAGTGGAGTAGAGATCGAGAAGTTCGTTGGTAGGTTGCCAGGAAGAGATCATTGAGCAATATCGCCTTTCGAGCCTGTGCATCCGAGATCGTCTTGAGGTTCGGGTTGTGTAGCAAGACATCATCAAAGATCTCGAGGAAGTAGTCGAGTGAGAATTGATAAAAGTGGTTGATGGCCGAGAGCTGCTCCAAGACGAAGTAGATACCTGAACAAGCTTGGGCAAGAGGCTGATACTCGGTGGTCACCGCTTCCACCTCCTTCATCACGACATCCGTATCCTCTACTTTGCTCGTTATTTCGGCTGCTTCCTTCTTGAGCACTTCAAGCGTTCCGATGACCTTGTCGTCCTCCAAAATACTACCACTTGAATCGTTGAGAGCTTGCAGTAGCGACCTTTCAAGATGGCGCAATCTGACGCGGAACTCGCCCTGTAGCCGCACCAAATCTGTTCGTTTCTGATCGACATCGGGTCGCTCTGCCTTGAGTACCTTGTCGAGGGCTTGAGTCTGCAGACTTGATCGGGTCATCGTGAAGTTGACAAACGTGACTCGACTACAGATATCGGGAGGGAACTCGATAGACGGGTCACGAGTTGACAAGAACATGGTGAAAGATGGCGAAAAGTCGATATCCTGATTGCCTATTCGAATGAGTACTCGACCTCCTGTTCGTCGAAGCTCGCGATTGAGGACCGAATTCAGGATCGGGTCCAGACTTTCTACGTCTTGTACAAGTAGCGGGTTACCGAACCGCAGAGCACTCTCGAGGTTCTTCAAGAAAGCTTCATCGAGGAAACTGGTCACGGTGATCTTGCGGTCGCGGTACTCGTTCTGGATAAAGGTTGCGGCCTGACCTGTAGGATCGACGATGAGCGGGTATCGATTGTATCGCTTGAGCATGACTGCGTTCTCGATACACAAGTTGTCAACCGGTAGAGCGTTGTCGTGCCATTGTAGTCGCTGATCGGCGGTCGAGAGGTACTCCGATAACGAGAGTTGGGGTTTAAAGTCAATACCGGCATTCACGAGATGATCAGTCCACTCTCGTCGCATCAGCTCTCGGTAGTGCTGATCGAAGAATCCGCTGTAGGCGAGGAAGGCCGCTGAGATCAAGACATCCCCAACAATGGTGGCCATTTCGGTCTCAAACGTCTTGCTGCCACTGTCCCAACGTTCCTGTTCGGAAGAGAGCGATCGAAGCAAGGTCATACTTCGATCTACCTTGCCCTGAACCCGGTCCATCTCGGTCTTGATCGATTGAGTCTCACTGATGAGAAGAGCGTATTCTTCCTTGTATCTTGCAATACTGGCTTCCAATTCCGCAACAGTTTCCTCAACCACAAGGGCCTGGTGCTTCGTAGTATCGGCCTGTTTCTCGAGGGAAGCGACCTCTTGGCGGAGGGGCGCTACTTTGTCGAGGATCTCGGAGAATCTCACTTGGGCGATGACCCATTGGACAAGTGGCCCACAAGCTCGACTGGCGCGGTTGACTGCTTCGTAGTTGAAAGCGGGCTTGCTGATGTAATCTCGCATCATCTTGTCGCGGACCGATTTGGGCATCTTTGTCGTATCAAAGTTCTGGATACTCGAGATAAAGTCGTCTCGCCTGATGAGCGATTGTACAGTCTTCCAGCTATCGATTTGATGACCGAGAACGGAACAGGCAGACTCCATGGCGAGTTTCACGGCCTCGGGTGGATTGGCCATTGACCTGACTTCAGCCAGGTGTTGTTTCTTGATATTGCCAACAGCAGCGAGAGCCTCGAGAACAGCGGGTTCGGCCTGGGCTAAATCTTCCCCGACAATAGCCTGACGTTCTTGAATGTACTTGTCCTGCTCTTCCAAAGCTGCTTGGATTTCAATGGAGGCTGCCTTTTTCGCCTCGGCCTCCTGCTGATCACCAACCATTTGACGGAGCTTGAGATTGGCTTCCGCGTTCTTGGTTTCGAGCTGTGTGCGCTTGGTCGCAAGACTGATCCGTAGCTCCTCGACCTGATCGACAGTATCCTTCAGCTTGTCGAGTCCGACATTCAGATGTCGCTGCTGCTCTTCTAGCTCCTCCTTCTTCTCGTTAAATAGCTTGACATAGTGGCTGATAAAGTCGAGGAAATGTCGTGGGGTGATGTGATTGTATTTGCCTTGACGCTTGGCCAACTTGGTCGTGATCTGATGCATCGATTGATGCACAAAGACCATAGCATTGACTACCGCTTGTCGATGAGTGGGCGGCATTGGCAGGTTACGATAAGCGATTGGGAATGAGGAGGTTGCGTCGAAAGATGCCGCATCGAGATCGAGAGACTGTGTAAATTCGTAGCCGACTTGGAAAAGGGCTTGATCCGTCCAATCTCCAAACCAGTCGAGGACACACCTGTTGAAGAGCGCCGGCGAGGTAGCTGCTCGTGAAGCAAGCCCATTGGCAGGCGGGTTCATCGTAAAGACGACGTGAAGATTCCGAGCAACTTGCTGCGTGAACCATCTGTACAGCTCTTCGTGCGAGTCGAGCATCAAGCCGTCGCGTTGGGATCCCTCTTTACAAGCCGTCATCAGAGCCGCATGTTCATCTCCTTCGAAAAGACCGGGCACTTCGGCGTTGGCAAGAAGCGTGTTCATCCTCTCCAGGAAACCTGAATCGAGAACATTGGACTCGTCCATGATGAAGCAGATCTTTTCACCCTTACATCCGGCACGGCGAAGGACCGTCCGAAGGTCATCGTCAAAGTCGGCGGCAGTGTACTTGTTTGAGACCTTGATCTGGAATACACTCAGGCCATTCATCCAAGCCACAAAGCGTGACAAGGTCGTCTGTTGGTCAGCTCAATTGCTTTGCGCCAACGAAGCTTACCTTTCCACCACCACTGACACCAATGAGCAGTAGATGACCTTGAATCTGCCGGAATACTCGGTCGATCCTCAGGACGTGGTCCAGAACATCGTTGAATAGTACAAGCGGTACATCCAGTTCCTCTTCATGGAATACCCTCAGTCGTGCTTTGGTAAAGTCACGCAATTGGTCTCGATCAACCGGTAGGTAGTTTCGCGAAGTCCAGTTGGAGAACAAGATGGGTCGGACGAGCGCTTCAGAGGTGTTGGCACTCGGGAAGTGAGCAGCGGCGGTCGAGTCGACAAGCTCGTCCGTCCAGGCCTTTTCTTCCTCTTCCACCAGTCTGTCTTGGAACAAGCGAAGTCCCTCATGAGCCCAGACTCGTACGAGGCCCTCGAGAGAGAGCGTTTCGAGAGGCTTGATGGCTTCATAGATACCACGACTCCATCGCGTAAGCTCTCGAGGACTGTAGATATAGTGTGCCTGAGTATCGGCGGTGAATTGCTGAGACGAGGCCGAGTAGAATGATACCATGGCATCGGTGAGTGAATCGGCGTGACCTCGAAGGTTTGGCACCACCTTGAGTAGAGCTCGATTGAATGTTCCATAGATTTGCTTGAGCGAGATTTCTCCTGGGTAGTCGACCATGATGACAGGCGCATGTCGCATGAATCGATGACTGAGCGGTACTCGTCCTGGATCGGTCGGAGGATTACAAGCTCCAACGAATTGGATACGCTCCATGGTGACCCACGATAGATCCGACGTCCTCCAGAAACCATTACATTCCATGAGTTGTCGAAGGAACGAAATGACACGCTGCGTGCCGTAGTGATCCGTTGCAGGCAAATTGATCTCGTCGCAGAAGACAACGAGCCATCGACCGATTTGCTGAGGTGCTAGCACAACCCCATTAGGTGTTTTGCGGTATTCACAATACTGCTCGAAGATTTTGAGTATGAGCTCCGGAGTCGTGGCACTGGAGAAGTTGAGCCCGACGACCTCGAGATTGGGTAGTTTCCGTAATGCGCTGAAAAGGGTCATAGTTTTACCGGATCCAGGCGGACCGCAGAGGATGAGAGGCTTGTGTTCGGCCAACCAGGAGTACAGTACCTCTTCATGTCGAACGGTATCGACTGTAGGAATGACCACATCCGCAGCGGTAATGGCATGTGTCTCAACCTCGATCGTCGGTACTCGCGATTGCCACGAGACCCAAGAACCAGTGCTGATATCGACGTCGTAGTCAATGAGTGACGCCCCCGGTCCAAGCGGTGGCATCTCTATTCCAGTCTTGACTCGAAGATGATCGCCGAGATCGGCCCGGAGCTGAAGACGACTGTCACCACAGAATGACCAGATGACATTCAGGAGCAGCTTTCGAACTACGTAAGATTCGACCTTGTCGGCGGCCAAGGGGAAGTCGGCGTGACGCAGGTTGTAATCGAGGACATTTCGAATGGTGCCTTTGAGCAACGAGAACAGAGTGTTGAGGGCCCGGATAACGGTAAAGTCCATGATATGTTGAACTGACTTGGCGAAATCTAGGGCGGACAACACTAGGCCGTCGGGTGCGAAATGAGGTTCTAGACTGGTAGCAATCTGTCGCTGAACATCCATGCTTGCGCTCTCAGAGGACGAGTAATCGAGACTGTCGTCGTCTTCCGAACCAATGGGCGAGGAAGCGAGCAGATCGAGGTTATGTCGGCATATCATGGATGTATCGATGACTTCCTCTGAGAACCAGATCATACCACATCGACTGACAGTAGCCAGAGTGGCGTATCGCAGATGCTCGACTTCAAACATGACACGCACATTGGGAGGGAGGTTGAGACGTTCCCCATTAGGCAACGTCAATAGCTTGTTGTCATCCAGCACGCTGCAAATCAGCCACGCACATCTAAAGCAGAATCATGACTGACCTGTTGAGATTCTCGACCCATTCAGGATCAACATCTCCGTCGAATATAATCCAATGTCGCTTTGTCGTTTCGCCACGTACATTGTCCACGATCTTTCGCAAGATATGGGTAAAGAGACCATCGTTCCACTCTCGCGTAGTGGGGTCGAGTGTGCCGTAGAGGGATTCTTTATCGATAGCTTTGGGATCGATGATGTATGGGATGCCCTCGATACCATCTATCCTCTCGAGAGCAGCGAGTAGAATCTGCCATGCTTGAGTCTTACCAGTGCCCGAAGGTCCCACCAGCATGAGACCATGCGAGATGTTTTGAATTTGATAGAGCTGAATGACCTTGTCGATCCATTTGTCGCCGGCGACCAGGTGCTTCTCCTTGCAGACCTCCTTCATCACGGTCGTCAACTTATCGAGATCGGCAGACACATATTGAATACCAGGGAAGACATCCTCCAGTAGACTGCCAGTCAGCTATGCTCCCTTTCACAATAGAGGTAACGTACGCTTTCAGCAATGGGACATCATCCGCTACCAATTTGGGCACGATCGTCTCAGTGACACTTTGGATCATGACCTGTTGCTCCATAATACCGTCATTGAGATCGCCAGACTCTGCATGTCGATCCCGCTTGATGATACCAGCCGAGGCAAGAACAGCTTTAAGGGCACGTAAACCGAAATCGTAGTGTGGCTGAGGCGAGAGCTGCTCGCCGCACAGATTGAAGAATGGAACGATCTTGGAAGCCAAAGTTTCGGCGGCTCGGAATCCCTTGGAGAACAACAGGACTTGAGCGATAAGTTCTTGGTCGGGGCGGGTCATTGACATGCTTCGGAATAGCTTCTTGAGATTGTCGGGCAAATTGGATCGACCAGCGTATCCAGGATTCATGGTGATGAAGATTCCTGTCCTCGTGTTAATCTTGAGCTTCTTGCCGACCAGCTCGACCTCTGCGTTGGGATCCGAGGCCGCGGCGGCAAGACCTTGCTGGATACTTTGCACCTGTTGCGAGACCGCCGACAGAATTCGCTCTTCCAGTCTGTTGAACTCGTCAAAGCATCCCCAGGCCCCGACTTGACATAGACCGATAAAGATTCTGCCCATCGCCTGGAAATCGAATGTTTCGTCACAACAGAAGACAAGTACGAATCGACCAAGTTGTACACCGAGAGCCTTGACAGACTCGGTCTTTCCTGTACCTGCTGGGCCGAAGGGCGAACCACCAAGCTGGTGATCCAGAGCCTGGGTAAGCGTGAGGTAGCATCGATCAGTGAGGGGTGTTTGAACCAATCGATCCGGTATACCGAGGTACTCGTATCCGTAGG
>Ga0265780_10008418_pt1 | contig 12534 bp, 13 predicted proteins | sample P1T30metagenome_FD_192432 | JGI IMG/M metagenome (GOLD analysis project Ga0265780, IMG submission 192432) | Plant litter microbial communities from East Loma Ridge, Irvine, California - P1 T30 | ecosystem: Environmental > Terrestrial > Plant litter > Unclassified | place: USA: California...
AGACGATACTGCCCGCCTGCCAGTGGTGCTGAACTTCCATGGTGGCGGCTGGGTGGCGGGCAACCGCGAAAGCCGCACGCTGACCGTCCTGCCCTATCTGCAGATGGGCTTTGCCGTCATCAACGTGCAATACCGCCTGGCCAATGTGGCGCCGGCCCCGGCCGCCGTCGAAGACACGCTATGTGCGCTGCAATGGGTGGGCCGCAATGCCGAGCGTTACCGCTTCGACCTGGAGCGCGTGATCACCACCGGCGATTCGGCTGGCGCCCACCTGGCGCTGGCCACGGCCATGATTCCCGCCGATTCTCCGTTCACCAATGGCTGCGCCTTCACCGAGGGAAGCTGGAGCGGACCGTACAAGAACGCCGCGCCGAAGGTGAAGGCCGTCGTCAACTGGTACGGCATCACCGACGTGGCCGACATGCTGCAAGGTCCCAATATCCGCTCGTATGCGGTGGGCTGGTTCGGCAGCCTTCCGGGGCGCACCGCGCTGGCCAGGGAATTGTCGCCGCTGAGCCATGTGCGCGCCGGCGGCCCGGCCGTGTTCACGATCCACGGCGACGCCGACAAGCTGGTGCCGTACGCCCACGGCGTGCGCCTGAAAAGCGCGCTCGACAAGGCGGGCGTCAGCAATGTGATGCATACGGTCAAGGGCGGTGGCCACGGCGGCTTCACCCTCGAGCAGCAGGTCGTCATCTTCGGCGAAATCCAGTCCTTCCTGCGCCAGCAAGGCATCATTCCGGCGTTCCGCTGACCCTCCGATTTACTGCTGACTTTGTCTGATAAATCCTACGACGTCTCCACCAATCCGCTGATAGGCGAGGTCCGCCATCGGCGTAGCATGGGTCTTCCAGACACCAGTGCAAGGAGACGAACATGGGTGAACACAAAGGACACAGCGATAAAGCGCCGAACTACCCCGAGTTGGACGAGCAGGGATCGGCGGCAAGCCGAGCCGGGCAGAGTGCCGGTAATCAACAGAGTGCCGGGAAGCAGCAAGACCCCGGCCAGCAGCTAGACAGCAGTATCCAGCAACAAGGTAAGCAGCAAGATCAGAAGCAGGATCCGCAACAGCGCCGCGGCAATCAGCAAAGCGCCGGCGGACAACGGCAGAACCAGCAACACGGCGGCCAGCATGCCTCGGGCGGAACCCCGGCTCTGGACGACCTGAACGCCGACCACGACAGCCGTCACCGTGGGTCGCCGGGCAACGCGTCCCAGCAGATGGACCAGACGAACGACTGGAACGGCAAGCAGGACAAGAACCGTTGACGTGGCACCGACCACGCAAGGCGCGGCCCGCATCCCAGGCCGCGCCTGTTTTTGTGTGCACCGTCCGTCACCAGGGAAGCACTGATTTATTCATGACGGGGAATCGGCCACGAGAATGAATCAGTGCTTCCCTAGTGTCCTGAATTGAAGATTCGTTGAATAAATATGGCGAGAATCGGCCCGATTGATTGTTCAACGAACTTCCAATTCAGGACACTAGCGCGTGGCGCTGCTGGCGTCGATGCCGAACCACTTGAGGGACAGCCGGCGCAGCGTGCCGTCGGCGCGCGCTCCATCGAGGATCTTGTCGACCGACGCCTTGAATTGCGGGTTGCCCTTGCGAATGGCGATGCCGATGCGCGCATCCTTGCCAACATGTGGCCCGGCCTTGACCGGCAGTTCGGAATGCTTCAGCAGGTAGCTCACCATCAGGCTGTCGTCGAGTGAGGCATCGATGCGGCCGAAGGCGAGGTCTTGCAGATTCTCGGGCACGGCCGGGTAACTCCTGACCTCGATCCCCTTCACCTGCCTGGCCTGCTGCTCGAACACGCTGCCCTGGCGCACGCCCAGCTTGCGGCCCTTGAGGTCGCCAAGGCTGCGGTAGGTGGCGCGCTCGTTCTTGCGCACGATGAGCTGGAAGCTCGAATAGGTATAGGGCACCGAAAAATCGAAGGCCTGCTCGCGCTCGGGTGTGATGATCACCTGGCTGATGGCGGCATCGACCTTGCCTGCTGACACGGCCGGCAGGATGGCGCTCCATTCGGTAAACACGAACTGCGGCTTGAGCTTCAGCCCGGCGGCGACCAGTCGCGCGACCTCGACGTCGTAGCCGGTCAGGTGGCCGGTTTTCGGATCCTTGAAATTGAAGGGCGGATAGGTACCCTCGACGGCGATGCGCAGGATGCCGCGGGCCCTGGCCTCGTTCATCAGGTCGGCGCCGTGCGCGACCGGCAGCAGCATGGTGACACAGGCCGCCGCCACTCCCGCCGCCATGCACCGGCGCCGCCGCTTCTTCGTCACTACCTCATACATCGACTTTTATCCCGCACCACGGTCAAAGGCACTTTATAACCGAAAAATACCACGATCGGCTAGTGTCCTGAATTGGAAGTTCGTTGAACAATCAATGTGGCGAAATCGGTCCGAGACAAGAAGCAAAGCACAGCAAGGCCGGGGCCTTGCGCGCATTTGCGACGCAGTATCGGGCCGATTCTCGCCATATTTATTCAACGAATCTTCAATTCAGGACACTAGCCGCGCAGGACGATTCGTTTCTGTTCTCGCGCCGAGCGGTAAACAGCCTCGATGATGCGGATGTCGCGCAAGCCTTCCTCGCCCGGCACGATGGTCTCGCGGTTTTCCTTCACGCATTGCGCCATATGGTCGAGCTGGCCGACCCACTGGTTCGCATACGGTCCCGCTGGCGGCGTGACCAGGGTCTTGTCGCTGCGCTCGCCGCCGACCCACATGCGCTGGCCGCTATAGGCGGTGGCCGGTTCCAGTTCGATTCGCCCCTTGTCGCCCATCAGCACGAACTGGTTGCGGTTGGCGCTGTACATGGACATGCACGAGCCGATGACGCCGGACGGGAATTCGAGCTGGAAGTCGATCATGTCCTCGACCTCGCTAAAGCGCGGGTCGCTGCGGTCGGTGGTTTCCTTGGCGAAGACGGCGACCGGCTCCTCGCCGGTCGTGTAGCGCGCCGCCTGCAGCGCGTAGATGCCGATGTCCATCAGCGAACCGCCGCCCGATTGCGCCTTCTTCATGCGCCAGGTATTCGGGTCGCGTGCAGTGAAACCGTGTTCGGAGCGGAAGTAGCGCAGCTTGCCGATGGCCCCGCTGCGCGCCAGGCGGATCGCCTCGACGTTGTGCGGCTCGAAGCGCGAGCGATAGCCCAGCATCAGCTTCTTGCCGGCCTTGCGGCAGGCGGCGATCATCTGCTCGCATTCCGCCACGCTGACCGCCATCGGTTTTTCGCACATCACGTGCTTGCCGGCCTGGGCGGCGCGGATCGTGTACTCGGCATGCATGAAGACGGGCAGGCAGACGTAGACGATGTCGATGTCGGGGTTGTCGCGGATGCTGTCGAAGTTCTGGTAGTCGTAGATGCCGCGTTCGGGCACGCCGTATTCGGCCGCCACCTTCTTCGCCTTGGCCGGATCGCCGCTGACCAGCGCCACCAGGCGGCTGTGCCGGCATTCCTTGAACTGGGGAATGATGCGACCCAGTCCATAACCGCCGAGGCCGACGACCGCATAGCCCAGCTTGCGTTCGGGATTGGCCCAGGCCGGCATGCCCACCGCGCCGGCCGCCAGCACGCCACCCGCAGCCATGACCAGGCCGCGCCGATTCAGGTCGATCATTCAGGTCTCCTTGCAGAATGTTTCGTTCGAATGCCGTACCGGTCCGGCGGCGCGGCGGGTTACCATCGTAATAAGGATACAATTGATTCGATTGAAATGGTAGCGTTAACACAGCGCACGCCACCCCAGGCATTCATAAAAGGAGACCACATTGATGACCCGATCCCATCCATTCCGTTTCGCCCCCCTCGTTCGCGCCCTGCTCGCGGCCAGCGTGGTGGCCGCCCTGCCGGCGACTGCCATGGCCGCCAGTTGCAGCGGCAAGCCGCCGTCGGGCGAACTCAAGGCCGAACGGATCGCCGCGATCAAGCCGTCGCGCAGTGAACCGGGCCTGTACGAAGGGCCGGTATGGATCAGGGATGCGCTGTACTTCTCGGACTTCAGCTTCAGCGCAGGGTTTCCTTCGCGCGTGCGCAAGTTCTCGCCCGACGGCACGGTGAGCACGGCGCTCGAGGACGCCGGCAGCAACGGCCTGGCGGTCGACGCCAGCGGCGCGCTGGTCGCCGCGACCCACAAGTACAAGGCCATGTCGCGCTATGACATCGCGACCGGCCAGCGTGCGGACGTCGCCACGCGCTATCAGGGACAGGTCTTCAATTCACCGAACGACATCGCGATCGCGGCCGACGGCGCCATCTATTTCACCGACCCGGACTACCAGAAGGCCGCGGCGCCCGGCGGCCAGCCAGTGACCGGCATCTACCGCATCGCGCCCGATGGCGCCGTGACGCTGGTGGACGGCACGCGCAAGAATCCGAACGGGATCGCGCTCTCGCTGAACGGCGACACCCTGTACGTGAACGCGAGCGACGGCGCGGTGCGCGCCTACCCGATCAGGAACGGCGTGCCGCAGGCGGGCCACGATGTCATCCGCGGCATCGAGAACGGCGACGGCATGACGCTCGACTGCCACGGCAACCTGTACGTGACCGAGCATGCGCCGAAGCGCGTACGCGTGTTCACGCCGCAGGGCCGACAATTGGCGACGATCCGCACGGACGCCAACGTCACCAACGTGGCCTTCGGCGGCGCCGACGGCAAGACCCTGTACATCACCGGCGCCGGCGCCGTGTGGCAGGTGCGGCTGGACGTGACCGGCCTGCCCTACTAAGAGGCTGTAGTCACCAGGCGCGCCGGCCGGCCGCACCGAAGTTATGGCCGGTCACCAGCGTGGTGCTCTGCACCAGCATCGACAGGCCGAGAATCAGTTGCACCAGCCTGTCGTCCGGCAGCAGCCAGTAGTGGCCGCGCGGCTGCTCGGCGCCGGTGGCGGCCATGATCAATGGCGCGATCCACGCGGCGTCATTATCGACGTCGAGCACGATCGCGTCTTCCGTCGTCTGCATATGCACCGTGCCGCCCTCGGCCAGCGTGAAACAGATGCCGACGCCGGTCTCTTGCGGCCGGATCAGCTCCTGCATCGCGGCGTTGTGCTCGTCGATCCAGAGTTCGACGTCCTGCGGCGTCTCGAGCGGCGTCCAGGGGCGGGGTTTGAAGCGGGGTTGGTCGGACGGGAGAGTCATGTGCTGCGCGGTTGATGAAACGGCCCCTATCTTAAGGGATTTCCGTCGCCCGCGCCCGGTCCGGAGAGCGCTTTCCTGCCGCAACGAGCTGTGTGACAATGCTTGCACGACAACAACAAAGGTCTTCGCGTGAAAGCAACCCTTGCCGCCTGTGTGTTTTCTCTCTCGACGCTCGCGGCCGCCGCGCCCGCCGCTCCCGCGGCCCCACCGCCCTACATCCTGGCCAATACCGAAGTACGCGACGTCCGCGCCACTACCCTGGGACGCGACTACCAGGTCTTCGTCGCCCTGCCGGATTCGTATGGCACGAGCAAGCGCGCCTATCCGGTCGTGTTCGTGGTCGATGCCGGCTACGCCTTCCCGGTGGTGCGCAATATCGCGTCGCGCCTGAATCGGCATGCGGGCATGGAAGAAGCCATCGTCGTCGGCCTGTCGTATGCGAATGGCGACGGCGCCGTCTTCAGCCGCCGCCGCGACTATACGCCGACCACCCCGCGCAAGCACGCCTACCGCTCCGACATGCCGGGCCGCGCGTCCGCCTTCGGCGAAGCGTCGGCCTATGGCCGCTACCTGACCGGCGAAGTCTTTCCCTTCATCGCACGCCACTACCGCGCCGACATGAACCGCAAGATCTTTGTCGGCCACTCCTACGGTAGCCTGCTCGGCCTGCAGATGATGCTCGATGCGCCGCGCAGCTTCGAGCACTATATCCTCGGCAGTCCCTCGCTGTGGTTCGACGCCGGCATCATGTTCGAGCGCGAACAAGCCTATGCCGCGCGCAACAAGGACTTGCCGGCCAGCGCATTCTTCGGCATCGGTAGCCTGGAGACCCTGGCGCCCGGCAAGAAACGCTCGCGTGCTGAAGAAGATGCCGACATGGTGGCCGACCTGCGCGAATTCGATGCGGCGCTCAAGGGCCGCGGCTACAAGCACCTGCGTACGCGCCTGAAGGTATTCGCCGACGAAGACCATGCCAGCGTCTTGCCGATGGTCGTCACCCACGGCCTGCGGGCCTACCTGGCAACGCAAAAGAAGTGAGGCGGCGCTGGCTTACGCTACGTCGAGCGTGACCAGCCGCACGTCCACCCGTCCATCGTCGACCAGCAATTCGCCGACCGACACCGGCAAGGTGAAACGGCGCCGTCCCGCGGCGCCCGGATTGACGTAGAGCACGCCACCACGTTCTTCGCAGGCGGGCTTGTGCGAATGGCCGGTCACGACCACGCGTACGCCTTCTGCGGCCGGATCGATGGCGAGTTCCTTGAGGTCGTGCAGCATGTGGATGACGATGCCGCCGAGGATCAGCGTGACGGTCTCGGGCAAGGCTTGCGCCCAGTCGCCGTGGTCGTTATTGCCGCGCACGGCGGTCAATGGCGCCAGTCCGGCGAGCTGGTCGAGGATGTCCGCGCCGACGATGTCGCCGGCGTGGAGGATGTGATCGCTGCCGCGCAGGAAATCGAGTGCCTGCGGCCGCAGCAGCCCGTGCGTGTCGGAAATCAAGCCAATGCGCACGGGCCGGGTCGCCTAGTGCCGCTTGCTGCTGGCCATCTTGGCCATGGTATAGATCGAGTACAGCGCGGCCAGGCCCACCACCACATACACAATGCGGGTCAGCGCGGTGCCGGGACCGAACAGCGTGGCGACCATGTCGACGTCGAACAGGCCGACCATGGCCCAGTTGAGGCCGCCGATGATCAGGAGCGCCATCGCGATATAGTCGATGGCGGACATGGCCGGGCGCTCCCGCGCGTGAATGTTGACGCGGCGGTCGGGCACGGACCGGCGGTCCATGGTTGGTGCATTGATTGTTGCCATCACAGCCTCCTTGGAAAGACGTGGGACTGCCAGGGCGTCCTGCCCCGGCACTTGACAACAATACTATCCCAAGTTATCCGACGCGCTCGCACGCATCGGCGGGATGGGAAATCACCCCTTCCAGGTACGTTCGAGGCCAGTATCCGCGTGAATCCAGCCGCCGCGCGGGCCCGAGCGGTAGTAGTAGCCGACCCCGCCGCCGCGGAAGCTCTTGATCAGGCCGCCGAGCACTTCTTCGTTGAGGCCGGCGATGCGGATGTCGGCCGCCTTGCCCACCATGTGCAGCGACTGGCGCGCGGCAGGGATGCCCGCTTCGCGCAGGCGCGCGTTGGAGGCCGCCGAGCGGTAGCCGGACAGGATTTCGAGCGGCTGCAGCAGGCCGTAGCGGGCGATGAAGGCCTGGGTGCTCCACAGCATCTCGAGCAGCTTGGGATCGATCTTGGCGGTGGCCTTGCCGTTCACGTCGCGCAGCAGGTGGCACAGTTGCTCGTAGGCGGAATCGATCACTTCGCCATCCTTCCAGTACAGCACGCTGGCGCGTTCGCCGCTGGCCGGACGGGTTACGGACAGGGTGCGCGGCTTGACCCAGAAATCCAGGTCCAGCGCTTGCGAGTCGAACAGGTCGGGAGGCGGTTGGAGGTCGCTGGCGGCGGCCGCCAGCGGCGCGCCGAGTGCGCCCAGCGCAGCCAGGCGGGCACTATGGTGAAGAAAATCTCTGCGTGAAGCCATGGGTGCGGATCCGTTACTCGACAATTGCGATAGTGCGTACTATAGCGTATCCGACAAGCATGCAGAAGTGTTCACGAAGCGTGCAAATGTTATCGCTTTGTTGCACGTTGGCGCCCCGCTTTGGTATTTACTCGCTGCAGTTGCAGAAGCGCTTGCGCGCCGCCGGATCGCAGGCGCCGTCGAGGCGCTTCCAGAGCAGGTCGCATTCGAGGCCATAGCAGGCTTTTTCTTTGCCGGCATTGATATAGCCATGGCGCTCAAAGAACATGCTGGCGCCAGCCGGGCTGTGCAGATGAAGCTTGCTGATGTTCCAGGCGCGCGCCTGCGATTCCACCGCATCGAGCAGCGCGCGGCCGACGCCGCAGCGCAAGGCGTCCGGCAGCACGTAGCACAGCGCCACCTTGCCGGCCTGGGTCAACAGGGTCAGACCGACCAGCTCGCCTTCGCTCTCGGCGACCACGGCATAATTGGTGGGCGAGGCAAACCAGCCGACGACATTGGCCGGCGTCTTGTTGCCGAGCCAGGCGCCAAGCACGCCGGGCTGGTCCTGGTGGTCGGCGCGGCAGCCCTCTTCGATCGAACGGCGCAGCAGATTGCAGGCAGCCGATGCATCGTCAGGGACAGCCCTGCGGATTTCAATACGCGTGGACATCAATCATCTACTTGAAAACGGACATGAACGAACGATGACGCGGCATCGCACGGCCTCGACTATACACCGAAAGTAAGAGACCCTGCTGGCGACACGGTCAAACGCGTTCCGGGCCCAATTCAGTAGTCGGGGGGAAGCTAGTGGCGATGCATGGCAAGTGTGGGCAAGGCGCGAGGAGGCCGCATGGCGGCGCCATGCAACGACGAGCAACGCCGCACACGCTTGTCATGCGCGCCAGTAGTGACTCCCGACTGCTGAATTGGGCCCTGCATAAAGATATGACGAAACTATCGTTCCGTTCATCGCGTGGATTAGGGAACATGCACTCTGTCACTAATACTTCCTTAAGCGAGAACACATAATGCGCGACACCACTCCAAACACGCTGCGCCGCTCGATCCTGGCACTGACCCTGGCGCTCGGCAGCGCACTGCCCCTGCACGCCAGCGCAGCCGATGCCGAACTGCTGAACGTGTCCTATGACGTGGCGCGCGAACTGTACAAGGAAGTCAATCCAGCCTTCATCGCCTCGTATAAACAGCAGACCGGCCAGACCCTCACCATCAAGCAATCGCACGGCGGCTCGAGCAAGCAGGCGCGCGCCGTGGCCGACGGGCTGGCGGCGGCGGTGGTGACCATGAACCAGGCCAACGACATCGACATGCTGGCCGAGCGTGGCCTGGTAGCAAAGGACTGGACCAAGAAATTCCCGAACAATGCAGCGCCGTATTACTCGACCATGGTGTTCATGGTCCGCAAAGGGAATCCGAAACAAGTGCGCGACTGGCAAGACCTGGCGCGTCCCGGCGTGGGCGTTGTCATCCCCAACCCCAAGACTGCCGGTAATGGCCGCTATACCTACCTGGCTGCCTGGGGCTCGGTCATCAAGAAAGGCGGCAGCGAAGCGCAGGCGCGCGACCTGGTCGCCAAGATCTTCAAGAACGTGCCGATCCTCGACGGTGGCGGCCGCGCCGCGACCACCACCTTCACCCAGCGCCAGATCGGCGACGTGCTGGTGACGTTCGAGAACGAGGTCAGCATGGTGCGCCAGGAGTTCGGTAGCGACTTCGAAGTCGTCTACCCGAGCACGTCGATCCTGGCGGAGTCGCCGGTGGCCGTGGTCGACAAGGTGGTCGATCGCCTCAAGGTGCGCCAGCCGGCTACCGCCTACCTGAACTTCCTGTACTCGCCGGCGGGCCAGGAAATCGGCGCCAAGCACTTCATGCGCGTGCGCTCGGAAACGGTCATGAAGAAATATGCGGCCAACTACAAGCCGATCAGCCTGTTCACCGTGGACGAGGTATTCGGCGGCTGGACCGCGGCCCAGAAGCGCCACTTCAACGATGGCGGAGAGTTCGACAAGATCTACCAGGCCAAGTAAGCAAACTTGATGTCGAACAGCCCTGCCATGCGCAGGGCTGTTTTGTTTGAAATGCACAGAAATTAGTCACTCGACATTTCTATGTGACATGAGTTGTTAATCTTCCGAATCGCCTGCGTCACATTTCCGACAAAAAATGGCTTCCCATAGGGGAATTTGCTTGTGCGCCATAGACATGCAGCTGGGATGGATGATATTGTCCTTACTCTAGTTGCCCTAGAGATAGATGTTGATCCTGCGCCGCCTGGCGCCCCGACGTTCAACCTCAACCCCAGATTCCAGACAAAGAATGATCAAGAAACTGTTCGCAACGGTCCTGATGACCTTTTCGGCTGCGGCATTCGCCGTGCCGTTCGGTTCGCAATCGGTGCTCGTCGTGGAAGACGAGACCGGCAAGATCCTGCTTGAGAAAAATGCCGATGCGGTCGTGCCCATTGCCTCGCTGACCAAGCTGATGACGGCGATGGTCGTGCTCGACGCCAAGCTCGACATGGACGAGATGATCGAGATCGACCGTGACGACGTCGACCGCGTCAAGTTCAGCAGCTCGCGCGTCCCGGTCGGCGCCAGCATTGCGCGCCGCGACGTGTTGCACCTGGCGCTGATGTCCTCGGATAACCGCGCCGCCGCCGCCCTCGCCCGCACCTTCCCGGGCGGCAAGGAAGGCTTCAAGGCCGCAGTGCGCCGCAAGATCCGCGCGCTGGGCATGAGCCAGACCGAGATCGAAGAACCGACTGGCCTGTCCCCGCACAACCGCTCGAACGCGGCCGACCTGGTCAAGATGGCGTCGGCCTCGACCGGCTATCCGGAAATCGTGCGCATGACGACCGAGACCCGTGAGATCATCGACATCAACGGCCGCGGCGTCGAATACCGCAATACCAACCGCCTGGTCGGCGCCAAGGGCTGGGACGTCGGCCTGTCCAAGACCGGCTTCACCAACGAAGCCGGCCGCTGCCTGATCATGAACATCACCGCCGCCGGCAAGAAGGCGACGCTGGTGCTGCTCAATGCCAACGCCTCGTCGGCGCGCATCATGGATGCGCTGAACATCCGCCGCTTCATCACGGGCGACGAGCCGGTGGCCAGGGTGGCGCGCGCCGCAGGCGGCCCGCGCATCAAGGCCAGCGCCGGCAGCTCGAAGGCCAAGGCCCGCGCCAAGTCGAAGGGTTCGAAGGCCAAGGTGGCCAAGAAGCGCACCTCGGCCAAGGTCAAGGCCACGCGCAAGCGCCGCGACTGAAGTCGTATCGCCCCTGCATCTTCCCAATGACAAGGAGGCCGCAAGGCCTCTTTGTCATTGGGCTGGCATTTTCCGATACCCGGGTGGCCAGTCGGGCTTTGCCAGGGATTCCGTCCTGAAGTTCTTCCTGTCGGGCACACCTGCGGCCCAGTCACGCAGATCGAACAGCAACTCCCGGCCCGCCACCAGCGGCCTGCCGTCGAAAGCCTGGGCGGCCGGCGCTGCGGCCGACCCGCCGCATAGCAACAGCAGGGATGCCACAAGGCGCATGACGTTCTCCTAGGCCACCAGCTCGCGCAAGCCGCTGGTGCGGTGGGTACGGCTGGCGATCGCCTCGCGCAGCACGTCGCCGCTCGGGGTCACCAGCGTGAATTCGCGGCTGGCGCGCGTGATGCCGGTGTAGACCAGCTCGCGCGTCAGGATGGCATTGCTCTCGCGCGGCAGCGCCAGCACCGTGTGGCGGAATTCCGAGCCCTGCGATTTATGCACCGTCATCGCGAACGCCGTCTCGACATTGCGCAGGCGCGTGGCCAGCACGCTGCGCACCTTGTCGCCCTCCAGGAAGTAGACCCGCTGCGCGCCGGGGCGCGCCGGGTCGGCCAGGGTCACGCCGATGTCGCCGTTGAACACGCCCGTCGAATAGTCGTTGCGGGTCACCATCACCGGCCGCCCCACATACCATTCGGCGCCGCGGCGCAGCAGGCCGCCCGCTTCCAGGCGCTTCTCGATCGCCTCGTTCAGGCCCGACACGCCCCACTCGCCATCGCGCACCGCGCACAGAATGCGGAAGGTCTCGAAACTCTGCAACACCTGGCGTACCCCGTCCTCGTCGCCCGCCGTGCCGCCCATGAGCAGCTCGAGGTAAGGGGCGTAGCCGGCATGCGCCAGCTGCAGCAACTGGGACGGTTGCGCGTGCTCGATCCAGCGCACGCCCTCGAGGCTGGAGCGCAGGACTTCCCCAGCGCGCGCCATGTCGCCGGCATTGACCGCCAGCGCCAGCTGGCCGATCGGACCGCCGAAGCGGCGGCTGTGGCGCAGCATCACGGTCTGCTGGGCCAGCGGCCCGCCCTCGCCCGCGTACTCGGCGGGAATCGCCTCGCCGCTGGCCGCCCCCACATAGGCGATCGTGTCCGCGTCGTAGTTGCCGGCCTGGGCGTCGTGGCACAGGTCGCCCAGCACTGCGCCCGCCTCCACCGAGGCCAGCTGGTCCTTGTCGCCCAGCAGGATCAGGGTGGCGCCGGGCGGCAGCGCATCGAGCAGGCTGGCCATCATCTCCAGGTGCACCATCGAGGCCTCGTCGACGATCAACACATCGACGTCGAGCGGATTGCCGCGGTGGTGGGCAAAGGCGCGAGTATCGGGCCGCGCCCCGAGGAGGCTGTGCAGGGTGCGCGCCGCGCCCATGCGCGCGGTCAGGTCGCGCAGCGGCAGCTCGGCGCCGACGCGGTCGGCCAGCTCGCCCAGCGCCTTGTCGATCGACTGCTTCAGGCGCGCGGCCGCCTTGCCGGTCGGCGCGGCCAGGGCCACGCGCTGGCGGCCGGCATCCGGCGCGGTCGCGA
>Ga0265780_10008419_pt1 | contig 12532 bp, 11 predicted proteins | sample P1T30metagenome_FD_192432 | JGI IMG/M metagenome (GOLD analysis project Ga0265780, IMG submission 192432) | Plant litter microbial communities from East Loma Ridge, Irvine, California - P1 T30 | ecosystem: Environmental > Terrestrial > Plant litter > Unclassified | place: USA: California...
CCCAATCGGTCGCCAGGTGCAGGTAGCCGCCCGGCGCGATCTTCTGGCACAGCAGCTTGACGAAGGCCGGCTGGATCAGGCGGCGCTTGTTGTGGCGCGCCTTGTGCCATGGATCGGGGAAGAACACATGCACGCCGTGCAGCGCGCCATCGGCGATCGTGTGGTTCAGCACTTCGAACACGTCGTGCTGGATCAGGCGCAGGTTGGCGATGTCCTGCTCGCCGATCTGCTTGAGCAGGCTGCCCACGCCCGGGGTATGCACTTCGACGCCCAAAAAGTCTTTCTCGGGCATCAGTTTTGCGATATGGGCCGTGGTGTCGCCCATGCCGAAGCCGATTTCGAGGACTACTGGGGCCTTGCGGCCGAAGGCCTGTTCGAGGTCGAGCGCGTCCTTCTTGTATTCGATCAGGAACTTGGGGCCATGCTCCTCGAAAGCCCGCGCCTGCGCGGTCGACAGCCGCCCTGCGCGCGTGACGAAACTGCGGATGCGGTGTTCGGTGGGGTCGTACAGCATGGAGCGTGCAGGACCGCTGGTAGGCTTTTCAGAAGACATGGGGAGTGTGGAGTATGCGGAAAAAAACGGCTGTCATTATAGCGCAGCCCTTCCTCACTTCCGGTCGTGCGTGGCGGCAAGACAGAATCGCGCATAATCGGTGTCTTCCCCCTGCAACGCCGGAGCCTCTTGCCATGCACTCGACGAAACACCCGATCGCCATCGAAGACAGTGTCGCCACCCTGAACCTGACATCCTTCCACTACGGCGCACCCGGCAGCGGCAAGAAGGTGTACATCCAGGCCGCGATCCACGCCGACGAAGTGCCGGCGATGCTGGTGGCGCACCTTCTGCGCGGGCAGCTCGACAAGCTCGATGCCGAAGGGCGTATCAAGGGCGAGATCGTACTGGTTCCGGCGGCCAACCCGCTCGGCCTGTCCCAGGTGCTGCATGGCGCGCCCTTCGGCCGCTACGACCTGTCCACCGGCCTGAACTTCAACCGTTCGTACCGCCACGTCGCCGCTGCACTCAAGACCGCGCTCGAAGGCCGGCTGGGCCAGGACGCAGCAGCCAATGTCGCGCTGATCCGCGAACTGGCCCGCAAGGAGGTGGCGGCCTGGGAACCGGCGGACAATGCCGCCACGCTCAAGAAACACCTGCTGACGATGGCGATCGACGCCGACATCGTGCTCGACCTGCACTGCGATAACGAGGCGGTGCTGCACATGTATACGGGCACCCCGCTGGTCGACGTAATCCAGCCGCTGGCCGACCTGATGGGCGCGCGCGTGCTGCTGGTGGCGAAGGAGTCGGGCGGCGAAGCCTTCGACGAAGCCTGCAGCCGGGTGTGGTGGGATCTGGCCGACCATTTTACGGACGCCGTCATCCCGCCCGCCTGCGCCGCCGTCACCGTCGAACTGCGCGGCGAGAACGACGTCAACTACGACTACGCGCAGCGGGATGCCGACGCCATCCTGCACTACCTGGCGCACCAGGGTGTGATCGACATCCCCACCAGCGCCCTGCCCGCGGCGCACTGCGGCCCGACGCCGCTGGACGCGGTCGAGCCATTGTCGGCGCCGCATGCGGGCGTGCTGGTGTTTCGCAAGCAGCTGGGCGACCGCGTGGCGGCGGGCGAGCCGATCGCGGACATCGTCAATCCGGTCAGCGGCCAGGTCACGCCGGTGGCCGCCAGCCGTCCGGGCCTGCTGTTCGCCAGCACGGCGCACCGCCATCTGCTGCGCGGGATGCACGTGTGTAAGGTGGCGGGCGAGGATTCGTTCAGGTCGGGCAATCTGCTGTCAAACTGAGTCGGCCTGGAACGCGCGCCACAGGCCGTACGAATCCTCGATGAAGTTGTACGCGCTGACCTTGCCGTCCCTGACCGAACAGATCGCCGCGAAGTCGCTGTCGAATTCCTTGCCGGTGCTCAGGATGCGATGCTTGACATGTCCGGTGATGACCACCTGGTTGCCGTTTTCGAAGATGCGCTCGGTGTTGAACGCGAGCGGTTCGAAGTTGATGGGAAACAGCGCCATCCAGGCGCGCACTTCTTCCTTGCCAAGCTGGACGCCGATGGTCGGCACGTCGGGCGCCCCCTGGACCTTCCACACGACGTCATCGGTCAGGCATTCGAGCGTGCGGTCGACGTCCTTCTTGAAGAAGGTGTCGAGGTAGTGCTGGACGACCTGCCCGGGCGTCATATCGCTTGTCGTTGTCATGTCACTCTCCTTTCGATGCGCCTGCGGACGGGCGCGGTTATTCAGGTCAGCGGTGCCCGCCAGCGAGCACGATGAATTCACCCGTGGTCCAGGCCGATTCGTCGGACGCCAGGTAGACGGCGGCAGGCGCGACGTCGTCGGGCACGCCCAGCCGGCCCAGCGGCGTGCGGGTCGTGATGGCCGTGCCGAATGCCGAATCCAGGAAACCGCCCGCGTGCACGCCTTCGGTCGCCACCACGCCCGGCTTGATCGCATTCACGCGGATCTTGCGTGGCGCGAGCTCGTTCGACAGTGCCCGGGTGAGTCCATCGATGGCCCCCTTGGTCGCCGAATACACCGATGCATTCTCTGGCCCGAACAGCGTCACCGTGGAACTCATATTGATGATGCTGCCACCGTGAGGCATGTAGCCGGCCGCTTCCCGGATGGCGAGCAGATAGCCGAACACGTTCAGCTCAAAATGCTTGCGGAAGAGTTCGAGCGACAGATTCTCCAGTGGCTGAAAGTCATACACGCCGGCGTTGTTGACGAGTACGTCGATGCGCCCGTACGCTTCGTTCGCCTGGGCGAAGAGCCGCCTGACGTCGGCCGGGTCGCGCATGTCGGCCTTGAGGGCGATGGCCCTGCCGCCGGCCTCGACGATCTCGTCCACGACCTCGTCGGCCGCGTCCTTGCTGCTGGAGTAATTGACCACGACCGATGCACCTTCGGCTGCGAAGTGCTTTGCGATGGCCGCACCCAGGCCCTTCGACGCGCCGGTGACGACGGCGACTTTTTTCTGCAATCGATAAGTCATGACTGTTCTCCTTTCGGCAACTGCCGCGTGGCGGCCTTTGCCTGGTTGCGCACGGGCGCCCAACGGCGCCCGCGCCAGGGCCGGATTCAGGAAGTGGGCGGCATCTTGTCGGCCCACAGGTCGACCGGACCGAGGCGGTCCACACCCTGGGTCGCCAGCATCCAGCCGGGATATTCCGGCGGCAGCTCGCTGACTTCGTCGAGCCGGCGGATCTCGTCTTCGCCGAGGGTGATGTCGACCGCGGCGATATTGTCCTGGAGCTGGCTCAGCCGCTTGGCGCCGACCAGTACCGATGTGACGACCGGCTTGGACAGCAGCCAGGCCAGTGCGATGCGGGCCGGGCTGCACTCGTGCGCTTCGGCGATGGGGCGCAGCACGTCGATGACGTTCCAGGCGCGCTCCTTGTTGATGATCGGGAAGTCGAAATCCGAACGACGCGAGCCTTCCGGCGACTGGTTCTCGCGGCTGAATTTTCCCGACAACAGTCCACCGGCCAGCGGGCTCCAGACAAGCAGGCCCATCTTTTCCGCTTCAACCAACGGGCCCAGCTCGCGTTCGAGATCGCGGCTGGCAATCGAGTAGTGGGCCTGCAGCGTCGTGAAGCGCGCCAGGTTCAGGCGGGCGGAAATCCCGAGCGCGGTCGCGATACGCCACGCCGGCCAGTTGGAGACGCCGATGTAGCGGACCTTGCCCTGGTGGACCAGATCGTCCAGCGCACGCAGCGTTTCCTCGGTGGGGGTCAGGATATCGGTCGCGTGGATCTGGTACAGATCGATGTGGTCCGTCTGCAGCCGTTGCAGGCTCGCTTCCACGGCATCCATGATGTGGCCGCGCGAAGCGCCGACATCGTTGCGGCCTTCGCCCATGCGGCTATACACCTTGGTGGCCAGCACATAATCCTTGCGCGCGATGCCGAGGTTCTTGAACGACTGGCCGAGGGTGCTTTCGCTCTCGCCAGCGGAGTACACGTCGGCGGTATCGAAGAAATTGATGCCGGCCTCGATACTGGCCTTGACGAGTTCGTCAGCGCCAGCCTGATCGACATTGCCGATATGCTTGTATACGCCACCACTGCCGCTGAAGGTCATCGTTCCCAGGCAAAGTTGGGACACGAGCAAGCCGGTGTTACCTAAGGTCTTGTATTTCATCTTGTTCTCCTCAGAAGACTTCGAATGAATACCGGGGCGCTTTGACGTCAGCCGTTTGGCCCTGGATTGACGACAGTCTGGCTTCTTCCGAGATGCCAAGGAATACACATTCTTGTCTGAACAATGCCTAATTTTGGAAAGCGCGGGGCGCTACAGGCGTCGGGGAGAGGTCAATGCGCTGGCGGATGCTTGGTGTGCCTGAAGAGCAGGCCGGCCGCGACAGCAAGGATGGAAAATGTCGGCAGCAACCACGCATAGCCGACGCGCAGCTCCATCAGGGTCGCGCCGCTCACCGCGCACCAGGCCAGCGGAAGCAGCCAATAAACCGGATGCGCACGGCAGGCCAGCAGCACGCCCAGCGTTGCGATCGCCGTTGGATCGGGCGCGATGCCGAACACCTCGACCTGATTCCAGCCACGACCGCTGCCCAGTGCCAGCAAGGGATAGGCGATGACGGCCAGTCCGGTCAGCCCCAGCGCCACCTGCTTCTGCGTGCCGGCCGGCGCTGCCCCATGCGGTCCCAGCGCCATGATGCACAGCGCCACGGCCTGCACGCCGAATGCGAGCGCAAAATACGGGCCGGCGGTATTGATGTCGGCGTAGCGCTCCAGGTGATAGGCCCAGCCGACCCAGGCCCAGGCGGCGGCCAGTATCAGCAGCGCGATACGACGGGTGCGGCGCGTGCGCATGTCAGGACGCGCGATGCAGCCGATCACGACCAGGCCGGACACCAGCGCCAGTAGATGAGCAGGCCACACCGCCTCGTTGTACAGGGCGATCAGGCGATAGTAGCTGCGTTGCGAGAACATCAGGAAGTCCGACAGCGTATACGTCCACCACTCGCTCATGCGAACCTTTCGGCATCCTGGGCAATGCGCTTGCGCAGGGCCTCGTCGGGTATCCGGCCGCTTCCCGCCAGAAGATTTTCGCGCACGTGCGCCACGCTGGAGGTGGCGGGAATCGCGCAAGTGACGGCGGGATGCGAAACGATGAACTTCAGCAGCGCCTGGGCCCAGCTGGTGCAGCCGATGTCCGCGGCCCATCCGGGCAGGGGCTTGCCGGCCAGCGCTTGCGTCAGGTCGCCCTGGCGGAATGGCCGGTTGACGATCACGCCGATGCGGCGCTCGCGCGCCAGCGGCAGGATGCGTTGCTCTACCTCGCGATCGAGGGCGTTGTACGAGATTTGTACGAAGTCGATCGGCTGCGAGGCCATGATCTTCTCGATCTCGCCATGGCGCCGGCCTTCGGAGGTCGTGATGCCGACATAGCGCAGGCGCCCCTCCTTCTTCATCGCCAGCAGGGTATTGAGGTGCTCTTCCCACGACAGCAGGTTATGCACCTGCAGCAGATCGAAGCGCGGCACGCGCCACAGCTTGCGCGAGGTCTCGATCTGCTGCACGCCGCGGGCGCCGCCGCTGATCCACACCTTGTCGGCGGAGAACAGGCGCGGCGGCTTGAGGGCTTGCACGGCCTCACCGATCACGTCCTGGGCGGAGCCGTACATGGGGGACGAGTCGACCATCCGGCCGCCGCCAGCGAAGAATTGGCGCATCACATCAAGGGACTCGGCCCGCGCCTGCGGGTCGCGGCCGACGTTGAAGGTGATCCAGCTGCCCAGGCCGATGAGGGGGGTTTGCTCGCCGGACGAGGGGATCGGGCGGGTTAGCAGCGGCGCCGGGGCTGGCGCGGCGTATAGCGACGGTAGTGCCAGGCTGCTGGACGCGGCAAGTATCGATTGCAGCAGGCGTCGGCGTGATGAATCCGGTGTCATGCAAAAATCTCCTTGCTTGGCCAAGTCCGAGAAGTATCAGGATACTGTGCCAGAGGATGAAATGGCGCTGTCCAGTCGAGTGAAAGGAAATTGAACGATTTCCCTAAATTTATGTATATACATAAATTCTTGCGAAACGTTTGAAGGATATATACACTGTTTGAATGGACATCGCCTACATCGATCTTCGCCTGCACGACATTGTCTATGTTCTGCGCGATGATGTTCGCCGCATCGTCAACTTACGCAAGGCAAACTCACGAGAGGTGAAACGATATGCCCAAGCTTAAACCGGGAACGGTGATGCCAACTCCTGAAGAAGACGCGGCAATTAATGCTGCAATCATGGACGATCCGGACGCACGTCCATTCACTGACGAAGAATGGGCCGATGTAAAGCCGGTTCGCGGTCGTGGACGTCCGTTGCAGGCTGTGACGAAAGCACCCATCAGTATTCGTCTGGACGTCCGCGTCCTGGACGCGTTCAAGGCAACAGGAGAAGGATGGCAGACCCGAATGAATGATGCACTGACAGAGTGGGCCGACCAACACGGCATGCTTGAACGTGGCTCGAACTAAGTAAAGGCCGGCGTCCAGCCTTGCGGCTGAAGCGGTGATGTGACTGGAGCGGGTGAAGGGAATCGAACCCTCGTATGAAGCTTGGGAAGCTGCCGTTCTACCATTGAACTACACCCGCGTTGCCAGCATTCTACGCGCGTTTGGGACGGTTTGACAATTTTCCGCCCCTCCCGCGTCTGGCTGGGATCAATCCGGCTGCTCGACCATATACCCCTTCGTCGCCAGCGCCGAGATCACCCCTTTCGGGTCGAAGATATCCTCGATCTTCAGGACGGCGAAGGTCGAGGCATTGGCCGCGATCGCCTTCTCGGCCGAAGCGATCCATTTCTCTTTCGCACGCGTCCTCATGTGCTTGAATTCAGGCTCGGCATCGAATGCCGCGCTGTTCATCAGAGCCCCCGAACAGGCCTCTTCGCGGCTGGCGAAGTCCAGCTTGCGCATTTCATCCATATCGCCCTTGGCCCAGGCATTGGCGCGCTGGCTGGCGGCATCGATGTCCTGCTCCAGCGTGGCCATCGTGCGCGCCAGGCAGGCAGCGTCGCCCAGGGTCGACTTCTTGAAATTCTTGAGCACCGTGCGCGCATTGTCCATCGGCAGCTGGAAAGTCGACGAGGTTTCCTTGAGCTTCGCCTTCTTGACCAGGTCCAGCAGTGGCTTGCGCACCGCGTAGCTGTCGACCAGGCCCGCCTGCTTGCGCGCGGCGTTTGACAGCACCTCGGCCGCGAAGATCGGGCGCTCGCGCTCGACGTCGTCGTTGTCTGGCAAGTACTTGGCCTTGAGCGCGGTCCAGCGCGCATACTCTTCCGCCGGCATCACGTCACGCAAGCTTGCGCCATCCGGATTCTTGCGCATGCCGATGAAGCTTGGCAGCAGCGTGATCCCCCTGAAGAAACCCGGGCTGGCCGAGACGCTCGGCGCTGACAGGTATTCCTGCGAATTCCGGATGACGTTCTCGACTTCGTGCGACCGCCATTGCATGTCCTTCGGTACCGGCCCGTACATGCCGAACACCCACAATACGTGCTCGCCCTTCGACACCTTCCACATGCCCGGGCCGGGACGCTGGGCCACGACGTGGATCTGCTCCGGCGCCGGTTCGGCGGCGGTCGCGGCCGCATCGACAGCGGCCTGCCCAGGGACGGCCACATCTTCCGATTGCGCCCAGGCGGGAGCGGTCAGCATGCATATGCAGAAAGCAGGTACGGCGAGTTTGTTCATGAAATGATCCGGTGATGGGAATCGCCAGATCTTACGCCAATGGCATCGTTAGCAAACCCGCTGTAACGCGGCTGTTTCAATTACATGAGCCACGCATATCGTGCATATATCAGCTTTCCGGCGGCTCCGGCGTATCCGGCCGCTCGAGCAATTCCTGCGCCAGCTTCAAGCCCTTGACCATCACCGAGAACGCCTCGTGCTTGGACGCTTCGTCCGGCACACGCAGCACGTACGAAGGGTGGTAGATCGTCACCACCCAGCTGTCGCCATGCCGCACCGGATGCCCGAGCTTGTCCTTCAGGGTCATGTTCCCGGCCTGCAGCACCGACTTGAGCGCGGTCGCGCCCATCGCCACGATGACCTTGGGTTTGCGCGTGGCGATCTCTTTCTCGAGCCAGTAGTGGCAGGCCTCGATCTCCTTTTGCGCTGGCGTCTTGTGCAGGCGCCGCTTGCCGCGCGGCTCCCACTTGAAATGCTTGACGGCGTTGGTGATGTAGACGCCCTTGCGGTCCACACCGGCCTGCTCGAACACGCGGTCGAGCAGCTTGCCGGCCGGGCCGACGAAGGGCTGGCCGGCCAGGTCTTCCTGGTCGCCCGGCTGTTCGCCGACGAGCATGATGCTTGAATGTTTTGGCCCCTCGCCGCCGACCGCCTGGGTCGCGTGTTCCCACAGGTCGCAGCGCCGGCACTCGTCCAGCTTCGACGGCTGCTGTCGCTCGGGCTGCGCCTTTTCGGCTTCGATCGGGATCGTGCGGCCGCTGCGCCTTCCCACCGCCTCGACCTGGCCGATGCGGCGCGCGCCGAGACCGGCCTGGCTCACCAGCGACGGCACCAGCGCGCCTTCCGGCAGGTTCTTCCAGAAGCGCGACGGAATGTGGCTGTTCATCACCTGCGTATTCAGGCGCGCCGGGTTGAAGATGCTGCGGTAATAGGTCAGCCACAGCGCCTCGCCCGCATCATCCAGGTCGGCCGCGCTCGACATCAGGGGGCCGGTATGGTGCAGCGTGACGCCGTCCCACAGCACGCTTGCGTCGGGCGTGGCAATCATCCAGCTCACCTTGCCCATGCGCGCCACAAAATGTTCGGCCACCTGCGGCAGGACGTCGTGGGCGGGTTCGAACCAGGCCACGAAATGGGGCGCGCCAGCCTCGATCGGCCGTTCGCGGAATCGGATGTAGGCGTGCATATCGTGTACCTCGCGCCGCACCGCCTTGACCATCGCGTACAGCCGCTGCCCGTCCGGATCGGCGGGCGACTGCACGTCGTGCTCGCCCTGTTGCCAGCGCCAGATCACCCGGTACAGGAAGGCCCAGCGGTCATGGTCCCGATAGCAGGCGGCGGTCTGCAGCATCTCCATCAGGGAGCGAGGGACATGCGGCCTTGGCGCCGTTGTATTGGAAGGCTCCTGCCAGGCCGCTTGCGATTCGGCCGGCGCCGACAGGAGGTCGCCTCCATTATGCGCAGCCTCGCCCGGCGCCGGCGCACCCGAGAACAGGTCGGCGCCCGGCGCGCCCCAGGTGATCGCCTCGGGCGGCACGCCGGCGCGCAGCAATTCGCGCGCCACCGCGCGCCACGTGGTAAAACCGTCCACCAGCAGCGGCTGGCCCGCGCGCACCTGCGCCACCGCGGTCGTGGCGAGGGCGGCGGCGCCGGCACTCTGGTTCATGCCGCCTGCAATTCGGGCCACAGGTTCATCTGCTGCGGCGCATCGGCCATATGCTTGCGCAGCAGGTCGGAACTGGTCGCGCCCTGCGCCGGCTTGTAGTCGGCGGTGACGACGAAGGGCGCCAGCTTCTTGAGGCTGCAGCGCAGGCGCGACAGGTCTTCCCAGCGGATGCGGCGCAGGCGGCGCAGCTCAACGATACGCTTAGCGTTGCGCAGGCCGATCCCGGGAATGCGCGGGATCAGGGAGGCATCGACCCGGTTCAGGTCCATCGGGAAGTGCTCTCGGTTGCTCAAGGCCCAGGCCAACTTGGGGTCGACGTCCAGCGCCAGGTTGCCCGTCTGCGGCATCAGCTCGCCGGCCGTGAAGCCGTAGCCGCGTAATAGAAAGTCGGCCTGGTACAGGCGGTGCTCGCGCAGCAGCGGCGGCGGCGCCAGCGGAACGCTGCCGGGGCTTTGCGGAATCGGGCTGAAGGCCGAGTAATACACGCGCTTGAGCTTATAGCTGCCGTACAGCGTCTCGGCCGTGTTCAGGATCGTGTGGTCGTCGCTGGCGTCGGCGCCGACGATCATCTGCGTGCTCTGGCCGGCCGGCGCGAAGGCCGGCGCCTTCGGCTCTTCAGCCTTTTCGTCGAGCTTGCGGCGAATGGAACCCATCGCCAGCTTGATCGTGTGGACGCTTTTTTCGGGCGCGAGGCGGGTCACGCTGTCGTGGGTCGGCAGCTCGATGTTCACCGACAGGCGGTCGGCCCAGCGGCCGGCTTCCTGGATCAGCAATGGATCGGCGTCGGGGATGGTCTTGAGGTGGATGTAGCCGCGGAACTGGTGCGCCTCGCGCAACTGGCGCGCCACCGCGACCAGCTGCTCCATCGTGTAGTCGGCCGACTGGATGATACCCGAGCTGAGGAACAGGCCGTCGATGTAGTTGCGAAGATAGAAATCCTGGGTCAGCTTGACCACCTCATCGACCGCGAAGCGCGCCCGCGGCACGTTCGAGGTGCGCCGGTTGATGCAGTACTGGCAGTCGTAGATGCAGAAGTTGGTGAGCAGGATCTTGAGCAGCGAGACGCAGCGGCCGTCGGGCGTATAGCTGTGGCAGATGCCCATGCCGGTGGTCGCGCCCAGGCCGTCCTTGCCTTCGGACCCGCGCTTGGGCGCACCGCTGCTGGCGCAGGATGCGTCGTACTTGGCCGCGTCGGCCAGGATTTCGAGCTTGTCGTTGAGTTCCATCGCGCAGGCCTGACTGTATGGGCATACAGTATAGCGTGGCGTGCTTACGCACACGGTGCGCTAGCGCATCCGCGCGCACCTGCCGACGGTTCAAATGCGGGACGTTAGGCCGAAATCAACCGTTCCGCCTGGGACAACTGTTGCGGCTCCATCCGCCCGGTGATCTTCGCCAAATAGGCGCTGGCCGGCGCCACGCCCGCGCCGCCGGCCCGGTGCAGCCAGGCATAGGCCTCGACCAGGTCGCGCTGGGCGCCCTGCCCCGCCGCATACATCACGCCGAGGTTGAACTGGGCCCGCGCATGGCCCTGGCGCGCAGCGCACAGGTACCAGAAATGGGCGGCCTCGTAGTCGCGCTCCACGCCCTTGCCGCAGTCGTAGCGCAACCCCAGCTCGAACTGCGCCAGCGCGTGCTTGTGGTCGGCCGCCTTGTGGAACCAGTCGGTCGCCTCGACCGGGTCGCCCGTCTCGAGCCGATCGATCAGCGCGCCAACCATGTACTGGGCCGGCGCATAATCCTGGCCGGCCGCGCGCCGGTACCAGGCCAGGGCCTGCGCGCCGTCCTGTTCGACGCCGTTGCCGGCCTCGAAACGCAGGCCCAGGTCGAACTGGGCCCGCAGGTGGCCCTGCTCGGCCGCCTTGCGGTACCACTCGGTCGCCTGGGCCGGATCCGGCTCGACGCCGAGACCCGCGTCGAGCAGCTGCCCTAATTGATACTGGGCCGCCGGCAGCCCCTGCTCGGCCGCGCGCCGGTACCAGGCGGCCGCTTGCGCCGCATCGCGCTCCACGCCCTGCCCATGTTCATAGCGCATGCCGAGGCTGTTCTGGGCGCCGGCATGGCCCTGGTTTCCGGCGCGCCGGTACCACTGCAGGGCCAGCGTCTCGTCGCGCGCCACGCCGTGGCCGGTGTCGTAAATCAGTGCGAGATTGAACTGCGAGCTGGCATGCCCCTGCTCGCCGGCACGGCCGTACCACAGGATCGCCTGCAGGCTGTCCTGCTCGACGTCCTGGCCCTTGTCGTAGCGCAGGCCGAGGTTGAACTGGGCCGGCGCATGGCCCTGCTCCGCTGCCTTGCGCATCCAGGCCAGCGCTTCGCGCGCATCGCGCGCCACGCCCTGGCCGGCGTCGTAACGCAGGCCCAGGTTGTACTGCGAGCGCACATAGCCCTGCTCCGCGGCGCGCCGGTACCAATGCAGCGCCGCTTCCTGGTCCTGGGCCACACCCTTGCCGGTCTCGAACATCATGCCCAGGTTGTGCTGCGCGCCCGGCTCGCCCTGGTCCGCCGCCTGGCTGAACCAATGCAGCGCCCGGCCCACGTCGCTGGCCACGCCATGGCCCTTCGCATACAGCCAGCCCAGGTTGTACTGGGCCGGCGCGTAACCCTGTTCGGCCGCGCGCCCATACCAGTGGGCCGCCTGGCCGAAGTCCTGCTCGACGCCCTGGCCCTTCTGGAGCATCACGGCAAGGTTGTACTGGGCCTGCGCCAGGCCGCCAGCGGCAGCCATGCGGTACCAGGCCACCGCCAGCTCGTCGCTCTTCGGCACGCCCTGGCCGCTCACGTACATGAAGCCCAGGCTGTGCTGGGCCTGGGCCACGCCGCGCTCGGCCTGCGCCTTTACCCGAAGGAATTCAGCGCTGTAAGCGGGTGTATCACCAGAGACCAGCGGGGCGTCGAGCATGAGCGGTCAGGCCTGCACCGCGCGCAGGCTGGCGCCCGACTGGGTGCGCAGCGCGGCCATGAAGTCGTGCAGCGAAATCGGACGGTAGAACAGATAGCCCTGCATCGTTAGGCAGCCGTTGGCGCGCAGGTAGCGCGCCTGTTCCTCGGTCTCGACGCCTTCGGCGATCAGGTTCAGGCCCAGGCCGCGCGCGATCGAGATGATCGCCAGGATCACCGGATAGTGGCCGTCTTCCTGG
>Ga0265780_10008420_pt1 | contig 12532 bp, 12 predicted proteins | sample P1T30metagenome_FD_192432 | JGI IMG/M metagenome (GOLD analysis project Ga0265780, IMG submission 192432) | Plant litter microbial communities from East Loma Ridge, Irvine, California - P1 T30 | ecosystem: Environmental > Terrestrial > Plant litter > Unclassified | place: USA: California...
TGCTGGTTCTTGGCGGAGACGCCCTCGAGTGCACCGTAGACGATGCGCTCGGCGAGGCCCTTCTTGCCGTCCAGGAGGATCTTGTTCACGAGCTGCGAGACGATCGGCGCGCCGTAGACCGGGTCTGCGACGACGGGACGCTTGGGAGCGGGACCCTTACGAGGCATTGACTCAACCCTTCTTCGCGCCGTAGCGGCTGCGCGCCTGCTTACGGTTCTTCACGGCCTGCGTGTCGAGCGCACCGCGGATGATCTTGTAGCGGACACCGGGCAGGTCCTTCACACGACCGCCGCGGACGAGCACCATCGAGTGCTCCTGGAGGTTGTGGCCCTCACCGGGGATGTAGGCCGTGACCTCGGTGCCGTTCGAGAGCTTGACACGAGCGACCTTGCGCAGTGCCGAGTTCGGCTTCTTCGGGGTGGTGGTGTAGACGCGGGTGCACACACCACGCTGCTGGGGGTTCGCCTTGAGGGCGGGCGCCTTGGTCTTGGTGACCTTCGGCGACCGACCCTTGCGGACCAGCTGCTGAATAGTAGGCAACTGTTCTCCTGGTTCTTCGCTCGTGCTCTCCGGCCGGCGCGGACCGCCGGCTTCCTCGTCCCGCGTTGAGCACCGCCTGACGGCGGGAGGCTGCGGTGGGGGACGGATTCCCGGCGGGGCTGTCAGCCGTGCCGGTTTTTCGGGCGCGCCCGAGGGCGCACACCCGAGAGAGCCTACCCGTGCACCCCGCCGAAATCAATCCGGGTCAGCGGCCGGGAGGCCCGTCCCCACCGCTCTGGGCGAACACACCTGCCCGGGTGGTCGCGCCGGGAACCGCGCTGGCCGCGGCCGGGCGCAGGGCCGACCGCCGGGCCGGCCGTGCGGCCGACCGCCGGAACGGGCGCACGACCGTGGCGAGCGGCGTGGCGGACGCGCGCCGGGCCTCCAGGCCGTGCCGACCGGGGCAGCGCTCGGTCGGCCCTCGCCGTCAGGAACCGGTGTCGCCCGCCCCGTTGCCGATCGCCGACCGGAACACCGCACCGGCGTCGGTGAACCCCGTGATGTACCCGCTCGCGTTGACGTCCATCGGCCCCGCCGAGGCCGTGCCGACGCCGCCCGGGCCGGCGATGTCGGCCGTGAAGGTGGCCCGACCGAACGACGTCGTCGTCACCGCCCACCCGCGCGACAGCCACTCGCCCACCGACACCGTCGGACGCACGTCGAGCGTCCACTTCTGGTTCGAGTACGTGTACGACGGGTCCTCGCCGTAGGCGTAGAAGCTGCACCCGGCCGGCGCGGCGTCGGCCGAGGCGATGCAGGCGTCCACCCACCTGTCCACCGCGTCCGCCGCGGACGCCTGCCCCGCCGCGGTCAGCGCGGTCGCCATCTGCACCGGGCTCGAGGCCGTGCCGCCGAAGCCCGTCACCGTCGCCGTGGTCGCGTCGGCCGCGAACCACCTGCCGCCGTCGAGCGCCACGTCGTACGAGCCGGGCAGCGCCGCCAGCGTGACCGAGCCGTCGTCGGACGCGGTGACCGGGCGGCCGGCCACCCGCAGGGCAGCACCGGACGGTCCGCGCACCGAGACGTCGACGGCCCCGAGGCGCGGGGCGTCGAGCGCCCACACCGGGAACACGCCCCACTCGGTCCCGGTGCGGTCGAGCGTGAACGTCGACGAGACGTCACGCCCACCCTGCCGGAGGTAGACCGTGACGGTCGCGGTGTCGCCGTCGACGCGGGTGGCGGCGACGCGGTACCCGGTGACCCGGTCCTCCGCGGCGCCGTACGCGGCGTCGGTCAGGAGCACGTCGTCCTCGTCGTGCTCGATGCCGGCCGCGTCGAGGGCGTCGTCGACCCGCCCAGCCGTCAGGTCGTCGAGGAACGCGCGCACGGGCCGGTCGGGTGCGTGGGCGCCCGCCCCGACGGAGTACCCCACGACCCCCGCGACGAGCAGCAGCACGACCGTGACACCGCCGGCGACCAGGCCGACCACCGCGCGCCGACGCATCCGGCGCGGCCGGCGCGTCGAACGGGCCGCGCCCACCGACGGTGCGTCGCGGACGCCGCTGATGGACGCGACGTCGGGGACCGACCCCCACCCGTCGCGCCGGTGCTGGTCGGTCATCGATCCCCCGTCGTGCGCTGGTGCCTGCTCCGGGATCCTACCGTCGGGTACCGTCGCCGCCTGGCTGGCCTGCGCCCGGCGACCACCGCCGGTCGCGGTCCTCGCCCGCGGCCGCCGGCGCCTCGTTCCGCCGCGCCTGGTGCCGTGCCGTGGCCGTCCCGCCGGCGACGCTCACCAGGGCGACGACGACGCTCCCGACGACGAACGGCCCGAGTGCGTACCCGGCCGGGAAGACCAGCAGCTGCGTGACGTCCGTCCGCAGCAGGGCGTGGCCCACCGCCCCGACGCCGAGCATCACCAGGTACGCCGTGGCGGCGGCGACGAGGCCGGTGACACCGGGGTTCCCCGGCGCCTCCGGGCGGGCGCCGGACGCCGTCGCGAGGAACACCACCGACGCGGCCGCGAACACCATCGCGGGGCCGAGGTACGGGGTGGCGTCGGGCTGGCTGATCGGCTCGACGTCGGCGAGCAGGGCCTCGAAACCCGTCACGGCGACGACGAGCGCGACGAAGAGCACCGACGTCATCGTCGCGAGCAACCAGCGGGACATGGGCTGATCGTATCGCCGGGGCGGCCGGATGCGGACGGCCGGGTCGTCAGGCGTGCGTCGGGTCCGCCGGGACGTCGTGGCGCTCGGCCGCGTCGGCCCCGCTGCCGCGGCCGGCGTCCGTGACCGCACCGGTCGCTGCGTCCGCACCGGCGGCCGTCGTGGCCGCGGTGCGGCCGGCCGTCGACGCGTGCTCCTGCGCCGCGGCGACGAGGGCGAGCGCGATCGTCGCCGTGATCGCCGGGATGGACTCCGTCATCGGTGCGGCGGCGGTCGGGGCGTCGGTCGCGTCGGTTGCGTCGCCCGCGTGCGTTGGGTCGGCCGGCTCCGCCTGGAGGCGCGTGGCCCGGTCCGCCACGGCCGTCGGGTCCGGCTCGTGGTCCCGGAGCGCCGGGCCGATCACCGGCAGGACCGCCGTGATCGTCGGCGGTTCGGCGTGCAGGACGGGCGCCTCGGCCGCCACCGAACCGCCTCGCCTCGCCGCACGGCGTGCCCGACCGGTCCGCACGAGCACGACCAGGGCGACGACCGCCCAGATGCTGTTCACGATGGTCGAGGGCACGGCGTGGTGCGCGGCGACGTTGACCGCCACCGAGAGGCCCCCGACGAGGTTGAAGAGCTGGTAGACCGGGCCGTTCGGGATGGTCCCGAGCGAGAAGAGCAGGTAACCGGTGAGGACGGTCACCGCTCCGAACCAGCCGAGGAACTCCACGACTCCAGCCAACACACGCGCCTCCGGGCACGACGAGGGACGGCCGGTCCACACCGGTCGTCCGAGAGGGGGATGAGCAGCCGCGAGTGCGGCGTCGGGAGCATCGTAGGCACACCGCAGCGGGCCGCGGAAGCGGGTGCGGCGTGGCTGGACGCACCCAGTTCGCGGGGGTGTGGATCAGCCCTGCGCGGGCGTGGCCGAGGGCGCCCCGTCCGTGCTCCTCAGCACGAAGATGTAGCCCGAGAGGGTCCAGTCCCGCGCGCCGGACGGGGCGGTGCCCGCCGCCATGTCCGTGCCGGCACTCGCGCCGGCCCCGTCGCCGACCGTCTCGCCCTGGCCAGCAGCCGTACCGATCGAGTTGACCAGGAACAGCCGTGCCCCCTCCTGCACCCCGGCGGTGAACGCGAGCGCCTCGGTGTCCGTCCCGGCGACCGTGACGGACACCGGGATCAGGATGAAGTTGGCCGACGTGATCGCCGGGTCGGTGACGACGTCCGGGGCCGTGACCGCGGTGCTCGCGCCCGCCGTGGGTTCCGCGGACGCCGAGGGCGACGGTGCCGCTGCCGCACCGTCCGAACCGGGTGCCGCGGCCGGGGCGGCCGGCGGCACGTAGGTCTGGGCGTCCCCGAACGTGAGCGAGGAGATCGTGACGCCGTTCGCGATCGCGAGCCGGTCGAGGTCCTTGATGAACGGGGTCGTGTCCGTCGACTCCGGGATCGACGCGGACAGGTCGGCGAGGTGCGACTTGAGCGTCGCGATGTCCGCGTACTGGTTCTCGAGCCGCGCGATCTCGGCCCGCACCGTGTCGTTCCGACTGTCGATGTCCGCCCGCTGCTGCGTCGATGCGGACGCCGCGGCGAGTTGCGGCTGCACGCCGACGAACCATCCGCCGAGGACGAGCGCGAGCGCGGCGACGCCCGCCACGATCAACGAGAGCTTGTTGCGGTCCATGTCACTCGCCCTTCACGTACTTGCCGTCGTACGCCTTCTCGTCGATGTGGATCGTGATGTCGGCGGTGTACCCGGTCCCGGAGGACTGCTGGTTGATCGAGCCGATGGACGAGTCGACGTACCCGCGCAGCTCCTCCAACGAATCGGTCCAGTCCGGCACCGACGGGATGGTCGGACTGTCGACGGTCGCCGTGATGGTGCCGATGCGCTGCCCCTGGAGCGGGGTCGAGGACTGCGTGTAGACCGCGGTCGGGCCGGCGGAGTCGATCCCCAGGGACGCGATGGTCACGCCGGCGGGGAGTGCCGCCTGCAGTTCGGAGACGTAGCCCTGCCAGTCGATCTCCGTCGCCCCGCCCACCTTCTGGCCGGACTCGATCAGTGCCGACTGCTGCTCGGTCGTGCGGACCTCGGCGTACTTCTGCTGCTGCTGGAGGAGGCTGTTGGTCTCGCTCTCCACGGCGGTCAGGTCGGCGGCCCGCTGCACGGCGTTGAGGCCCGCGCCCGCGACGGCGAGCGCCACTGCGACGGCGATGACGACGACCCCTAGCCAGGCGCGTCGGGCGAGGGCACGCTGCCGCCGCCCGACGTGGACCTCGACGGGCAGGAGGTCGACACGGGGCTCGCCACCGATCACGGCCTCGCCCTTGGCGGCGCGGGGCGCTGGTGCCGGCTTCGACGGCTCGGCGCGGGAGGCGGTGCGGGGCAGGCGCCCGGCTGTCGTCTGGGTCATGCTGCTCTGCTTCCGATTGCCAGTCCGTAGGCGACCGCGACGTCGTGACCGCGTTCCGCGAGCTCGTCGGCGCGGATGCTCCGGGCGAGGAGGGCGTTCTCGAAGACGTTCGCGACCACGACCGGGAGCCCCGTGTGCGCGGCGAGCGACTCGCGGAGTCCGGTGAGGCGCGCACCGCCGCCGGCGATGACGATGCGGTCCACGCGTTCGGTGGGCCGGGTGTTCACGTAGTAGTTGATCGTGTTGCGGAGGCTGGCGAGGAGCTCCGCGACCGCGTCCTGGGTCAGCGTGATCGCCCGGAGGTCGTCCGGGGTGCGTCCCTCGCCCGCCATCCCGAGGTGGCGCTTGACGAGCTCCGCCTGGTCCCGGTGGATGTCGAGACTCGTCGCGAGACGCTTCGTCACGTCCTCACCACCGGTGGGGATGATCCGCACGAACTGCGGCACGCCGTCGAGCGCGATGACCACGCTCGTCGTCTCGGCGCCGAGTTCGATGAGCGCCACCGTCCCGCGGTGCTGCGGTCGACTGACCAGCGCACGCGTCATGGCGAAGGGGATGAGGTCGACGCCGACCGGGTTGAGCCCGGCCTGCTGGACCGCCTTGACGTTCGCGAGGACCGCGTCCTTGATCGCAGCGATGAGGAGGCCGTTGAGGACCGGGCCGCTCTCGCCGACGCCCTCGGACGTCGGGTAGAAGTCGAGGATCGCGTCGCCGACCGGCACGGGCAGCATCTCCTGCACCTGGAACGGGAGCGACTGCCGGATCTGCGCGATCGGGGCCTTCGGGACCGTCAGGTCGCGGGACAGCACCCGCTGGTTCCCCATGCCGAGGACGACGTTCCGGGAGCGGAACCGGCCGACCGACCAGAGCTCCTTGAGCGCACCCGCGACGGTGTTCGGCTCGAGGACCTCACCGCGGCTGACGGCGCCGTCCGGCGTCGGCACCTCGGCGATGCGGACGACGGTCGGGCGCGAGCCGTGCGGGTCCGCGACCTCGACACCGCGGATCGCGGCGGACGAGATGTCCAGACCGACGATGCTCTTTGCCATGTTCGTCGCTTTCGTGGGGAGGGGTGGGATCGGGAGGAGGGATCAGGCGAGTCCGAGGAGACCCAGGTACGCCTGCCAGAGCGGCTCGCCGAAGAACACGCCGAGCCACGCGCCGGCGAGCATCCACGGCCCGAACGGGATCCCGATGCGGCGGGCCCCGCGTCGGACCACGAGGAGTCCGACGGCGAACGTACCGCCGAGGAGGAAGGCGGCGAAAGCACCCACAGTGAGGGGTCCCCATCCGAGGTACGCGAGCGCGAAGCCCAGCACGACGGCCAGTTTGACGTCGCCGAGACCCATCCCGCCGGGTACCGCCAGCGCGAGTGCGAGGTACGCGCCGCCGAGCACGACCGCGCCGACGACCGCGCGGAGGAGCGCTCCCCCGTCGCCGCCCACGACGGCCGCCCCTCCGAGGAGCACGGCGAGGACGACGGCCGACGGGTACGTGATCGCGTTCGGCAGCCGGCTCGTGTCGAGGTCGATGGCGGCCAGCGCCACGCTCACCGCCATGAGGGAGACGAAGGCGATCAGGACGAGCACCGCGGCGATGGACTCGCGGCTCCCGGCACCCGCTCCGGCGATCGCCGGGGCGAAGCGGAGCACGACGAGGACGAACGCCACGCCGGTCAGCGCCTCGACGATGGGGTACCGCGCCGAGATGCCGGTGCCGCAGTCACGGCACCGCGCGCGCAGCAGCACCCAGGAGAGCACCGGCACGTTGTCCCGACGCCGGATGGCGTGACCGCACACCGGGCAGGCGCTCGCGGGAGCGACCACGGACAGCCCCGCGGGCACACGGTGCACGACGACGTTGAGGAACGAACCGACGGCGAGCCCGAGCACGCCGCTCAGCGTGCCGAGGACCATCACGAGCCCGCTCACGGGACAGCTGTCCCGTCGGCGGTGAAGGCCGGCTTCACCTCGACCTGGGTGGTCGCGCCGTACGTCGTGGCCACGGGCTGGAGGAACTTCGGCGGAGCGGTGGTGAGCAGGCGGTTGTCGTACGAGTACGCCTTGCTGAAGCCGGTGCCCGCGGTGGTCGCCACGGGGCCGCGGTACTTCTGCGCGATGGAGCCGAGCACCGTGAGGGTGCCCTGCCCGTAGGTGCGGATCGAGCTCGTGCTGTTCGACGACGCGTACCGTCCCTGGTCGTAGTTCTGCACGGTGAAGGTGCCGTTGTTGGACGCGATCGCGGCATCGATCTCGATGTCCTTCGCCGTGCGGCTCCCGGTGGTGAAGTTCATCGGCACGCACTGGTACCCCCAGTCGGAGTACGACCGTGCGAAGGGGTCCTTCGTGAAGTCGGTGCACATGCTCGCTGCCACCGGGTTGTACACCCACACGGCCTTCTGCCCGACGAGACCGAGCAGGTTCGGGTTCGCGCTCGCCCCGGAGTTGACGTAGGTGAGGTCGTTCGTCACGTACACGTAGTTCTGGGCGGCGACGGTCATCGCCCCCTTGAACTGGCCCTTCACGAAGACGTCGCCGCTCTGGCAGCCGTAGGGCGTGCTCACGCTGAGGGTGCGGGTCGTCTCACCGGCTGCGGGGAACCCGACGCCGTTGCCGGCCTGGGAACCGTCCGCGCTCCTGCACGAGTAGTTCGGCGGCGTGTCCGTCCCCCAGCGGTTCGGGTCGCCCGCGGTCGACGGGACGTTCTGCACGTAGGCGAGGTTGTTCCGCAGGACGTCGAGCGTCTGGCCGCCCGGGCTGCCCAGCGTGTTCCCCGACGGGCTCGAGCCCGGGGTGCCGCACGCGGGGGCCGCGTTCGACCCCCGCGCCGGGTCGCCCTTGATCTGGACGGCCTTGGTCCAGGGCGAGTAGACCGTCATCTTCCCCGCCGCGGTGAACGTGATCGTCGTCGGCCCGGTGTACAGGCAGCCCGGCTGCGGCACCGTCGTGTCGCTCAGATCGCTCCGGGTCTCCTGGATGAGGTTCGTGTTCGTGGGCGGGAGCCCGATCGACGACACGTGCTGCACCTGACGCAGCCCGGTGGTGGAGTTCTTCGCGAAGACCGGGTTCGCGCAGCCGCTCGGCTTGCTGTAGACGGCGTCCGCAGCGGTCGACTGGACGTCGTTCTCGAACGTCGCACCGCAGATCGTGAACCGGTCGTTCGACCGGACCGGGCCGGACAGCGTGTCGCGCGCCGCGAACTGGATCGCCGCGCAGCGGGTCACGCCTCGGGGCGTGGACTCGTTCCAGTGCAGGGGGGTGCACCGGTCGCCGGTGATCGCGGGGTCGCCGGACTCGTAGTCGGTGAAGTAGAGGTAGTTGATGAAGCCGGTGCCCTTGAGGTTCGCGACCAGCGACCGCGTCACCTGACCGGCCTTCCCCGTCACCCGGACCTTCACGACGCCCTGGCCGTAGTAGTCGGCGTTGTTCACCTCGTACCGGAACCACTCGCGGTACTGGCGGTCACGGGATCCGTCCGCGTTGGTGCCGTCGCTCCCCGGGACGCCGACCCACCCGTCGCTCGCCTTCCAGCCGAAGGCCTTGTTGCCCTTGTCGCCGGAGAACGTGCTCCCTGTGCTGAACGTCGTGCCGAGCTTGCCGTACTGCTCGTACGAGTTGTCCGCGCTGATGCGACTCTGGTAGTCCGCCAGACCGGCGTAGGCGGCCGCACCCGCGTTGTTCCAGTCCTCGTCACGGTTCGACTTGATCGTCCCGCTCGCAGCCGTCGCCAGCACCGTCGTCACGATGAGCATGAGCACCGCCGCGACGCCGATGACGGTCACCAGGACCGCACCGCGCTCGCCGTCCTGGTGCAGGGCACGGAGACGGGTCAGCAGGCCGCCGTTCACAGGTTCTCCTGGATCACGTTGGGGAGACCGATCGTCGTGGCGGTCAGGACGTTGGAGTAGGCACCGAGCGTGGTGGAGCCGACCTCGAGGTTGACCGCGACGTACCGGATGTCGTCCAGGGCACCGGGGTCGGTGACGGGGTCGAGCGCCGGAGAGGCGTCCGGATCGACGGGGAGGTAGGAGAACGGGGCCGCGTCCGACGAGACCACCGCCGGTGCGAGGATCCGCCGCATGGAGGGTCCGCTCGGGTAGGACGGGAAGGTCCAGTACCCGTCGGAGCCCGGCACCGCCGTCGCCGGCCACTGCGTCTCGACGAGCTGTCCGCCGGTGACCTGGAACTGCACCATCACGGGCTTCGTCTCGGACGACGAGAGGTTGACGAAGGCGGTGAAGCGGACGAGGGTCGGGGTCGCGACGAGGAACGCCGGCGTCGACGTCGCGTTGACGACCGGGTTCTCCGTGGCGCCGCGGAACATCCGGCTCATCTCGTTGAGCACGTTCGACGACACCCGCGTGTTCTGGTCGATCCGGTTCACCGACCCCTGCGCCTTCTGCGATGCGCCGAGGAAGCCGGCCGCGGTGGCGACGATGATGAGCGACAGCGCCATCGCCACGAGGAGCTCCGCGAGCGTGATGCCGCGGTCGTCCCGCCTGGCGCGGTCCAGCAGCGCGCGCATCAGGTGTTCCTCGGGTCGAGCATGATCGTGCTGCCCTTGACGGTCGCCTCGGACTTCCCGGCGAGGGTGACCGGGGTCGTGATCGAGATGCCCAGTGCGTCGATCACGGTCGCGGTGATCGTGTAGGTGCCGTACGGGAGCGCGAGCGTCTGGGTGGTGCCCGACCCGCGGCTGAACTGGTACGTCGTCGGCGGGGTGGTCCTGCACCCCGGGTCGGCTGCGTCGAGGGGCGTCGTCGGTGTGGCGGTGATGACGGCCGCACCGACCGACGTCTTGACCGTGAACGTGCCCATCGGGACGTTGACCGGGCCGGGCTGCCCGGGCTTGGGAGCGATGTTGGCGGGCGCCGGTGCCACCTTCCCGTCGCTGGTCGGCGTCGTCCACGCCGTCCAGTCCACGTCGGTGCACGCGGTCGCGACGGGCGCGCCGACGTAGGAGCCGGTCATCACGTCGTAGCCGTCGCTGAAGGGGAAGAGCTTCACCGCACCCGTCGTCGGGACGACCGTGTCCTGGCCGGTGTTGCGGTACGTCATCGTGAGGTTCGTGGGGACCGCCCCTCCCGAGGTCTTCAGCGACGGCTGGTACGTGGCGGCGGTGTCGTACTGGAACGAGGCCGTCGCGGTACCGCCACCCGTCACCGTGACCGCGGAGGTCGGCGACACGTCCTGGGTGCTGCTGATGCCGCCCGCCCGGCTGATCGTCACCTCGTAGTTCCCCGGCGTCACGCCGCGGGCGACGGAGCAGCCGTTCGCCGTCGTCACGGCCGGTTGGGCGGAGAGCGTCCTCGCGCCGGCCGGCTCGCTGGGGCTGGGCACGATCGACACGGAGACGCCGGCGGACCCGGTGCCGGTCGCGCCGACCACACCGATGAAGATCACTCCGGACTCCGGGTTGCTGGAGTCGCTGCCGGGCGTCACGAGCGCGGTCATCCGGACCGGGGCGTAGCGGGCGGCACCGGACGTCGACGTCCAGGACACCTGGACGTCGACGGACTTGTTGGCGATCGTCGTCGTCGATCCGCTGAGACCGCAGTTGCCGATCGCGCCGGACGCGTCGGCCCACGTCGCCGAGACGTCGGTGGTGTACTCGATCCCCCCGACGGTCTTGCGCGACGTCTTGGAGAGGACCTGGAAGATGTCGGTCTTCCCGCGCTCGATGTCCATCGCCGTGTTGGCGAGGTGGGTGGCGACGGTGCGGGCCTTCGAGTCGTTGGTGAGGACGAGGGAGTTCACGATGCCGGCGGCGACACCGACCGAGACGACGGCGAAGACCATCATCGCGACGAGGACCTCGGCGATGCTGAAGCCGGCCTCGCGCTCGTCGGGGTCCGCCGGGCGGAGTCGGGCCGCGATGGACCGGATCATGGTCGCCTCCTCTCGCGGTGTGGTGGTCGAACGAAGGGCGGGACGCCCACCGTGTGGATGTCCCGCCCCCGAATCACGAAATCCGATCAGGACGTCGCGCAGGCCGTCTCCGAGACGCCCTTCGAGTCAGTCGCGTAGAACTTCTTCGTCGTCGAACTCGTGCCGATGATGCAGAAGCCGGTGCCGACCTTCGCGTACTGGAGCTTCGACGTGTTCGTGCCGAGGGTCGCGCCGTTGTCGGTCCAGGTCGTGCTCGGGAAGGCGTCAGGGGTGGCCTTCGTGCCGTCCAGGCCAGCGATGGCGTCCGGGTACGCGCCGCTGTTGGTCTGCTGCGCGATGACCGCGGTCTTCAGGTTGGACACGTCGTTCTGCACGGACGAGTCCTTCGCGTTGTTCTGCACACCGATGTAGATCGGGATGGCGATCGCGGCGAGGATGCCGATGATGATGACGACGACGAGGAGCTCGATGAGCGTGAAGCCCTTCTCGGAGTCCTTGACGAGTTCGTTGCGGCGAGCGTTCAGCTTGCCCATGAGCGTGAAGTACATGACTTCTTCCATCCGTGAAAGGGTGATCGGAATTGGTGGTTGGGGCTGTGCTGTGCCGCCGGGACAAGCGTATGCACGGGGCTTTCCGGGCAGAATCCCGAGAACGGGGGGTCGCTGGTCAAGGAAATGCCCCCAGAAACGGGGGCACCGTCGTCCGGACCACCCCCGGTCGGGGGCGCCGCTCAGTGGATGAGCGACGTGATCTGGAAGATCGGCAGGTAGAGGGCGACGATCATGCCGCCCACCACCACGCCGAGGAACGCGATGAGCAGCGGCTCGATCAACGACGTCAACGCCTCGGTCGTCGCCTGCACCTCGGCGTCGTAGAACTCCGCGATGCGTTCCAACATCATCTCCAGCGAACCGGCGTCCTCACCGACCGCGATCATTTGCGAGACCATGTCGGGGAACACTTTCTCGCGGGTGATCGGAACGGCGATCGATTCACCTTTCCGAACCGATTCCGCGACGCGGTCGAGCGCTTTCTGCACGACGAAGTTGTTCGACACCTCCCCGACGATCTTCAATGCCTGGAGAATGGGGACACCGGCACCGATCATGTTCGAGAAGTTCCGCGCGAACCGGGCGATCACGATCTTCTTGTTGAGCGCGCCGAACACGGGCAGACGGAGGCGGATCGGGTCGAGGACGCCGCGGACCCGGTCGGTGTTCTTGTTGGCGCGGTACCAGACCGCGCCGAGGGCGATCGCGACGGCGAGGATCGGACCGACCCAGACCATCGCGTGCGACGCGTACACGAGCATCATCGTCGGCAGCGGGAGCTGGCCGCCGAGGCTCGAGAACATGTTCTGGAAGATCGGGACGATGAACACGAGCATCACGACGACGGCGATGAGCGACATCGCCAGGACCACGACCGGGTACGTCATCGCGGACCGGATCGTCGACCGGAGCTTGTGCTCCTTCTCGAAGTTCGTCGCGATGGAGTCCATCGCCTTGTCGAGGAAGCCGCCGGTCTCACCGGCCCGGATCATGTTGATCATGATCGGCGGGAAGTCGACCGGGTACTTCGCGACCGCGTCCGACAGGGAGAC
>Ga0265780_10008423_pt1 | contig 12531 bp, 12 predicted proteins | sample P1T30metagenome_FD_192432 | JGI IMG/M metagenome (GOLD analysis project Ga0265780, IMG submission 192432) | Plant litter microbial communities from East Loma Ridge, Irvine, California - P1 T30 | ecosystem: Environmental > Terrestrial > Plant litter > Unclassified | place: USA: California...
AGGTCACGGAGCAGCTGCACCCGCGCCTTGACGACGTAGGCGAGCGCGTCGCCGACCGCCTGCGTGTAGACGGCGCCGTGGTACGACGGGTCGGGCTGCGTGAGCCCGGGGAACCGCTCGGCGTGCTCCGACCAGGCGAACGTGCCGCCGTCGACGATGAACCCGCCGATGACCGTGCCGTGGCCGCCGAGGAACTTCGTGGCCGAGTGCACGACGAGGTCGGCGCCGTGCTCGAGCGGACGGATCAGGTACGGCGTCGCGATCGTGTTGTCGACGATCAGGGGGACGCCCTCGGCGTGCGCGACCCCGGAGACCTTCTCGATGTCGAGCACGTTGATCTTCGGGTTGCCGATCGTCTCGGCGAAGAAGAGCTTCGTCTCCGGGCGGACCGCGCGGCGCCACTCGTCGGCGTCGTCCTGGTCCTCGACGAACGTGGTCTCGATGCCGAGCTTCGCGAGCGTGTAGCGGAACAGGTTGTACGTGCCGCCGTAGATCGACGACGACGACACGATGTGGTCGCCCGCCTGCGCGACGTTCAGCACCGCGAAGGTCGTCGCCGCCTGGCCGGACGACACGAGCAGCGCGCCGACCCCGCCCTCGAGCGCGGCGATGCGCTGCTCGACGACGTCGTGCGTGGGGTTCATGATGCGCGAGTAGATGTTGCCGTTCTCGGCCAGCGCGAAGAGGTCCTGGGCGTGCTGCGAGTCGCGGAACACGTACGACGTCGTCTTGTAGATCGGCGTCGCCCTGGCGTGCGTCGTCGGGTCGGGGCGGGCCCCGGCGTGGATCTGCTGGGTCTCGAACTTCCAGTCGGGCGTCTCTGCGCTCATGGTCTGCTCCTGCGTCCGGGGTCGGGGGTGGTGCGGCTCCGGGCCACGGTACGGAGGGCGGGGGCGGGTGTCCACGAGCGGGACACGGGGCGTAACGGGCGCCCGCCGCCCGCAGCGCTAGCGTGGGCGGCGGCTCCCGACAACGATCGGGCCGACGACATCGACGAGGAAGAGGACACCACATGGCGAAGCGCGCACTGGTCACGGGAGCGAGCTCGGGCATCGGCGCGGCGACGGTCCGGCTGTTCCGCGGACGGGGCTGGGACGTGCTGGCGGTCGCCCGACGCGAGGACCGCCTCCGCGAGCTCGCCGACGAGACCGGCGCGACCTGGTTCCGGGCCGACGTCACGAGCGACGACGACGTCGCGGCCCTGCGTGCGCACGTCGACGAGACCGGGCCGCTGCACGTGCTCGTCAACAACGCGGGCGGCGCCTTCGGGCTCGACTCGGTCGAGGCCGGGTCGGTCGACGACTGGCGCCGCATGTTCGAGGTCAACGTGCTCGGCACGAAGCGCGCCGTGTCGGCGCTGCTGCCCGCCCTCCGGCGAGGGGCCGAGGAGGCGGGCGGCGCGGACGTCGTGACGGTCACCTCCATCGCCGGCCACGTCGCGTACGAGGGAGGCGGCGGCTACAACGCGTCGAAGTTCGCCGAGCACGCCCTCGTGGCGGTGCTCCGGCTCGAGCTGTCGGGAGAGCCGATCCGCGTCGTCGAGATCGCGCCGGGCATGGTGCACACCGAGGAGTTCTCGCTCGTCCGCTTCGGCGGCGACCAGGCCAGGGCCGACGCCGTCTACTCGGCGGTCGAGGGGCCCCTCGTCGCGGACGACGTCGCGGAGGCGATCGTCCACTCCGTCGAGCTGCCGGCGCACGTCAACCTCGACCTCGTGACGATCAAGCCCGTGGCGCAGGCGGCGCCGCACAAGGTGGCGAAGGGGCCGCTGCGGGTCAGGGGCGAGTGACGTCGCCGGAGCCCTCGGCACCGGCGGAACGGAGCAGGGCCGCGAGGTCGTCCTCGACGAGGCCGCGGATCCGCTCCTCGCGTCCATCGTCGTAGCCGGGGGCCGGCGAGGCCGCCCAGCCGAGGCGGTCGACCACGGTGCTGCCGACGTCGTCCCAGGCGCGCGACCTGGCCGCGTCGACGACGCCGCCGACGAAGGCGTCGTCCTCGCGCCTCCGCACCAGCTCGTCGGAGAGGGCCTTGGCCGTCGCCTCGCGGAGCTTGAGCGCCCCTGCGTCGTCGGGCCGGTAGTCGAACTGGTGCCGCGACTGCCCGTAGGCACGACCCGTCTGCCGACGCAGGCGCCGCACGCGCGCAGCCCCCGCGCGCTGCTGCTCGGCGAGCCGGGTCATGTCGTCCCGGACGACCTGGGTGGCCACGGCCTCGTCGAAGGGCAGCGCCTCCTGCAGCGCTCGCCGGATGACGTGGTTCGTCGCGGACACGACGAGCGCCGAGCGGATGATGAGCAGCCCCTCGTCGACGGAGCGCTCGAGGGCGCTCCGCTCGGCGCGGCGACGCTGGCCGGGGCCGTGGGGCACGGGCGGTCTCCTCGAGGACGGGCGTCGGGCGACGACGGGCGGGACTGCGGACGCGCACCAGGCTAACGACGTGCGGCCCGGCCCGCGCGGCGAGGCTGGGACCGCGCCCCGCCCCGCTGTCTACGGTGGCGTCATGACCGCCACCCCGCCTGCCGCCGGCGCCGCCCTGCCGACGGACGCCTCCCCGGTGTCCGCAGCCGCGCCTCCTCTGCTGCGTCGCCCCTTCGTGCGGCAGCACTGGGGCGGTCTCGCCTTCGCGCACTGGCGGGTCGAGCCCGAGCGGGTGGCCCCGCTGCTGCCGCCCGGCACCCGTCCCGACGTGCACGACGGCTCGACGTGGGTGGGCCTCATCCCGTTCCGGCTCTCGGGCAGCGCGTTCGGGCCGCTGCCGGCCGTGCCGTGGGCCGGGTCGTTCCTCGAGACGAACGTGCGCCTCTACTCGGTCGACGACCTCGGGCGTCGCGGCGTCGTGTTCCGCACCCTCGAGGCCCAGAAGCTGCTGCCCGTGCTCGCCGCGCAGGCAGGGCTCGCCCTGCCCTACCGCTGGGCGTCGATGAGCAGACGGGACCGAGGAGGCGTCGTCGAGTACGCCTCGCGCCGCCACGGCCCGGGACCTCGCCCGTCGACCAGGCTCGCCGTGCGCCCGCTCGCCGACGAGGTGGTCGGCGACCCCCTCGCGGACTTCCTCACCGCCCGCTGGGGGATGCACGTGGCGCGCGGGGGCCGTACCCGGTACTGGCCGAACGAGCACGTCTCCTGGCGGCTGCGCCGGGCCGAGCTCGTCGACCTCGACGACGAGCTGGTCGCCGACTCGGGGCTGCCGGGGGTCGCCGACCGGGCGCCCGACTCGCTGCTCTGGTCGGACGGGGTCGACACCGTGTTCGCGCCGCCCGGCGGACGGTGGGAGGCGCCCGCCCGCTGACGACGGGCGTCGCCGGGCGCCCCTGGGGCCGGTACGGTTGCGGGATGGTCTCCTCACCCGACGCCCCGTCCGACCTCGTCCCCTCGTCGGCCGGAGGGGCGTCCGCCTCGGTGCAGGACGTCGCCGCCGCGCAGGACGCCGCGTCGGGGCAGGGCGCCGCTGCGCCGTCGGTCCCCGCTCCGGCTTCCGGTTCCGGCTCGCCCTCCTCAGACCGCGAGGTGCTCGGCTGGCTCGAGTTCGGCGAGGCCGCGCGCCACCTGGCCCGCGACGTCGTCGCCGCCGACTTCGCCCCCGACGTGATCGTCGCCGTCGCACGAGGCGGCCTCGTCCTCGCCGGCGCCATCTCGTACGCCCTCGACACGAAGATGTGCGGCTCGATCAACGTCGAGTTCTACACGGGCGTCGACGAGCGCCTGCCCGAGCCCGTCCTGCTGCCGCCGACGCTCGACGCCCCGGCGCTCGCGGGCAAGCGCGTGCTGGTCGTCGACGACGTGTCCGACTCGGGCCGCACCCTCGCGCTCGTGCGCGACCTGCTCGCCGAGGTCGCCTCCGAGGTCCGCACGGTGTGCCTGTACACGAAGCCGCAGACCATCCTCGAGCCCGACTTCACCTGGAAGCGCACCTCGCAGTGGATCACGTTCCCCTGGAGCGCCCTGCCGCCCGTGACCCGCGACGCCGGTCAGGGGGACGCCTCGTGAGCATCCACCTGGTGGGCGGCGGCTGGTCTCCCGACGAGCCCGGCCTCTACGACCTGTTCGTCGCCGAGGCGGCCGTGCGCGGTCGTGCCGTGGGCCGTGCCGTCCCGCGGATCGGCGTGCTCGTCGTCGTCGCCGACGACTCGCCCTCCGAGGAGTGGCGCACGGGCTTCCCCGCGCTGATCGCCGCCGGAGGACGCTGCGAGGTCGTCACGACCGTCGTCGACGCCGGCGACGTCTTCGACACCCGCGTGCTCAGCGACGTCGACGGCCTCGTCGTCGGCGGCGGGCTGACGCCGGCCTACCTCGAGGCGGTGGCTCCGCTGGTCGACCAGGTGCGCCTCCTCGTCAGCGACGGACTGCCGTACGTCGGCTTCTCGGCGGGCGCGGCCATCGCCGCCGACCGGGCCCTGCTCGGCGGGTGGCTGATCGGCGACGTCCCGGTCTGCCCGCAGGACGCCTCCGAGGACCTGGACGAGGTCGAGCTCGGCGAGGGCCTCGGGCTCGTCGACCTCGCCGTCGACGTGCACGCCGCCCAGTGGGGCACGCTCACCCGCCTGGTCGCGGCCACCGAGGCCGGGATGGTCCGGGGAGGCGTCGCCATCGACGAGCACACCGCGCTCGTCGTCGGCGAGGGCGCCCTCACGGTGCTCGGCCGGGGCAGCGTCTGGCGCGTCGAGCCGCAGCTCGACGAGCAGGGCGACGTCGTCGGCGTCTCCGTCGGCTCGCTGGGCGCGGAGTGACCCCGCACCCGCTGTCCGAGCTGGTGCACCCGAGCTGGGCCGAGGCCCTCGAGCCGGTCGCCCCGCTCGTCGCCGACATGGGGGAGTACCTCCGGGCCGAGGTGCGCGCGGGCCGCGGCTACCTGCCGACGGGCGACGCGGTGCTCCGCGTGTTCACGACGCCGCTCGACGAGGTGAAGGTGCTCGTCGTCGGGCAGGACCCGTACCCGACGCCCGGCCATGCGATCGGCCTCTCGTTCGCGACGGCTCCCGACGTGCGCCCCGTGCCGCGGAGCCTCGCGAACGTCTACCGCGAGCTGCAGGACGACCTGGGCCACCCGCCCGTCGCCCACGGCGACCTCACCTCGTGGCAGCGCAACGGGGTCATGCTGCTCAACAGGGTGCTCACGGTGCGCCCGGGCGAGGCGGGCTCGCACCGCGGCAAGGGCTGGGAGCCCGTGACGCAGCGCGCCGTCGAGGTGCTGGCCGCCCGGGGCGGTCCGCTCGTGGCCCTGCTCTGGGGCCGGGACGCCGCCTCGCTCGAGCCGCTGCTCGGCGACGTGCCGACGGTGCGCTCGGCTCACCCGAGCCCGCTGTCCGCCTCGCGCGGCTTCTTCGGGTCGCGGCCGTTCAGCCGCGTCGACGAGCTCCTCGTGCAGCAGGGCGGCACGCCGGTCGACTGGCGCCTGCCCGACCAGCCGTGAGGCGCGCTGCGCGGGTGTGACGTGCCCGGGACCGCCCAGGCCGGCCCGCGCCTCCTTGTTCAGGAACGCGGCGTTCGCGAGTCCTGAACCGTGCACGATGCAGGACGCCTGCTCCTGTCGTCGCGCCGTGCAGGACCCAGCTTCCTGAATGAAGAGAGAGCGCACGCGCGCGGGCCTGGTCGACGGCGTCGTGTCAGAGTGGGGCCGTGCTCGAGGAGGAATACCAGCAGAGGCGGCAGCTGCCGCGCGGGCTCCGCCCTGCGCCGGTCCCCGAGCCCGAGTTCTCGTTCACGATCCGTCCGTTCGAGCCCGCCGACCTGCCGTACGTCCGCGAGATCCACGCCCACTACGTCGCGAACTCGAGCGTGACCTTCGACGAGAAGCCGATGACGCTGGCCGACTGGCGGCGCAAGGCCGCGGTGGGACGGAAGCTCCGCATGCCGTTCCTCGTCGCGGTGAGCCCGTCCGGCGAGGTGCTCGGCTACGCCCTCGCGGCGCCGTGGGGCGGCAAGGCCGCGTACCGGTACACGGTCGAGACGTCGATCTTCCTGCGTGCGGCGTCGACCGGCAAGGGGCTGGGCAAGGCCCTGCTGGAGGCGCTGGTCGAGGCCTGCAGGGACGCCGGCGTCCGGGAGATGATCGCGGTCATCGCCGACGCGAAGGCCGACGCGTCGATCGCCCTGCACGCCCGGCTCGGCTTCGTCGAGGTCGGCCGCATGGGCCGGGTCGGCTTCAAGTTCGGCCGGTGGCTCGGTACCGTCACCATGCAGAAGTCGCTGAAGAAGCGTCGTCGGCGCCCCTGGGCAGCTCGCGCCTAGGCTCGGGGTCGTGTTCGAACTCCACCACCTCAGCGCCCAGGAGCAGTGGGACTGGCTCCGCCGCGGCGAGGTCACGCCCCGCGAGCTGACCGACCACTACCTCGAGCGGATCGAGCGGCTCGACGGCGGAGACGACGGCGTGGGGGCGTTCGTCGCCGTCGGGGCCGACGCTGCCCGCGACCGGGCCGACGCCCTCGGCGCCGCCGGCCGCAGCACGGCCCCGCTGTGGGGCCTGCCGCTCGCCGACAAGGACCTCACCGACCGGGCCGGCCTGCCGACCGGGATGGGCTCGCGGCTCTCGCGCGGGAGGGTCGCCGAGCAGGACTCCGAGATCGCGGCGGTGCTCAGCGAGGCCGGCGCGGTCAGCCTCGGCAAGACGGCGACTCCCGAGTTCGGCCTCACCGGCTACACCGAGCCCCTCGTCGGCCCCGTCACCCGCAACCCCTGGCAGCGCGGCCTCGGCGCCGGCGGGTCGAGCGGGGGAGCGGCCGCGGCCGTCGCGGCCGGGCTGCTGCCCTTCGCGCCCGGGTCGGACGGCGGCGGCTCGATCCGCATCCCCGCCGCCATGACCGGGCTCGTCGGGCTCAAGCCGTCACGCGGCCGGGTGCCGGCCCAGTCCGGGATCACGAGCCTGGGCGGCCTCGCCGTCGGCGGGCCGATCGCCCGCACCGTCGCCGACGCCGCCATGCTGCTCGACGCGATGGTCTCGCCCGACGGGCGTCCGCCCCGCGACCACTTCGCCCTCCGTGCGCCCGCCTCGCCCGACGGGGCGTGGCTCGGCACCGCCGTCCGCGGCGAGGGGCGGTTCCAGGTGGGCGTGCTCACGGCCAGCCCGTGGGACGACGCCTACGACGTCCAGGTCGACCCGCGCCTCCTCGGGGTGCTCCGCGACACCGCCGACCAGCTCGACGTGCTGGGGCACGGGGTCGACGACGCGATCCTGCCCGCCTCGGACTACCCCCGGCTGTTCCGCACCATCTGGCAGGCGGGGGCGGCGGGCATCCCGGCCGAGACCGACGACGACTTCGCCCTGCTCGAGCCGATGACGGCGTGGCTCGTCCGGCGCGGCCGCGAGCTCGGCGCCCGCGAGCTGGGCGCGGCCCTCGCCGGGCTCACGGCGTTCGAGCAGAGCGTCGTCGCGGCCTTCGACGGGTTCGACGCCGTGCTCACGCCGTCGCTCGCGCTGCTGCCGCCCGCCCTCGGCTGGCACGACGCCGACGACCCCGAGCGCGCCTTCGAGCAGCAGTGCCTCGTGTCGCCGTTCACCTCGTTCGTCAACGTCGCCGGCCTGCCGGCGATCACCCTGCCGGTGGCCGAGGTCGACGGCCTGCCCGCGGGCGTGCAGCTGATCGGCCGCCCGGGCCGCGAGGACGCCCTGCTCGCGATCGGTGCCCAGCTCGAGCGGCGGCTGCGCTGGCAGCGGAGGCACCCGCCCGGCTGGTGAGCGGGCGCCGCCACGGTCGCGGGCCCGCAGTCAGTCGATCGTCGGCACCGACGCGATGAGCTGCCGCGTGTAGTCGTGCTGCGGCCGACCCAGCACGTCGCTCGTGGCGCCCTGCTCGACGACGCGCCCGTCCTTGAGCACGGCGACGCGGTCGGCGAGGTGCTGCACCAGGCCGACGTCGTGCGACACGATCAGCAGCGACAGTCCGAGGTCGTCGCGCAGCTCGGCCAGCAGGGCGAGCACCTGGGCCCGGACCGTCACGTCGAGGGCGCTCATCGGCTCGTCGCCGACGAGCAGGTCGGGCCCGTGCACGACGGCTCGCGCGAGGGCGACCCGCTGGCGCTGGCCGCCGCTGAGCTCGTGCGGCCACAGGTCGACGTCGCGGGGGTCGAGGCCGACGCGGTCGAGCACCTCGGCGACGGCACGCCGGTGGTCGCCCGGCACGCGCAGCAGCCGCAACGGCTCGGCCACGACGTCGCCGATCCGCATGCGCGGGTCGAGCGAGCTGTACGGGTCCTGCAGCACGACGCCGGTGCGGCGGCGGAACCAGCGGAGGCGCGACGCCCGGTCGGGCCGCACCTCGCGCCCGTCGAACGTCACCGTGCCCGCGGTGGGCCGGTCGAGGGCGAGCAGCAGGCGCACGAGGGTCGACTTGCCCGAGCCCGACTCGCCGATCAGCGCGACGCTCTCGCCGCGCCCGACGTCGAGGTCGGCCTCGACGAGCGCGTGGCGCACGGCGCCGGGCTGGAACGGCGACCGGCGCGGCAGCGTGAACGTGCGCGAGAGGCCGCGCCCGCTGAGCAGGGGCCCGTCGAGCGCGGTCTGGTCGGCGGGGGAGTCCGGGGTCGGGTCGGCGGTCACGGGGTCCTCCAGGTCGTCGCGCGCGTCGCCTCGACGAGGCCCCGCGTCACGGGGTGGACGGGCGAGCCGAGGAGGCGCGCGACCGGCCCGCTCTCGACCACGCGTCCTCGGGACAGCACCGCCGCCTCCTCGGCCACCTGTGCGAGCACCGCGAGGTCGTGGGTCACGAAGAGGAGCGACGCCCCGCGCTCGTCGACGAGGCGTCGGAAGAGCGCGAGGACCTCGGCCTGGGTCGTCACGTCGAGGGCCGTCGTCGGCTCGTCGGCGAGCAGCACGGCCGGGCCGGCGATGAGCGCGGTCGCGATGACCGCGCGCTGCCGCTGACCGCCCGACAGCTGGTGCGGCCACGCGTCGGCGACCTGCTCGTCGAGCCCGACCTCGGCGAGGGCTGCGACCGCACGACGGCGTGCCTCGGACCGCGAGATCCGCCCGTGCAGCCGCAGGGGCTCGGCGACCTGGCGGCCGATCGTCACGACCGGGTCGAGGGCCGTGCGGGGGTCCTGGAACACGGCCGCGATCGTCGCGCCCCGCAGCGGCGCCATCTGCCGGTCGGAGAGGCCGACGAGCTCGCGACCGTCGAGGCGGATGCTGCCCGTGACGACGGCGCGCGGCGGCAGCAGGCCGAGCACGGCGAGGGTCGTCATCGACTTGCCCGAGCCCGACTCCCCGATCAGGCCGAGGCGGGCGCCGTCCGCGAGGTGCAGCGAGACGCCGTCGACGACGGGGCGCCCGTCGATCGTGACGGTCAGGTCGTCGACGTCGAGGGTCACGAGGTCACTCCGGGGGCAGGGGCGTCAGCAGGGCTGGCCGGCGACGCGGGGGCGGCGGTGGTCGAGGCGGCGGGCGGTGCGGCGGGCGAGTCGGCGGCGGGCGGGGTCGACCCGGCCCGCCGACCGCCGCGCAGACGCGGGTCGGCCGCGTCGCGCACGGCGTCGCCGAGCAGGTTGAGCGCGAGCACGGTGAGGGTGATGGCGAGTCCTGGCCACACGATCGTCCACGGGTGCACGCCGAGGAACTTCTGCAGGTCGGCGAGGAGGCGCCCCCACGACGCGGTCTCGGCCGACGCTCCGTAGCCGAGGAACGACAGCCCGGCCTCGGCGAGGATCGACGTCGCCATCGCGAGCGAGAGCTGCACGACGAAGACCGGCGCGATGTTCGGCAGGACGTGCCGCAGCAGCACCGAGGCCGTGCCGGCGCCCGAGGCGCGGGCGGCCGTGACGTAGTCCTCGCGGGCGACGCGGCGGATCTCGCTCCGCGAGACGCGGGCGATCGTCACGCCGTAGCCGAGCCCGGCGGCGACCACGACGACGCCGAGCGACCCGCCGAAGGCGGCGGCGAGGGCCATCGCCACGAGGATCGTCGGGAACGCGACGAGCACGTCGATGAGCACGGCGACCGACTCGCGCACCGCACGCGCGGTCAGCGAGCCGAGCGCGGCGAGGCCGAGCCCGACGACGAGCGCGAGCGCCCCGGAGGCGACCGCGACGAGCACGGTCGTGCCGCTCGCCGCCATCACGTAGCTGGCGATGTCGCGCCCGACGGCGTCGGTGCCGAGCAGGTGGCCGGCCGACGGCGGCAGCCAGGCCGAGTAGGGGTCGGTGCGGAACGGGTCGGCGGGCGTCCAGAACCGGCTCACCGCGGCGGCGAGGGCGACGAGGGCCAGCCAGGCGACGGCGGCCGCGCCCTGGGGACGATGCAGCAGCGCGCGGACGAACGAGCCGCGCCTCACCGCTCCACCTCGCGCAGGCGAGGGTCGAGCCGTCGGTGCACGACGTCGACGACGAGGCCGACGAACAGGACGATCGCCGTGAGGGTCATCAGCTCGCCCTGCACCTTCGTGAGGTCGCGGCGGCCGACGTCGGTGACGAGCATGCGGCCGAGGCCGGGCAGCGTGAAGAGCTGCTCGACGACGACGGCCCCGACGACGAGCCCGACGACCTGCAGCCCGAGCACGCTGACGACGCTGAGCACGACGTTGGGCAGGCCGTGCCGAAGCAGGGCCCGGTCGAGGGTCATGCCCTTCGCGGCGGCGGCGCGCACGTAGTCCTGGTCGAGGGCGCCGATCGCCGCCGACCGGGTGAAGCGCAGCAGGACGGCGCCCTCGATGACCCCGATGGTGAGGGCCGGCAGCACGAGCGAGCGCAGCGCCCGGCCGGGGTCCGACCAGCCGTCGAGCGGCCAGCCCTGGGTGGGCAGCCAGCCGAGGGTCACCGCGAAGAGGGCGATGAGCAGCATGCCGAGCCAGACCGCGGGCACCGCAGCGAGCACCTGGGCCCCGATGCCGACCGCGACGCCGGAGGCGCGCCGCTGCCGAGCTGCCGCGTACACGCCCGCCGGCACGCCGATGAGCAGGCCGAAGACGAGCGAGAGACCTGCCAGCGGCAGGGTGACGCCGAGCTTCTCCGCGATCTCGCCCGCGACGGGGCTGCCCGTCACGAGCGACTCGCCGAGGTCGAGCCGCAGCAGCCCGCCGGCCCAGTCGAGGTACTGCACCGCGACGGGCCGGTCGAGGCCGAGCTGCGTGCGCAGGGCCGCGACCTGGGCCGGCGAGCCCGTCGCGCCCGCGAGCGACTGCGCGACGTCGCCCGGCAGGAGGCGCAGCGTCGCGAAGATCAGGACGCTCGCGACGACGAGCCCCAGAGCGAAGAGGGCCGTGCGTCCGAGCAGGAAGCGCGTCACTCCGAGACGGCCAGCTGCGACAGGTCGAGGCGGGTGCTGGTCGACGACGTCGGGAACCCGGTGATCCCGTCGTGGACGGCCGTCAGCGTCGTGGCCGTGTAGAGCCACTCGGCCGGGGCGTCCTCCGCGACGATCCGGGCGGCCTCGGCGAGCTTCGCGGCGGCGACCTCGGGGTCGGTCGCGGCCAGCGACTCCGCCCAGAGCTGCTGCACGGGCGCCGAGTCGTAGCCCCAGTAGTACGTCGGGTCGGCCCAGGTGCCGAAGTCGTGCGTCTCGGCGTGGTTGACCATGCTCAGCTGGAAGTCGCGGGTGCCGCCGTCCGCGGGCGGCGCGAGCACGTCGTCGAGCCAGGTCGTGAAGTCGACCTGCTGCACGGTGAGCGTGACGCCGACGTCGGCGAGCTGGGTGGTGAGCACGTCGCCGATCGCCGCGGGGTAGAAGTTCGCGTACTCGAGCGTGAGGTCGAGGTCGTCCGCGTGGCCCGCCTCCTCGAGCAGCTGCCGGGCCTGGTCGGGGTCGTAGGCGTCGACGTCGGTGAGGTCCTCGTAGCCGGGGTCGAGCTCGGGGATCGGCCCGCCCTGGTCGACCGCGGAGCCGCCGACGGCGGCGATGAGCGCGTCGTTGTCGACGGCCATCCTGATCGCCTGGCGCACGCGCGGGTCGGTGAAGGGGGCGACGGCGTTGTTGAAGGCGAGGGTGTACTTGTCGGTCGTCCGGCCCTGCTCGACCGTGATGCCGTCGGCGCCCTCGAGCTGCGAGGCGAGGGTCGCGTCGACGGCGGTCTGCACGTCGAGGTCGCCCGAGAGGGTCGCGTTGATCGCGGCCGAGCCGTCGGTCACGTACCGGAACACGACGCCGGCCACCCCGGCCGTGTCGCCCCAGTAGTCGTCGTCCCGCTCGAGCCGCAGGCTGTCGCCCTGGGTCCACGAGGCGAGGCGGAACGGGCCGGTGCCGTTGGCGGTCGTCGACAGGTCGTTCGTCGCGGCCTGCTCGAGCACGAGGCCCGCGCGGCCCGTGAGGGCGAACAGCAGCGCCGAGTCGGGCTGAGAGAGCGTCAGCACGACGGTGTCCTCGGCGGGGGAGGCGATGTCGGCGACGGACGCGAGGTCGGCGTGGCCGACGACCGACTCGTCGTCGGCCACCTGCTGCAGCGACCAGACGACGTCGTCGGCGGTCAGGGCGGCGCCGTCGTGGAACGTGACGCCGTCCTGCAGCGTGAACGTGTAGGTGAGACCGTCGTCGCTCACGGTGTGCTCGGAGGCCAGCACGTCGACGACCTGGTTGTCCTGCGTGCGCCCGACGAGCCCCTGGTAGACGTTG
>Ga0265780_10008424_pt1 | contig 12531 bp, 8 predicted proteins | sample P1T30metagenome_FD_192432 | JGI IMG/M metagenome (GOLD analysis project Ga0265780, IMG submission 192432) | Plant litter microbial communities from East Loma Ridge, Irvine, California - P1 T30 | ecosystem: Environmental > Terrestrial > Plant litter > Unclassified | place: USA: California...
TCGGCTTGAACGGCCATGCGGTGGTGCAGGGCGTCGGCAACCGGCTCCCCGACTGGCGCGAGATCGTCGCGCAGGCGCAGAAGACGCCGGGCGTCACCAGCGCGCTGCCGCTGATCGAACAGCCGCTCGCCGCCACCTATAACGGCCGTGCCGAGGCGGTGCTGGTGCGCGGGATGCGCGTCGACGACATCCGCCGCAATTCGACGATCAGCAACAAGGTCGTGATGGGCTCGCTCCAGTCGATTACGCAGGGCAGCGGCCGGATCGCGATCGGTTCGCGGCTTGCCGAATCGCTCGGTGCGCAGGTCGGCTCGGAGATTTCGCTGTTCAGCCCGCAAGGCCAGACCACGCCGTTCGGCACCGTCCCGCGGATCGTCAGCTATACGGTCGGCGCGATCTTCGAGATCGGCGTCTATGATTACGACAAGGCGTACATCATCATGCCGATCGAGGATGCGCAGACGCTGCTACTGATGGGCGATGCGGCCGGCATGGTCGAGCTGAAGACGGTCGACGCGGACCGCGTCGGCGAGATCCTCAAGCCCCTCGCCGACAAGATCGGCGGCAACGCGGTGATCGCCGACTGGCGGACGATGAACGCGCAGCTGTTCGAGGCACTCGCGGTCGAGCGTGTCGCGATGTTCACCGTGCTGTCGATCATCATCCTGGTCGCGGTGTTCAACATCCTCTCGTCGCTGATCATGCTGGTCCGAGCCAAGACGCGCGACATCGCGATCCTGCGGACGATGGGCGCGACGCGCGGCTCGATGATGCGGATCTTCATCGTCGTCGGCACCACCATCGGGGCGCTCGGCACGGTCGCGGGCCTCGTGCTCGGCTTCATCTTCCTGTTCTACCGACAGGGGGTGGTGAACTTCGTCCAGCTCCTCACCGGCCAGAATTTGTGGGATCCGTCGATCCGCTATCTGACCGAACTCCCGTCGAAGACCGATCCCGTCGAGATCGTCGTGATCGCGCTGATGGCGCTCGTCTTCAGCTTCCTCGCGACGCTCTATCCGGCCTGGAAAGCGGCGAGTACCGACCCCGTGCAGGTGCTGCGTTATGAATGAAGGCCTCAAAATCGATCGCCAGATCGAGAAGTTCGACGATTACGTCCTCCAGACCAGCGGGCTGACCAAGAGCTTCACGCAGGGTGGCGCGACGATCGACGTGCTGCGCGGCGTCGACCTCGCGATCGCGCCGGGCGAGATCGTCGCGCTGCTCGGGCCATCGGGCTCGGGCAAGTCGACTCTGTTGCAAGCCGTGGGCCTGCTCGAGGGCGGCTTCCAGGGGTCGATCAGGATCGCCGGCACCGAGGCCGCCAAGCTCAACGCGCATGAGCGGACCGTGGTGCGCCGCGACAGCCTCGGCTTCGTCTACCAGTTCCACCACCTGCTGCCGGACTTCAACGCGACCGAGAACGTCGTCCTCCCGCAACTCGTCCACGGCGCGACGCGGGCCGAGGCGGACGCGCGCGCTGCGGAGTTGTTGACCCAGCTCGGGCTCGGCCACCGCCTCACGCACCGCCCGAGCCAGCTTTCCGGCGGCGAGCAACAGCGCGTCGCCGTCGCCCGCGCGCTCGCCAACAAGCCTGCGCTGGTGCTGGCGGACGAGCCGACCGGCAACCTCGACGAACACACCGCCGACATCGTCTTCGCCGAGTTCATCCGCCTGGTTCGGGAACAGGGCACGGCGGCGGTGGTCGCGACGCACAACGAGCGGCTCGCGGCCCGCATGGACCGCGTGTTGCGGCTGCACGAGGGGCGGCTGGCGTGACCTGGGGCGAGACGCCGACGCTGACCGGGCGTCACGTCACGCTCCGCCCGCTGGTTGCCGACGACATGGACGGGCTGGTCGCGGCGGCGTCGGCGGGCAATTTGTGGGACACGTTCTACGCCAACGTCGCGATGATGAAGGCGCCCGATCGCTGGCTCGCTGCGGCGTTGCGCGAGCAGGACTTCGGCCGTGCGCGGTTGTTCGCGGTAGAGGCCGCCGGGATTGTCGTCGGCACCACGCGCTTCATGCGGATGAACGAGGGCAACAAGCGGCTCGAGATCGGCGGCACCTTCTACGCCAAGTCCGTGCAGCGCACCGGCGTCAACACCGAAGCCAAGCTGAAGTTGCTGACCCACGCGTTCGACGTCCTCGACTGCGAATGCGTCCAGATCCGGACCGACTCACTTAACAAGAACTCTCAACGCGCGATCGAACGCCTAGGCGCCAAGCGCGACGGCGTGCTCCGCGGGCATCAGGTGATGGCCGACGGCCGCTTGCGCGACACCGTCGTCTACAGCATCATCCGCCACGAATGGCCCGGCGTGCGCCAGAACCTGGCGTATCTGCTCGCGCGAAACGAGGACCGCCCATGACCGCGATCACCGACTTCACCGTGAAAAACGCCGACGGCACAGCGACTTCGCTCGAACCCCACCGCGGCAAGGTGCTGTTGATCGTCAACACCGCCTCGAAATGCGGCTTCACCCCGCAATATGACGGCCTCGAAGCGCTACATCGTGACTATGCGGAGCGCGGGTTCGAAGTGCTCGCCTTCCCCTGCAACCAGTTCGGCGGGCAGGAGCCGGGTGACGCAGCTGAGATCGCGAACTTCTGCACGCTGACCTACGACGTGACGTTCCCGGTGTTCGCGAAGATCGACGTCAACGGCTCGGACGCGGACCCGCTGTTCGAGCGGTTGAAGTCGGACGCGCCGGGCGTGTTGGGGTCGAAGGCGATCAAGTGGAACTTCACTAAGTTCCTGGTTGGGCGCGATGGGGCGGTGGTGGATCGCTATGCCCCAACGACGAAGCCCGAGGACATTCGGAAGGATATCGAGAAGCTACTGTAGAAGCAGCACCTATACCCGGCCCCACCCCGGCGAAGGCCGGGGCCCAGTTGGAAAGGTCGCAGTAACGAAGCGCTGACCGTGGTTAGCAACGTCCCCCAACTGGGCCCCGGCCTCCGCCGGGGTGGGGTTAAGGAGATGTGGTGGCTTATCCCAACAGAAGCTTGTTCCCCCGCGAAGGCGGGGGCCCAGACTGGACTCCCGCCTTCGCGGGAGAACAAGCAGTTCGCGGGGAAAGTCAGGCGGTCACCGAGAAAGCCGGTGCACCCTTCTTATGCGCCAGCGCAGACGCAATCGAAGTCACCCCACCAAACAGGAAACTGATCCCCAGCACATACCCCGGCAGCGTCAACGCCGACCAAGGCAGCGTCACCAGCACGATCACCGCCAGCAGAATATTCACCACCCCCAGCGCGATCATCAGCCCCTTGCCCCGTCGGAACCGCGCCCCAAGCCCGATCTCCAACGCGCCACGAACACCAAGCCAAATTGCAATCAGCAACGTCAGCGAGATCGCCCCCGTCGCCGGCTCGAACGCCATGATCAGCCCGATCACCAGCGACACCAGCCCGAACCCGATCGCATAGCCGCGCCCCTCGTGTCCCTTGCCGGCAAACCCGGACACGATCGACACGATCCCGGCCGCAATGAAGAACGCCCCGATCACCAGAGTCGCGGCATAGGTCGCGGAAAACGGCGACGCGAACGCCATGATCCCCAGCACCACCGACAGCACGCCATACGCCAGAATCCACCCCCAGCCAGCACCCGCACGAGGCGTTCCCGCAGCCGTGGTTTCGGTATCGGCAAAGTGCCCGCGTGGATCCGTCATGAAGAATGCTCCCAGATGTCTGCGCCGCAACGGCTCGTCGTGTCCGGGGTTCCAACCGGGCGCAACGCCGCTGGCCGAATCATGCGTCAACGCCTACCTAAATATGATGCCTCATTCCGGTTACGTCCCTCTCCGCGTTTTCTCCTGCTACACCATGCTCGACGGCGCCATCGATCCGAAAGCGATCGCCAAGCAGGCGCGTGCGCTGGGCTTCCCCGCCGCCGCGCTGACCGATCGTAACGGGCTCTATGCGGCAATGGCCTATTCGGACGCCGCCAAGAAGGATGGCGTCCAGCCCATCATCGGCGTCATGCTCGGCGTCGGTCGTCCCGACATGCCCGACGGCGTCGCCACGCAGTTCGACTGGCTCGCGCTCTACGCGCAGAACATGACCGGTTACGACAACCTCTGCGCGCTCGTCTCGATGGCGCATCTCGACCGTCCGATCGAGATGCCCGCGCATGTCGACTTCGCCGCGCTCGAACGCCACACCGACGGTCTGATCGCCTTGACCGCAGGCGGCGAGGGTGGCCTCGCCCGACTGTTCGCGGAAGGCCAGCCTGACCGCGCGCGCGCTTACCTGGACCGCCTGCAAGGGCTGTTCGACGACCGCCTCTACGTCGAACTCTCGCGCCGCAACGACGCGATCGAGACGGCGGCCGAAAACGACCTCATCGACATCGCCTATGAGCGCAACCTGCCGCTCGTCGCGACCAACCCGTGTTGCTTCACCGAAAGCGCGTTCGGCGATGCGCACGACGCCATGCTCTGCATCGCGCACTCGACCTATGTCGAGACCGAGGACCGCATCCGCAGCTGTCCCGAAGCCTGGATGAAGCCCGCGCTGGTGATGCACGAGATGTTCGCCGATCTGCCCGAGGCGATCGCCAACACCTTGGTCGTCGCACAGCGCTGCGCAGTGATGGCGCCGTACCGCAAACCGATCCTCCCCAGCCTCGCGGGCGATATCGAGGGCGAGGCCAAGCTTCTCCGCGACGACGCTGAAGCCGGCCTCGAAGCGCGTCTCGCCCGCATCGCCGAACTCCACGGTGAGGGCGAGGACGGCTGGCGCGACGTGTACCGCAAGCGCCTCGCGTTCGAGGTCGACGTGATCGTCCAGATGGGTTTTCCCGGATACTTCCTGATCGTCGCGGACTTCATCAAATGGGCGAAGGATCATGACATTCCCGTCGGCCCGGGCCGTGGTTCGGGCGCAGGCTCGGTCGTCGCCTGGTCGCTGACGATCACCGATCTCGACCCGATCAAGCTGGGCCTACTGTTCGAGCGCTTCCTGAACCCGGAACGCGTGTCGATGCCCGATTTCGACATCGATTTCTGCGAAACCCGCCGCGTCGAGGTGATCCGCTACGTCCAGGAGAAATACGGCCGCGATCAGGTCGCGCAGATCATCACCTTCGGGAAGCTGAAGGCGCGCGCGGTGCTCAAGGACACCGGCCGCGTGCTGCAGATGAGCTACGGCCAGATCGATCGCCTCGCGAAACTGGTCCCGAACCACCCGACCGACCCCTGGACGCTGGAGCGCGCACTCAACGGCGTCGGTGAACTGGCCAAGGAGTACGCGAACGACAATGGAGTCCGGAAGCTCCTCGATCTGGCGATGAAGCTGGAAGGCCTGCCCCGCCACTCCTCCACCCACGCCGCCGGCGTGGTGATCGGCGACCGCCCGCTCGCACAGCTCGTGCCCCTGTACCGTGACCCTCGGTCCGACATGCCCGTCACGCAGTTTGACATGAAATATGTCGAGGGCGCCGGCCTCGTGAAGTTCGATTTCCTCGGGCTGAAGACGCTGTCGGTGCTCCAGAAGGCGGTGCAACTGCTCGCCAAGCGTGGCGTGACGGTCGATCTCGAGGCGCTCGAATGGGACGACACCGGCGTCTACGCGCTGCTGCAAAAGGGCGACACGGTCGGCGTGTTTCAGCTCGAATCCGAAGGCATGCGGCGCACGCTGTCCGCAGTGCGGCCGTCCAATTTCGGCGACATCATCGCGCTCGTATCGCTCTATCGACCGGGCCCGATGGACAACATCCCCTCGTTCGGCCGCCGCAAGAACGGCACCGAGGCGATCGACTACCCGCACCCGCTGCTCGAACCGATCCTGTCGGAGACCTATGGGATCTTCGTCTACCAGGAGCAGGTCATGCAGGCCGCGCAGGTGCTGGCCGGCTTCTCGCTCGGCGGCGCCGATCTGTTGCGCCGCGCGATGGGTAAGAAGGTGAAGGCCGAGATGGACGCGCAGCGCGCGGGCTTCGTCGAGGGCTGTCTCACCGTCAACGGCATCAAGAAGGCCGAGGCCAACGCGCTGTTCGACTTGATCGACAAGTTCGCCGGCTACGGCTTCAACAAGAGCCACGCCGCGGCCTATGCGCTGCTCGCGTACCAGACCGCATGGCTGAAGGCGCACCACCCGCACGAATTCTTCGCGGCCTCGATGTGCTACGATTTGCACCAGACCGATAAGCTCGCGATCTTCACCGACGACATGCGCCGTCTGGGGATCACCGCGCTGCCGCCCTGCATCAACGCGAGCCAGGCCGAGTTCGATGTCGAGGTTTTGCCCGACGTCGAGGAGAACAACCTCGCGGTCCGCTACGCCCTCGGCGCGCTGAAGTCGGTTGGCGAAGGCGCGATGGAAAAGCTCATCGTCGAGCGCGTCCAGAACGGTCCGTTCGCCGGCCTCGACGATCTCGCCAAGCGCGTCGACCCGCGCCTCCTCAACAAGCGCCAGCTCGAAACGCTCGCCGCCGCGGGCGCGTTCGACGGCCTCGATCAGAACCGCGCCGGCATCCACGCCACTGCCGAGACGATCCTCGCGATCGCCGCGCGCACGCACGAACAGAAGACCAGCGGGCAGGGCGGCCTGTTCGGCGACGCCGAACCCGCGGGCGACGCGATCAAGCTCCCTCCCTCGGTCCGCTGGACGCTCAGCCAGCGCATGGATCAGGAGAAGGAAGCGTTCGGCTTCTATTTCTCCGCGCACCCGGTCGATCGCCATCGCCACATCGCGGTCAGCCACGGCGCCCGCGCCTACACCGCGCTGTCCGAGCTCAACATCCCCGATGACGGCAGCCGCGCCGGCGCGACGATGGCGGTGCTGGTCGAGGACGCCCGCTACCGCACCTCCGCGCGTGGCAAGCGCTTCATGATGGCGCAATGCTCCGACGCCAGCGGCCAGTTCATGGCGACCTGCTTCGACGACCAGGTCTCGAAGGATCTCGAAGAGGCAGCAAAGGCTGGCGGCTGCGGACTCATCACCGTCGAACTCGACCGCAAGCCCGGCGAGGACACCCCGCGCGTCAGCATCAAGCGCATCCAGCCGTTCGAGGGCCTCGCCAACCTAGCGCGCTTCCAGGTGGTCGTGACGATCTCCGACATGGCCGCGTTCGCCGGCCTCGCCTCGCTGCTCGCCGAACACCGCGGCGCGCGCGGCGAGGTCCGCGTGCGCGCGCCGACGCCCGACGGCGAGGTCTGCATCCTGCTCGGCCGCGACTTCCTGCTCGACGGAGAGCTTGTCGAGCACATCGAGTCGTTGCACGGTGTCGCCAAGGTGGAGATGAAGACCTCGGAAACGAGGCTCGCTCTGGTCGGATAACGAGCTTGGGAGAGCGAGAATGCTTGGTGGAATGCAGGATTTCGAGCTTCGTGTTCCCCGCCTGATAGACCACGCGGCGCGGGAGCATGGCGCGAGGGAACTCGTCAGCTACTGGGCCGACGGTCGCGAGACACGCACCGACTGGGCCGGTATCGCGCGCGACGCCCGCAAACTGGCTCAAGCGCTCGAAAAGCTCGGCGTAGCGCCCGGCGACCGGGTCGCAACGCTGGCGATGAACCACGCGCATCACCTCGTCGCCTGGTACGGTACGATCGGCATGGGCGGCGTCATCCACACGATCAACCCGCGGCTGTTCGACGAGCAGCTCGTCTACATCGCCAACCACGCCGAAGACCGCGTGATGCTCTACGACAAGGCGTTCCAGCCGCTCGTCGATCGCCTGCGGGGGCAGTGGGGCAGCATTCGGCATTACGTCTGCTTCGACGATCTCGGCCCCGACGGCTTCCAGGCGCTGCTCGACGCCGAGGACGGCGACTATGAGTGGGTCGAGGGCCCGGAGCGCGAGCCGTGCATGCTCTGCTACACCAGCGGCACCACCGGCAATCCCAAGGGCGTGCTCTATACGCACCGCTCGACGCTGATCCACGCGATGGCCGAGGTCGCGCCGTGGGTGTTCGATCTCTCCCCCAACGCGGTCGTGCTTCCCGTCGTGCCGATGTTCCACGCCGCCGCCTGGGGCCTGCCGTTCGCCTGCGCGCTGTCGGGGGCGAAAGTCGTCTACTCCGCGGTCAACGATCCCGCCGTGCTGTGCCGCCTGATGAACGACGAGAAGGTCACGCACTCCGCCGGCGTGCCGACCGTCTGGCTGGCGATGTTCGGCCACATGGACGCCTCGGGTGACGCGCCGCGCTACCTCAAACAGGTGACGATCGGCGGTTCGGCCGCCCCCCGCGCGATGATCGAGCGGATCATGGGGATGGGCGCCACGGTGAAGCACCTCTGGGGGATGACCGAAACCTCGCCGATCGGCACCGCGGGCTTCAACCCGCCGCACTGGGACGACATGACGCACGACGAAAAACTCGACCTCGTCGGCAAACAGGGTAGCGTCCCCTTCGGCATAGAACTCCGCATCATCGACGACGAGGGCGTCGTCCTCCCCCGCGACGGCTCGATCGCCGGCCGGTTGCAGGTTAGGGGCCCCTGGGTCGTCCAACGCTATTTCGGCGCCGACGAGGACGCAGTCGACGGTGAAGGCTGGTTCGACACCGGCGACGTCGCGATGCTCCACGCGGACGGCACGATGCAGATCACCGACCGCTCGAAGGACGTCATCAAGTCCGGCGGCGAATGGATCAGTTCGGTCGACCTCGAAAACGCAGCGGTCGGCTGTCCGGGGATCGCGGAGGCAGCGGCGATCGGCATCTACCACCCGAAATGGGACGAGCGTCCTTTGTTGCTGGTGGTCCGCAAGCCGGGCAGCGAGGTCACCGAACAGGCGATCCTCGACCACCTGGCCAAGCACGTCGCCAAATGGTGGCTCCCCGACGCGATCGTCTTCGTCGAAGACCTGCCGCACACCGCGACGGGCAAACTGCTCAAGACCGCACTCCGTGAACGCTTCAAGGATTTCGCGCTCGCCGCCGCCTGATCAATTCGCTCAGGCCCGTTCATGGCCGACGCCTCGTGCGATACTAGGCCGCGCGGGGCGTCCGCTTTGCTTTCCTGATCCGCGGCTCGACGATCATGTCCGCCGCCGCCTTGATCTCCTGGCGAAGCTCGTCGCGCTTCTCGTGGATCGAGGCGATCACCGGCCCCATCGCCACGCCAAGATCGACGAGCACAGCTTCGGCCAGTTGCAGCGAACTTTCCAGCGTCTCCGGCACGGCGTCGGTTACGCCGGCGCGGTACAGTTCCGCCGCATGCGCCGTATCGCGCGCGCGCGCGACGATCGGCAGGTCTGGTGCCAAAGCTCGTACCCGCCGCGCAAGCCGAACCGTCAGCACCGGGTCGTCCATCGTCAGGATTAACGCCTTGGCGGTATGCAGCTTCAATCGTTCGACCAGTTCGGGGCGGGCGACGTCACCAAACAATACCGGGTGGCCCAGCATGCGGGCCTCTTCCACTGAATCGATATCCGCCTCGACCGCGACGTATTTCTGCCCGTGGACGGCCAGCATGTCCGCGACCATGCGGCCAACCCGGCCGAAGCCGATGACGACCGTGCCGGGGCCGTCGTCATCGATCTCGATATCCCCAGCATCGGCCGTCGAGCGGCTTTCGAGCTGGCGCGAGACGGTGCGGCCGAGCTTGGCCAGCAACGGCGTGATCGTCAGGCCGATCGCCGTAACGGTCTGCCAGAAGGACGCCGTCGAAGGGAGGATCAGCTGCGCCTGCGCCGCCGTGGCGAGTACGATCAGCGTGGTCTCCGACGGGCTTCCCATCAGCAGGCCCGTTTCGGCCGCGACCCCGCGCCGCGAATTGGCGACGCGCAGGAACAGGAACGTGACGATCGCCTTGGTCGCAACCACGCCGCTCACCGCGAGCAGCAGCGAAGGCCAGTTCTGCCCGATCAGGCGCAGGTCGAGGCTCATGCCGACGGTAATCAGGAACACGCCGAGCGCGAGGCCCTTGAACGGCGCGGTGATGACCTCGACCTCGCTGTGATACTCGGTCTCCGCGATCAACAGCCCGGCCAGCAGCGCACCAACGATAGGCGACAGCCCCGCGGCTGTGGTCGCTACGCTAGCAACGATCACCACTAGCAGCGACGCGGCGAGGAAGAGTTCGGGACTCTTGGTTCGCGCGGCTTGGCCGAACAGCCGGGGCAGGACGATCCGACCGCCGATATACATCGCGACCACGGTCAGCCCACCGCGTAGCGCGACGCCGGCGATATTCGACCAGCCGTCCGCGCTCGCGGTCGGGGCGAGTGCACCGAGCACGAAGATGATCGGGACGAGCGCCAGATCCTCGAACAACAGCATAGCGAAGGCACCACGCCCGACCGCACCCGTCGTGCCCACAAGTGGCAGGACTAATGCTGTCGAGGAGAGCGCGAGCGCGAACCCGAGCCCCATCGCGCCCGCCCATTCCTGGCCGATGAAGTGCAGCGCCGTGCCGATGATCAGCGCCGAGCCGATGAGTTCGGCGGCGCCGGTGCCGAACACCAGTCGCTTCATCGACCATAACCGCTTGAACGAGAGTTCGAGGCCGATCGAGAACAACAGCAGGATGATCCCAAATTCGGCGAACGGTTCGATCGATTCCGGGTTGGAGATGGTCAGATAATACAACCACGGCGCGGAGCCGGTGAGCGAGCCTAGCCCGGCGGGGCCGACCAGCAGGCCGACCAGGATGAAACCGATAACCGGGCTGACCCGGAACCGCGCGAACGCGGGAATGACGAGGCCCGCCGCGCCGAGAATGACGAGCGCGTCGCTGAAACCTTGATTGTCGAGCCGTAATGCCATGGCAACACACTAGGCACAGTCGATGCGAGTTATAAAGATATTAGCTTGGGTTCGGTGAAAGTCTGCCCTCAGCGGTAAGCACGTACGGTTTCAGCTGCCGGGGGTGGTCATGTACGGCGTTCGCAGTGCAGCTCGCAGCCGGGTCTTTTCGATACGGGAAAAGCACACCTGATCGGAAATGTTGCCGTTGATCACATGATAATGGTCGCCGTCCTCACCGACGTACAGCGCCACATGTCCGCCACCAGGTCGTATGAACGTTAGAACGTCGCCCAGCATGGGTTGCCCGGCGCGCTCTCCGAACTTGCCCCAGTTCAACGCCCATAGCGGATCGACGGGGGGTGTCTTTCCAGCCCTTCGCGCGACCAACGCCATGAACAGCCCGCACCATGGTACGGAGTCGGCGGTGTATGTCTTTTCGACGGAGCCGCCAACTTCCTTTGCCCAGCCGATAATGACGCTGTTGTTCGCGGAGCCCGGCGTCTCGAGTATGCCGACAAGCGCTCGCGACTCGACGATGATGCGCGGAAGCGTGCCGAGGCCATCCAGCCACGCATAGTTGTTCTTGTCGATCGGCATGAAATGGTCCCCCAAGAACAGCGAACGCAAAGCAAAACCCAGGGCGATCATCTCGCCCTGGGTCCAGCATCGTCACAGTCGTATCGGGAGTCCAGGAAGACCTGGTCGGATACGGGTGCCAGATCAGGCCCAGTTGGCCATTTCGGTTTCGAGGTTCGAGCGGACCTGCTCGAAGAACTGCTCGGTCGTCATCCAGGGCTGGTCGGGGCCGATCAGGATCGCGAGATCCTTAGTCATGTGGCCGTTCTCCACCGTCTGGACGCAGACGCGCTCGAGCGTCTCGGCGAACTTCGTCACGTCGGGCGTGTCGTCGAACTTGCCGCGGTACTTCAGGCCGCCGGTCCATGCGAAGATCGACGCGATCGGGTTGGTCGAGGTCGCCTTGCCCTGCTCGTGCATGCGGAAGTGACGCGTGACGGTGCCGTGCGCCGCCTCGGCCTCGACGGTCTTGCCATCCGGGGTCAGCAGGATCGAGGTCATCAGGCCTAGCGAGCCGAAGCCCTGTGCGACCTGATCCGACTGAACGTCGCCGTCGTAGTTCTTGCACGCCCAGACGAACTCGCCGTTCCACTTCAGCGCGGATGCGACCATGTCGTCGATCAGGCGATGCTCGTAGACGATGCCGGCTTCCTTGAACTTGTCCTTGAACTCGGCCTCGAACACCTCGGCGAACAGATCCTTGAAGCGGCCGTCATAGGCCTTGAGGATTGTGTTCTTCGTCGACAGGTACACCGGCCACTTCAGGTTGAGACCGTAGTGCATCGAGGCGCGCGCGAAATCGCGGATCGAATCGTCGAGGTTGTACATCGCCATCGCGACGCCCGCCGACGGGAACTGGAACACCTCGCGGTCGATGACCTGGCCGTCGTCGCCTTCGAAGACGAGACGCAGCTTGCCCGGACCCGGGATCAGATAGTCGGTCGCGCGATACTGATCGCCGAATGCGTGACGGCCGACGACGATCGGGTGCGTCCAGCCCGGGATCAGGCGGGGCACGTTCTTGATCACGATCGGCTCGCGGAAGATGGTGCCACCGAGGATGTTGCGGATCGTGCCGTTCGGCGACTTCCACATCTTCTTCAGGCCGAACTCGGTGACACGCTGCTCGTCGGGCGTGATCGTCGCGCACTTCACCGCGACGCCGTGCTTCTGCGTGGCGAGCGCGCTGTCGATCGTGACCTGATCGTCGGTCGCGTCGCGATGCTCGACGCCGAGATAGTAATAATAGAGCTGG
>Ga0265780_10008425_pt1 | contig 12530 bp, 6 predicted proteins | sample P1T30metagenome_FD_192432 | JGI IMG/M metagenome (GOLD analysis project Ga0265780, IMG submission 192432) | Plant litter microbial communities from East Loma Ridge, Irvine, California - P1 T30 | ecosystem: Environmental > Terrestrial > Plant litter > Unclassified | place: USA: California...
TCTGCACCGCGACCGGCAACGCCGACGTCATCACCGCCGATCACATGAAGGCGATGAAGCCGATGTCGATCGTCTGCAACATCGGTCACTTCGACTCGGAGATCCAGATCGCCGCGCTGTCGAACTACGACTGGACCGAAGTGAAGCCCGGCACCGACCTGGTGAAGTTCCCGGACGGCAAGCAGATCATCATCCTGGCGAAGGGTCGCCTGGTGAACCTGGGTTGCGCCACCGGCCACCCGTCGTTCGTGATGTCGGCGTCGTTCACCAACCAGACGCTCGCGCAGATCGAGCTCTGGACCAAGGGTGAGAACTACAAGAACGAAGTCTACGTCCTGCCGAAGCACCTCGACGAGAAGGTCGCGATGCTCCACCTCGAGAAGCTCGGCGTGAAGCTGTCGAAGCTCTCGGACAAGCAGGCCGGTTACATCGGCGTGCCGGTCGAAGGCCCGTTCAAGCCGGACCACTACCGCTACTGATCGTCCACACGATCGCTGCGTAAAGGGCCGCGTCCACCATCAGGTAGGCGCGGCCTTTTCGTTACGCATCCGTGTTGCGAGGATGTCACATAACCGCAATGTTTCGTTGTAAGGATTGAAAAATAGACAGAAAAGGTGTCCTTCTGGGCTCAGTATAAAGCTTAGGTTCAGAGGGTTACTCAGTATGGTTGGCATCTCGATCCGGAAGTCCGGATTGTTCGTAACTGCGTCCACGGTCGCATTCGTATTGGCCTCGGCAATTCCGGCAGCAGCGCAGACAGCGACGCCGGTGGACGCGCAGACACAGGCACCCGGCACCGATCCGGCCGCTCCCGTAGGTTCGGATACCACGACGGGCGCGGTTGCGCAGACTGTTGCGCCGGAGGCCAATGCCGGCAGTGAAATCGTCGTGACCGGCTCGCGTATTGCGCGTCCCACACTCGACTCGCCTGCTCCGGTCACCACGCTGACGATTGCCGATCTCACGCGCACCGGTGCTATCACGGTCGGCGACGTTCTGAACGATCTTCCGTCGTTGCGCTCGACCTACAGCCAAGCCAGTTCGACGCAGTTCATCGGCACCTCGGGCCTGAACTTCCTAGATATGCGCGGTCTCGGCGTTACCCGCACGCTGGTGCTGGTCAACGGCCGTCGGCACATCACCTCGTCCGAAGGTGATTTCCTGGTCGATACCAACACCATCCCGACCGATCTGATCGAACGCGTCGATGCGGTCACTGGCGGCCAGTCCGCGGTCTACGGTTCGGACGCGATGGCGGGCGTCGTCAACTTCGTGCTCAAGCGGAACTTCGAGGGCCTCACGCTCAACGCGCAGAGCGGGTTGAGCGACAAGGGCGATCACGGCACGTATCGTCTCAGTGGTACTTACGGTCAGAACTTCGCAGACGGCCGCGGCAACATCGCGCTGAACCTTGAATATAACCAGTCCGACCTCGTCACCTATGCCGACCGGCCAGGTCTGACGGGTGCGTATAGCGGACGTCGACAGTTCCAGCTGGTGGACAGCCCGGCGCTCGACAACACGGTTCCGAACCGCACCTTCCTCAACAATGTTCATAGCTTCGGTTACGACAATGGCGGCAATTTCATCGCCTATAACGGCTCCGGGATCGGCAGCTGCGCCAACGGCACCGTGGCGGCAGGCTGCCTCGCCAACGGCTATCCCCGCGTGTTCGGTTTCAACTCCGGCGGATCGCTGTACGAATATAACTACGGTACCGACTTCCGCCCGGCGGGCTCGAACAACAACAACGGCGGCGACGGCGGCATCCTCAACGACCGCGGCACGCTTCAGCCGGCGTTGAAGCGCTACGTCGCCAACCTGCTCGGCCACTTCGACGTGTCCGATGCCTTCAAGCCGTTCATCGAAGCGAAGTTCGTTCGCGTCGAGAGCTTCAACCAAGGCACGCCGACCTTTGCCCAGGGCGGCGAGCAAGGCACCGTCGCGGACGAGGACGCAGACGGGAATCCCTTCACGCGCGCGGCCATTGGCGGGTTTAGCCGGCAGACGATCGGCATTCCGATCTCGTTCGATAACCCATATCTGCAGCCCGGCGATGCCGCGACGATCCGTTCGTTGCTGCCAGCTGGCGCACAGTTCTTCCGCTTGAACCGCAATAACAACGATTTCGGGACACGCGACGAATTCGACCGCCGCGATACCTATCGGATCGTCGGCGGCGCGGAAGGAACGTTCAACACTGACTGGAAGTATGATTTTTCGGTCAACTATGGCGAGTTCCGGACCCGCTCGTCGTTCTTCAACAACCGCATCAACCAGAACTTCTACAATGCGGTAGATACGGTTCGGAACGGCGCGGGTACCATCGTGTGCCGGATCAACCAGACCAGCGTCACCGATCCGAACTGCGTGCCGTTGAACGTGCTCGGTAATGGCGCCCCCAGCCAGGCGGCCCTCAATTACATCAACACGACTTCGCAGCGTACCGGCAAGGCGACCGAGTTCGACGTGACGGCAAATATCGTCGGCGACAGTTCGCAGCTGTTCGAACTCCCCGGCGGTCCGGTCCAGTTCGCACTCGGCGGCGAATATCGCCGTGAGACTGCTTCGTATTCGTATGACGACCAGGTGAAGTCGGGCGCGACCTTCCTCAATGCCATTCCCGATTTTGCTCCGCCATCGTTTGCGGTGAAAGAAGCATATGGCGAGATCAACCTGCCACTGCTCAAGGGCACGCGTTTTGCCGAGGAACTGTCGGCGAATGCTGCCGTTCGCGTTGCGGACTATAAGGGCTCGGCGGGTACCGTCTGGACCTGGAATGCAGGGGCGCTGTATGCGCCGGTTCGCGATATCAAGTTCCGCGTAAGCTACGCCAAGGCCGTCCGCGCGCCGACGCTGAGCGACCTCTACTCGTCGCCGTCGCAGAACTTCGACATTCTGAACGATCCCTGCGACATCAACTTCATCAAGACTGGTCGCTCGACGCGCGCCGCCAACTGCGCCGCAGCTGGCGTTCCCGCCAACTTCATCAACAATGCGGCACGCGGCGGCAGCACCGAGTTCCTGTCGGGCGGCAACCCCAACCTCGAGGCGGAGACGTCGCGGAGCTGGACGTACGGCGTCATCCTCCAGCCGTCGTTCATTCCCGGCCTCGCGATCACGGCTGATTATTACGACATCAAGATCAGCAACGTCATCGCCGCAGTCGGCGCGCAGACCATTCTCGACGCCTGCTACGACGCAGCGTCGCTGGACAACCAGTTCTGCGGCCTGATCAACCCGCGCCAGTCGAGTGGTGAGTTCGCCCAGACTGCACTGCTCCAGAGCACGGTCAACTTCGCGGCGCTGCGGGCCAAGGGCATCGACGTGGATGTGTCGTACAACCGCCGCATCTTCGCCGATGACAAGATCGCACTGCGGTTCGTCGGTACCTGGGTTCGCGACCGCACGGATTATCCGTACCTCGACAACCCTGGCCAGAAGGAGCGCGTCAAGGGCGAGCTGGGCGACCCGGTCTACAACTTCAACGTCTCGGCCGATTATACGCATGGTCCAGTCACGTTCGGCTACCAGCTCCGCTACATCGGTCGCCAGTCGATTACAGATTGGGAAGCGCAGCACGAAACCAATGGCGTGGCCGCACTCGATCCGTACTATGCTGATCGCGTCTATTACCCGTCGGTCGTCTATCATGCGCTGCGTGCATCGGTTGACGTTGACAAGCGCTTCACCTTCTATGGTGGCGTCGACAACCTGACCGATAAGAAGCCGCCCTACGGCCAGCTGGGTGTTGCAGACGGTGCGATTTTCGATAACGTCGGCCGCTCCATGTACGTTGGCGCGCGTGTGAAGCTCTAAACCGCATCCTCCATCGCTGAAGGTCGAAAGACCGCGAAGGGCGGGTCCGTATGTCGGGCCTGCCCTTTTCCTTGTTTCGTGGCTTTCCCCCGGGGGACGGTTTGGCCTACATGGTCGAATGATATCGCGATGCGCTCCCTAAACATGATCATCGGGACCGGTGTCGCCGTGACGATCGGAGCAATACTCCTTCTGCTAATCCTTGCTGGGTTGGCGTTGGTTTACGTCGGTCTGCGTGCCCGTGCCGGGGCGATGGAAGCAGTCGAGGCAAGCGCGCAGTTGCAGACGATCCTCGATGGGTCGCCGGCGATCGTGACGGTGATCCGCTCGGGCGGGCGGATCGAGATGACGCAGCGGATGGCGGACTGGCTGGGGCTCGACGCGGCACCGCGGTCGATCGCGGAGCTTGCTGCCGGGGGGGCGGGGCTGTCTGCGGACGATGCCGCGCGATTGATTGCCGACGTCACGGCGGCGCAGCGGTCGGGGCGGGCGTTCGTGCGGTCGGTGCGATTGCAGGGCTCGACGCGGGCGATCACCTTTCGCGGCGGGCGCGCGCCGGGCGAGATGGGGGCGACCGGGGCGGTCTTGCTATGGGCGTTCGATGCGACCGACAGCGAGGCGGAGATCGCGCGACTTGGTTCCGAGACTGCACGGCTCGGCGAGGCGTATGAGTCGCTGACCGGGCTGATCGAGGCCGCGCCGATGCCGATGTGGTACCGTGCGACCGACTTGCGGCTGGCGATGGTGAACTCGGCTTACGTCGATGCGGTCGAGGGGCGCGATGCCGCGGATGTCGTGGCGCGTGGACTAGAATTGGTCGAGGGATCGGGGCGGGGTGGGCCGCTCGCTGGCGCCGCGGTCGCGCGGGAGCAGGGGCGTCCGCATCAACAGGTCCTGCCCGCGACGATCGACGGCGCGCGGCGATCGCTGCAGATCTACGACGTACCGTTGCCGAGCGGCGGCGTGGCCGGGTTCGCGATCGATATCGAGGAACTGGAGCAGGCACGGTCGGGCGCCAAGCGTTTTGCGGAAGCCCAGCGAGCGATGCTCGACCGGCTGTCGGCAGGCGTCGCGCAGTTCGGCGGGGATCGCTCGCTCGTATTCTGCAACCAGCCGTTCCGGCGGATGTTCGCGATGCGGAGCGAATGGCTCGCCGACCGCCCCGAGTTCGACCGCGTGCTGGAGCGGATGCGCGAGGCTAACCGGCTACCTGAAGTCCGCGACTTTCCAAGCTGGAAGGCGGAGCGGCGCGACTGGTTCATGCAGACCGGCTCGGCCCAGGGTGGCGGCGCGATGGAGGAGAATTGGCACCTGCGCGGTGGCACGCATCTCCGCGTGGTCGCGCAGCCGCTTCCCGATGGTGGCTTGTTGCTCATCTTCGAGGATCGCACCGAGCAGGTCCAGCTCGCCAGCGCGCGCGACACGTTGCTGCGGGTGCGGACCGCGACGTTCGACAATCTGTTCGAGGCGCTTGGCGTGTTCGCGGCGGATGGTCGGTTGCAGTTGTGGAACAACCGGTTTCGCGCGCTGTGGGGCCTGGAGGAAGAATTCCTTGCTTCGCATCCCCGCGTCGATGCGTTCGCCGAAGCCGCCGGTGCGAAACTCGCGACACCTGGCCGGTCGGCATTGATCCCGGATCTGGTGCGGTCGGCGACGGTCGGGCGCCAGCAGCGCGGCGGGCGCGTGGCGTTCGCGGACGGGCGGCATTTCGAGTTTGCGGGTGTGCCGTTGCCGGATGGGAATGCGCTGTTCACGATGCTCGACATCACCGACAGCCGCCGCGCGGAGCAGGCGTTGCGTGACCGGGCGGATGCGCTCGAGGCGACCGACAAGGTGAAGACCGCGTTCGTCGCGAACATGAGCTATGAGCTGCGCACGCCACTGACGTCGATCAGCGGGTTCGCGGAGATGCTCCACGGCGGCTACGCGGGCGCGCTGACGCCGCAAGCCGAAGGGTATGTCGGGGCGATCCTCGAATCAGTCGAGCGGCTGGGCTTGCTGGTCGACGACGTGCTCGACCTGACGCGCGCGGAGAGCGACCGTGCGGAAACCGACCGCAGCGACGTGGAACTCGCGGCCACCGTGCGCGCGGCGGCGGAAACGATCCTGCCCTCGGCCAAGCGACGCAAACTCGATTTCGCGATCGAGGTCGCGCGGTCGACTGGGCGCGTGAACGGCAATCCGAAGCGGTTGAAGGAGGTCGTCGAGCATCTGCTGCGGCATGCGGTCGCGGCGACGCCCGACGGTGGGCGCGTGCTGCTGCATACCGATGGCAATGCGACGTCGGCGCGGATCGTGGTTTCGGATGATGGTGTCGGAATGGATGCGGAGGCGGTGGCGCATGCTTTTGATCGGTTCGCGGAATCGAAGCCTATGGGGGATCGCGCTTTGGGTCTCGGACTGCCGTTGGCGAAACAGTTCGTGGAAGCGCATGGCGGGACGATCGAACTGGTGTCGGAGCCCGGTGCGGGTACGCTGATCACCGTAGAATTGCCGCGGCGATGAATGCGCATCTACTGCTCCCTCTCCCCTCTGGGGAGAGGGCCGGGGTGAGGGGCCGCCAAGCAATGTACCGCTTCGAACAGCCCCTCACCCAACCCTCTCCCCGAGGGGGAGAGGGCTAATGCGTGCAATCCTCCTACCCGATCCCCAAGCGACCGAAGCGTTCGGGGCGCTATTGGCCGACCGCGTCCGCCCGGGCGACGTCATCACCCTCGAAGGCACGCTCGGCGCCGGCAAGACCAGCGTCGCCCGCGGACTCCTCGCCGCACTCGGCCTAGCCGGCGAAGCGCCATCGCCCAGCTTCGCGATCGTCCAGCCCTACGAGCCACCCGAAGTCCGCATTCCCGTACTTCACGTCGACCTCTACCGCATCGACGGACCAGCCGAGATCGAGGAACTAGCACTCGACGACGCCCGCTATGATTCGCTGCTGCTCGTCGAGTGGCCGGAACGCGCAGGCCCGGATCACTGGCCGGATGCGCTTCGCCTGAGCCTGACGATCGAGCCGGACGGCACGCGCAGCTTGACAGTCGGAGTCCCGGGAGCTTGGAGGTCGCGATGGCCGACATGACCCCGCCGCCCGGCGCCGCCGCTTTTCTCGACGCTCATGGCTGGGGTGGGGCACAGATCCTCCCGGTCGCCGGCGACGCGTCGTTCCGCCGCTATTTCCGCGCAGTCGAGAGCGGGCGGCAAGCGATCCTCATGGACGCGCCACCGCCACACGAAGATCCCCGCCCGTTCATCGCGGTCGCCGAATGGCTTGTCGAACGCGACTTCGCGGCGCCGGCAATCCTGGCGTGCGATCTCGACCAAGGGCTCGTGCTGATCGAGGATTTCGGCGACGATCGGCTGCGTGAGGCAGTCGACGCTTCACCGGAAGAGGAACTGTCGCTGTATGCGCCGGCGATCGACTTGCTGGTGCGGCTGCGCGCCGAGCCGGCTGGGCCCGTCCCCCCCTATGATCGCGCCGTGCTGAAGCGCGAGGCGGGGCTATTCGTCGAATGGTACTGCCCGGCGGTCGGAATCGAGGCAGATCTTGCTGGGTGGGACGCGGCTTGGGAGTCGGTGTTCGATCATGCGATCGCCGAGACTCCAGTTACGGTACTGCGCGATTATCACGCCGAAAACCTGATGCTGGTCGGGCCGGAGCGATCGCTCGGCCTGCTCGATTTCCAGGACGCCTTGGCGGGGCATCCGGCCTATGACCTCGTGTCGCTGTTGCAGGATGCGCGGCGGACGGTCGATCCGGCGGTCGAGGCGGCGATGCTGGCGCGATATAGCGCGGCGGCGGATGCGGGAGAAGACTTCATGAACGCGTATCACGTGCTCGGCGCGCAGCGGAATGCGAAGATCCTCGGCATCTTCACGCGGCTATGGAAGCGCGACGGCAAGCCGCATTACGCGACGATGTGCCCGCGCGTCTGGACGTATCTGGACCGCGATCTGGCCCAGCCGGTCATGGCGCCGGTCGCGGCATGGTTCGCCGCAAATGTGCCGTCAGAGTTGCGTGGCGATCCGCTGGCCTTGAGCGCGTGACCCGACAGCAGACGATCCGGCCTGTCCCGCGCGGGATCGTGCCCGAGACGGCGATGGTGATGGCGGCGGGACTGGGCAAGCGGATGCGCCCGCTGACCGCGACGCGACCCAAGCCGCTGGTGCAGGTCGCAGGGAAACCACTGATCGATCACGTCTTCGAGCGATTGCAGGCCGCCGGGATCAAGCGCGCGGTCGTCAACGTGCATTACCTCGCGGACACGCTGGAGGCGCACGTCACCGACCGGTTCGAGGGGATCGACGTGGTGATCTCCGACGAGCGGAAGATGCTGATGGAGACGGGCGGGGGGCTCGTCCAGGCGCGACACCTGCTCGGCGACGCGCCGGTGCTGGTGGTCAACAGCGACAATCTCTGGATCGACGGGCCGGTCGACGCGATCAAGTTGCTCGCATCGCGCTGGGACGATGCGAAGATGGACGCGCTGCTGCTGATGGTGCCGCTCGCGCGCGCGAACAATCACGGCGGCATGGGCGATTTCTATCTCGGCAGCGACGGGCGGATCGCCGGCCGCCGCAAGCCCGGCCGGGTCGCCCCGTTCGCCTATACCGGCATCCAGATCCTCCACCCGCGGTTGATCGCCGACTGGCCGGAGGGGCCGTTCTCGACCAACATCTTCTGGAACCGCGCGATCGCCGCCGGACGCGCTTTTGGGCAGGTCCATCAGGGCCTGTGGTTCGACGTCGGCACGCCCGCCGCGATCCCGAGGACCGAGGCGATCCTCGCGGATGGCTGATATTGCCACGGCGGATCGCCCGACGCTCTACACGATCCCCGCGCACCGGGCGTTCGCCGATGCGCTGGTCGCCGGACTGACCCGGCGGGCGGGGCGCGATCCGCTCGCACTCGCCCGCGCGCTCGTCGTGCTGCCGAACAACCGCGCGGTGAAGGCCGTAACCGAGGCGTTCGTGCGCGCGAGCGGCGGCGGGCTCGTCTTGCCACGTCTGGTCGCACTGGGCGATCCGGAGATGGGCGAGGCAGTCGGCGCCGCACTCGATCCGGCCGACGATATCGATCCGCCGCTGCCCGCGGTACCGCCGTATCAGCGGCGCATGATCCTCGCGCGGCTAGTGTCCGAAGAGCGCGCGCGCGAAGGCCATCCGGTCGATGCAGCCGAAGCGGTGCGCCTCGCGGGCGAACTCGCACGGACGCTCGATCAGTTGCTGGTCGAGGAAGTGCCGCCGACCAAGCTGCGCGATATCGAGCTTGGCCCCGAACTGACCGAACATTGGCGGCGCGCGCTGGCCACATTCGAGATCGTGCTGCAACGCTGGCCGGGCGAACTCGCGCGGCTTGAGCGGATCGATGCGGCGACGCGGCGCTCGGCGTTGCTCGACCGGCTCGCCCAGCGCTGGCGGAACGCGCCGCCCGCCGGGATAGTCTGCGCGGCCGGCGTGACCGATTCCGCGCCCGCGGTCGCGCGCCTGCTCCGCTGCATCGCCGACATGCCGCAGGGCATGGTGGTATTCGCCGGCCTCGACCTTGCGCTGCCCGACGAGGAGTGGGACGCGCTTGGCCCGGACGATCCGAACCCGGTCACCGGGCTCACGCGTCGTTCGATCGAAACGCATCCGCAGTTCGATGCGAAGCTGATGCTCCTGCGCATGGGCGTCGCCCGCGGCGAGGTGCAGACTTGGCGCGAGGGCGGCGGGCACGACGCCGACCCCGCGCGCGGCCGGGCCATCGCCAACGCGCTGGCACCCGCGGATTTCACCGGCAAATGGACGCAGATCGCGGCGGAGGATCGCCGCTTGAAAGGCGTGACCGCCGCCGAACTCGCAACGCCCGCAGAGGAAGCACAAGCGATCGCGCTCGTCTTGCGCGAGGCGTTGGAAGTGCCCGAGCGCACCGCCGCGCTGGTCACGCCTGATCGCGCGCTGGCGCGACGAGTGGCGGCGCATCTCGGGCGCTGGGGTATCGGCATCGACGACAGCGCGGGGCGGCCCTTGTCGATCCTGCCGCCGGGGACATTGCTGCTCGCGCTGGCCGAAGCGGCGGCGCAGCGTTTCTCGCCGCTCGCGCTGCTGGCGTTGCTGAAGCATCCGCTGGTGCGGGCGGGCGAGGATCGCTTGCTATGGCTCGACGGCGCACGCGCGCTCGATCGGCGGTTGCGTGGACCAAGGCCGGCGGCGGGGCTCGACGGAATCGCCGGGCATCTTGAGGAGCGGAAGGGGACGGCATCGACATGGTGGACCGACGTCCAGCCTTTGCTGACGCCGCTGGCGAACGCGTTCGATCAGGGACCGCAGCCCCTGGCGTCGGTGCTCGCGTGCCTGCGCGAGACGGCGCAGACCTTGTGCGGCGACAATCTATGGTCGGGTCTTGCGGGGCGTGCCGCAGCGGAGTTCCTCGCCGATCTGGAAGCGGAAGCCCCCGCCGGGCCGCCGCGGATCGATCCGCGCGAACTGCCGCAACTGTTGCGCACGTTGCTCGACGAAGTCGCGGTGCGTCCGGCGCCGGGTGGTCACCCACGGCTAGCGATCTACGGCCTGATCGAAGCGCGGTTGCAGACCGCCGACGTCATGGTGCTCGGCGGGCTGAACGAAGGCGTGTGGCCGGGGCGGCCTGCGCCTGACCCCTGGCTGGCGCCGCGTATCCGCATGGAGCTTGGGCTGCCGGGGTTGGAGCGGCGTGTCGGCACCGCGGCGCATGATTTCGCGCAGGCTTTGGGCGCCCCGCGGGCGGTCGTAACCCGAGCGCGGCGAGATGCGAAGTCGCCGGCTCTGGCCTCGCGTCTCTGGCTACGGTTGCAGGCGCTTGCAGGCGACCGGTTCGAACGCGCGTCGGCACTGGAACGCTGGACCCGCGCGCTCGACGATCCGGGCAAGCATCTGCCCGCCGACCGTCCCGCGCCGTCGCCGCCTGCGCTGCTGCGTCCGAAGGCGATCTCCGTCACCGAGGTGGATCGCCTGAAGGCCGACCCCTACGCCTTCTACGCACGCCGCGTGCTCGGGCTCATGCCGCTCGATCCGGTGGATGCCGATCCGAGCGCGGCGTGGCGCGGGACTGCGGTGCACGACATCCTCGAGCAGTGGTGGAAGCAGGACAACTGCACCGTCGACACGCTGCGCCAGCGTGCGAAGGCGATGCTCGACGACGAGCGGACGCATCCGATGATGCGCGCGCTCTGGCAACCGCGCTTGCTGGAGGCGATCGACTGGATCGCCGGCGCTATCGTCGCACAAGGTGAGGACGGCCGGAGCGTCGCCAGCGCCGAGGGCAAGGGCAAGATCGAGATCGCGGGGGTGACGCTATCGGGTCGCTACGACCGCATCGACAAGCTGCCCGACGGGCGCTTGGCCGTGATCGACTACAAGACCGGGAAGCCACCGTCCCCAACCGCGGTGCGCGCCGGGTACAGCCTCCAGCTCGGGCTGCTCGGCCTGATCGCCGAACGCGGCGGGTTCCCAGACGTCTCCGGCATCGCGGGCGCGTTCGAATATTGGTCGCTCGGCAAGAAGCGCGACGCGTTCGGCTATATCGAGAGCCCGGTCGATCCCGAGGGTAAGCGCGACAAGATCCCGACCGCCGAATTCACGTCGATCGCTGCGCACAACTTCACCGAAGTCGTCGGCGAATGGCTCACCGGCAGCGCCGCGTTCACCGCCAAACTCGTCCCCGAATACGCCCCCTATGCCGAGTATGACCAGTTGATGCGACGCGACGAATGGTACGGTCGTGAGCGGTGACGCGCGCGCCACGCTGCCCCGGCTGAGGGGCGCGCAGGCCGATGCGAGCAACCCCGCCTCGCACGTCTGGCTGTCCGCGTCGGCCGGCACGGGCAAGACGCAAGTGCTGGCGGCCCGCGTGTTCCGGCTCCTCTTGCGCGGCGTCGATCCCGGCGCGATCCTGTGCCTGACCTTCACCAAGGCGGGCGCGGCCGAGATGGCGCAGCGCATCAACGGGCGGCTCGCCGCATGGGTGCGGATGCCCGCCCCGGCACTCGCCGCGGACCTGATCGCGCTCGGCGAGAGCCCGGTACAGGCCTTGCAGGACCGCGCGCGCACCCTGTTCGCCAAGGTGCTCGACGCGCCGGGCGGGGGCCTGCGCATCCAGACGATCCACGGCTTTTGCCAGGGGTTGCTAGCCGCGTTCCCCGTCGAGGCTGGGCTGACGCCAGGCTTCCGCCCGTTGGAAGCGCGCGAGGAAGCCGGCCTGGCACGCGAAGCGTTGGCGTCGATGCTGTCGGACGCCGAGCGCGAAGGCCGCGAGCGCCCGGTCGAGATCGTCGGTCGCTTGTCGCTAAGGATGGGCGAGGGCGGGGCGGAGGCCTTCCTGCTCGCCTGCGCGCGCGCGCTGCCGGCGTTGGAGGCCCTCCCAGTCGGGATCCAGCCATGGCTCCGTCGCGAACTCGGGCTTCCGTCCGGCGACATCGACGAAGCGATCGCGGAGTGGTGCGACGCGCTCGACCTCGACGCGATCGCGCGCATTGCAGCGGCCAATCGCGCCTGGGGGACCGCTACCGGACAGGCCGCGGCAGCGACCGTGCAGCGCTGGCTCGACTCCGAGGATCGCGCGGCGACGTTGGACGAACTTGCCAGCGTCGTGCTGACCGGCACGGGCACGCAGCGCAAAGCCTCGAAGAAACTGATCGATGCCGAGCCCGATTACGAAGTCCTCGCGCGCGACTTGGGCGAAGCGTGCACGGACGTGTTGT
>Ga0265780_10008427_pt1 | contig 12529 bp, 8 predicted proteins | sample P1T30metagenome_FD_192432 | JGI IMG/M metagenome (GOLD analysis project Ga0265780, IMG submission 192432) | Plant litter microbial communities from East Loma Ridge, Irvine, California - P1 T30 | ecosystem: Environmental > Terrestrial > Plant litter > Unclassified | place: USA: California...
TCGCCTTCAACGTCACCCACCTGAACCAGGCCGGCGCGCTGGTGCACGTGTATGTCGACGGCTCGATCCTGGTCAACCACGGCGGCACCGAGATGGGGCAGGGCATCAACACCAAGGTGATGCAGGTCGTGGCGCACGAGCTGGGCGTGGACCTGGCGCGGGTGCGCGCCACCGCCACCAGCACCGGCAAGGTGTCGAATACCTCGGCCACCGCCGCCTCGACCGGGGCCGACCTGAACGGCAAGGCTGCCCAGGACGCGGCGCGCACGATCCGCGAACGCCTGGCCGGCTTCGCCGCCCGCCAGTACGGCGGAGAGGCCGGCGACGTGCGCTTCTCGGCCGGCACCGTGTTCGTCGCCGGCCTGGCGCTGCCGTTCGAAGAACTGGTGGCGAAGGCCTACCTGGCGCGGGTGCAGCTGTGGTCCGACGGCTTCTACGCTACGCCCGGCCTGCACTGGGACCCGAAGACGATGAACGGCCGGCCGTTCTCGTACTTTGCGTATGGCGCGGCGGTGTCCGAAGTCGTGGTCGACACCCTTACCGGCGAATGGAAGCTGCTGCGGGTCGACGCCCTGTACGACGCCGGCCGCTCGCTGAACCCGGCCATCGATATCGGCCAGGTCGAAGGCGCCTTCATCCAGGGCATGGGCTGGCTGACGAGCGAGGAACTGTGGTGGAACCCGGCCGGCAAGCTGATGACCCACGCGCCGTCGACCTACAAGATCCCCGCCGTCTCGGATTGTCCGGAGGATTTTCGCGTACGCCTGTTCGACAACGCCAACGTCGAGGACAGCATCCACCGCTCGAAAGCGGTGGGCGAGCCGCCCCTGCTGCTGCCGTTCTCGGTGTTCTTCGCGATCCGCGACGCCATCTCGAGCGTCGGCGGGCACAAGGTCAATCCGCCGCTGAACGCGCCGGCGACGCCCGAGGAAATCCTGGACGCCATCGCGTTCGTCGAGGCGGCGCGCGCATGACCGACGACTGGCTCGGCGCCGGGGCTTTCCCCGGCGCCCCCGCTGCTCCCTTCGGCGCTGGCGCCGGTCCCGTCTCCAGTGCGCCGGCGGTGCTGGTCACGGTGGCGGCCTGCAAGGGCTCGGCGCCGCGCGAGCCAGGCGCGAAGATGCTGGTGCGCGCTGGCGATTTCGACGGCACCATCGGCGGCGGCCACCTGGAGCACCGCGCGCTGGAGATCGCGCGCACCATGCTGCAGCTGGGCGAGGCGCGCCGCTTCGAGCGCTTCGCGCTGGGCCCCAGCCTGGGCCAGTGCTGCGGCGGCGTCGCCTGGCTCGCGTTCGAGCGCGCCGCGCCCGAGCAGATCGACCTGCTGCGCGTGCGCCGCCAGCAGGACACCTGGCGCCTGGTCGCCCTCGACGGCGCCTGCGAATGGACGCTGCTCGACGATGCGGGCCGCCGGCTCGCCGGCGCCGTCGGCACGCCGTCGTTCGGGCAAGCGCCGTGCACCCGCGTGCTGGAAGGCGAGGGCGGGCGCCGCTGGCTGCTCGACGCCGTGCCGGCCCCGCGCGCGCACCTGGTGCTGTTCGGCGCCGGCCACGTCGGCGCCGCCATCGTGCGCGCGCTGGCGCCATTGCCCTGCCGCGTGACCTGGGTCGACGCGCGCGACGACCTGTTCCCGTCCGCGATTCCCGCGAACGTGAGGCTCGAAGCCACCGATGCGCCGGAAGCGCTGGCCGAGAGCGCAGCCCCCGGCACCAGCTTCCTGGTCATGACGCACAGTCACGCGCTCGACCTGCGCCTGTGCCACGCGATCCTGTCGCGTCCGAGCAAGGATTGGTTCGGCCTGATAGGATCGGGTACCAAGCGCAGCCAGTTCGAGGCGCGCCTGCGCGAACGCGGCGTCGATGCCGGGCGCCTGGCGGCGATGGTCTGCCCGGTCGGCCTGCCCGGCATCGCGGGCAAGGCGCCGAGCGTGATCGCGGCCTCGGTCGCGGCCCAATTGCTGACCGTGTGGGAAGCCGCCCACCACTTTGACCTACAACCGGAATTCACGTAATGCCCACCGCAACACCTACTGTGCAAGCCTACCGTGCGAGCTTGCTGCACTTTCGCGCCGACCCGGCCTTCGACGAGCAGGCCGCGCTGTGGCACGAGGACGGCCTGCTGGTCGTGGAGGGCGGCCGCGTCAAGGCGGCCGGCGACTACGCGCGCCTGGCGTCGACGCTGCCGCCCGGCCTCGAGCCGGTCGACTACCGCGGCAAGGTGATCGCCCCCGGCTTCATCGACACCCACCTGCACTACCCGCAGACCGACATGATCGCGTCGCCCGCCCCGGGCCTGCTGCCGTGGCTCGAGACCTATACCTTCCCGACCGAGCGCTGCTTCGAGGACCCGGCGCATGCGCGTGCGACCGCCGAGTTCTTCCTCGACGAACTGCTGCGCTGCGGCACCACCACCGCCGTGGTCTACTGCACCGTGCACCCGCAATCGGTCGACGCCTTCTTCGAGGCCAGCGAGGCGCGCAATCTGCGCATGGTGGCCGGCAAGGTGCTGATGGACCGCAACTGCCCGGACTTCCTGCGCGATCTCGAGGGCGACCTGGGGAACAGCGAAGACCTGATCGGCAAATGGCACAAGCGCGGCCGCGCGCTGTACGCGATCACGCCGCGCTTCGCCCCGACCTCGACCGACGTCCAGCTGCGCCTGACCGGCGAGCTGGCGGCGCGCCACCCGGACACCTTCATCCAGACCCACGTCTCGGAAAACCAGGACGAGTGCCGCTGGGTGGGCGAGCTGTTCCCGCAGGCGCGCAGCTACCTCGATGTCTACGACCAGGTTGGCCTGATGCGCCCGCGCGCGCTGTTCGGCCACTGCATCTGGCTCGACGACGACGACTTCGCGCGCATGGCGGCCACCGGCTCGGCGGCCAGCGTCTGCCCGACCTCGAACCTGTTCCTGGGCAGCGGCCTGTTCGACTTCGAGCGCGCCGATGCTGCCCGCACCCTGCTGTCGCTGGGCACCGATGTCGGCGCCGGCACCTCGTTCTCGATGCTGCAGACCATGAACGAAGCCTACAAGGTGGCGCGCCTGAAGGGCAGCTACCTGCCGGCGCTGCGCATGTTCTACCTCGCCACGCTGGGAGCGGCGCGCAGCATGCGGCTGGACGACACGATCGGCAGTTTTCAGAGCGGCCTGGAAGCCGACTTCGTGGTGCTCGACCGCGAAGCGACGCCGTTGATGGCGCGCCGCACGAGCCACTGCGATTCGCTGGAAGAACTGCTGTTCGCGCTGGCCCTGCTGGGCGACGACCGCACGATCGCCGCAACCTATTCGAACGGGACGCTGGTGCACCGCCGGTAGGGTTCGCGCCGAAATCATCGCGCCTCTCCCAACTGGGTCACGCCTCTCCCGGCGGGGTCAGGTCTGTCATTCGGACACGACCTGAACATTAATCATGTAATGGCCGGGATTACTGCAGAGGCCGTGTCCAAATGTCAGACCTGACCCTGGCTGTTGGTTGTGTGTAATGGCCGGGATTACCGCCTCTCCCAGCGGGGTCAGGTCTGTCATTCGGACACGACCTGAACAATAATCATGTAATGGCCGGGATTAATGTAGAGGCCGTGTCCAAACGCCTCTCCCAGCGGGGTCAGGTCTGTCATTCGGACACGACCTGAACAATAATCATGTAATGGCCGGGATTACTGCAGAGGCCGTGTCCAAATGTCAGACCTGACCCTGGCTGTTGGTTGTCAGTGGTGGACAATATTGCTAATGATGAACGAAGCAGTTAGAGTTGCGCGGTTCATCTTCATCAGAAAGCACACCATGCACAAGCTATTCCCCGGCAGCGCGCTGCTGGCGCTGGCCGTGGCCGGCGCCCCGGCCTGGGCCAAGGAACCCGCGGCGTCCGCCAACGAGACGGCCACCGCGCGCCACTATGCGAGCCTGATCGACGGCAGCCAGCCGAAGCTGTCTGAGCTGACGATGTTCTTCACCCAGATGCCCAAGGGCGGCGATCTGCACCACCATTATTCGGGCTCGGTGTACGCCGAGACCTATGCCGGATTCGTCGACAAGCAGGGCTTCTGCATCAACACCAGGACCTACCGCATCGAGACCGACAAGGCCGTGGTCGCGAGCGAGCGCGCCAAGCCGCAAGCCGAGCGCAGCTGCCGCTCGGGCGCCGAGGTGCGCGCCGACGAGGACACCTGGCGCGAAGTGGTCAAGCGCTGGTCGAACAAGGATTTCGACAATCACGTCAACCTGCAGCCGGCCCCGGACCAGCGCTTCTTCCAGACCTTCGGCTACTTCGGCCCGGTCGCCAACGACAACCTGCGCGAAGGCCTGCAGGAGATCAAGGAGCGTGCCATCGCCGAGAACGTGGGCTACATCGAGACGATGTTCCTGCTCTCGCCATTCGTCGCCAACGCCCAGTTCGACACCCAGGCCTGGAGCAACGCCGGCAACGACGGCGCGCTCGACGCCCAGCTGCGCGCCATGCTGGCCACGCTGGACCAGGACGCGGCCTTCAACAAGTCGATCGACGACTTCGTCAAGCAGGTCCACGCGGCATCGGAAGGCATCGACGACGAGCGCTTCACCATGCGCTACCAGAACTACACGCTGCGCCTGCTGAATCCATCGATGGTCTTTTCGGCGATGGTGTCGAGCTTCAAGGCCGCGGCCAAGGGCGGCCGCATCGTCGGCCTGAACATCGTCGGCCAGGAAAGCACGCAGGTGTCGATGCGCGACTACGCACTGCACATGAAGATGTTCCGCTTCCTGAAAACCGTGTACCCCGACGTGAAAGTGGCCATGCACGCGGGCGAGCTGGCATTGGGCGACGTGCCGCCGGAAGGATTGAAGTTCCACATCGACCAGGCGCTGACGGTGGCAGGCGCCGACCGCATCGGCCATGGCCTGGACCTGGCGCACGAGGCGAATGCCCCGGCCATCATCAAGACCATGCGCGAGAAGGATATCCCGGTCGAGATCAACCTGACCTCGAATGCGTTCATCAGCGGCGTGGCGGGCGCCAACCACCCGATCAACCTGTACCGCAAATACGGCGTGCCGTATGTGATCTCGACCGACGACGCCGGCGTGACCCGCCACACGCTGTCGCACGAGTACGTGCAGTTCGCCAGCCAGTTCAAGCCGAGCTATGCGGAAGTGAAGAACGCGTCGTACGCCAGCATCCGCTACGCCTTCCTGCCCGTGGCAGAAAAGCAACGACTGACCCGCCAGCTCGATCAACGCTATGCGCAATTTGAAGCGCGGATCGCGGCCATGAACGCCGGCGCGACGCGTGGCAAATAAAGTGTGACATCGGCGGCCGGGCACTGCTCTGGCCGCCAGCTTGTCATAAACGGCAAGTGACTTTTTGGTGATAAGTTAATACGAAATTAACAAATGTCGCCTTCTCGCTACAGAAATCTTCGTTCCACCGCCACTTTGGCTGAATTTTTCTCAAAAAAATTCCGCTGAAGAACCTCCCACCTATAATTCCGCCTTGTCATATAACCGGTGTACGCCGATCGATTATGTCGCGTACTGACAACGGTTTGAGGGTGATTTATAGCAAAAAGCTCTGAATAAGCAAGCCAAATCGAATTTGTCGGCTTGTCAAAAGTTAATGCATATTGGCGACTTTCCACCGCAGTTCACCACCTCACCGTGTCACTTTGCTGAAACATTGTAACGATACAATCGCAGCCGCTTGCCGGCTGAATCACCGGCCGCAATAGCACAAACACAAGCAGTAAATCGTAGGGGAAGGCGTCCGTTCGGGCGTCCAACAATAAATTGAAGTTCTTTTTGGGGTAATCAATGATCACTCAACAGCAGATCCGGCTCACCAAGTTGGCGCTGGCTTTGTCGGTTGCGCTGGCGGCATCGCCGTCGTTCGCACAGAACACCACTTCGGCAATTGGCGGCCGGATTTCGAACGCGACCGGCACCCCGGCCGTGGGCGCGCAAGTGCAGATCCTGCACGTCGAGTCGGGTTCTGTCAGCAATGTCGTCGCTGACGCGGAAGGCCGTTACGTTGCGCGTGGCCTGCGCGTGGGTGGTCCTTACACCATTACCATCACCAAGGATGGCATCACCGAGACGCGCAACAACGTCTTCGTCGAACTGGCCCAGACCGCCAACGTCGACGCCACCGTGGGCATCCAGACCGTGACCGTGGCCGGTACCGCGGCGCGCGCCGAGATCTTTTCGCGCAACTCGATGGGTGCGGGCACCGCCATCAGCAACACAGAACTGCAGACCCAGGCATCGATCGCCCGTAACCTGCAGGACTACGCCCGTGCCGACCCGCGCGTGTCGCAGACCGACAAGGACCGCGGCGAAATGTCCGTGGCCGGCCAGAACTCGCGCTACAACTCGATGACCATCGACGGCGTCGCGATCAACGACACCTTCGGCCTGGAAGCCAACGGCAGCCCGACCGCGCGCCAGCCGATCTCGATCGAAGCGATCCAGTCGGTGCAGGTCAACGTCGCCAACTACGACGTCACCCAGAAGGGCTACACCGGCGCCAACATCAACGCCGTGACCAAGTCGGGCACCAACACCTATAAAGGTGGCGTGTACTACGTGTTCCGCAACGACACCATGTCGGGCGACCGCTACAACCCGATCACCGACGTCTACAGCGATCCTCCGAAGTCGAAGGAAACCACCAAGGGTATCTGGGCTTCGGGTCCGCTGATCCAGGACAAGCTGTTCATCTACGCCCTGGCTGAAAACTACGAAAGCTCGCGTTCGAGCCCCGAGTTCGGACCGATCGGCAGCGGCGCCGGCACCACCGTCGCCATCTCGCCAGCCGCCATCTCGCAGGCCCAGAGCATCGCCCAGAGCACCTACGGCGTCGACATCGGCAGCCCGACGGTCCCGAGCGGCTCGATGCTGACCTCGAAAGAGCGCATGGTGAAGTTCGACTGGAACATCACCGACGAGCACCGCGCCAACCTGCGCTACGCCAAGACCACCCAGGGCGAGCCGTTCTACCCAGGTTTCTCGGCCACCGGCGTCGGCCTGTCGTCGAGCTTCTACAACCAGGGCAAGGAGATCGAGACCGTCGTCGGCCAGATCTTCTCGGACTGGACCCCGACCTTCTCGACCGAGTTCAAGTTCTCGACGCGCGACTATGATTCGGTGCCGACCAATGCGACCCGCACGCCGTCGATCGGCCTGCAATTCAGTGGCGCGCTGCCAGCCGACGCACCGGCCGGCCTGTCGACCGCGAACCGCTTCCTGAACTTCGGTACCGAGTTCAGCCGCCACAACAATGTCCTGCGCAACAAGACCAAGGACATGTATGCCGGCGCCAACTGGATCGTGGGCGACCATGAGCTGAAATTCGGCGTCGACCAGACCAAGAACGAGGTTTACAACGCGTTCCTGCAGGGCATCAACGGTTCGTACACCTTCGCCTGCCTGGATTCGGCCGACGCGAACTTCTACAGCTTCGGCGCGCTGCCGAGCTGCGCCCGCGCCAGCGCCGCACAGGTGCAGGCTGCCGTGCTCGAGAACTTCCAGCGCGGCCGTCCGCTGAGCTTCAGCCAGCAGCGCGCGCTGCCAGGCGCGTCGCTGAACGACGCGATCGCCCAGTTCGAGACCAAGAACACCGGCCTGTTCCTGCAAGACACCTGGGCCGTCAACGACCAGCTGACCGTGACCTACGGCGTGCGTTACGACCGTAACGATGTCGGCGGCCGTCCGCTGTTCAACGCCGCCGCCGCCCAGCCTCTGGTTGCCGGCAACCCGGCCACCGGCGTGCGCCAGTCGGGCGGCTTCGGTCTGGACAACACCCAGACCATCGACGGCACCGACCTGGTCCAGCCACGCGTGGGCTTCAACTACCGCTTCGACCAGGCGCCACGTCCAACCCAGCTGCGCGGCGGCTTCGGCCTGTTCCAGGGCGCGGCGGCGACCGTGTGGATGTCGAACCCGTTCTCGGGCACCGGCGTGGCAACCGCCACCATCAGCTGCTCGGGTACCGGCGCGACCCGCTGCCCGACCACGGGTGGCCTGACCAGCCTGGATCCGGACGCCCAGCCAAGCATCGCCGGCGCGATTCCAGCGGCTGACGTGAACTTCCTGGACCCGAGCTTCCGCCAGCCATCGATCTGGAAAGCCAACCTGGCGTTCGACACCGAATTGCCATGGTACGGCGTCGTGTTCGGCGCCGAGGCGCTGTACACCAAGAACAAGAACGGCGTCTACTACGAGCACCTGAACCTGGGCGCACCAACCCGCATCGGTGCGGATGGCCGCGAACTGTTCTACAACGCGGCTGGCCTGAGCGCTGCAAGCTGGGGCGTGTCGAACAACGTCGCCAACCTGATCACCAGCGCCGGCGCGCAGACCCGTTCGCTGAACAACCGCAGCTTCGGCAACGTGCTGGTGGCCCGCGACACCGACAAGGGCGATGCGAAAGTGCTGACCGCGTCGCTGTCGCGTCCGCTGACGAAGGGCTTCGGCTGGTCGGTGGCCTACACCTACACCGATGCGACCGAAGTCTCGCCGCTGACGTCGTCGGTGGCCAACTCGAACTTCAACGGCCGTTCGGTGTTCAACCCGAACGAAGAAGTCGCCGCGACCTCGAGCTACGCCATCAAGACCCGCGTCAACGCGCTGGTCAACTTCCAGAAGAAGTTCTTCGACAACTACAACACCCGTGTCGGCGTCTTCTACGAAGGTCGTGAAGGCCGTCCATACAGCTGGACGTTCAATAACGACATGAACGGCGACAATTTGGCCGGCAACGACCTGATGTACATCCCGACCGCGTTCGGTTCCGGCGAAGTCGTGTTCTACGGCGACACCGCGACCAACAAGGCGAACGAGCAGCGCTTCTGGGACGTCGTCAACGCCAACAAGGGCCTGCATGGCGCCGCTGGTGGTGTCGTCAAGCGTAACAACAGCACCGCCGAGTGGGTCAACACCTTCGACGTGCGTATCAGCCAGGAAATCCCGGGCATCTTCGCACGCAACAAGGCGACCTTCACGCTGGACTTCATGAACTTCGGCAACCTGCTGAACAAGAAGTGGGGCCGTACCGAAGAGATCAGCTTCCAGTCGAACGGCGGCATGGCGCGCAGCTTCGTGGACTTCGCCGGCTTGGATGCATCGGGCAAGTACGTCTACGTCGTGCGTAACGATGTCGAGCGCCAGGACCTGAAGCAGGCCAAGGGCGAATCGCAGTGGGCCATCCAGGCAACCCTGCGCTACGAGTTCTGATTCCCTAGAACTCGCTTGAGTCGCGCCAGAACGGCCGGTGGAAACACCGGCCGTTTTTTTTGAAAATAAGGCGGGAGCCCAGCGCCTGTAAGGATTTCCTGCGCACAGGCCGCGTGGGATAATGCTGACTGTCGAGTCAGCTCGCGCTCCCTTCTCCGGACCGCCCCCGTGGCGGCTGGGCATCCACAAAAGGTATTTCCCATGATCGTTTCGCGCCGTGCTTGCGCCACTCTTTCCTCCCTCACCATGGCGCTGCTGCTGGCCGGCTGCGTCAGCGCGCCGCAAGGCCCGGTGACCCTCAACCTGGTGTCGCTGAACGACTTCCACGGCAATCTCGAGCCAAGCCGCTACGTGCTGAAGGACGCCGATGGCAAGGACGAAGTGATGCGCGCCGGCGGCGCCGAGGCGGTGGCGGCGGCCCTGCAGGCCTGGCGCAAGGAAGACAAGGACCTGCTGCTGGTGTCGACCGGCGACATCGTCGGCGCCAGCCCGGCGCTGTCCTCGCTGTGGGCCGACGAGCCGACCATCGAAGTGATGAATATGCTGAACCTGCGCGCGAGCGCGGTCGGCAACCACGAATTCGACGGCGGCCGCCGCGAACTGCTGCGCCAGCAGAAGGGCGGCTGCGATTCGCCGCATCCGACCAAGGCCTGCAAGCTGACGCCAAACTTCGGCGGCGCCAGGTTCACCTACCTGGGCGCGAACGTGATCGACAAGGCCAGCGGCAAGCCGCTGATCCCGGGCTACACCATCGAGACCGTCAAGGGCGTCAAGGTCGGCCTGGTCGGCGTGGTGCTGAAAGACACGCCGAATATGGTGGTGGCCTCGGGCATCGCGGGCTTGCGCTTCGACGACGAGGCCGAGGCCATCAACCGCGCATTGCCCGAGATGCGCGCCGCCGGCGCCCAGGTCGTGGTGGCGCTGGTGCACCAGGGCGGGCGCACCGTGGAGTCGCCCCTGCAGGCCGGCTGCTCGCAGCTCAAGGGCGACATCGTCGATGTCGTCAAGAAGATCGACCCTTCGGTCAAGCTGGTGCTGACCGGCCACTCGCACCAGGGCTACCTGTGCGACGTCGACGGGCGCACCGTGACCCAGGCCGACACCGCCGGCCACCTGCTGACCCGCGTGTCGATGCAGGTCGAGCCGAAGACGGGCGAGGTCAAGAGCCTCAAAGTGAGCAACGTCGTGATGAAGCCGGGCGAGTATCCGCCTGACGCGAAGATGACGGCGTTTGTCGCGCAAGTGAAAGAGCGCAGCAGGGAAGCCTTGAATCGCCCGGTCGCCAAGGTGGCTGGGGCCCCGGTGCTGCGCAAGACGAATGACGCCGGCGAATCCGCGCTTGGCAACCTGATCGCCGATGCGGCGCTGGACTCGACCCGCGCCATGGGTGCGCAACTGGCCTTCATGAACAATGGCGGTATCCGCCGCGACCTGGAAGCCGGTCCCGATGGCACGGTCGCCTTCGGCCAGGCCCAGGTGGTGCTCCCGTTCGGCAACACGACGGTGGTGATGGACCTGACCGGCGCCCAGATCCGCAGCCTGCTGGAACGCCAGTGGGCCGACGGCGTCGACTCGAATTCGTCGGTGCTGCAGGTCTCGCAGGGCTTCAGCTACGCCTGGGATCCGAAGCGTCCCGCCGGCAGCCGCATCGTGCCGGGCAGCCTCAGGCTCGATGGCAAGGTGATGCAAGACGGCGCCACCTACCGCATCGCCACCAATAACTTTTTGGCAGAAGGCAGCGACGGCTATCCGGAATTCGCCAAGGGCACGGCCCGCGTCGACACCGGCATGCGCGACCTGGACGGCTTCATCGCCTGGCTCAAGAAACGCGAAGCGCAGGGCGCCGCCGCCATGGCGCCAGCCGCGCCGCGCATCGTCAAGATCAAGTAACCCAACCGGAATCAAGGAAACACCATGAACAAACTCGCATGCGTGCTGGCGCTGGCAGGCGTCTTCGCCGCAGCGGCCGCGCCCGACGCCGCCGCCTGGGGCCGCGACGGCCACCGCGCCATCGGCGCCATCGCCGACCGCCTGCTCAAGGGCAGCCACGCGCAGAAGGAAATCGCGCAGCTCCTGCTGCCGGGCGAATCGCTGGCCTCGATGGCCAGCTGGGCCGACTGCGTCAAGGGCACCTACTGCGGCCCGCAGACGCAGGAGATGATCGACTACGTGGCCGGCAATCCGCGCCACAGCGAATACCACTACACCAATGTGCCGTTCCAGCTCGACCACTATCACGAGCACGGCGTGGGCACGAGCGAGGTCGACATCGTGCAGACGCTGGAGCAGTGCATCGCCGTCCTGCAAGGCAAAACCGACCCGGCGCTGAACCCGCACAAATTCACCAAGCGCCAGGCGCTGATCCTGCTGACTCACTTCGCCGGCGACATCCACCAGCCGCTGCACGTCGGTTCGGCGTTCGTGAGCAAGGAAGGCAAGTTCGTGGTGCCGAAGGACCGCGCCGAGATCGACGAGACCCTGGTCTTCGATTCGCGCGGCGGCAACAACCTGCTGCTGGACGACGAGGTGCTGACGGCGCTGTCGTCGAAGACGATTCCGCCGGCGGACCTGGCCGGTGCGCCGGTGGTGGTCAAGGAAGGCGTGCCCAAGGCGCTGACCAAGCCGTTCCACTCCTACTGGGACAGCACCACGGTCGACTATGCGTTCCGCCGCATCAAGACCCGCACGCCGGAGCAGTTCGCCGACGTCGCGGTCGCCAACGCCCCGCAGATCAGGCGCGCCACGGGCGACGTCGCGACCTGGCCGGTGCAGTGGGTCGAGGATGGCCTGGTGTCGGCCAAGCTGGCCTACCGGGATGTGGTGCCGGGCAAGCTGACCCCGCAGACCGGCAAGAAGGGCGAGACCTACTATACCTTCGCGCTGGAAGTGCCGGACAACTATCCGGTGCCCAGTTCCGAGATCGCCAAGACCCAGCTGGTCAAGGGCGGCTACAACCTGGCGGCGATGCTGCAGGCGATCTGGCCGTAAGTCGTTAGTCTTCGAGTCGTCATTCCCGCGGAGCGAGTCGTCATTCCCGCGGAGGCGGGAATCCAGGTTTGTGTGCAGTACCGCTGGATATGATGTCTGTGACGGCGCGTATGACTTGGGTTCCCGCCTTCGCGGGAACGACATGCATGGGGCGCAGAGGATTGGATCACCACTGCGCACTTTAGCCTTGGCCTCAGCTAGAATCGGGTCCATCTCCATCTCCATCTCCATCTCCATCTCCGACTTCGACCCGAGGCCCCATGCATCCCACCTTCAAGGCCGCTCTTGCGGCCGCATGCCTGACTGCACCCCTTTACGCGAGTGCCCAGGCTAC
>Ga0265780_10008428_pt1 | contig 12527 bp, 17 predicted proteins | sample P1T30metagenome_FD_192432 | JGI IMG/M metagenome (GOLD analysis project Ga0265780, IMG submission 192432) | Plant litter microbial communities from East Loma Ridge, Irvine, California - P1 T30 | ecosystem: Environmental > Terrestrial > Plant litter > Unclassified | place: USA: California...
AGCACAGCAAATGCATACAATCTAAATCTACCCATTACTATCCTCGGTCCTCGGTCACCTCGAGATCCGCGGCTCACGGCTTCTTATCCTGACCCAATCCTGCTGCGCTGCTGAGTCAGTAATGCGAACTGGCCGGAGATGAATATCCCGATGCCCGATAAGGAGGACCTACTGGTTTGAGGCGACCTGGATCGCTCGTGCCATTGTTGATCGCACTCGACCATCTTCAAGTGTTAAAAGACCTGCTATCGTGCATCCTCCGGGGGCTGGCGTGAATACAAGATTCTACGATTTGGAGGGGTTGACTTACTGGTAACACTATCCTTGAGTTGGGCGGGATGCAGACCACCTTCTAAAGCTAGTTTACCAGTGCCCAATATCGCTACCTGTCAGCTGATATCGAAATCATTAATGGACGAGCACGTACTCTGAGCAGCGAGTTCCAATGCCTCCGCTCGAGGGAGACCCATCATGACACCCCCATCTGCCATAGCTTCTAGTACGAGCGCTACGAACGCAGGTCCAGATCCAGCTAGTGCCGTACAAGTATCAAAGTACTTTTCATCCATGAACCTCGCTCTGCCGCATGAAGTGAAAATGGCGAGAATGAGAGAACGGTGATGAGCTTCCTTCAGGGGGGTTATGACAGTCATTCCTGCTCCAACCTTACCATCAGCACTGATGTCAACCAGAGGAGTCGAAGACGGACCTTTGAAGGAGTATTTGGCATAGCTCGGACGACTATGGTTGATTCTGGGACCCATGATTTGAGTTGTGACATTGTGACTCCCGCACAGATTGATATCAAGATTTTACCCTCCAATGCCTCCGACATTCCTTCTTCCGCCAGAATTAGCTTGACCATATTGGGTTTAGAGCTGTCATCTCAGTTTACCTTCTACGCCAGTGAGAAGTCATGATGAGAAGACTTACCAGACCAGAACGACATCCGCTTCCTGTACGGCAGGAACATTGACCCCCTGTCCACCCCTTACTTCGACAGCCTCGCCAAGCCTGCCCATACCTTTGAAAACCTTCGTTAATTTCCTAATAGTCTCTTCCCTTCCTACGGTCGTGATAAACTTTGAAGGTAGGACATCATCTGGCGCATCCAAGAATTGGGATGCTGTGGGAGTTGATAGACCGGAAGGAGGTTCTCTTGTGCTCGAGTTGGGGTTTAATGGGGTGGATAACCTTGCTTCTAGGGACTTTAGGACTCCAGAGAGGATGGCTACTCCCATCGTACCGCATCCTAGAACTGTTAAGTTGTATCCCATTTCTGTGCTTGAAGTGTGTGTATGGTAAGGTAGAAAGTGAGGTACGGATTGTAGATCTGATAAAGTTGAGTCGTTGAATCTACTTTTTGCTCTTACATCATAACATTCTTGATAATGTCGACACCTGAAGCATCTTCCTCCAGAGCTCCAGGAGCCGGTATGGCCGAGGTATGCTCTCAACCGACATGTATGGGATCGACCTGACTCTTAGCTACCTATAATCACCCCCGGGGCATCATTACTGCTAGCTCATCGAATCAAAGACCGCCCAATTCTCCTAATCGGAGGAGGAGCAGTAGCGTCCTCCCGACTCTACTTTCTCCTCGAATCCGATGCTCATATCACTATCGTCTCTCCTAAACTGGATCCAACAATCTCTGCGAGGCTCGAAACCAATGCACATCAAATTACATGGATCAAGAGGAAATATATTGGGGTTGAGGAAGAGAATGAAAAGGGAGAGATCGAATTAACGAAATTCCACATGGTCATGACTGCGATTGACGATAATCCTCTCTCTAAATCGATATGCGTCGAATGTAGAGCAAAAGGTGTATTGGTCAATATCGCAGATGTTCCACCAATGTGCGATTTCTATTTCGCGGCTCAATTCCGAAGAGGTCCTTTACAAGTCATGTTGTCTACTGGAGGCATGGGCCCGAGGATAGGAGCCTTGGTCAGGGATAGGGTGGAAAAGAGTTTACCAAATAACTTGGAGGATGCGATCATTGGAGTTGGAGAATTGAGGAAAGACTTGAGAAAGAGGGCACCAGGAGTTGGCGGAGCCTTGGGTCAGAAAAGGATGGACTGGATGAAGAGTATCAGCGAAACCTGGACGCTAGAGCAGTTGGAGGGATTGAATCAGGAAGAGTTGAGGAGTAAGGTGTTGGATAATGGATGGGACCAGGAGAAGGCAGTAAGGCCTACGGACGTTGGGTTGCGAGCACAGTGTCCATTGAGGCAGGGGGATTATTGGTTGGTGCCCAACAATGTCTTCTGGGGCTGGACTTGGGGGATGGTTGTCACCGGAGCGACCCTTGGAGGGATTGCTACGGCCCTTGTCTTACGCAGGAGATGATGCGACACATGTCGACAGCAAACTGCTCGACGCCGTGACCAAGATGCGATACATAATACACAATAACAACATCCCCAACATCTACATCTAGGCACTTATCGACTTGACATCACTCTCCTTGTACAGTCTATGATCGTATATATACTGTATGACACTATTAGGCAGCAGGTATCTGATATTAGCTTCGTAGGCTGTCGAGGTTGATATGACTTACTTGATACTCATACCTCTTCTAACGAATAAACGGACTTTCGTGGACGAGATATCGTTGTAAATCAACTGCTTGATTACAATGACATTCCGACTGGCAATCAGCTGAATTCTGTTTCGATATAGGGGACATACCGATGGTGATACAGGATATCGTGAGAGAGCAGGAAAGCCCAGACATCCGATCCAGCCCTTTCAACAATTAAACATCCGAACCTGCTTAGAATGATGTGTAACTTCATATCAGCTTGATACCCTTTGGGACAAGTGAAAGCTTACATCAGGCTCGCTCCAAACTCCGGGTTGACCGAAACTCTCGACCAAATCACCTCCAGCAAGTAACATGACCTTGAACTTCCTCTTTCTCCCATCACTCATCACGACTCCTCGTCCTTCGGCATTTAACATCTCGTCAAAATGCTCGAGCACGACTGCCGTTCGCTGATATTCCGGCTGACCTGCCTCCCATGGATCAACCATTAACCAGGTAGAAGTATGTTCTACTGCCAATTCGCACATTCTCACTCTGTCGAACGCGGGTGCCAATCCCGATTTTTTGTAGTGCGACGATCTGTTCATTAGCTGATGTAAATACACATGCAAATGATGAGCTTACACTGGGGAATAGTATCCGGCCATGATTTCGTATGTTTGTGATTCGACAACCTCATCTTTTGCCATTTCAAACATTCTGAGATGGAGGTATGTAGGTGGGGAGAATGATCCACAGGCGACAATGACTAACGGGATTTTGGATTCATCTACAGATTAGCTTTATTGACTGCGAGATTTGCGACTCACCCTTCATCGTCGTCCTGAGCCTATGCGTAGGGAAATGATATTCTCCCGAAGGTCCCCCTTCACCACGAAGGTATGCTTCCGATCCATCTCCTTCTGCCTGAGGTGCACTTTCATCTAAATCCGCTTCTCCATCATTCAATCCATTCAACCTATCATATCCCGTTTCCTTATCTCGAACCATGGAATCTTGCCTTGGTTTCTTGCCCTGTATCCGCATTCGTGCCATTCTCTGAATTGCAGAAGTTGATGATTCATCTTCGTCGTCTGGGACGACCGAGACTGGCGGTGAATCCAGCGGTCCACTATGATAGGTATCATTCTCCTCTGGAGGGGTTGGATTGCGAACATGGAATTCCGGAGTAGCATTTGGCGAAAGCGGACCAGAATCAGCAGGAGCTGAGCGAGGGTCTCCAAGGAGATATCCAGTAAGAAGCCGCCTTGAGCGTGAGGAAGACATGTTTTCGTCATCTGAATTTGTCTTGACTCGTTGAGCATCTGGTCGAGCTGGTGTGGGTTTCGTCTTTTGATTATCCGGTAGAGAGGATGGTTCAGGGGATCGATTCGAAGCCACTGGATCAGGATAATAATCTCGACTCCTCACTTCTTGATATGATTGTGATGGTGCCGAACTCGAGAAACTACTTTGTTTGGAAAGTCCGGAACGGTTATCGTCAAGTGATAAATGGTCGGGCTCGGACGACGGATGCTCTGCCGCAGCAGATATCGCAAAAGGGGGCCTGTCATCAGTGTCTATATCTATCAAAGGTACTGGACAAGCCTACGAGTCGTTGTGGAATGAATGCAGGCCCATGGCGGGCAGCACTGGTGCTGGTGGTCTGATTGAATTCGACATTTCGGTGTTCTGTTTACCTCGGCCGAAATGGTCGCGCGATAGTTTCAATATCTAGCGTTGTTGTTCGACGTTGTGACGGTCCACTTGTCACAATGAGCTGCGAATGGCTATGTACAATTGTCAAGCCGATCCTTGTAACTTTTGATGGATGATAAGGCGACGATCGACAAGAAGGCCTTCGTGGTTGGTTCTGAATAAAAAGCCGGTGAATAGTCAATATACCGCCAGGATCTGTGACTCGGTACCTTTCACCAGTAGGAGTTACTACTTTGAGTAACTATGACTAACTCTTGCTCGTGCTCGCCCCGCTAATCGGAATAATGAAATGATACCATATATCAGACAAGCGGGCATCGGTCCGATATTCATGTAGCTTCATGTAGCCATGTATGTATGCCTGGAGTGGCTTTCGTCAAGGCTCGACTGCTAGTGAGATCTTGGATATGCATTATAATTACTGAGCAGGTATGCTGCGATTGACTGATGAGCCAAGAGATGCCGAGAGAAAGGAAAGGAAAGTGGAGGTCCTCCACGTTAACCTTCCACAACTCTCGGTTTCTTACTTACACTCATCAATGCTGCTCGACTATCATGCCGCTCAATGATCAACAGCGTGAGGCTCTAGAGCAGCTATGGGCAGTCACGGCCAGTAGCTCAGATGCATCGAGGCAGAGGGATGAGCGTATGCTCACAGAGAACGGGTTTGATGTACAGGTCCGTACTCTTCCTTCCTTCTCGACTTTGACAACGCTGATCGGATCAGAGGACGGTGGAGCAGATCTTTGCGATGGGCGAGGACGCACCAGATGTGGCATCAAGGTCTGGCTCACGAGAGACGTTCGACTTTGAGGATGTCAACGTCGGTAGACCGACTGGATCGAGGAGGTTATCTGGAACCACACCTAGACGACAGGGTAGTGGTACAGTCGCTTCGACAGGTCTGAATCTCTGGAGCGCTATTACTCTTCCAGTCAGACTAGTCGTCTCTCTCCTCTCTGGAACGTGGTACTTCCTAAGTAAGTCAGACCCTTTCAATGAATACTGATGGCAGTATCGACATTCATGCCAATTTCCTTCCTTCGATACATGCCACGATTCCTCCTGCCCCCGTCTTCCGCACCAACCCCTCGACCCCCTCGAGATCCTACCACCGTCTCGCTCTCTTTCGTCAGGGACTTGGAACAGTTTACAGGATGTTCAGCGGCAAGTGGGACGATGCTGGATTTCTGGGTTGGGCCATACAGAGAGTTTTTATCTGATGTGAGGAAACAAGCAAAGATTGGGATGATAGTGTTGGTATGTGGGGAGCATGAGAATGATGAAGAGCTCAAGAGGGATGTACTTTGTGATCCAGAGTTGGTAAGGTTTATCAAGGAAAAGGAGATCATGGTCTGGGGGGCGGATATCAGGTCGAAAGAGGGATATCAGGGTAGGTCGCATTACCGCAGTATGTGTTTGAGCTGACGATCCAGCTTCGCAAACTCTTCTCGCTACTACGTATCCTTCGCTCGCTTTCGTATCATTCATGCCAGGAGCTGCGGGCGCTGCGCCAAAACTATCAGTCATCACCGCCCTCTCCGGCCCACCATCGACAACAACCTCCACGTCATCCATAATGCAACTCATCACCACCTCAATCATCCCACGAACATCGGCTTTCTTAGCTCGACTACGTCGCGAGCGACTCACACTGGAAGAATCTCGACATTTGAGAGCCGAGCAGGACAGGGCATTCAGAGAAGCAGCTACTCGAGATCGGGAGAGAATGGATCAGCAAAGACAGAAGGAGAGGGAAGATAGGCAAGCGCGAGAATCACTCGAGAGAGCCAGGCAGGAGAAAGAAGATGCGGTCGAAAACAGGAAACTGTGGAGGAGATATGCCAGGAAACATTTGTTACCTATATCAGAAGGCCCAATCCGAGTCGCTCTTCGAGTCCCAGCATCATCAGAGAGGAATATCAGGAATTTCACACCAGGTCCATCGACACTGCCACTATTCGTGTACGCCGAAACACTCCTGATCCCTGCAAGCGAGTCGCCAGATTCGGATCCAGACCAACCTCCTGCTGGATATACGCCGCCGTATGATTTCAGGATCGTCACAAATTACCCCCGTAAAGAGATTGAGTTGATGGAGAATGGAGGAGAGGCAGTATGGGATACGATCAAATCAGCTGGGGGAGCGTTGTTTGCTGAGAAGAAAGAAAACGGGACATGGGGAGAGGCAGAAAACGGGGATTCTGATGAAGAGGATGATGATGATTAGGTAGAAGTATGTATACACTGCATGAATCGGACGTCGCGTCACAATCGGAAGGACACACCATTTCCCGCATAGCCAGACCATTTCCATTGTACTTGGCTTGTTAGTACTCGAGTTAGCGATATCTGCACTTTATCGGTGATTGGCTGTCAAGAGGAATGTCAGGGTCAAGTCGCGGTTCAATCCCCCCACTCCCCACTTTAACCCGTTTCATACCGTTCCCTCATTCCCTCTTCTCACATTCTTTCTTCTACCTTTTTAATCATCGATACATTCATACCTCAAAACCAACCTCTTGTTTACCCAAATCACGCAATGCCAGCAGAATACGTTTTCACCAAGGACGCTCCCCCTCCTCTCCCCATTGTATGTCGTTCGTCTCCTAACCCTCCTTTGCCTATACTGACGAACAGTACTCCCAAGCAGTCCGAGCCGGAAACTATGTCTACACCTCAGGATCAGTCGGAATGACCAAAGAGGGTCAGATGGTTGAAGGTACCGTGAGTCCCGCTCTTTCTAGCGTGTGATTCTGGCTGATGAAAAGGTCCAGGACAGGACTCGACAAGTCATCCAAAACTTGGAAGCTGTTCTCAAGGGCGCTAATATGACTTTGAAGAATGTTGTCAAGGCCAACATCTACTTGAGTGATCTTAGCAAGGATTTCAATGCTGTCAATGAGGTATGTCTTGCTCCGGTGCTTATTGCTTTCCCTTCTTTCCCATCTCGTCCTTTCTTCGTGTCTTCCCTTCCTGCCCACTCCTTTCTCCTTGTGAACCTTTTCGATTGAAAATCACCCATATCGATACCATTATCACCAGATTGCTCATCCGCAATTCATCCGCAACTCACCGCTGTACTACGCTGACAAACAGGTCTACAAGGAGTTGATGCCCGACCCCAAGCCCGCCAGGACCTGTGTTGGAGTCGCCCAACTTCCCGCTGGAGGAACCGATGTCGAAATCGAGTTTGTTGCCTATGATGGATAGTCGATCTAGTCAGGGGTAAATACAGAGTACAGCATATGCATCGATCACAGCTCTCGTTATGCCAGCGTTTCCTTTGCATGGTTACACCCGCTGTTATATTCGCGTATGGACTCATAAGCGACTGATACATGCCCTCTCACGGGATCCGGGGCCTACTGAGCTCATGTTAGGCTGGATGTCTGTGCTTATAAGCATGGTAGATGCATACTCGTTACCGTTACACTGCTCTATACCGTGGAATCCCCCCTGACAAGTGGGATGTGAGTCTGAGCATAATGACGTGGCATTGAGACTCCCCACGTGTATTCTTTCAAATTTCGTTATCATTCTCCCAAAAAGTTGGTAGAACAAGGGGAATAGCGCGTCAATCGATCAACTGTACTATAGTCTATACCCAGGACTATCTTATATACATTCATACAGTCTCTGGGAATTCATCATGGACGTGAGTATGCTCCTCTACTGCTGGATGGCAGATATGGAAAATGGAAACTGATTAATAGGCCAACTACGTTCAAACACTTCACCAGCTCCTCGAGGGCACCATTGCCCCGGACACCAATGTCATTAAAGCTGTACGTCCCTTGACGTTCGGTTTTGTATATGTACTGACAGATAGGCCACTACTCAGCTAAACACCCAATTCTACAAAAATGCGCAATGTATTCCCGGTCTGTACCAAATTGCAGTTTCATCCGACAACCAGGCTGTATGTCTATTTGACTTGTGAAGCACAACTCGAGACTGACGTTTAGGTTCGACAGCTCGCTGCTGTTGAATTGCGAAAACGTATAGCATCCAGTGATGGACGTTTATGGCGAAAAGTGAACCAGGATGTGAGGAAGCAGATGAAGGAGGATCTTTTGCGTCGCCTAGTAGTCGAGCAAGTGTAAGTCAAATTCAACGACTCTTAAAGGGACATACCTGACATTCAGATCCATTGTCCGACACTCTCTTTCGCGAGCTGTATCTGCCATCGCCGATTTGGAACTCACCCAATCTCCTCCTCTATGGCCCGAGCTCATGCCTGCTCTATACAACCTTTCCCGATCTTCCGACCGAACAAGTCGTGAAAGTGGTATCTACGTCCTTTACTCTACCCTCGATACCGTCTCCGAGTCCCTCGAAGTCCACCTCAAAGGCCTATTCGAGTTGTTTAGTGTCTCGTTGAACGACCCCGAATCATCCGAAGTCAGGATCACTACCCTTCGAGGTTTGGCCAAGATTGCCGAAAACATCGAGTCAGAGGACAAACATGATGTCAAGGCTTTCCAGGAACTCGTTGTTCCTATGCTCCGAGTCCTTGGTCAGGCAGTCAGTGATGGAGATGACGAGGGTGTCAAGTACGGTTACGATGTCTTCGAGACTCTTCTGATTCTCGACACACCACTTGTTTCCAAGCACGTTGCCGAGTTGACTCAGTTCTTCTTGGGTGTTGCTTCCAACAAGGAGGTCGAGGATGAGATGAGGTGTGGTGCTTTGAACGTTCTCGCTTGGATTGTCAGGTAGTAAGTGTCCTCGGCTTTTCGAGTGATCCAAGCTGACAATACAGCAAAAAGTCTCGAGTCCAGTCTTTGAACCTTGCCAAGCCAATTGTCGAGGGTCTTTTACCCATCGGATGCGAAGATGATCCCGAGGATGCTGAAGAGGACTCCCCATCTAGAGTAAGCTATAATAACCCAGTCCTGAGGGCGAAGCTGACATTTAGCTCGCATTCCGATGTCTCGATGCTCTCGCTCAGGCCCTGCCTCCTCAACAGGTTTTCCCCGTCCTTTCGTCCCAGCTCCAAGTCTACATGAGCTCTGCCGACCCCCGAATGCGAAAATCTGCTCTCATGGCTTTCGGTGTCACTGTCGAAGGTTGTAGCGAGTACATCCGACCCCATGTCGACAGTCTCTGGCCTGCAATTGAAGCTGGTCTCAACGACCCCGATGTCATTGTCAGGCGGGCGGCTTGTATCGCCTTGGGATGTCTTTGTGAATGGCTCTCGGAAGAGTGTGCCATCCGTCACGAAACCATCGTTCCTGTGAGCCCGAATATAGCTTGAACTGAGACCCTGCTAATCTCCAGATCCTATTCAACCTCATTGTCGACGAGTCCACCCAGAAGAACGCTTGCACATGTCTCGACTCCTACCTCGAGATTCTCGGCGACGATATTGTCAACTACCTCACTCTCCTCATGGAGCGACTCCTCGTCCTTCTCGAGACTGGATCTACTGCCGTCAAGGTTACCGTCACTGGTGCCATTGGATCCGCTGCTCACGCTGCCAAGGCCCAATTCAAGCCATACTTTGAACAGACGATACGTCGACTTACCCCTCTCATCACCCTTTCCCAGGACGAGGACCAGAACGATCTTCGAGGTGTCGCTACCGATACCATCGGTACATTAGCCGATGCCGTCGGTGCCGAGGTCTTCAGGCCATACTTCCAGGGTATGATGAAGGCCGCCTTTGAAGCTTTGACCATGGACAACTCTCGATTACGAGAATCTTCATTCATCTTCTTTGGTGTCATGGCGCAGGTCTTCGAAGGCGAATTCGCACCATACCTAGATCAATGTGTCCCCGCCTTGATTGGTTCTTTACAACAAAGCGAGAACGTCGACGAGGAAATCGATGATGAAGGAGGAAACACTTCTTCCAAGATCGCCGAGGCATTCTCTACCGCCACTTCATCCAAGACTACTCTTGATGACGATGATGGATTCGAGGACGAAGAGACCGACATGGACGCTCTAGAGGCAATGTTCAGTAAAGTCAACTCTGCCGTCGCAATCGAAAAGGAGGTCGCTGCCGATACCGTTGGAGAATTGTTTGTCGCTACCAAGCACGCCTTCGTACCTTGGATTAAGGAGACTGTCCCTGTCTTGATCGACCTCATGGATCACTACTATGAAGGTATCAGGAAATCTGCCATCGGATCCTTGTTTGCTTTCATCAAGACCGTTTACGACTTGTCTGAGCCCGTGGACTGGATTCCTGGTGGAAACATCGTACGTCACTCCCAAGTAGACATCGGAGGACATGACTGACGATCAGAAAGTACCCCTTAACGCCGACGTCAAGGCTCTGGCCGACATGATTCTGCCCAAGATCTTCGAGGCATGGCAGGCCGAGGATGACAAGTGAGTGCTATTTTCACTTCTTCTCCACCATTATACCCAACCACACGACACAAAGGATGATACAATTACTCAGCTCACTTCGAGCACGCTAAGCGTGCACAGAGACGAACCTGCATTACGCAATATCTGAACCTCTACCCTACACCTTCACAATTTGAACATGTTGGTGATCAATTGCTGATCATAGATCCGTCGTCACATGGCTTTGTTCCGAGCTTGCCGAGACCATGAACAAGTGTGGACCTGCCCTTGTTTATGACCGTCTGGACGAGATCGCTACGTATGCTATCGAGATCCTAGAGAAGAAGTCGCTCTGTCAACAAGACCCCGATGTCGAGGATGAGGGAGATGTTGATGCCGACTCTTCTGAATACGAGACTGCTCTCGTTTCGAATGCTGCCGATGTCTTTGGTGCCATGGCTACCATCCTCGGTCCCGATTTCGGCCAGGCCTTTGGTCAGGTTCTACCATTGATTTCGAAGTACTCGGAACCTCAACGTGCAAACTCTGAGCGATCCATGGCTGTCGGTTCCCTCGGCGAGATCATTGTCGGTCTCAAGCATGGTGTCACCGAATTCACTGAACCTCTACTCGAGATCATCTCTCGTGGACTACGCGATTCCGAGCCCGACTCCCGATCCAATGCCGCTTTCGCCGCTGGTGTCTTGATCGAGAACTCTCAAATGGATCTTGGATCCCACTACGTCGCTCTCCTACAAGTTTTGGGATCATACTTTGACGCACCCGAACACTCTGCCCCTGCAGTCTACAATGCCCGTGATAACGCCGCCGGTGCCATTTCGCGAATGATTACCAAAAACATCGGTGCCGTCCCACTCGAACAGGCACTACCTTTGATCTTCTCTGTTCTACCGCTACAATTCGACCCACTAGAGAACAAGGCGGTCTACGCAGCCATTTTCCACGTTTACCGAAACCAACAAGAAGCCCTGACACCACATATCGAACAGCTCCTCAAAGCTTCGGCTTATGTCCTACTTGATCCCTCGCACGAGGATGATACGACAGACGAGACCAAGGTTGAATTAAAGGCTTTGGTAGATGATTTGAAGAGGCATGTCCCTCAGCAGGTCGCTGCTGCTGGGTTCCAGTAGATTTAGGTAGACGTTGTTGTCAGACGGGAAAGGAAGGGAAGTAGAGCATTTTGTCAAAGGGAGAGTTTCCGTTCTTCATCATTTAATTATCAGTATCATCACATTCATGTATATGCCTTTTCACGACCACTATATCTTGACTGCTCGCACTGCTTTCGAAATGGCCATCTCCCTCTCGACTGTATGTCTCTCCCAGACATATTATGCCAATAAATCTGCAAAACGAAATTGATTTTACGAAATTGAAATTCTCATCGAAATTGAAATGAATATAGTTCCTGAGATCCAAATTCGCGCAATCCGATCAAAAGGCGAATGCCCTACCTTCTGTGTCCTGGGTTCTGCGGCCCCCATTGCTCAAGCCTCTGCGAAGCTGCAACCGTAACCGCTCGCTAGATCTGTGTAAGATGACGGGGGTTGCGCTATTTACGATCTCATCCGAGGAATACAGACTTGTTCCCTTGTTGCTGACTGGTTGAATTAAATTCATGCTTGTTCCTCGTAAGCTTATCGTGATGTAAGCTAACGTTAGACCCTGAAATTAACCGGATGATCATATTCAACTTGCGCGATTTTATCTCTACTCTTCTTACGCCTGATCTGGCACATGATCGGAGCTAGACTGTAGAGATGCAGGATGCAGATCAGAGACGGCTTCTGCTCATCCGAGAGGAAGATGAACAAGCTCGGGGTCCTTGGAACCGAAAAGAAGCTCTCTTGGGGGGATGACGACTATTATCCCTCTCCTTCGAGTTCACGCCTCGTTTTGACTTTGGGAGCGGGATGCGCTCTTTTTTGTTACGATGATGATGAAT
>Ga0265780_10008429_pt1 | contig 12527 bp, 9 predicted proteins | sample P1T30metagenome_FD_192432 | JGI IMG/M metagenome (GOLD analysis project Ga0265780, IMG submission 192432) | Plant litter microbial communities from East Loma Ridge, Irvine, California - P1 T30 | ecosystem: Environmental > Terrestrial > Plant litter > Unclassified | place: USA: California...
ATGTACCATTAACCTATTAAATCAAAATGAGTGCCATGAATCAGTTTATATCAAATTTTATCCAGTTTGAAGTATCCCAAATGAATATCATCGCCAGAGCCAGCGGCTGAGGGACTGATCTGTATCTTGTACTTCTGTTTTTGTTCAGGCGTTAAAACATCTTCGATCCTGTAAATATCATCCACGTCTATACCATATTTTTCATCGATATGAGAATTGGCTCCTTTGATAGAATTCGTTTTAAAAAACACGGTCTTCTTAGCGTTCTGGATAGCCGCCATACGGTCGTCCTGAACAGTTAAAACAGTGTAATGCTGTTCCTCGAGTTTACCCGACTGGTAGCCTCCCAGATTAATAAAGAACAGCTTTTTAGGAGATAGAACTGCTTCTTCCTCTTTCAGAACCACTTTTATTTTATAACCATCAACGTAAGTGACCTCCCGCCATCCGTCAATATGGATACTGTTGCCTGCCTCGGGCCAGAACGCCTTAATCTGAGGCACGAGTTCTTTGAGACTGGCGGCGATTCCGAAGAAAAAGTCGTGTTGTTCTATATTTCTCTGGGGAGCTTTAGAGCCCAATAACAACATATAAAGCTTCAGATCAGTTAACTGCAATGGCTGGCTGTCCATCTTTCAGGTAAATACTATTAACAATAACAGACGATGCTGCTTCACAAAAATCCAGGCCCGAGTAATCAGGGTTGTAGCCGCCCATATAGGGCACTGCCATCATATAAATACGCTCATTTAAAGCCCCATACCTGTCAACTACCTGAAAATTATCATTGATAGTTACTCCCGGAACTCTGAGATAGTACTTTCCGTCCTGATCCTGTTCTACTTCACTTTTACTTTCCTTTAACATGTGTTCGCCTTTCTCCGAAGATCTGAATTTCAGGCGGGCCGGACTTACCGTCATCTGCTCCACGAGGCTTTTGAAAGGAAAATCTCCATAAGTTAAGTGCGGCTGACCGACGGCATCTATAAACGTATTAAAGTATACCGACTGTCCTGTTCCCTCTTCGTCTGTGTAGCGATATATAACACCTCCATTATCCTGAGGCTCCACTTCACTATCATCGCCTACAGGAACGAGGTTCAATATACCGGCCTCATACATGGCCAGCAATTCCTCACAGGAGCTTTGGGGGATATAAGCAATAATAACAGAGATCAGTGGCTGCAGTACTTTCTTTAGTCTTTGCATATCCTCGGCCGAGAGATGTTTTGCCGGATAGTTCAAGGTAAAACTTAATCCGCCCAGCATTTCTTTCCAATAAACAGACTCCTTTCTTTCAATCGATTTTTCAGCTTCTGCATATTCAGCTTTTAACAGGCGAAAAGGATCTGCCTGTTCGCGCTTATCCATCATTGCTGTTACAAAATCTTCCATGTTCATATCGATAATACCAGCGTAAAACTCAGGGTCTTTTTTACGGAGAGCCTCTTTAAAATTTTTCTCAAAAATAAAATCAAGAGAAAGAAACCCTTCATTTTCTTTGATATGGACTGCAATCTCTTCTTTGCTGAGTAATGAGTTCTGACCGAGGGGAGAATCTTCAAGGTGAAATCTAACCGCAGGCAGCATACCGCTTCTGGAATGCAGGACGATCCTGAATTGAGGACTATGATCAGCTGTTTTAAAGACGAGCCGGCTTCCTGCGTCCTTAAAAAAGATACCGTTATGGCGGGCAAGTGTCCTGACAGCGTCTACTGCTGTCAGTGATGAGCCTTTGATGGCAACCGGGTGATCCGTTATGATCCGCAGTCTCGCCGGAGGATAAGGCGAATCAAAATATCCCGGCACAAGCCCTTCATGCTTTTCCGGCCACCTGTGCCCTGTACAAACTATTACATGATCATACTGATAACATTCCCCTTCTTCTGTTTCCACCTCCACGATCTCTTTATCCGGATGATCTGTAATGTCTGCAACCTTGCAGTTATAATGAACATTACATTCAATATCCGCATCTTTTGCCGCTTGCAGCAGCAGCCGAAACTGATCTGAAAGATATTGTCCGAATAATAACCGTGGCAACACTTTGTACTCGTTAAAGTTCGCCGGATCTATATTGAATTTCCTCAGCGTATCTTTGTGGACCGTTTTAATCCATACATGAAGAGGAATGCTCAGAGATGGAATCTCATTTCCGGATACATTAGTAATATGTTCGTCGTTAGCGCCTTCACTACTATAGGGCATACCGGCGCCAAGCTGATTTCCTTTTTCGAATATATCTATCTTTTGTCCGGGTTGCCCGGCGTCCAGCAGCTTTTTAAACATAAACAATCCGCTCGGACCTGCACCGAGTATAGCCACTCTCTTTTTATCCTTCAATTTAAATTATTTGAAATTATGTGAAGTATAAATTAAAAATGCACCTGTTTTGTTTGAATAACATCTGTAACCTAAGCCGGCATAACACCTTCAGACATTAAAATAAAAGTCATTCCTGTTCTGGTATTTGTAAAAATCGCTTATTTCAGATCTTTAAAACTCACTTTTCCTGTCGGCAAAACGGTGGTATTTCCCTGTTGCCGTACGGGCGGGGACATTGCTCCTGATCTAACTATTGGTGTGGATCTAAGAAGAGAAATATTGGAAAAGGGATTCCGAGAGGTTGTCGCAAAGTTTTTCGTTCAGGCTTATTCCATACATATGCAATCTGTTACAGCATCCTGATCTTCTCAACGGGGAGTTCAGTAAACCTGGCGATTTGCGATAAGGGAATTCCGGCTGCTTTCATCTCTCCGGCAATCCTGAGCTTCGCTTCAAGGTCGCCTTCAAGTTTTCCTTCCTGTTTGCCTTCAGCGTACTTCTTCTCACCCTCTTCCCGGAGAGCTGAGGCAAGAACATTCTCATAGTCCCATTTTTCTTTCAAGCTTGCTTCGTACATGTCTCGTTCCTCAGGTGTTAAGTTATTGATCTCTGCAATCTGGAAGATCTTTTGAAAAACCCGCTTGCTGAAATACCGCGGAATTTCATTTAAATGACTCATGTTCTTTAACATGAATGTCCATTTTTCAACGTCCGTTTCCAGTTCCTCTTCCGTCTTGTCAAAATTAACTAATTCTATAAATTTATAGTTCAGCTTTTTGTAAAATATCCGTTTTGTACTCCTGTCCATTAAACAAATATCATGAAGATATTGTTCAGAGAGCTCACTGTCCATCCGGAACTCCAGGATAGCGATAAAATATACTTCGGGAATATCATAACCGAAATGTTCATTACCGGCCGGAAGCTGGTCGCTGATAATACGCGACACATAAAACACGGAGCGCTCCCTGAAAAAGTCCTGACGCCCCCGCTGCATTTCCACTATAAACTTCTCGCCTCCGCTTCCGGTACAATAAAGGTCGAATATCACTCTCTTCGTGCTGCTCTCGCGCCCGTTATGTTCAGTCGGTCCGTATATTAAATCGGTAATGACTTTCTCGCCGGCGAACAGGTCGTTTAAAAACGCTATAAGTATTTCTTTGTTGGGCTCGCTTCCGAACAGCCGTTTAAAACCCCAGTCGGTAAGCGGATCTATATATCTGCCCATCTTCTTTTAGCTTGATTGATAATGATTGGTATAACGAAGGTAGAAATCATCATCAGGCAGAAAAATGATCTGCATCATGTACCGGGGACGGATATAAATTCAGGTCAGCCAGGCATTTATCGTCCGCACTCTCTTTTCTCTTCCATGCAGTTAAAAGTCTTAGCCAAAGAAACTTGTAGTAAGGTTTGCAACGAGGATATGTGAGATCTGCGATTAGATCGCCGTATTTATGTATTAAAAGGTCTTTCTCTCTAATTCTCATTGCAAACGAGAACGATCGGGGAGTTCGGCGCCTCCTGATTTATCCCTCTTTAATAGACTCTGCAATTTTATTCAGCATACCTTTAAAAATGAAAAAATGAAAAGGCAGCATCGCATACCAGTACAAGCGGCCGAACAGTCCCAATGGCCTGAAGGTAGCAGTCTGTCTGATACAATTATCTTTTTCTATTTTAAACTCCAGCCAGGCTTCGCCGGGCAGTTTCATTTCGGCATACAGAAGTAACCGTTTTTCTTCGCGGCTTGAATAAATAACACGCCAGAAATCAAGCGTATCTCCGGGAGCAACCTCTTTCGCATTTTTCCGGCCTCTCCTTAACCCCACTCCTCCGAACAGGCGGTCCAGGAATCCGCGAAATCCCCAAAGCCAGTTTGCATAATACCACCCCGAACGGCCTCCTATAGCAAATATACGATCCAGAGCCTGCCCTGAATCATCTACCTTCTGCGATTGAACGTCTTTAAAACACCCGAACTCAGGAACTTCGATATGTTTTGATAAACCTTCGTCAAAAATATTTGTCGAAACGGCATCATACCATGTAGATACGATAGAATTTTGTTCAATCTTGTCGAACGCAATTTCGATTGCCTTCTTATATGGGATCAGTTCGATCCCCAGTTTATCATCCAGGTCATTCGGCTCTCCCACCACATCTACCTTCATACTTTCTACCAGGTTTCTCGCCAGGGGGTACGACGTAGAAGTTACAAAATAGAGCCAGTATGAAGATAAGCGCGGGGTCATTACCGGTACCGTAAAAATATGTCTCTTTAATTTCCGCACTTCTGCAAACTGCAGTAACATCTGTTTATAACTGAGCGTATCCGGACCACAGATATCAAAATGTTTATTATAAGTGTCTGTATGATGAAGGACACCTGAAAGGAACTCCACCACATTACGGATTGAAATAGGCTGGCATCTGGTTTCGAGCCATCTCGGCGCAACCATTACAGGCAATTTTTCAATAAGATCCCTTATGATCTCAAATGAAGCACTTCCCGAGCCTACAATTATTCCCGCCCTTAAGGCAGTAAGGGGTATTTTTCCCTTTGATAAAATATCTTCTACCGCTTTCCTGGACTCCAGGTGTACAGATAACTTTTTATCATTCACAATACCCCCCAGATAGATGAGCTGCCTTGCTCCTGTTGAATCAAGGTAGCTCCTGAAATTTTCGGCAGACTGCTTTTCTTTGTCACTGAAATTACCGCCGGTCATGGAATGGACGAGATAATAGGCAGCATCAATATCAGCAGGAAGTTTTCCGAGAGTCTCTTTCTTTAACAGATCGGCCTGCACTACAGTCACCTGACCAGAAGTAAAGTCTTTATCATCAAACCGATGTTTATCCCTAACGCAGCAGACCACTTCATGGCCTTCAGCCAGTAATACCGGAAGAAGCCTGCGGCCTATATAACCATTTGCACCCGTTAGCAATATTTTCATAACTATGCAACGCAGCTTGTAAACACAATGTTTTAAGCTGCTCAATCGGAGTCCCTTAATTTCCTCCTGGCATGTTCATTACTTTGCAGGCCGCTTAAACTATTTCAGATAAGTTACTGTTTGAACAAAAAAATCCGATATACTTGTTACAATGAAAAAGCTGATCCTTATTTTGTTTATCGCCCTCACGCGGACATCGTTCGCACAGGATGCACAGGTTATCAAACGCGATTTTGAAACAATTATCCAACATACGCGACAATTGGAAATTGATAAGATATTGGATATGACCTATCCTACTATCTTTAATATTATGCCCAAGGCACAGATGAGCGCTCTGGCCAAGGGAATGATGGATGCCATGGGAATCAAAACGGTTTATGAGCAAGTTCCGCTTGAACTGGTAATGAGCCCTTTGAAAAAGATTTCTACCGGAAGTGTAAGCCTGAGTAAATACAATCAAAGTATGATTGTAGAGTTTTCCAATCCCGATCTTATAGATATATTCGTAAAAACCAAGCTAAAAGACAATGTCATTGAGAAGCTAGGGCCAAACAAGGTCAGAATCAAGGGCAAGTCGTACCTGCTGGCGATCAAAGACGATAAAACAGCGAACACCTGGAAGTATCTCAGGTATGATGAGGAAGATACTGAGGTGAACGCATCTGTATTATCTAAAGAAATCCAGGATCTGGTAATGCAGCTTAAAAAAGACCTGAAATAACAGAGCGATATTAATATCAATATATTACCTGAAAATCAATACAAGCTGAACGGAAGGGAAAAGTGGACGTCATTAACAGGCGATTACTTTCTCAAGAAGACCGGCATAACGATGTTGATCATTAAGAATACAGGAATCCCGAATTCTGTATTATCCGGTTGCGAACCCGCACATGTTTGCTTTTGCGTATAAGACTCTGGCAGGCATTTTTTTATATGATGCTTGTCGCAGTATAATTTTAAAAGTAGATTTGACGCATCTATCTAACGATCATGACCTCAGCCCCCTATCTAAATTTAATTACGCGAACAGATTTATCAGATCGAACTGGTACCGTTGCCGGAATTTTTGCACAAAAACTTTCAGGTGGTGAATGTCCCCTAACAATCCCGCTTCCCCCGCGTGCTCTGATATGCTGTTAAGCCAAACCCTGATTACAGAATCCATTTTTTAAAATTACCAGAAAGTCCTGCCATCCTTATTACTATCAGATTCTGTCTGGGTCAGTAACCTATATCATAACGGTGATTAGCTTTAATTCATTCAATTACTTTATTAAACTCATTATGAAAAAACTATTAGTTATTGGTGCAGTTGCACTTTTTATGTTTTCCTGCAAGAAAGATCAGGAAAAGGGAGATCTTGTTAACGATGGAAAGAAAGTTCCTGTTACGTTTACCACTGGCCTTGAAGTGATTGACAAGGAGTATAAAGCAGGAGTATCTGATGTTAGCGTTATCGCACAGAACACTAATTATCTGTATTATATATTATTTGATAAACAAGGAAACTTCATCAAACAAAAAACTTACGTAAAAGATGATCCTGATTTCGGACAAGTGAAAGACACCTTGGTCGTTGGAGAATATATTTCACACTTTTTTGCTTCTAAGCTGCCCCTAACCCTGAACATTTCAAATCTCAGCGGTTCGCATATAGTATTCTCCGAAAATGACATTTTCACGTTTGGAGGCGAGTTTTTTACAGGAAATAACTACTATAAGCAGGGCCTGCTGATGAAAAGAATAATAAGTAAATTAACATTAGTTGTTACTGATACAGTTCCACAAAATGCATCATATATGAGGATAACCCGCAATGCGGCCAAGTCTTATTATTTTGACGGGAGCACCCCTGTCCTGCCTGGTAATCTGATTAGTCAAACCATCCGGATTGATTCTCTCAGCGGTAAAAAGCTGCCTCCGGTTACAATGACCACGATTGAAAAGAATGTTCCTCTGACAGTATCTATATCAGTTTATGATGTCAACGATAAATTGATCGTTGAAAGGTACGCTGACTTCACTCCGGTTCCGAACAAGGAAACAGTGGTGACAGGAAAACTATTCAGCATCGGAGCATACTGGGAGTTACTTATAAATGACGAATGGGATTCGGCAAAAGATATTATTAAACTTTAACAAACATACTGTCCTCAATTATTAACAGATCAAGTATAAAAAATAAAAATCTATAATTATGAAAAATATCGTTGCCATAAGCATTGCAGCCCTGTTTCTATTTTCCTGCAAAAAATCAGAACAGGAAAATGATATAAATAAGGAGTCCAAAAAGATCCAGGTAACTTTTACTACCGGGTTTGAAACGAGCACCAAGGATATTACTTCCACCAGTGACGATGGCGATCTTGCCAGCAGACACCTCAACTATATTTATTATACGGTTTATACACAGGCCGGTCAGAAAGTAAAAAGTATTACGCAGATAAAAGGTATCACAAAGAATTTCGGTTTGTTAATAGATACACTGCCTGCAGGAATTTACAATGCATTTTTTCTGGGATCAAAAGTGCCCTTGAATTTTAATGTAAGCACATTTGATAAATCATATGTTAACAACTATGATGACAAAGACATCTTTTTTACAAGAGACGGATTTGTTCTGGATCAAAATCCTATCCGCAGAGGCGCCACATTTGTCAGAGCTGTAGGAAAACTAACTTTTGAATTCAAGGACCTGATACCTTCCAATGTTACGAGAATAGAAATAAAACGCAGAGCTGCATCAAAGTTTTTTTTTAATGAGAGTGCACCTTTGGATACAATAAAGGTTAAAACGATTAATCTTCCGGCAAACCATGCTCCTTTAATCATCGATCCTTTTAGTCTGACAACAGTTGAATCAAATACATGGATCGAGCTTGAGATCGCCGCCTATGCGACAAACGGAGATTTGGTACAGCGGAAAAAACTTGACGTGCAGCCCCGGAGAAACAGGGAATCGGTGATCACAGGATTCTTACTCTCCGAGTTAGAATCTTTGTCGTTTGTGATTGACGGAGATTGGGATCCAGGGAAAAATATTATCGAGTGGTGGTAAAAATCTGAGATTTTAATTTCATACCGGTAAGGCTTGAACACAGGCCTTGCCGGTATAAATATAAATTACAGTTTTTCAATTTCATCAGCTGAAAGACCAGTTCCTTTGGCTATATCCGTAGCAGAAAGGCCCATTTTTTTGAACTGAAGGGCTACGTCTTCTTTTCCTGAAGCAATATTTTAGCTTCATATTTAGCCGCTCCGGCTATAATTTTTTCCGCCTTGGCCAGACCTTTTAACATCCCCGGCTTCTGGGCCCGTTCCAGTGATAATTGCTCTATGTCCATTGTATTAGTTTTTTGGGTGAGTTTTTCAATATCTTTTTCGAAGGAAGCACTAATCCCTCGTTCAGGCTATTTATCAGACAGGCATAAGGTTCAGGAAATAATTTTATAGTGATCTTCTTCCGGCAATACATTTCTACGTCGAGGCAATGATATCTTATCAGGAATCCCTGCCGAATCAAAACAAATCCCATACAAATCCGTCCATTGATAATTAATACTATTGAATGACTGAGCATCATCGAAACCCTGAAAAGGAAAACTCCGGTTTCATACAAGTAAGAGGCGCAAGAGAACATAACCTGAAAAACATAGACGTTGATATTCCCCGGGACGCCCTGGTAGTATTTACCGGCATCTCCGGTTCAGGCAAGTCATCGCTTGCCTTCGGCACTTTGTATGCCGAAGCGCAGAGACGATACCTTGAATCCATTTCTCCTTACGCGCGCCGGCTGTTCAACCAGATGGCGGTTCCGGAAGTAGACAGTATAGACGGATTGCCGCCGGCAGTTGCCCTGCAGCAGCAGCGTGGCTCGGTGAGTACCCGGTCTTCAGTGGGCAGTGTTACCACTTTATCTAACCTGCTTCGGATGCTCTATTCCCGCGCCGGGGACTACCCTGCCGGACAGTCTATCCTTTATGCAGAATCCTTTTCGCCCAATACGCCGGATGGAGCATGTCCTGCCTGCCACGGTTTGGGAAGGGTGTACGAGGTCACAGAAAAGTCTATGGTGCCTGATGATTCCTTAACCATCCGTGAACGTGCCATTGCTGCCTGGCCTACGGCATGGGGCGGACAAAACCAGCGTGATATACTGATCACCCTGGGGTATGATGTTGATGTACCCTGGCGCGACCTTCCGCAAAAAACACGCGACTGGATATTATTTACCGAGGAGCAGCCGGTGGTTCCTGTTTATCCCGGCTTAAATGGCGAACAAGTAAAAGAAGCCATTAAGAGAAAAAGGCAGCCTGATTATATGGGTACATTCACCGGGGTTAAACGATATGTGATGCAGACATTCGCTACAACCCAAAGCGCCCTGATGAAAAAAAGAGTATCGCAGTACATGTTAAGCAGCGACTGCCCCGCATGCCAGGGTAAAAGACTGCGGAAGGAATCGCTTTCCGTTAAGTTTGCCGGCCTTGACATAGCCGAAATGAGCCGTGTACCCTTGGAACGCCTTGCCGAACTGTTCAGCCCTTTTATTAAGCGTAAAATATCTGCTGCGTCAGAAACAGAACTTGCTCATCCCGAAAAAGCAATGGTTACCAGGCGTATTGCCGAAGATATGATCGCAAGGCTCGAAGTGATGCTCGATCTGGGCCTGGGATATCTCACGCTGGACCGCAGCACCCCTACGCTTTCTCCCGGCGAGCTGCAGCGTCTTCGCCTGGCAACACAGGTCCGGTCTAACCTGTTCGGGGTGGTGTATGTGCTCGACGAGCCGTCGGCCGGTTTACATCCCGCTGATACGGAAGCCCTGCTTCGTACGCTCGACAGGCTAAAAGCCGCCGGCAACTCTATATTCGTTGTGGAGCACGAGATCGAAGTGATAAGGCATGCCGACTGGATTGTAGATGTTGGTCCGGCCGCAGGCGAAAAAGGCGGAGAAATATTATACAGCGGCCTGCCCGAAGGATTAAAAAACGTAAGTGCTTCTCTGACCAGGCAATATCTTTTTAATTCCGGAACGATAGCGGCCTTCACGCCCTCTGTTCCGAAGGGCTGGCTGAAGTTAAGTGCTGTAAGCCGCAACAACCTGCGAAACCTGAGCGTAGATTTCCCCCTTGGTGTATTTACCAGTGTAACAGGTGTATCAGGTTCGGGCAAAAGCAGCCTTGTGAGCCAGGTACTGGTGGAGCTGGTGGCGGCACAGCTTGGCATGCCGCTGGATACTGATACGCAGGAAGACGATAACCCACTGGAATATAAACCGGCGGAAACAACCGGCGGGCGCATTACTGAAGGGATGCAGTTCATTAAACGACTGGTAGTTGTAGACCAGAAAGCCATAGGGCGTACGCCGAGGTCGAACCTGGCCACTTATACCGGACTGTTTGATCATATCCGCAAATTATTCGCATCCACCAAACTGGCTAAATCCCGTAAATATGATGCCGGCCGCTTTTCTTTTAACGTAACAAAGGGCCGCTGTCCGCATTGCCAGGGCGAAGGTTTTGTGATGGTAGAACTTTTGTTCTTGCCCAGCGTTTATGCGCCCTGCCCTACCTGCGGCGGCTCCCGCTACAAAGCAGACACCCTGGATGTGAAATTCAACAATAAGAACATTGCGGAAGTGTTAGGGATGACAGTAGACCAGGCCTGGGAGTTCTTCTCCGGAAATCCGGCAGTAAGCCATGCTCTTAACGTGCTGCGGGAAGTAGGGCTCGGTTACCTGCGTCTGGGGCAGCCTGCCACAGAACTATCGGGCGGAGAGGCACAGCGTATTAAACTCGCTACAGAGCTGCAGCGAAGTCAGCATGGCAGTTCGTTATATGTTCTGGACGAGCCTACTACCGGTCTGCACCCTTCTGATGTTGAAAAGTTAATGCGGCAGCTGCGCGGACTGGTTAAGTCGGGAAATACAGTGATCGTGGTAGAACATGATATGGATGTAATTGCTGCCAGCGACTGGGTGATTGATATCGGCCCGGGGGCCGGGGATAAAGGGGGAAATGTGGTAGCCGCCGGAATACCTACGGCCCTGGCCGGGGTAAAGGACAGCCTGACTGCATCTTATCTTAAAAATTATTTCAGGCAGCATCATGACATTAAATAAATATTAACTAAATCTGCAATCAGACATTCGCACTACATTATAATTAACAAAAATTTAAATAACCAGAGAATATGTTCTTCTAATATTCACATTGTATTATCATTCTGATAATACGACCCGGATACTTTTGCCCCCGGTAAAAAGTAACATTAGTATAGAATGATTAGAAGAGATTTCTTAAAAACCGCAGGTATTATGGGTGCTGCTATAGCCGCACCTATCGCCGTCGTAAACGCTTCTGAGAACACAACATCCGGAAAGGACCTTTCAACAACGCTTTTAAAGGGGCGCATCAGTGCTGCCGGAAAGGGGATTGCAGGAGTATCTGTAACCGATGGGATCAACGTGGTGAGAACTACGGCAAATGGCAATTATGAGCTGTTAAGCAATAAGACTACACAGTTTGTTTACATCTCCCTGCCCTCGGGTTATGAGTTTCCCCATCAAAACAGCATCACAAAGTTTTTCAAGGCAATTGATCATTCTAAAAGCAGTTTTATTACCGATTTTGAATTGAAAAAATTGCCGGTATCTGATGATAAACATGCCTTTGTGGTATGGGCAGACACACAGATCCAAAACAAAAGGGATGCTGAACTATTACTGGCAGAGTCGGCTCCCGATCTTAAAACCCTTGTAGACTCCTTCGGGAATACACCGATGCACGGAATCGGCTGCGGCGACCTGGTTTGGGATCACTTTGAACTTTTCCCGGATTATGAAAAAGCTATAGGAATAAGCGGGATTCCATTTTTTAACCTGATCGGGAACCACGACATGGACCTCGAAGCCCGTACCGATGAGGAATCAGCTGAAACCTTTAAAAAGCATTTTGGCCCTACATATTATTCCTATAACAGGGGAAAGATCCATTACGTAGTGCTCGACGATGTTTTTGCGATGGGAGTTGCCAAACGTTATATGGGTTATATTACCGAGAACCAGCTGCAATGGCTTGAACAGGATCTGAAACATGTGCCTAAGGGTTCTACGGTTATAGTAAGCCTTCATATACCAACAAACACAGGCCAGCGCAAGCGAGACGGGGAAAAAGAACCTGAACTGGGCGGCGTTGTAATTAACCGCGAGCACCTGTATACAGTATTAAAACA
>Ga0265780_10008431_pt1 | contig 12525 bp, 8 predicted proteins | sample P1T30metagenome_FD_192432 | JGI IMG/M metagenome (GOLD analysis project Ga0265780, IMG submission 192432) | Plant litter microbial communities from East Loma Ridge, Irvine, California - P1 T30 | ecosystem: Environmental > Terrestrial > Plant litter > Unclassified | place: USA: California...
GCGGTACATCAGCGCTGACATCACTCATGAGCGCCTTCAGCAAGTTCCACCTCAACCCTGCAAACAGCAGTGGCCTGCCAGACGCGCCCAAGGCGGGCGAGTTTGTAGCAGCCAAGTTCACTGCCGACGACCAGTGGTACCGTGCGCGCATTCGACGCAACGACCGCGAGAACAAGAAGGCCGAGGTTGTCTACATCGACTACGGTAACTCAGAGACAATCCCGTGGTCTCGTCTTCGCCCTCTCTCACAAGCCGAGTTCCTGCCATCGAAGCTGAAGCCACAGGCCGTAGAGGCTCAACTGGCGTTCATTCAACTCCCTGGCAACTCCGAGTACCTTGCCGATGCCGTCAGCTTCATCTCACAAGAGACAGCTGACCGTGAGCTCGTCGCAAGAGTCGAGGCCACCGAGAAGGACGGCATGCTTTGGGTGACACTGTACAACCCGGACCAGAGCAAGGACGGCACTGAAAGCATCAACGCCGACATTCTTAGCGAAGGTCTTGCGATGGTACCCAAGAAGCTGCGCCCGTGGGAGCGCTCGGCCAACGTGCTGGCTGCCATGAAGAAGAAGCAGGACGTGGCCAAGGAGGAGCGCCGCGGTCAGTGGGAGTATGGTGATCTCACTGAGGACTAAGCCTGTACATAGTTTTACTGTTGCATAGCAAGGAAAATAGCGGCACCGAGTGCGAATACTGTACAATAAAAGCATGTATTACGATTTGCACACAAGCAACACTCTTACATTCACATGTGCTACCAAATAATGCCTCGTGATGGAGGGCTGGCACCGAAGCTGCGAAGACGGCCAGGTGGAGGCTTAGGCGGAGATGACGACGAGGTGATTGGCGGCTTCGGCCATCCCCCACCCATCCACGGCAGCGCGCTGAGGCGGTGCCTGTAGGCAACCACCAAAATGCACCCCAGTCACGCTGAACACGGGTCTTGCGCCATGACGGCTACCTTCCAGGCAGGCGCATTGCAGACATCCTTCATGACTTCGTACACGCGCACTTAATACCCCCTCATCCTCGCTCGTCGCGCGTCAGAACACCCGTTGCGACACGTCTCAAGCAGTCGCGACCATGGAGACCATCAGTCGACTGCCCCGACGCCTGACACAGCTCTACTCCGACACCAAAACCACATGCGATGCCGTCGTCGAGCAGGATACCAAAGACACGCCCGAGTCGCACGCACTGCATCGCAAGTTCAGGATACAGAAGGACCGGCTGATAACATGGGGCGTGGACTGGAGCGACAATTCCAAGGGCAAGCAGGGCGACATCGACGAAAGCGTGGAAGAGGCAGGCATGACGGAGACGGTCACAAGCGTGCTCGGAACCATCAAGGAAATCCTCGATGAGGCGGAGCAGATGCACCCGGGCACGTCTGCTGCGGGTGGGGGAAAGACAATGTCTGGAGAGAAGAGCCGGCCTGACCTTCCCTCGTGGGCGGCCGCCGACAGGTCACGTTACGAGGACCTCATCAAGGACCTCACCACCTCCATCGACATACTCTATGACCTCTCACGGAACCGCAGAGTCCAGAGAAGCAATGAGCGTGGTATTAGTCCAGGAAAAGCTACACCGCATCACAGCACATCGACTCCCGTCTTCTTGTCGCCTGACTACAACGCCTCCGACCTGACGCTGGTCAATCCTGCTACCTTCCCTCTGAATGCACATACCCCCAGATCTCATCTTCCACCCAAGCTAGATCCTGCAGACCTAATCCTCCCCGACGAGGAACCTCCGCCATACGAGAGCGTTGGGACTACTTCTGTTCGCGTCATCGGCCGCCTGCGGTCTCGCCACAGTTCCACCAACCCCTGGAAGACGGATGGCAGCAGGAACATAGAGACTTGCGTTTTGATCGACTACGCGTGCTACGACCCCGCCTACCGTCTCACTGGCGTGTCCCCATCCACCCAGCGCCTCGAGAGCCTTTTGTCAATACTGACAAAGCTGTCCAACAACCAGTCCTTCCACGGCACCCTTAAGTGCCTTGGGTATTTCGAAGATCCAAAACAGCCGCGCTTTGGCCTGGTCTTCGAGCTGCCCACCTCAGTCTACTCAGGGCCAGCCGATTCCCACAAGCCAATCGACGAGCTCAAACCAGTGACGCTGCTCAGTGTATTGCAGACGGGCTCCAAGTCTTTGCACAACCCCAACAGTGCCACCCCGCCACTTGAGGACCGCTTTCGTCTAGCTTTCACGCTCGCCTTGACCTTTAGCAAAATCCACGGCGACGATTTTCTCCACCAAGACGTCAATAGCAGCAACATTATGGTCTTCAAGAAAAGCAAAAGGCAGTCTGCGAATAGTAGAGCATTGCAATACTCGCTGCGTTCGCCTGTAATATGTTCCTTCGATCTGTTCTCTGACTTCGACATCGACACCGACAAGGCGAAACCAACGCTGAACATCTACCGGCATCCGGAGGACCCCAAGTTCACTGGAAGTCAAGACCAAAAGTACAATGCCAACTTCGATCTCTATGGCTTGGGGCTGGTGCTACTCGAAATAGGATTGTGGCAGCCTCTACTTGACCTGTGGAAGCAAAAGTACACCCTGAGCGACTTCAAGCAACGGATAGAAGATGTGTACATCCGCAGGCTCGCTTCAAAATGCGGAACAGCCTACATGCAGGTTGTGCGCGACTGCTTCTGGGCAGCGGATGTCAAGGGCGACAATGCGATCGATGTTCCGCAGGTCTACACTCGCATCCTAACCAGACTGCAACGCTGCTGCATGCTGGATGAGTCGGAACCTGGGTTTGACTTGAGCGAATTGAGACCGGGTGCTACACCGGTGCAGCAAGCATCTCCATTGAAGCGCAAGAGCGCGAGCCAGCCACAGATCGTCACCGATGGCCAGTCAAGTCCATCCTATAGGAGTGCAAAGCGATGGGCGTTGGAGAAGGGTACACAAGCCTTGGAAAGGACCAAGTCTCTCTCAAAGAAGTCACCAGATCTTTCATTGGCTCGTAATCCATCACGGAGCTCGCAACACTCCATCCGGAAGAGCATCTCAGAAAGTCTTCGTATGATGAGCCCTAAAGAAGAAGCATCGGAGATGGAGTGGGAACAGAAAGATCCTCTAGATGAATCAGGCACTCTCGTCGCTACCCCACCAAATTCACAAGACCCAAGCGATAACTCTTCGCTGTACAGAGAGCGCGTGGCGACTGCCGCTTCAACGATTCAGCGTGCATGGCGACAGTCGCGCGCCCCCTCTAATGGATGCGCAACGCTACAAGACTACAAAGACAAAATTACCATCATCCAAAAGGCTTGGCGCCAGACAAAGCAGAAACGCAGTAATACCACCGTCTCGGCCCTTGTCAGTGACGGACTGCGACACTGGCCGCAAGCTACTCTTGGTTACCCAACACCTGAGCCAGAGATACAGAGTAGGACGGTAAATTCGAGTGAGAGCTACGTCACTTCGTCTATACAGATCGAGACCGATATAGAGCCGACCCCTCGACCGAAGCTACGTCTCTTCCCAGTCAAATTCACACCTGAGATCGTGGAAGAATGGCACTCATCCATGTTGCCCCGCCTTGAGCGTCTAATAGAACGGGCGCTCAAGGATTCTGAAGAGACTGTTAGCATTGACCTCGTCGCCATCGGAGAAGTACTAGAGAAAGCCAAGCCTACTGTGTTTGTTACCTGTACTAGTGTGGCAAAGGTCAAGGCCATTCTCAGCCGTCGCTTCCGCTTTGACGAGAATATGTATGACCTCAAGGTCCGTAGGGGAAAGATCAGGCGGTCCAAGATGAGCCGTTCGTCGCGCCGAACTAGGCCACCGCATCGATCCATGATGAATACCGACTCCTACGATGCGGACATGGCTGTGATGAACCCTTACCATCAGGATCGCCCATTATGCGGGGCTTCCATTGGAGCGTTCAACGGTGAACATCTGCCTCCGGTATCCTATGGTGGGGTCATTCTGGTTGACGATGAGCCATTGGGCATGAGTGTCCATCACCTACTCGACATACCGTCCGAAGACGAAGACGACGTTGGCGAAGAGCCCGATAGCCCTTCTCCGAGCGATGTGATGCTGTCCAGCGCAGCGAACAACCCTTGGTTAATGGGTATGGGTGCGCAACCAGATCTTCATCTAGAATCGGATGAGCCCGCTGGAATGTGGGATCTTGAACTATCAGACGATGAGGACATAAAGAGCGAGGAAGACGACGCTGACCTTGATTCGTTCGACTTCTCTGACAGTGAGCTTGAGTCTGACGATGACTCTGCGGAGGGTATGCCGATCCGACACTGCACACAAGTTACAAGCGCTAATCCCATTTCAGATATGGCAGATTCTCATATTTCACACGCAACCATGGGCGACATTGACGGCATTGCGCCAGGCGAAGGCGAGGAGATAAAGATCACACAACCAGCCATCGATGACGTGGGCGCTGACTTCTTCCCCTGCGAAGAAGATCGCGACGACGACCATCTCTCCTCGCACGAACTAGGCCACGTTCACGCCTCTTCCGGCATCCGCCGGTGGAAGCGCGAAGGCATCCTCCATGAAATCGACTGGGCGCTCCTCAAGCTCAGGGAAGACCGCCTCCAGCCATATAACGTTTGCCAAGGAGGTCGCCGCTTCTGCCTGGGCTCCATGACGCCGGAACAACGCGCCATAGCCTCCAAGCTGGAGAAGCCAGTCAACCGCCGCACTTACACCCCCGAAGAGGACGAATACCCCAACGGCGTAGCCCCCGCATCCACCCTCGGTGGCATGTCCGTACACTGCTTCGGCCGCACCACCGGCCTCCAACCGGGCATGGTCAGCAGCGTCATGTCCGCCGTCCGCATCTACCACCGCAAATCCTTCTCCCGCTCGTGGCACGTCGCTGGCGGCTTCGGCATCGGCGGCGACAGCGGAGCCTGGGTCGTACAAAACGGTCATCACAAAGTCGTCGGCCACGTGCTTGCCTTTTGCCAAAAGAACAAGATCGCTTATATCTGTCCCATGGAAATTCTTCTTGAAGATATTAAGCGTACCCTAGGCGCCAAGCGCATCTACCTCCCTGGCTCTGTAGAGCAGACCCTGTACAAAGCTAAGAAGGCGAGGCACCACGATGTTATCGAAGACCTGGGGTCGCGGGTGCAGGGTCTAGGTATAATAGACTCTGCGGTCGATGTTAGGGAGAGTCTCAGTTCGGGACCGCCGGGCAATGGTGGTCTCTGGGAGAGACTGGAGAGAGGTGGGGATAGTGACAAGGAGAATACGAGGTCGGCTATGCGGAGCAGTATTATGCGTGTCAACGAGGGCAGAGATGGGGGTTTGGAAATGAGTGTCAAGTAGGAGTAAACGGATGACTTTGGTTAGGCGTTCAGGAGGACGGTATGGGAAGGGGGAGGTTATACCCTGTTGTTTTATTGATGTTCGTTTGAATCAGAAGACCTATCGATCTACTCATGTCGAAGTTTACAACCTCAGCACCAACGCTGAACAGATCCTCAACTCCAGACCCTGCCTCCAATGTCCTTGCACAAAGTCTTAACATCCTCTCCTTTACCTAATCTTGCCCAATACTCTTCTATCTCAGCCGGATAGCCCGTCTCATTGAACGGCCTCGTCCACTCACTCGCCTTACTCCGCGCTATACCGCCCCAGTAAGCCATCCTCTCCGGCCGCTTCCCGTCTCGATTTGAAGCGAAGTGGATGAGTAGAGATCCAGGACGGGCTAGTGATGGTTTGCCAGGCTTGTCTGGATTTGGTGGGAAGCCATTGAACCACCTTTGGGGCACGTAGGCAACGGCGGAAGAGAAGTATGGCTGTGAGTCGCACGATGATTAGTTGATACAGTAAGTAGAACGTGAATGAGGTTTCCACCTACACGTCTCATAGTCTCTTCCATAGCACTTTGCTCACTATACTTCAACTGTATATCAGGATTATACTCCTTCAGGCTCAATGCTGCCGAGAAGAGACGGATCGCCCACTCATTTACTCTGATGAGGAAGACGCCGTTGTTCAGACCATGCCGATCATTCGTCACCACCAAATTGATCTTTTCATCTGGGGGCAAGAAGGCTTGCAACGGAACATTAGGATTCATCAAGATGGTGTCGCGATCATGCCAGAAAAGCCACTCCAGTCGTTCCGCAGCTGGCTTGGCAAGTTCGGCTCCAAGAATCGCGAGCAGGAAGGCATGTTTGGACCAAAGACCAGGCAGCATGCGCTCGCGAAGTATGAACTCGGGGTACCCGTGGAGGTCATTGTGAACCTGGTGAGAAGCGATGGCGGCTTCGTAGACGGGATCTTCCGGCCCGAATGATGCCGTTACTTTGCCGATGCGTGGGGAAGACTGTGATGACAGCGCGGGTGCAGACGAGGCCGGAACGGAACCAAGATGCGGGACATGTGTTGGTAGGATTTTGCTCGAAACCGATGAATTTGTCGAGAAGAGGACAATAGCAGCGAAGCCTAGAATAAGCAATGTGGCGTATTTCCAGAATCGAGAAGAGGCTCTTGGAAGAGAATACCGCGAACACGGGGCTTGGTTGTCGTCAGACCATACGCTGGATATGGAACTGCGCCTGCTTTCGCTCATGGTGAGTGCGCGTTGGTGAGTAGCGCAAAAGCGGGATGACTGTGGTTAAGAGGGGAGGAGAGCGTCATATGGGATTGGCTGAATGCATCGATGAGGAAGTGGCTGAGGGAACAGACACGTGTTGGCGATCTTGGATCTCGAGATTGAATTGGAATCTTGGAGTTTGACGATTTCGAGAGATGTCATGGTTAAGGTGGCTGCTACTGCCAGGGCAGACTCGTGGACGCCTGACATGATGCCAATCGCGCCTAGCGGAGGTTTCGCCGACTGCGCCTCCAGCTAATGCAGCTAAGTGCTTATGCTGGCGTCGCTGCAAAATGAAACGCGTACGTATGTCAACGCCTTTAGCTATTGAGTATGCGTAGGCTTGGAGGCTAGGAGCACATATCACGATGGAGCACGCGCGGATTTTGATAGTTATTGGTCTGTAGCAGCCATCCGGCTATGGAGGGTAAGTAGCCGGCAGGGAAGCTGAGCAGCGGAACGGGAACGCGGTAATTCGGTATGGCATTGTTGTAGGCAGTGGCAAGCTGAGTGAAAGCGGGAGCATCGTTTGACGGAGGTGTTGATGCTGCTTGCGTCGAGGCAACGTACGGCTGTCACTGCCTGCTGCAGCGGTTCTGCCAAGCCGCTAATGGTGTCTGATCTCTAAACACTGCAAGACACCGTCTGAAACCCCAGCCTCATGGCATGTCAACATCGCCAAGCCCATCAGAGCGAATAACATTTAGCTATGTGTCGCGTCTCTTTCCGGGTCGAAATTGCTTCCGGAGCCGGCAACGAGGAGGTACAATCGGTAGAGCACACAATCGGCTGACCGTCTTTGGTTGATGATTCTTTACTCATTGATCTTGACCCGTCCTATCGACTCACCCCTTCAGCTTCGGAAGACGGGCTCGATATGGTCGAAAAAAGGGACAGCAGGTAGCACCAAGTCCCATTGCGCTTGCGGAAAAGATCAAGGACATCTCAAGCCTCCTAGTATGTTGATCGTATTATCAAAGGATTCTACATGACATGCAGAGTCGGACATCTGGAAGAGTGGATGGGCAGTGAACGCTCGCTCCGACGGGTTGCAGCCGATGGAGCCTGGCATGACTTGTCTTCAACATGCTGATCATCAACAGTCAACAAAGATGCCCTTTCGACTTGCCTAGCTGGTTCGAACATGACCAAGCGCCTCCGTTGCGATACGTTCGACACTGACTTTGCCTTGGTCCTTGGCTCCTCCGAGGCTGTCAGATACAGTAGCTGATAGTCTCTTGTTGTCAATCGCAGGTGGTTTGCAAGTCTCGCGCAGCTCGCTACACGGTCAAGGTGTGCAGCAATCCTGACAGACGGAGCTGATACTAAACATGGTGGATACGAAGAGAGCTTGGGGAGCGGGCTTGAATGACAGTGTAGTCCATTGAGGCCGATTGGGAGCTGCGAGAGAATTGGTAGGGTAAATGGGGAAGACTTTACTGCTGACCAGAGTAACACCGAGAACATATGCGACGTCTGTACGAGGACATCCTGCACTTGGGGCTTTCATCCAGGCTTCCTTCGTCGAACGTGTCTCGGTCGTAACCTCAATTCTACTGTCACAACTGCGTCGACCCGTTGAGCTTGCATCTGCATGTCTATGAAGCTTTCATAGTGTAGTGGATCAAGTACGTGCTTCAGGGCCCACTTTGCGACGTCTTCAAAGCTTCGCGTGGCTGGTCTGATATCTCCGTGTACGGATGGTTGGGCGCTATTTCGACCAAAGAGGAAGCGCTAGTGCGAGTGCAGATGTGGCGCAGCCCCTGAAGTGGTCTGTTCTTTGGCGAACACCACGAACATATGGGTCATGAACAGTCGGGCAGAATGCAAGAACAGCGTACGGCATATCTATGCGTTCCTTCAACGGCCCCTGGTATGGTGAGGTCAGAAACAGATGAGGTACTCTCGAGAGGCGTGTATGGGCTCATCCGCGGCAAGGTTTGCTTCACTATTCATATTCTGATGCACTCTTCTTCCGTGAGCTGACTATACTGCTCAACGGCTTACACGAGCTTCGCTCTGACGGTCAATGATCAGCCAAACTGAACGTGCGTCAAGAGGACGGGATCTTTTCGAAAACCACGCTATTGGACACGCAATGGCCACAAGGTCTAGAATGAAGTGTTAAAATAGACACAGGGATCTTATTGGATACTGGAAGCACATTCACCATTCTTACCTTAAACGCCTACAGACAAGCTCACCTTTGACAGCGTATGCCGGGGTATCAAGCTTTTTGCCAAGTCGGGAAAGGCCCACTCAAACAGTACCCTTACTCCTCCTCCCGGTTCGCCGTTGAGGGGTTCAGCATGCATAAAAGTGCGTTTGAAAACTCGGTGAGCGAACTTCTAGTAAGGCAGAGTCTCACAAGTGTCAACTAGAGGACTTCTGCATGACTGCGTTCAAGATTTCGACAATGCCCTTCCTTTCAGACTACGTGCAGCTCACGATAGATCGGCCCAAATGGTACTGTATAACTCCGACGCTTGTACTTCGTATCCGTATGTACATTTGGGTCGACCTCTAACGAACGGTATGCTCATGCATTGCGCACGTGTCGCATTCTAGAGCTCAACACCCTCGGATTCAGGGTACCAAGTAAGCAAGCGAGCGGCAGACTCTACCGTCCCAGTATCTCAGGGGCGTGTGTCTCTCAGACCAATCTACCCACTGGGTGAGTATATATGGACGACGGTGTCTCGCAGTCCATATACTCATCCACATCTTCTCTCTAATCATCAACACCTCTTTCCTACACTCTTTTTTCTTATATTATCTCACCCCAGTCATTCGTTATACACGATCTTATTACATCTAATACCTAATTTTAACAACACTCATCATCACCATGAAGTACGCACTCATCTTCGTTGCCACTGCCGCTGCCCACGAGGCCTACGGTGGATACGGTGCGCAAGCAGAGTCCAGCTCCGTCGTCAAGCCGAGCACCTCCGCGAAGCCCATCGGATACACGACTATCGTGCCCGGCTATGGCAAGCAGCCGGTCACCGTGACCACTCAACATCAGCCGTACCCCACCTGCGTGTCCCCCGCCTATGGTGGTAAGGACTGCGCCAAGTGGGATGAGGATGCCTACGTATCAACTGTCATCAAGGACTACGACAACAACTACGCTACGATCACCAAGACCGCGCAGCCCGTTGTTGTTTACCACACCAAGAAGACCATCACCCACTCCGCTACTGCAACAGGCGGCTACGCGGCGCCCACTGGTCTGGCCCCTAAGAACGGCACTGACGGCTGCTGGTACGAGCTGTACGAGAAGATTGAGTCGGTCCCATACAACCAACTCGGTCCTCACGCACTTCCCGGATACCCCGGTTCCGGCCTTTACAAGGAGGGCGAGCAGAAGCAACCCGTCAACGTCAAGGAGTACAAGGGCGGAAAGTGGTCCGAGTACGTCCACGAGTACTCTTACGGCACTCCTAAGCCTGAGGTCACCACTTACGAGAAGCCTGGCGTCTACACTGTCCCAAGCAAGGACGTCACCGTTGAGCACCCCGTCACTTACCCAGCTGAGGCCACAAAGACTGCGAAGGCTGGCGAGACATGCACCTACGGAGGCCAGTACATCGAAGCCAAGCAGACTGGCTACATCACGGGCGCTTACGGTGCCTACGAGACAAAGGTCAACGGTGGCAAGACTGTCACCGAGACAGTGATCAAGCACACCACAATCTATGCCTCCACCACCGGCAACTACGAGGTCGCGAAGCCCACCACCACCGTCTACGACCACGACACCGAGGTCGCATACCCCACCGCTAAGCACTACGAGGCGGGTGTCTACCACCATGAAGCTCAGACTGTCACCATCACCAAGCCTGGACAAGCCTATACTTGCGAGTACGAGCAGACCAAGAAGCACGAGGCTACCTCAGCACCTGCGAAGAGCAGCGGTCATGCAGCCTACCCTACCTCCGCCTCCGCTCCCGCTCACGACAACTCTTACGGCCACAACAAGCCATCTGCTACTCCCAAGCAGCCTACTGAGGGTGACAACAAGTACCCCTCGTACCCCGCCGGTCCCATGAACGGACACTCATCTTCAGTCCACGAGGCATACCCAGCTTCCACTCCTTCTTACCCCAAGAAGCCTACTGAGGGCGAGAACAACTACCCCTCTTACCCTGCCGGTCCAGCCAAGGGTCACTCCTCATCTTCGGTTCAGGAGTCTTACCCAGCTTCAACTCCTGCCGGTGTCTACTCCAAGCCATCCTACAACGGCGGCAACGCCTATGGCAACAACGGAAAGTCTACCATGACCACCGTCTCCACCAAGGAGTACCCACACCCGGAGTCCACCCCTGCTTACGGCACTGATTCATCAGTGATGGCCAGCTCCACGCCCTGCGAGAGCAGCACTGCTTCCGTTACCCCTGCTTCATCGTCCGTCTACAGCGCTTCTACCCCCGCTGCCGTCAGCTCTGCTCCTGCCTATGGCACTGATTCGTCTGCCGTTGCCAGCTCTACCCCTTGCGAGAGCAGCACCGCATCCGTCACACCTGCCAAGTCCTCCAGCTACAGCGCTTCTACCCCCGCTGCTGTCTACTCCAAGCCCTCATACAACGGCAACAACGGCTACGGCGAGAACGTCAAGTCGACTCTCTCCACCATCTCTACCAAGCCTTACCCTGCGTCCACTCCTGTAGAGCACTACCCCGCGAGCGCCAGTTCTACTCCTTGCGAGAGCAGCACCGCATCCGTCACACCCGCCAGCTCATCCGTCTACAGCGCCCCGGTCTACAGCCAGGCTACCCCCAGCCCAGCCGAGTCTTCGTCCACCAGCACTGAGGTCTACAGCCAGGCTTCCTCAACTCCTTGCTCTTCCTCTGTACAGTCGACCCCGACTCCCGTCCAACCGACTTCCGTCCAACCGACTTCCACTCCTGTCTACGAGAACGCATACCCCGCTGGCGCCACCTCCACCCCTTGCGAGAGCGACAAGCCTTCCGCTACTCCTGTTGTTCCTGCCGCATACACCCCTGCCCCTGCTGAGAGCTACGGTAACACCCAGACTGGCTACTCCAGGCGTAGTGGAATGAGCCAGCGCCGCGCTGCGCAGTAAATTCCTGTTCTTCTATAAATAATTTCATTGTGTTAAAGATGTATCGAGAAGTAGTTAGAGGGGGATGGTCGAGTCAGTAGATGTGTATGTAGGATTCAATGAGAAGTCTTGTATCAAATTACCTAGTGTCTGTGTATGGGATATGCGCTGGTTCCAATGTGGTTGAGCTGAGAAAGTGGGGACTCATTGGTTGTTGACGTCCACTTGTTGGTTGTTCCCTTCAAAGATCCCACATCAGACTTTAGAACGGCTGCTAATCTGAACGATACACGGAACTATTGACAAGACAAGACTTCGCGAGCGGGAATTGGTGTTGCATGAAGTGGGGCGTTTAGCAAATGGAGAAAGCTGGGACGAAGCGAGAGCGGGGTTCAATTGCAGCTTCCAGCAATGCGATGTTCGATGTATCGAGACGCATCACTCATGAGTCCCGAAAGTGCCGCTAGGAATATATATATCGAATTTGGTCGATTATCCATCAAGCATTCTTGGTCCAACGGTAGGATAATTGCCTTCCAAGCAATTGGCCCGGGTTCGAGTACGTTCTATTCCACATCCCACCTCACCAACACATCACTAACATACAGCAGCTCCCGGAGGATGCACAGCTCCTTCTCACGATTGCAACGTTGACTACTTTTTTTGCGTTCTCGAATTCCCGATCGGCCTTTGCGCTATAACTGCAGAGGACCAACTTTTTTTCTTGATAGTTTTAGTTATGAAACTCTATTGGGATATTCTAAAAGTGCTCTATAAAGTACCTTCAACCCGCTATCACCAAGTGTGTGCTGCAGGCCTAGAGCTGGCTAAACTCTTGGGCGCGACACCA
>Ga0265780_10008433_pt1 | contig 12523 bp, 16 predicted proteins | sample P1T30metagenome_FD_192432 | JGI IMG/M metagenome (GOLD analysis project Ga0265780, IMG submission 192432) | Plant litter microbial communities from East Loma Ridge, Irvine, California - P1 T30 | ecosystem: Environmental > Terrestrial > Plant litter > Unclassified | place: USA: California...
CGGCAACGAACTTCATGCCTTCGCGCACGATGGCTTGTGCCAGCACGGTCGCGGTGGTGGTGCCGTCACCGGCGTTGTCGCTGGTCTTGGAAGCGACTTCCTTGACCATCTGCGCGCCCATGTTCTGGAGCTTGTCTTTCAGTTCGATTTCTTTCGCGACCGAGACACCATCCTTGGTGACGGTCGGGGCGCCGAACGAGCGCTCGAGCACGACGTTGCGGCCTTTCGGGCCCAGGGTGACCTTGACCGCGTTGGCCAGGATATTGACGCCTTCAACCATCTTGGCGCGCGCTGCGTCGCCGAACACTACTTCTTTAGCTGCCATTTGTTATTTCTCCGAATGTTTCGTGAATGGGGTCAGGGAATTACTGCTGGACGACGGCCATGATGTCTTCTTCGCGCATCACGAGCAGTTCTTCGCCGTTGACCTTGACGGCCTGGCCGGAGTACTTACCGAACAGCACGCGGTCGCCGACTTTGACTTCCAGCGGACGAACCTGGCCGTTGTCTTGCACTTTGCCGTTACCGATGGCGAGGACTTCGCCTTGGTCTGGCTTCTCTGCCGCGGCATCAGGGATGATCAGGCCGGACGCAGTTTTGGTTTCCTGGTCGAGGCGCTTGACGATTACGCGATCGTGCAGAGGACGAAGGTTCATGCAAAACTCCTTAATATTCAGTGGTTTAACTAGCGTTTTTTTGACATCGACACAGCCTTCTGTGAAGCACTGCGGCGATCTGCAAAGAGTTGTTAGCACTCTCAGCTAACGAGTGCTAATTATAGGGACGATAATTTGCCATTTCAAGCAGCAAGATTGGTAAATAGTTTTGCGCGCTTGAGCTGTCGCAAGCCACAAGGGTCTTGAGCAGTGTGTTTTTGGCATCTCTTGCCAGCGATGCGATGTTGGCAAAGAGGCGGGCAGCGTACACTGCCTGGCGCATTCCCGCCGCACGCCAGGCCATTGCGGCAGCGCCCTGCCAGGCGCGTCTTTCCGCACCGCAGCGTGATTCGGTTGACGGAAAATCCATCTCGATCCTATAGTGTCGAATGATTTCCGAATTCCAAGACCTCTCAGACAAAATCGACCGGCTCGCCCAGCTGACCCAGTCGTTGCGCGCCGAGAACTATTTGCTGCGCCAGGCCAATACCCTGCTCAGCGCCGAGAACCTGGCATTCAAGGAGCGCCTGATCGAGGCCCAGCGCCGGGTCGAAGCCCTGCTCGACGAATTGCCCAAGCCACCGGGCGAGGATGGCGAAGAGGGCGGGGACGACGCCGCCCCGCAGCAGGCGTCCGCCGATTCGGCTGGCGCACCAGGCAATAGTGAGGCAGCACGATGATCCATCTCGACGTCACCATCATGGGCCAGCCCTACCGCCTGGCCTGCCGCGACGGCGAAGAGCGCACCTTGCGCGAGGCAGTTGCTTACCTCGACGGCAAGATGTGCCAGCTGCGCGATTCGGGCAAGGTGAGGGGTACCGACCGCATCGCCGTCATGGCCGCGCTGAGCGTCGCCGCCGAATTCCTGTCGGTCAAGTCGCCGCAGGGACCGTTGTCGGACATGTCGATCCTGGAGGTCAAGCAAAAGCTGGAAGCGATGCACACGGTGCTCGACAAGGCGCTGGCGCCGCAGGAAAATCTTTTCTGAAAAGCCGAATCCGTTTGACATGCCGCTTCAAAAGAGTAAACTGCGCTCTACCCTGCGGTGTTCGAGATTTGCCATATATTCCTTGAACCATTCTTACGCATAGGTCGTGGAACAAGTTCGATGGGTGTGAGCGTCACTCGTTTGACGAACCCGAAATTGATCTGACCGTGACCGCCTTGAACCGTTTTGGTTCAGGATGCCGGCAAAAACGGCACTGGCGGGGGCTAGAATACACAAGCGGTTGCGCACTCTGTACGCAGCCGCTTTTTTTGTGCGCACGTCAAACGTGACGGCGCGCCTTGCAGGGAGAACGGCGCAATGCGCTATTGGTTGATGAAATCCGAACCGGACGAAGTCAGTATCGACGACGTCCTGTCCGCACCCGGCCAGACCGTGGCCTGGTTCGGCGTACGCAACTACCAGGCGCGCAACTTCATGCGCGATGCGATGGCCGTCGGCGACGGCGTCCTGTTCTATCACTCCAGCTGCGCCGTGCCCGGTGTGGCCGGGCTGGCCGAGATCGCGAGCGGTCCCTATCCCGACGCCACCCAGTTCGACCCCGCCAGCCATTACCACGACCCGAAAGCCACCCAGGAGACGCCGCGCTGGATCTCGGTCGACGTGCGTGCGACTGAAAAAGGGCGCTACCTGCCGCTGGCCGAGATGCGCGCCACTCCCGCACTGGACGGCATGGTGCTGCTGCAAAAGGGCAGCCGGCTGTCGATCTCGCCGGTCACCAAGGCCGAATGGGACGCGGTGGTCCAACTCGTGCGCGCCAAGGAGGCCTGAATGGATCCCTGGCTGATCCTGGCCCTGCTGGCAATGGGCACCTTCGGCGGCTTCGCGGCCGGTCTGCTCGGCATCGGCGGCGGCATGGTGCTGGTGCCGTTCATCACGATGATCTTCACCGCGCGCGGCTTCGCCGACGAACTCGTGGTCCACATGGCGATCGCCACCGCGCTTGGCGTCATCCTGTTTACGTCCCTGTCCTCGCTGCGCGCCCACCACAAGCATGGCGCGGTGCTGTGGCCCGTGGTGCGCCTGCTGGCGCCGGGCATCCTGGTCGGTTCCTGGATCGGCCCATGGATCGGCAAGCAGATGAATACCGCGGTGCTGGCCTTTTTCTTCGGCTGCTTCGTCGCCTTCTCGGCCACGCAAATGCTGATCGGGAAAAAGCCGGCGGCGGCGCGCGAACTGCCCGGCAAGGCCGGCATGTTCGCCACCGGTGGCCTGATCGGCATCCTGTCGGGCCTGGTCGGCGCGGGCGGCGGCTTCGTCTCGGTGCCGTTCATGACGCGCTGTAATGTGCGCATCCATAACGCGGTCGCCACCAGCGCGGCGCTGGGTTTCCCCATCGCGCTTTCGGGCACGCTGTCGAACATCTATTTCGGCTGGGGCGAGCCGCAGCTGCCGGCATGGTCGCTGGGCTTCGTCTATGTGCCGGCGCTGGCCATCATCGTGCTGGCCAGCGTGGTCGTGGCGCCGCTCGGCGCCCGCACCGCGCACAGGATGCCGGTGCGCCAGCTGCAGCGCATCTTCGCCGTGATCCTGTATGCGCTGGCGGCGTACATGTTCTGGAAAGCCTTCAATTAAGCTTTCCTGACCCGCGCGCGGTCCAGCGGCAGGTCGCGCATGCGCAGGCCGCAGGCGTCGAACACCGCATTCGCGACCGCCGCCGCGGCCGGGCCCTGCGCCGCTTCGCCGGTGCCCAGGAAAGGCTGGCCGGGGCGGTCGATCAGGTGCACGTCAATCTGCTCCGGCATCTGGCCGAAGCGCAGGATCGGATACGAGGCCCAGTCCACGGTGAGCACGCGCGCGGCGTCGAAGCGCACCTGTTCCAGTAAAGTCCAGCTGGCCGATTGCACGATGCCGCCCTCGATCTGGTTGCGCACGCCGTCCGGGTTGACGATCTCGCCGCAATCGACGGCGCTCGATACGCGTGTCACTCGCACGAGACCCGATTCACGCGCGACCTCCACCTCGACCGCCAGCGCGCAATACGACGCAAGGTTCTTGTAGCGGGCGAAGGCGAAACCGCGGCCACGGCGCGATGGCCTTTTATAACCGTCCCAACCGAACTTCGCCGCTGCCAGCTTGACGACGTCGATGGCGCGCGGATCTTCCAGATGGCGCAGGCGAAACGCCACCGGGTCGACCCTCGCCGCGCGCGCCAGTTCGTCCATGAAGCTTTCGATCGCGAACACATTGCAATAAGCGCCCAGGCCGCGCATGGCCGAGGTGCGCAGTACCGCCTTCGGCTGGAAGTGATGGGTCACGCGCGCGTTCGGCAGCCGGTAATAGGGAATCGCATTGCGGTCGCCGCTGCCTTCCGGCTGCGGGCTGGGTGTCGGCACCGGTGGCGTAAAGGGCTTGGCGAGATGCGTGGCCGGCAGCAGGTTGCCGGCCTTGCCGGGACGGGTGTTATGCGGCGGCGTGAAGACGTCGTACTGCCAGTCGGCGATGCGCCCGTCCGGCCCCAGCGTGGCCGCCACCTGCGCCACCATCGCCGCGCCGAACGGCTCCCAGCCGTGTTCGTCCTCGCGCATCCACTGCACCCGCACCGGCCGGCCCGGGAAGGCGCGCGCCAGCAGGGCGGCGTCGGCGGCCACGTCGTCGGCGCCGTTGTGGCCATAGCAGCCGGAGCCCTCGACGTGGATGCAGCGGATCGCCTCTTCCTTTACTGCCAGCAGCTCGGCCAGCGCGCCGCGCAGCGGGAACACGCCCTGCGAGTGGGTCCACACCGTGTAGCGCTTCTCCACCAGCTGCGCCACCGCGCAGGATGGGCCGATGGAGGCGTGCAGCTGGAAGGGGCGGGTATAGGTGGCCTTGAAGTGCGTGCCTTCCTGCACCCGCGCGCCGCGCGCGAGGATGGTGGTCGGCTCGGCCGGCTGCGCCATCACCAGCGCCTTGACGTCCGGGTACACCGGCAATGCGGCCGGCGTGTCCCAGCGCGCGGCGCGCGCGAGGGCTGCCGCGGCCTTCACGGCGCGGTATTCGCCCTCCGCGATCACGGCCAGGAAGCGGCCGTCGCGCACGACTTTCAATACGCCGGGCAGGCGCATGACGGCGGCCGCATCCAACCCGGTCAAGGTCGCTGCCTGCGAGGGCGGGCGCACCACGCGCGCATGCACCATATTCGGCAGGCGCAGGTCCTGCACGTAGGCGGGTCCGCCCGCGACCTTGGCCGGGATGTCGACGCGCGGCAGCGAGTGGCCGATCGCGGTCTTCGGGCCGGGCGCAGGCGGCGCCGGCTGCGGCGTGGCGCGCAGGTGCAGTTCCTGGCCGGTGACCAGCTGGCCGAAGCTGGCGCGGCTGCCGTTGGCCGCGATAAAGGCGCCATCCTTCAATGCCAGGCTGGCTGCGGGCACGCCAAGGCGCGCCGCCGCCAGTTCGCCCAGGCGCATCCGCACCTGGCCCGCCGCATGGCGCAGCGCCGCGCCGCTGTCCTTCATCGAGTTGCTGCCGGCGGTCATGCCTTCGTCCGGCGTGCGCGCGGTGTCGGCGGTGACGAGCGTCAGGCGGCTTGGGGCGATACGCAGCTCGTCGGCCACGACCTGCAGCAGCGCGGTCTTGATGCCTTGTCCCAGCTCGGCCTTGCCGGTGAAGACCGTAATGCGCTCATCGGCCTCGATCCGGATCCAGGCGTCGAGCCAGGGCGTTTTGTCGAGGCTCTTCGGCAGCTCGCCAGGGGCCGACCACGCCGGCATGGCGAACGACAGCGTCAACGCGCCGCCCGCGGCCAGGAAACGGCGGCGGCCTGTATCCGCGCTCATCGCTTGCCTCCCGCGGCGAGCCGGTCCGCCGCGCGCCGCACCGCGCGCAGGATGCGCATATGGGTGCCGCAGCGGCACAGGTTGGGCGACATGTGGGCGCGGATCTGGGCGTCGGTGGGCGCCGGCGTTTTCTCGAGCAGCGCGGTGGCCTGCATGATCATGCCCGCGATGCAGTAGCCGCATTGCGCTGCCTGCTCGTCGATGAAGGCCTGCTGCAGCACGCCGGGCTTGTCGCTGCTGCCCAGGCCTTCGACGGTGCGCACGGCGCGCGCGCCGACGGCGGACACCGGCACCAGGCAAGACATCACCGGCTTGCCGTCCATGATCACGGTGCAGGAACCGCACTGGCCCAGGCCGCAGCCGAACTTGGCGCCATTGAGCGCCAGGTCGTCCCGCAGCACGTACAGCAGCGGGGTATCGGGATCGGTATTTACGGCGTGGGGCTTGCCGTTCACCTGCAGGCGGTAGGTCGTCATGGTGCTCTCGCTTTGCTCACTTGCTGGTCCAGTTGCGGCCAGGCCGGCTCGCCGGCGCCGTACTTGCGCAGATAGGCAGCCAGCGCGCCGGCCTGCTCGTCGCTCAGGATCGCCTTGAAGCCGGGCATCCAGCGTCCCGCTTCGCCATCCGGCGGCAGGATGCCGCTGTCGACGATGTGGATCAGGCTGCGCGGGTCAGGGTCGTATAGCGCGATCGCCTTCTGCAGCGGCAGGGCAGTGCCCGAGCTCGGGGCGCGGCCGACGTCGTGGCAGCGCGCGCAGGAGTTGGTGTACAGCGCGTAGCCGAGGCGCATGCGCGGCAGGTCGGGATCATCCAGGGCGGGCGCAGGCAAGGGACCGTCGCGCTGCGCCGGCGTCGCGCGCAGCGGCGCCTGCGACAGGTGGCTGTGGGTCCACGCGGCCAGCGCGGCGACGTCGGCTTCATCGGCCTGGGCCAGGTGCATTACCACGTCCTGCATCGGACCGCCGGCCACCGCGTGGTCCTCGGCCATGCCGGTGCGCAGGTAGGCCTGCAGCTGTTCGCGCGTCCACGGCAGCGGCGACGGCGAGTTGCGGTTCAGGGCCGGCGCATACCAGTCCTCGGCTTCGCCGCCATCGAGCTGGCGTTTCAGGTCGGGACCGCCCAGCTTCGTGCGCGGCGTGTGGCAGGCGGCGCAGTGGGCGACGGCGTCGGCCAGGTAGGCGCCGCGGTTCCATTCGGCGGATTGCTGCGGGTCCGGGCGCCACGGCGTGTCATCCAGGTACAGCACGTTCCAGAAACCGACCAGAGGCCGGAAACCGAAAGGGAAGGTCATGTCGTTGTCGCGCGCCGGCGCAGCGATCGCGGGCCGGGTCATGAAGTAGGCGTACAGGTCGTCGATATCGTCCTGCGTCATGCGCACGTAGTGGTTGTAGGGGAAGGCGGGATACAGCAGGTGGCCGTCGCGCGCGACGCCTTCGCGCATGGCGCGCGTAAAAGCCTCAGGGCTCCAGGCGCCGATGCCGGTATCGCGGTCGGGCGTGATATTGGTGCTGTGGACGGTGCCGAACGGCGTTTCCATCGGCTTGCCGCCGGCGAAGGGGCGGGACAAGTCGGCCGTGTGACACGAGGCGCACATGCCGAGGTGCGCGAGATTGGCGCCGCGCTCGATGCGGGCGTTGTCAAAAGAGGGGGCGGTGGTCAGCGGCGCCAATGCGGGCCGCCACATGATGGCGAAGGCGATGCCTGTCAATACGACGATGGCGGCAAGCAGCAGCCACCATCGTGTATGGCGCTTGCGCCTGGTGTGATTCATGAAGGCTCCGATCCGTGGAGCCTCATTGTCGAGCGTGAAGGACGAGCGCTCTGTGCGCTCGCCCACTCAGCGCATGCGATGCACCCGGATCAGGCGGTCACGGGCCGGCCAGGCGGCTGGCGATAGGCCCAGGCCAGCATGACCAGGGCGGCGACGATCATCGGCAGCGACAGTACCTGGCCCGAGGTGATCGGCAGGCCGAACACGGTGGTCTCCCAGTCCGGCACACGGAACCACTCGGTGAAGAAGCGCGCGCAGCCATACAGCAGGGTGAACATGGCGCCGACCGCCAGGCGCGGACGCGCCTTGCGCGCGAACAGCCACAGGATCACGAACACCAGCACGCCGTCGACCAGCGCCTGGTACAGCGGCGATGGATGGCGCGGGCCGGCCACGCCGGGCCACAGCATGGCCCACGGCAGGTTCGGATCGGCCAGGCGGCCCGGCAGCTCGGCGTTGATGAAGTTGCCCATGCGGCCGGCGGCATAGCCGAGCGGCACCAGCGGTGCGATGAAATCGTACACGTCGAGCAGGTTGCGCTTGCGCTTGCGGGCCCACAGCGCCATCGCGATCAGGACGCCGAGGAAGCCGCCGTGGAAGGACATCCCGCCCTTCCAGATCATGAAGATCTCGAGCGGATGTTCGAGGAAGTACAGCGGCTGGTAGAACAGCACTTCGCCCAGGCGGCCGCCCACGATCACGCCCAGCATCCCGTAGAACAGCATGTCGTCCAGGTCGTCGCGGGTCCAGCCCTGCGCCGCCACGTGCGGCATGCGGATGCGCACGCGGCCGAGGATGATGAACAGGGCAAAGGCGACCACGTACATCAGGCCATACCAGTGGATTTGCACCGGGCCGAGCGAGATCGCGATCGGGTCCGGCTGCGGATGAATCAGCATAGTCAGTCTCTCTTCAATAATTCCAGGAAGCCCCTCAATACGGGCGAATCGTTATCGCGCCGCCAGGCCAGGCCGGTTTCGGCCAGCGGCGCCGGGTCGTGCAGGGCACGGTATTCTACGCCGGGACGCATCAGGTTCGACACGGATTGTGGCACAAGTGCCAAGCCCATGCCGCCGGAGACCAGGCTGACGATGGTCTGCATCTGGATCGCTTCCTGGCCGATGGTGGGCAGCACCCCGGCCGCGCGGAAGCAGGCCAGGATCGCATCGTGCAGGCTAGGCGCCACCGCGCGCGGGAAGATCACCAGTGGCAGCGGCGGCAGGTCGCGCAGGCGCACCGGGCCCGGCGTCGAGAGCGCCGCCAGGCCGCTCGGCGCGCACAGCACCAGCGGCTCGTCGACGATCTTGAGATAGGCCAGCGCGCCGTCGGCGACGTCCACTGCGCCCGGCTGCGGCGGAATCACGAAGCCGGCGTCGATGCGGCCCGAGAGCAGTTCGTCGAACTGGACGTCCGAAGTCGCTTCCTGCAGCACCAGGCGCACGGCCGGATAGGCGGCGCGATAGCGGCGCAGCACGTCGGGCAGCATACCCAGCCCGGCGGTCGAGACGAAGGACAGCGCCAGCCGGCCCGCTTCGCCGCTGGCCGCGCGCCGCACCAGCTCGGGCAGGGCGGCGGCTTCCTCAAGGATGCGGCGCGCCTCGGGCAGCAGGGCGGTGCCGGCCGCGGTGAGGCCGACCATGCGCCGGTTGCGCACGAAGAGCGGGGCGTTGAACAGTTCTTCGAGGTTGGCGATGCTCTGCGACAGCGGCGGCTGGGTCATGTGCAGGCGGCGCGCGGCGCGGCCGAAATGCAGCTCTTCGGCCACGGTGACGAAATGGCGCAGCTGGCGCAGTTCGGGATGCATTGCTGATGAGGGGATGAGAGCCTGTGATATGCGCAATGTATCACAGGGCTGCACGCGCATGCCTCTGTCAGCGGCGCTTGTCGAGGGTCTTCTTGACGCGCTCGTCGCGGCGCTTGTCCTGCAGTTCGTGTTCTTTCTTCTTGTCGAGCCCGAGCATCTTCTCGATGTACTCGAACCAGATGAAGGCGACGACGAACAGCCCGGCGATGACCCACCAGGACAGCTCGGCAAAACGCCAGACCTCGAAGAAACGCAGGGCGGCCAGGGCGACGATCAAGAGAATTAACGGCATGATGTTGGGTTCCTTCCAGCTTCGCATCTTACAAAGAAACGATTGCCCGCGGAGTGCCGACGGGCAAAAGTTGCTATTTTCTTGTTACAGGATATTGATAAACGTGGCGATCGCGTTACAGAGTGTATCGCCCTCATTGCCCTGCGGGGAAAGGGGGTAGAATCCAATCAGTCATAAACTCGGAGAAACAAATGAAGCGGTCCCTGATGTTGTGTGTGGTGCTGTCGGCTTTCGCGTCGTCGGGTGCATTCGCCCAGGCCGACCTGGCCAAGGCCAAGAATTGCATGGCTTGCCACACCGTCGCCACCAAGCTGGTCGGTCCTGCCTACAAGGACGTCGCGGAAAAATACGCGGGCCAGAAGGGTGCCGAGGACAAGCTGGTGCAGAAGGTGCTGAAAGGCGGTTCGGGCACCTGGGGTCCGATCCCGATGCCCGCCAATCCGCAGGTGAGCGAGGCCGAAGCGCGCTCGCTGGTCAAATGGGTGCTGGCGACCAAGTAAGCCGCCCGCAAGACTTCTCAAACGAAGCGCGCCTGGGGCGCGCTTGTTCGCAAATGGAGCGCGCCGATGGCGCGCTTGCTCGTTTACGCGCGCGCGGATATAAAAACAGGTCGGCTACACTGGGACACCATCTATCAGGAGCGTTTATGAAAATGAGGCGGACCGCAAGCATCGTACTAAGCCTGGCGACTCTTTGTGCAACGAATGCGTTTGCACAGCAGGTCGACATCAAGCCCGGACTGTGGCAGCTCGAGATGACACTGCCCGGCAAGGCCGGGGGCAATCACATGGCAAGCATCGTCGCGCTGATGAAGAGTCAGATGGACTCGATGCCGCCGGCGCAGCGCGCAGAGATGCAAAAGAAGCTGGGCGAACTGGGCGCCGGTGGCACTGAATTCACGAACGATGGCCTGCGCACCAAGCAGTGCATCACCAAAGAAGACATCGCGCAGTTCGACGTGTTTGGCAAAAAGGGACCTGACAGCTGCACCAGGAACGCGACGCCCATGCCTGGCGGTATGAACGTGAGCATGCAGTGCACCAATCCCCAGGTAAAAGTCGATGCCGTCGTGAAGACCCAGAGCGACAAGGCCTATACCTTCGACTCCACCGCCACCATGGCCGGCCCCACCGGCGCGATGATGACCCAGAAAACCAGCGGCTCGGGTAAATGGCTCGGCAGCGACTGTGGTCAGGTCAAGCCGGTGACCGCCAACTGACGAGGGTCGACTCAGGCAGCTCCGCTGGGGAAAAGAACAGCCAGTCATGGTTGCCCAGCGCGATGCTGATGCCGTCCACCTGGAAGTGGCTGCCCAGGTTGGACGTGAAGAAGATCTGCGGCGTATCGTCGAACGCGGCGCCGGACAGCATGATGAGCAGGGAAGAGCCGCCGGCGTCGATCGTCAGCGCCATGTCGTTCAATATGGCGATGCGTCCGCGTCCCGATTGCATCAAGCCGCCCAGCGACCTCGCGTAGACGAAGCACAGCGTGGTGGCAGCACGCTGCCAATCGCGCAGGCGTGCCACGATGTCGCCGCCCTGGGCGGGCGCTGGAACCAGTGCATGCGGCATGGCGACGATATCCATCGGGACGCTCGCTGGGTGACTACCCCGTCACGCTTAGCGAATCACATCCATCCGCGTGCGCTGGCCGCCCTTGTAGGTGTACAAGGTCAGCGCGCCATCGAGGATGTCGCCCGAGGGATCGAACTGGATGGTGCCGGTCACGCCCTCATACCTGATCTTCTTCAGCTCCGGCAGGTACTTTGCCGGCTCGGCCGATTTCGCCTTCTGCATCGCGGCCGCCATCACCATCACCGAATCGTACACATACGGCGCATACAGCTGCACCTCGAGCCCCGTCTTCTGCTTGAAGCGGTTGCGGAAGTCGGCCATCACCTGTTCTTGCGCGCCTTTCACGCCGCCCGCTTCGGCGCACACGACTTTCCCTTCACCGACCGCGTCGCCCGCGAGGCGGCCCAGCGCTGCGGTGCACATGCCGTCGCCGCCCATGAAGCGGGCATTGATGCCGAGCGCCTTCATCTGCTTGAGCATTGGGCCGGCCACCGCGTCCATGCCGCCGAAGAAGACCAGGTCGGGCTTCTTGGCCCGGATGGCGGTGAGGATGGCGGTGAAGTCGGTGGCGGTGGCGCTGGTGAACTGCTTGTCGACGATGCGCACGCCCGGCCCCTTGGCGGCCTTGGCGAATTCGGCGGCCACGCCCTGGCCGTAGGTGGTGCGGTCGTCGATGACGGCGATGTTCTTGACCTTGAGCGTCTCGACCGCATACTTGCCGAGGGTGCCGCCCAGCTTGGCGTCGTTGGCGACCACGCGGAACACGCCCGGGAATTTCTGTTTGGTGAACTGGGTCGCGGTGGTGGCCGGCGAGATCTGCACCAGGCCGGCGTTGTGGTAGATGCGCGAAGCCGGCACGCTGGTGCCCGAGTTGAGGTGGCCGACCACGCCGTTGACCTTGGCGTCCACCAGTTTCTGCGCCACCGCCGTGCCTTGCTTGGGATCGCTGGCGTCGTCCTCGGCCAACAGCTGCAGGGTTACCTTCTGGCCGTTGATGGCGAAGCCCTTGGCGTTGAGTTCATCGATCGCCATGCGCGCCGCATTTTCATTGTCCTTGCCGAGGTGCGAATTGGGGCCGGAGACCGGCCCCACGTGGCCGATCCTGACGATCTGCTGGGCATGGGCGCCGCTTGCGGCGGCGAAGGAGAGAGCGAGGGCGATGGACCTGGTGCAGAACCGCATGGACGACTCCAAAGTGGTGAATTGCAGAGCACGTTACATCAATTCTCCAACTTCGGAAAGTGGTAAATACAGGGCCGTTCAGCGTGTGATGCGGCGCCTGGCGACGTCCGCCAGTGTCTTGCCCAGGCCCTGGGCGCGGGCCTCGGTGCTGGCGGCCATATAGCCGCGCACATAGGCGGCCTGCTTGGCGACCTGGCTGCTGCCGCCCTTGAGCTCCTCGAGCAGGTGGTCGGCCACCGCCATGTCGTTCAACAGGCCCAGGTGGTCCTGCAGCTTTTCCAGGTGGCCGACGTAGCGCTTGACGCGCCGTGCCGGCAGCAGGTCGCGGAAGAACTCGGCCGCGTAGCGCGCCTTCTTGGCGGCGATGCGCACCCGGTGGCGGCCCGGCGCGTCACCCTCGTCCAGGCCATCGATGCGCCTGGCCAGGCGCTTCTCGGCCTTGCGCAGCAGGGGCAGGGCGGCCCTGTCGGCGCGCTCGCCAAG
>Ga0265780_10008435_pt1 | contig 12523 bp, 14 predicted proteins | sample P1T30metagenome_FD_192432 | JGI IMG/M metagenome (GOLD analysis project Ga0265780, IMG submission 192432) | Plant litter microbial communities from East Loma Ridge, Irvine, California - P1 T30 | ecosystem: Environmental > Terrestrial > Plant litter > Unclassified | place: USA: California...
CGCGGTCACCGTCAAGGCCGCCGTCGGCGAGGTCTGGCTGCCGGCCTTCGACGCCGTGGTCGCCGCCCTGTCGGCCTGGGCCGTCGAGGCCCGTGACGTGCCGATGCTCGCCCACACCCACGGCCAGCCCGCGACGCCGACGACCGTCGGCAAGGAGTTCGCGGTCTTCGCCCACCGGCTGCAGCGCCTCCGCGCCCAGGTCGTGGGCACCGAGTACCTCGGCAAGTTCAGCGGCGCCACCGGCACCTTCTCGGCGCAGGTCGTCGCCGACCCGGGCCTCGACTGGCCCGAGGTGTCGCGCGCGTTCGTCGAGGACGCCCTCGGCCTCACCTGGAACCCGCTGACGACCCAGATCGAGTCGCACGACTGGCAGGCCGAGCTGTACTCGCGGGTCTCGCACGCGAACCGCGTGCTGCACAACCTCGCGACCGACGTCTGGTCGTACATCTCGATGGGCTACTTCACGCAGATCCCGCAGGCGGGCGCGACGGGCTCGTCGACGATGCCCCACAAGATCAACCCGATCCGCTTCGAGAACGCCGAGGCCAACCTCGAGCTGTCGAGCGCCCTGCTCGACTCGCTCGCCGCGACCCTCGTCACGTCGCGCCAGCAGCGCGACCTGACCGACTCGTCGACCCAGCGCAACATCGGCGTGGCCCTCGGCCACTCGATGCTCGCGCTCGACAACCTCCGCCGCGGCCTCGGCGAGATCGCGCTCGGCCACGAGTCGCTCGCCGCCGACCTCGACGCGAACTGGGAGGTGCTGGCCGAGGCCATCCAGACCGTCGTGCGGGCCGAGGTCGTCGCCGGCCGCTCGTCGATCGACGACCCCTACGCCCTGCTCAAGGAGCTGACCCGCGGCAAGCGCGTCGGCCAGGCCGAGCTCGTCGCCTTCGTCGAGGGCCTCGACATCGGCGACGAGGCGAAGGCCCGGCTCGTCGCGCTGACCCCCGCCGGCTACACCGGCATCGCGTCGCAGCTCGTCGACCGGCTGGCGTAGCCCGGCCGGCGTGACCCGCCGCACGCACGAGGACCCCGCACCGGCTCGGTGCGGGGTCCTCGTGCGTGCGGCGGCGGAAGGGCCGGGGCCGGGGCTAGTGGGCCCGGGGGCCGTCGCTCTCGTCGATCTCGTGGCGCTCGTCGTCGTTCGGCTTCGCGGCCAGCGCGAGCATGGCGATGACCACGAGCGCGACGATGAAGCCGATGCAGAGGAAGATCAGCGCGAGGTCGAGCTCGCGGGTCGTCATGAGCACGACGACGCCGACGAACACGGCGAAGACGGCGCTCAGGCCGAGGAACTCGGCGGGGCGGACGCGGTCGCGCCAGCTGGGATCGGTCATGACTGGGGTGCTCCGTCTGCGGTGGGGTCGGTGGCGGGGCCCGGCGCGGCGTCGGCGCCGGTCTGCCACTTGAGCGAGAGGCCGGCGATCACGAGGAAGACGCCGACCAGCGCCCCCCATGCTCCCAGCAGGCCGACCAGCACGGTCGACGAGGTGAGGACGCCCTCGATCTCCTCGATGCCGCCGAGCTGGCGCGAGTAGTCGGGCGGCACCACGAGGAAGGCCACGGCCAGCACGAGGGTCAGCGCGCCGACCGTCGTCCAGTCACGGGCCAGGGGCGAGCGACCGCGACGGCGGAGGCCCGCGACGAGCTCGAGCGCCCCGGTCACCACGGCGAAGGCGGTCACGACCGCGACGAGCACGGGCAGGCCGCCGCCGGAGAAGACGAGCGCCAGGGCGCCGGCCACGAGGCTCGCCACGCCCTGCACGACGCCGAGCGGTCGGCTCGACCGGTCGTCGAGGAGCCGCAGCGACCCGACGACGAGCACGAGCCCGCCGACGAGGGCGGCCACGCCGAAGCCGAGCAGGCCGACGCGGGCCGAGTGGTCGGGCGAGAAGGTGATGGCCACGCCGAGGGCGAGCAGGGGCACGGCCCGCAGCAGCGGCACCGGCCAGTAGCGGGCCGCCGAGCGGGAGGCGTGCGACGAGTCGCCGAGCGGGGCCCGGCGGGCGGGCCCGGACGACGCGGGGGCAGACGGCACTTCACTCTTCTCGACGGGGGACCGACCCAGTTTACGACCCGACGGCGGGGGCCGGGGCCCGGGGTCGTTCGCCGTCGAGGAGACGTCGGCCCCGCGACGGGCGGCGGGCGGTGCCGGGGAGCCGACCCGCGCCTCCGGGTCGACGCATGCCGGAACGGGCATGGAGGAGGTCCGATCTGCCCGGCGGTCTCCCAGGCCCCGCCCCTACTGTCGCTGCATCCGAGGGCGACTGCTCACGACACGCGGCTGGGAAGTCGACCATCGCGGGAGCTCAATGTCTGCCATCGCACCCTCGGCCGCACCGGCCGGGTTCCGCCCCACCGTCCCCGGTCGGGCCAGCAAGCCGACCAGCACGTACTCGACCCTCCTCGCCTCGGTGCGCGAGGCCGGGCTGCTGAGGCGTCGCACCGGCTTCTACGTCACCGTCTTCGTCGTGCTCGTGCTGTGCCTCGCCGGCGCCGGCACCGGGTTCGTGCTGCTCGGGTCGAGCTGGTTCCAGCTGCTGATCGCCGGCGCGCTCGGCATCATCCTCACGCAGTTCGCCTTCCTCACCCACGAGGCCGCGCACCGCCAGGTGTTCGACTCGGGCACGCGCAACGACAAGGTCGGCCGCGTGCTCGCCGCCGGCGTCGTCGGCATGAGCTACGCGTGGTGGATGTCGAAGCACACGCGTCACCACGCCAACCCGAACACCAAGGGCAAGGACCCGGACATCGCCTTCGACACGGTGTCGTTCCTCGAGGAGGACGCCGCGAAGCAGACCGGCCTCATGCGCCAGCTGACGCGTCGTCAGGGCTACCTCTTCTTCCCGCTGCTGCTCGGCGAGGGCGTCAACCTGCACGTGCACTCCTTCCGCGTGCTGCTGACGAAGGAGAAGGTCGAGGGCCGCGCGCTCGAGATCACCCTCATCGCCGTCCGCATGGCCGCGTACTTCGCCGTCGTCTTCGCGTTCCTGCCCGTCGGCATGGGCTTCGCCTTCATCGGCGTGCAGATGGCCGTCTTCGGCCTCTACATGGGCTCGTCGTTCGCCCCGAACCACAAGGGCATGCCGATCATCCCCGAGGGCGCCAAGGTCGACTTCCTCAGCAAGCAGGTGCTCACGTCGCGCAACATCACCGGTCGCTTCTCGACCGCGTTCATGGGCGGGCTGAACTTCCAGATCGAGCACCACCTCTTCCCGAGCATGGCCCGGCCGCACCTCCGCGCCGCGAGCCTGCTGGTCAAGGAGCACTGCGCCAAGCACGACATCCCCTACGCCGAGACGACCGCGGTCAAGTCGTACGGCATCGTCATCCGCTACCTCAACCGCGTCGGCCTCGCGGCGCGCGACCCCTTCGACTGCCCCGCGGCGGCGACCCTGCGTCCCCGCTAGCCGGTCCGCGCCGCCGCCCCGCGGCGCCGCACGACGACGGCCCCGGCCCGCTCAGGCGGACCGGGGCCGTCGTCGTCGGCGCGACCGGACGTCAGGCCGTCGGCCAGACGGCGAGCTGCCAGCCCAGCCACGGGCTGAAGGCGAACGGCGTCGCCTCGACGGCCCGCGCGAGCGCCGCGTGGTCGGTCCAGGCCCACTCGGCGACCTCGTCGGGGGACGGGTCGGGCACGCCGACCGCCCGGGCGGTGAAGACCGGGCAGACCTCGTTCTCGACGATGCCGGAGGCGTCGGTCGCCCGGTACCGGAACTCCGGCAGGACGACGCGCACGTCGGTCACCTCGATCCCGAGCTCCTGCGACGCCCGGCGGTACACGGCCTGCTCCGGCGTCTCGCCGGGGGCGGGATGCCCGCAGAAGCTGTTGGTCCAGACGCCCGGCCACGTCTTCTTCGTCAGGGCGCGGCGCGTGACGAGCACCCGGTCGTGCTCGTCGACGACGTGGCAGCTGAAGGCCAGGTGCAGCGGCGTCGCGGTGGTGTGGACCGTCGCCTTGCGGGTGGTGCCGACCGGCTCGCCGGCGTCGTCGAGCAATACCACGAGCTCGTCGTGCACGCCGACCGGATCGGGGTCGAGCGACTGGGGAAGCGCCGAGATGTCGGTGGTCATGAGAGGTAGTCTGCCCTGGTGGACGGTGATCACCTGCGTGCGGGCACGCACGCGAGGCAAGAGCGTGTCGACGCCGTCCTCGACGCCTTCTTCACCCTGGCCAAGCGCCGGGCCGAGTCCGTGGGTCACCGGTACGTCGAGCTCTGGCAGGTGCTCGAGCGGAACACCAGCGGCGGCAAGCGGTTCCGCCCGCGCATGGTGCAGACCTCGTACGACGCCCTCGGCGGCACCGACGACGACGCGGTGGCCCGGGTCGGCGCGGCCTTCGAGCTGCTGCACACGGCGCTGATCGTCCACGACGACGTCATCGACCGCGACTTCTCGCGGCGCGGCATCCCCAACGTCTCCGGCAGCTACCGCGACACCGCGACCACGGCCGGCATCCCGACGCCGGCCGCCGAGCACCGCGGCATGTCGGCCGCCGTCATCGCGGGCGACCTGGCGCTGGCGGGCGCGAGCCGCCTCCTGCTCGACGTGGCGTGCGAGCACGACACCCGGGCGCGCCTCCTCGACATCCTCGACGAGGCGATCTTCGTCAGCGCAGGCGGCGAGATGGTCGACGTCGAGCTGTCGCTCTCGGCCGAGCTGCCCACGGTCGACGAGATCCTCGACATGGAGCGCGCGAAGACCGCGGTCTACTCGTTCGAGGCCCCGCTGCAGGCGGGCGCGGTGCTGGCCGGCGCCTCCGACGCCATGGTGCAGCTCGTCGGCGAGTTCGGGCGCGAGGTCGGCGTCGCCTACCAGGTCGTCGACGACCTGCTCGGGGTCTTCGGCACCGAGGAGGCCACCGGCAAGACGACGCTCGGCGACCTCCGCGAGGGCAAGCGCACGGTGCTCGTCGCGCACGCCGCCACGACCGACGAGTGGTTCGCGATCCGCCCCTTCGTCGGCAAGGCCGACCTCACCGAGGCCGAGGCCGAGCACGTCCGTGCGCGCCTCGAGTCGTGCGGCGCCCGCGCCTTCGCCGAGTCGCTCGTCGACCAGCACGCCCGGCGCGCGCTCGACCTGCTGAACGGCCCCGACGTGGGCGACCGGCTCCGCGAGGCGCTGTCCCCGGTCGTGCAGACCGTGTTGGAGAGGGCGCGATGACGGGCCTGTCCCTCTACGACGCGGTCGCCGACGAGACCGCGTCCGGGGTGATCCGCCGGTACTCGACCTCCTTCGGGCTGGCCTCGCGCCTCCTCGGCCCAGACATCCGTCAGCACGTCGAGAACGTCTACGCGCTCGTGCGGGTCGCCGACGAGATCGTCGACGGCCCGGCGGCCGAGGCGGGCCTCGACGACGCGGCGGCCCGGCGCTGCCTCGACGACTTCGAGGCCGAGACCGAGACCGCGATGCGGCAGGGCTTCAGCGCGAACCTCGTCGTCCACGCCTTCGCCCGCACGGCCCGCGAGACGGGATTCGGCGCCGAGCTCACGCGGCCGTTCTTCGCCTCGATGCGCGCCGACCTCGTGGCCAGCGAGCACGACGACGAGTCGTTCGACCGCTACGTCCACGGCTCGGCCGAGGTCGTCGGCCTCATGTGCCTGCGGGCGTTCCTCGTCGGACACGCGTACCCGCCGTCGACCGTCGCCGCCCTCGACGACGGGGCCCGGCGCCTCGGCGCGGCCTTCCAGAAGGTCAACTTCCTCCGCGACCTCGCGGCCGACTTCGAGCACCTGGGCCGCAGCTACTTCCCCGGGGTCGACGTGACGACCTTCGACGAGGCGACGAAGCGCCGCCTCGTCGACGACATCGACGACGACCTGCGGGTGGCGGGCGAGATCATCCCGGTGCTGCCCGCGACGTCGCGACGGGCCGTCGCGCTGGCCCACGGCCTCTTCGCGGAGCTCAACCGGCGGCTCGAGGCGACCCCCGCCTCCTCGCTGATCCGGGCCCGGGTCCGCGTGCCGAACCCGGTCAAGCTGCGCATCGCCGCCGGTGCCGCGATCGGGCGCATCGCGTCCGTGCCGGGCCCGACCACCGCCGAGCAGTCGACCTCGTCGGCCACGCCGGCCCCCTCGCCCTCCCTCCCGACCTCCCCGCCCCCGACCCCCGGAGCCGCATGAGCACCCCCTGGCTGAAGCGCACCACCGGCGCCACGACCGTCGAGCGGCACGGCCGACGCGTCGTCGTGGTCGGCGGCGGCATCTCCGGCCTCGCGTCGGCCGCGCTCCTCGCCCGCGAGGGCCACGAGGTCACCGTGCTCGAGAAGAACCCCGAGGTCGGCGGCCGCGCCGGCAGCTGGGCGAGCGAGGGCTTCCGCTTCGACCTCGGCCCGAGCTGGTACCTCATGCCCGAGGTGTTCGACCACTTCTTCCGGCTGATGGGCACGACGGCCGACGAGCAGCTCGACCTCGTGCCGCTCGACCCGGGCTACCGCGTGTACTTCGAGCCCGGCCCCGACGCCGACGGCACCACCCCCGACCACGCGCCGATCGACGTGCCCCTCGGCCTCGAGCGCAACGTCGAGCTGTTCGAGAGCGTCGAGCCCGGCAGCGGCGACCGGATGCGCCGGTACCTCCGATCGGCCCGCGACACGTACGAGATGGCCAAGCAGCGCTTCCTCTACACCAGCTTCGAGAGCGTCTCGCCGCTGCTGCGCGGCGACGTCGTCGTGCGCCTGCCGAAGCTCGCCCGGCTCCTGCTGCAGGACCTCGACACGTTCGCCTCGAAGACGGTGACCGAGCCCCGGCTCAAGCAGATCCTCGACTACCCGGCGGTCTTCCTGGGGTCGTCGCCGTTCCGCACCCCGAGCATGTACCACCTGATGAGCACGCTCGACCTCGACGACGGCGTGCTCTACCCGCAGGGCGGGCTGACGACCGTCATCGAGCGGATCGCCGCCGTGGCGGAGGAGGCGGGGGTCGAGATCGTCACGGAGGCCTCGGTCACGCGCATCGTCACCACCGCCGGCGGTGTCGGCCCGGCCGGCTCGGCGTCGTCGCTCCGCGGCGCGCGCGCCCGGGCCACCGGGGTCGAGTGGACGGACGCGAGCGGCGCCGGGCACACGCTCGAGGCCGACGTCGTCGTCAGCGCGGCCGACCTGCACCACACCGAGACGCGGCTGCTGCCCACCTCCCTGCGCACCTACGACGCGGGGTACTGGTCGGGTCGCGACCCGGGCCCGAGCGCGCTGCTCGTCTACCTCGGGGTCGAGGGCGAGGTGCCCGAGCTCGAGCACCACACGTTGTTCTTCGCCCGCGACTGGCACGAGAACTTCGAGCGCATCTTCGGCGACGTGAAGCGCATCCCCGACCCGCCGTCGCTCTACGTCTGCAAGCCGAGCACGATCGACCGCTCGACGGCCCCCGACGGCCACACGAACCTCTTCGTGCTCGTGCCGCTGCCGGCCGACCCCTCGATCGGCCGCGGCGACGTCGACGGCGACGGCGACCCGCAGGTCGAGCGCCTCGCCGACCTCGTGATCGACCAGATCGCCGAGTGGGCCGGCGTGCCCGACCTCGCGTCGCGCGTCGTGCTGCGCCGCACCCGCGGGCCTCGCGACTTCGTCGACGACGTCAACGCGTGGAGCGGCAGCATGCTCGGCCCGGCCCACACCCTCGAGCAGAGCGCCATGTTCCGGGCGGGCAACACGTCCGAGCACGTGGCCGACCTCTTCTACGTCGGCGGCTCGTCGCGTCCCGGCATCGGGCTGCCCATGTGCCTGATCAGCGCCGAGGTGCTGCTCAAGAACATGCGCGGCGACACGAGCACCGAGCCGCTGCCCGAGCCCGCGACCGTGCCGGGCGCGCCGGCACGTGCCGAGGCCGGCGGCGGCGGCGCCTGATGGGCGTCCTCTACCTCGTCGCGCTCGGCGTCGCCCTGACCGGCATGGCCCTGCTCGACCGGCGCTTCGCCCTGTTCTTCTGGCGGGACGGCTGGCGTGCAGCGGTGACGCTGCTCGTGGGCGTGGTGTTCTTCCTCGTCTGGGACGTCGTCGGCATCGACGTCGGCATCTTCTTCCGCGGCGAGACCTCGTTCATGACCGGCGTCCAGCTCGCCCCCGAGCTGCCCCTCGAGGAGGTGTTCTTCCTCACGCTGCTGTGCTGGCTGACGATGAACCTCCTCTCCGGCGCGCGGCTCGCCCTCGAGCTCCTCGACGAGCGCCGTTCGGCACGCTCCGGCGGTGCCCGGGCGGGCTCCGGGGGCGGTGCCTCGTGACCTATTGGGCGATCAACGCCGTCTTCCTCGTGCTCGTGGCCACGGAGGCCGGGGCGGCCCTGCTGCTGGCCTGGTCGCGTCGGCGGGCGAGCCGCGCCTCCTCGCCGGGTCGTCCGCTCGCCGAGCGTGTGCGCGCGGCGGCGCTGGCGACCGTCGTGCTGCTCGTGATGACGGCCGTCTTCGACAACGTCATGATCGGCGTCGGGCTCGTCGGCTACGACGAGGCGCGCATCAGCGGCGTGAAGATCGGCATCGCGCCCCTCGAGGACTTCGCCTACGCCGTCGCCGCCCTCGTGCTGCTGCCGAGCGTCTGGAGCCTGCTCGGCGGGCGGCGTCCGCCCCGCGAGCCCACCCGCGTCCACCCGCGCGACCGCGCCGGCGTCGAGGCCTCGACGACGGCCGCCGTCGCACCCGGAGCGACCCGGGAGGAGGAGGCGCGGTGACCGCGACCCTGAGAGCCCTGTTCTGGTCGTCCCGGCCGCTCAGCTGGATCAACACGGCGTTCCCCTTCGCGGCGGCGTACGTGCTGACGGCGGCCTCGACGCCGCGCGGCGGTGCGGCCGTGCCCGCCAGCTCGTTCGACTTCTCGACCGTGCCGTGGCTCGTCGCGATCGTCGGCTCCGTCTTCTTCCTCGTGCCGTACAACCTCGCGATGTACGGCATCAACGACGTCTTCGACTACGAGAGCGACCTCCGCAACCCGCGGAAGGGCGGGGTCGAGGGCGCCCTCCTCGACCGGGGCATGCACCGCCCGACGCTCGTCGCGTCGGTCGTGACGACCGTGCCGTTCCTCGTCTTCCTCGTGGCCGTGGGCGGTCCGCTCAGCGCGCTGGTGCTCGCGGTGAGCATGTTCGCCGTCGTCGCCTACTCGGCGCCGCGGCTGCGCTTCAAGGAGCGGCCGTTCGTCGACTCGGTCACGTCGAGCACCCACTTCGTGAGCCCCGCGGTCTTCGGACTCGTGCTCGCGGGGGCCGCCTTCACCCCGGCGCTCTGGGCGCTGCTCGGCGCGTTCTTCCTCTGGGGGATGGCGAGCCACGCCTTCGGGGCCGTGCAGGACGTGCTGGCCGACCGCGAGGGCGGCATCGCCTCGACCGCCACCGTCATCGGCGCCCGGTCGACCGTGCGGCTCTCGGTCGTGGCGTACCTGCTCGCGGGCGTGCTCATGACCTTCACCGACTGGCCCGGGCCGCTGGCGGCGCTCATCCCCGTCGGCTACGCGATCAGCTGCGCTCCCTGGTGGAACGTCGCCGACGCCGACGCCGAGGGCGTCAACAAGGGCTGGAGGCGCTTCCTCACCCTCAACTTCGTGTCGGGGTTCCTGACGACGATGCTGCTCATCTGGTGGGTGTCCCTGCGCGGCTGACCCGCGCCTCCTCGGCCGGGCGACGGGGGCGAGGTCAGCCGGGCGGATGATCTTCGGCGGAAGTCGCCGCCCGTTCACCCTCGTGCAAGCTCGGGCCCGTACCGTGCCGACGTGACCATGCGCCCGTCCCGTGCCTCCGGAGCCCTGCGGCGTGCCCGCGGGGTGAACGACCTCGCCTGGCGGACGCGCGTCCGGTGGGACCGCGCCCGGCGCCACCCCCGGGCGCTCTGGCGGGCGTTCGCCCTGCTGCACGGCGCCGTCTTCCTGGCGCTCACGCCGCTGATGCTCGCGGGCGGCGTGTGCGGCGACCTGCCCCTCTACCGGACCTGGGCGAGCGACGCGCTGAGCGCCGGCTCATGGCCGGTGCTCGACTTCAGCTGGGTCTACCCCGCAGGGGCGCTGCTGCCGATCGTCCTGCCGAACGTGCTGGGCGAGTCGCTCTACCAGCTCGTGTGGCTGGTCATGCTGACCGCCCTGAACGCCGTCTCGCTGTGGCTGCTCACCGACCGGGGTCGTCGGACGGTCGACGACCCGGCGGCCTGGTGGTGGCTGCTCGTGCTCTTCCTCCTCAGCCCGGTGGCCTTCCTCCGCCTCGAGGGGTTCAGCGCTCCGATGGTGGTGACGGCCCTCGTGCTCCTGGGGCGGCACCCGCGGGTGGCCGGCCTGCTGCTGGCCGCGGCGACCTGGATCAAGGTCTGGCCCGCCGCGGTGGTCGGCGCGGTCATGGTCGCCTCCCGCGAGCGGGCCACCGTCGTGCGGACGGCCATCGTCGTCACGATGGTCGTCGCCTCGGTCGTCGCCCTCGGCGGGGGGCTGACCCGCGTCGACAGCTTCGTCACCACCCAGTCGAGCCGGGGCCTGCAGCTCGAGGCGCCGCTGTCGACGCCGTGGGTGTGGATGGCGATGCTGCGCGTGCCGGGCGCGAGCGTCTACCAGAACGTCGCCCTCGCGACGCGCGAGGTGATGGGGCCCGGCGACACCTGGGCCATCAACGGCAGCACGGAGCTGATGCTGGGCGTCATCCTGGCCCTCGTCGGCGTGCTCGCCGTCGCGGCCTTCGGGGTGCCCGGCGCCCGTCGACGACCGGCCGACGAGCACGGCCTGGTCCTGCTCGGCGCGCTCACGCTGACGACCGCCTTCGTCGTCTTCAACAAGGTCGGCTCGCCCCAGTACATGCTCTGGATCGCCCCGATCGTCGCCGTCGGCCTCGCGACCCGGCCGACCGAGTTCCGGGTGCCGGCCGTGATGCTCGGCTGGGCCGCGGGGCTCACGACGCTCGTCTTCCCGATCCTCTACCGACCGTTGATCGACCTGAACCCGTTCGCCGTGCTCGCCCTGGCCGGGCGCAACGCGATCGTCGTGGCGCTCTTCGGCTGGTGCGCCGTGCGGCTCGTCGAGGCGGCCTTCGCGGGCGCGGGGCTCGAGGGGTGGACGCTCCGGCGGGCGCTGGGGCTGATCGCCCCGGACCGCGGGCTGCCCGTCGCGGCGACACGCGAGGCGCGGGTCCTCGACCGCGAGGGCTGACGACGTCGCACGGCCGCGGCCGCGGCCGGTGCGGCGCCGCGACGGCGGACGAGGCCTCCCCGGGGGCGATCCGTTCTCGGAGGGGACAACGGGCACGCCAATCTGGTCGCCGCCCGGCCTGCCGTGCCACCGTGGGAGGTCGGACAACACCAGAGCACCCGCGCCGTGCGCGGGTCCGAGCCAAGGAGCACTCATGAAGGGCAAGATCCTCTTCGTCGCCGGAGCAGCAGTCGGGTACGTCCTGGGGGCCCGCGCGGGTCGTGGTGCGTACGTGAAGATCAAGTCGCGAGCCGAGGACCTGTGGGAGAACCCCACCGTCCAGAAGTCCGTGCACCAGGCGGAGGACTTCGTCAAGGAGAACGCGCCGGTCGTCGGCAAGAAGCTCTCGGGCGCCGCCAGCGACGCCGCCGCGAAGGCCAAGCAGGTCGCGGGCAAGGCGGGCGACGCCGCCGACGACCTGGCCGACAAGGCGGACGACGTCGCCGACGAGGCGAAGGCCAAGGCCGGCGAGGTCGCCGACGCCGCGAAGGACAAGGCCGCCGAGGCGAAGGACAAGGCCGACGACGTCGCCGACGAGGCCAAGGGCAAGGCCGACAAGGCGGCCCGCAAGGCCGGGGGCTCGTCGAAGGGCACCGACACGCTCCCCGGGGTGAACGTCGGTGGCTGACGCTGACCTGAAGGCCCCCGAGCAGAGCACCAAGCGCTCGCTCGGCAAGCTGCTCGGCAGCCTGCCCGACCTGCTGTCGCGGATGATCCGCGGCGAGGTCGCGCTCGCGAAGAAGGAGCTCGTCACGAAGCTCAAGGACGCGGGCGTCGGCATCGGCCTCCTCGTCGGGGCCGCGCTCTTCGGCTTCTTCCTGCTCGCCGTGCTGATCACGGCCGGCGTCCTCGGCCTCGCCACCGTCGTCGCCCCGTGGCTCGCGGCCCTGATCGTCGCCGGCGTGCTGCTCGTCGTCACCGGCGTGCTGGCCCTGCTGGGCGTCAAAGCGCTGAAGAAGGGCGTCCCGCCCGTGCCGCAGCACGCGGTCGACAGCGTGAAGGCCGACGTCGCCGCCATGAAGGGACAGGGAGCGTATGCCGAACCGCGGTCCTGACGAGAACGCCCCGGACGACCCCACCGAGTCGGCCGGGCTGCGACCCGACGCGAGCATCCCCGAGATCGAGCTCGACCTGGCCCGCACCCGCGAGGAGTTCGCCGAGACGCTCGACGCCATCGAGGACAAGCTCAGCGTGCCCGCCCACGCACGTCGCCTCAAGGCCAGCGTCAAGCGGCGCTGGGCCGACGACAAGAAGCCGGTGGTGGCCGCGGCCGCCACGGGCGCCGTCGGCGTCGCCGCCCTGGTGGCCGGCATCGTCAAGGCCGCCCGGCGCTGACCTGACGACCGGCGCCCGCCCAGCGCCGCCGCGCCGACCGCG
>Ga0265780_10008436_pt1 | contig 12523 bp, 9 predicted proteins | sample P1T30metagenome_FD_192432 | JGI IMG/M metagenome (GOLD analysis project Ga0265780, IMG submission 192432) | Plant litter microbial communities from East Loma Ridge, Irvine, California - P1 T30 | ecosystem: Environmental > Terrestrial > Plant litter > Unclassified | place: USA: California...
GCGCATTGAGTTCGATCTTGCCGCCCATGTCCTGGAACAGGCGCACCAGCGCGTTCACCAGCGCGCCGGTGCCGCCGCGCGGGAACCACACGCCCCAGCGCCGTTCCAGCGCGTGGATCAGCGTGTAGATCGAGCTGGTGGCAAACGGATTGCCGCCCACCAGCAGCGAATGGAACGAGAACGCCTGGCGCAGCTGTTCGTCTTTCACGAAGCGCGAAACCATGCTGTAGACGCTCTTCCACGCTTCCAGGCGCGCCAGTTGCGGGCCAGCGTTGATCATGTCGCGGAAGGAGAGAAACGGCACGGCGCCCAGCTTCAGGTAGCCCTCGTCGAACACCGCCTTCGAGTACGCCAGAAAACGCTGGTAGCCGGCCACGTCGGCCGGATTGCGGGCGTGGATCTGGCGGTCGAGCGATTCCTGGTCGTTGGCGTAGTCGAAGTGGCTGCCGTCTTCCCAGCACAGGCGGTAGAACGGGGCCACCGGCAGCATCTCTACGTAGTCGCCGATCTTCTTGCCGCACAGCGTGAACAGTTCTTCGATCGCAGTGGGGTCGGTGATGACGGTCGGGCCGGCGTCGAACGTGAAGCCCTGGTCTTCATAGACGTAGGCGCGGCCGCCCGGCTTGTCGCGTTTTTCAAGCAGGGTGGTCTGCGTGCCGCCGGCCTGCAGCCGGATGGCCAGCGCCAGGCCGCCAAAGCCGGCGCCGATCACGACGGCGCGCTTGGGGTCGATTTTCATCTGGTTCATTCGGAATTCCTGATCTGATGGGGTTGTGTCTTGCGAACGGCGGTGAACGCTTCCAGCACCGGCACCGGCGGCTTGCCGCTGAGCAGGCGGGCCTTGTCGCGCCACGTCAGCCGGCCGGCATAGAAGCGCGCGATCAGCGGCGCGCCCAGGCGGTAGAAGCGCTGCATCACGCGCCAGCGATGGTCGGCGCTGCCGGCCAAAAACAGCATTCGGTTGAGCATGCGGAAGAAGCCCTGGCGCTGCCATTCGGCGCGCGCGGCGTTGCGGATGGCGGCAAACAGCGCCGGCGCAGACAGGTCGGGCAGGGCGGCAATATGGTCGGCCAGGCGCACCGCGTGCGGCAGCGAATAGCCGGTGGTCGGGTGGAACAGGCCGGCGCGCAGGCCGACCGTCGGTTGCCCGTTCAGCGCATCCCAGAAGCGCTCGAAGTCGCCCGCCAGCACGATCGGGAGCGAGCCCTGTTCTTCGCGCAGCACGTCGCGGATGCGCCAGCCGCGCGCGGCCGCGTAGGCGGCGATATTCGCGCGCAGCCGTTCGGGCTCCCACGCCGCGCTGTCGACGTAATGGGTGTCTTCGATCAGCACGCGGTCGGGCCCGAACGGCAGCAGATAGACAAAGCGGTAGCCGCCTTGCTGGGCCACGCTCGCATCCATGATCACCGGCTGCGTCAGGCCGTGCGCCGCGTGCAGGCGCACCTCCTGGCCAAGAAAGGTCTGGTAGCCGAGCGCCAGGTGGCTGCTCGCACGCGGGCCGCGCCCGTCGATGACGGCGTGCGCGTGCAGCGTTGTGCCATCGTGCAGGCGCACGCTGGTGGGCGCGACGTCATCGATGTGCACGCCGGTGCGCAGCAGCGGGCCAAGGTCGGCTTCGATCACGCGGGCCAGGTCGGGCGAGGCGATGCTGGCGTAGCCGCCCTGCAGCGCGCGCACATGCTCGGGAAACACGACGTCGTAGCCGGGCCAGCGGTGCGACACCAGCGGCGCGATCCAGCGCAGCTGCGCGGCGTCGAGGTCGGCGTCGTGGAACGACCAGGTGTGGTTGCCGCCCAGGTGCCGGCCCTGTTCGAGCAGCAGGATGCGCAGCAGCGGGCGCTCGGTGTGCAGGCGCCACGCAATCAGGCTGTTGGCCAGGCCGCCGCCGACCAGGATCAGGTCGTGGTCCGTGTTGGTGCGCTCAGCCATGGTTGGCCAGCGCCGTGGGTAGGTTCAATGCAGTCTCGATGATGTCGGCGGCACGCGGCGCGCCGCCGGCGGCGCGGATTTCGTCGGCCAGTGGCGCCATGCGCGCCGCAAATGCAGGCTCGGTCAGCAGGCGCTGCAGCTTGCGCGTCAGGTCGGCCACGCTGGACCAGCTCGGCGAGGCGCGCAGGCCCACGCCAGCATGCTCGACGCGGGCCGCGCCGCCCGGATGGTCGAATGCAATCGGCAGCGCCAGGATCGGCGTGCGCGCGGCCACCGCTTCCATGATGGTGTTGGCGCCCGCATGCGAGACGATGGCGTTGGCCCGCGCCAGCACCGCCAGTTGCGGCACATAGGCATGCACGCGCGTGTCGCCGATCGCTTCGAGCGCGCGCACCTGGGCGTCGTTCAAGCCGCCGCAGTGGGCCACCAGCAGGTGCGCATCGAGATTGCGGCAGGCCTTGGCGATGCGCTTGAACAGGCCGAAGCGGTCGCTGACCAGCGTGCCGAGCGAAGCGTAGATGAAGGGTCGCGTGCTGTCTGCGGGCGGCACGAAGGCGGCCAGTTCGTCGGCAGGGACAGCGGGGGCGGCATTCGCCGCATGCAGCGGCCCGACATGGCGGAAATGCGGCGGCAGTTCGCGCCGCGGAAAATCGAAGCCGGGCACGATCTGCGCGATCTGCGCCAGCGGCGACAGGCATTCGTGCAGCATGCTGCGCGGGGGCAGGCCAAGGCGCCGCGCCTCGGTGGCAATCGCGCGGTGGTGCGGCCCCATCATCCAGTCGTAGACGCGGGTGCTGCCTTCGACGATCTTGAAGGCGCGTTCGCTGTCTTCGTACAGGAACGGCATGACCGGCAGCGGAATGCCCGCTTCGCGGTTTACCGGCAGTGCGCAGGCAATCGAAATGAAGCGCATGCCGAGGCTTTCGGCGACGAGGCCGCCGGCCGCTTCCATCTGGTCGGCCAGCAGATAGTCGACGCGCAGTGCGTTGAGCACGGCGGGCAGTTCGCGGCACAGCATCTCGGTGCTGTCGGCCATGTCGAGGATCACGCGACGCAGGCCGAGCGGGCTGCCGGGATTGGCCACGCGCGCCAGCATCGCCGGCAGCGAGCCGGCCGGATGAGAGACCTCGCCGATGGCGTGAAAGCCGATGCGCGCATCCTTGACATAGGCGGCGGCGTCCGGGCGATGGATGAAGGTGACGCGGTGACCGCGCGCGACGAGTTCGCGCGCCAGTACCATCAGCGTATTGAAGTGGCTATACAGGGCCGGAGCCACAACCGCGAAATGCGCCATGCGAGGGGGAACCAGAGTGAGATGAGAGGCGGTCAGTTGACGCGCAGTTCGGCCAGGTGAGCGCTCGGACGCAGCTCGCGCGGCTTGGTCGCGTCGGCCATGAAGCGCTTGCCCTTGGCCTGACTGGAAAACAGCGCGCCCATGAAGTGGCGCGTGCGGCCCTTGGCGCCGACCGCCGCCGCCAGGCACCCGTCGGCTTCGTTCAGGCAGGCCGCCAGGCGGCGCTGCGCTTCTTCGACGCCCAGCGTGTTGATCAGTGTGGCCTTGCCGATGTCCTTGCCGGTGTCCTTGCCCGTGATGGCGCTGTCGTTGCCGGCGCCATCGAGAAAGTCGTCCTTGATCTGGAACGCCTGGCCGGCGGCCAGCGCAAAGGCGCGCAATTGCTGCGCGACGTTGTCATCGGCGTGGCACATGATGGCCGCCATGTCGACCGCGACGCCCAGCAGCAGGCCGGTTTTCAGTTCATTGGTGGTGGCGATGGCTTCGGGTGAACGCGCGCCGCCATGCAGGTCTTCGAACTGGCCACGCACCAGGCCCTGGTCGCCGACCGTCTGGGCCAAAGTCGCCACCAGGCGCGCGCGGGTGACGGGCGAAATATCCTGGGCTTGCGACAGCACGCCAAACGCGCGGCTGAGCAGGGCGACCGAGGCCAGGATGGCGACATCTTCGCCGAACTGGATGTGGATCGCCGGTTTGCCGCGGCGCAGGCTGGCGTCGTCCATGCAGGGCAGGTCGTCGAGGATCAGCGAAGCGGCGTGCACCAGCTCGACCGAACAGGCCACGTCGATCAGGGCGGGCGAGTTGCAACCGAGGTCGCGCGCGACGAGCATGACCAGCAGTGGCCGCATGCGCTTGCCGGCGCTGAGGGCGGACGCGCGCATGGCCTTGGCCAGGCTGTCGTTCTGGCCATTGCCGGCCACGAGCTGCTCGATGCGTTCATCGACGGCCGAGCGCAGGGCATCGACGTCGTCGAAGGCGGCGTCATCGAATTTTTTCAGGCGGAGCCCGTCGTAGCGCGGCGTTGCTGTGGTCATACGGGCTCCAGTAGAAATTGATAGTCTTGACAACTATCATACCGGAGCCAAAGTTTAAAATTAGTTAATTGAACTCAATCGTGCGTAGTTTTCTGCTTAGAAATTATGCACGTGGATGCGCTATGGCAATACCGGCGGGACAAAAACGGTTCGCCCCGCGCGAGGCGGGTCGACCGGGTAGCGCAGTGATGGAAAGCACATTCTCAGATTGGCGGCGGATCCGGGAACAGAATCTTCAAAAATGCCCGCACCACCGGCGCATCGTCCTGCGCCGGGTAGCTGATATACAGGTTGGCCGATGGCGCGTGTTCGTGGATCGGCAGGAAACGCACACCGGGCCAGCCGATGCGGCTGGTGGTTTCCGGCATCAGGGCCACGCCCAGGCCGGCGCCGACCATGGCCAGCAGCGTTTGCGGCTCGGCCGCTTCCTGGAAGATCGTCGGCTCGAAGCCGGCATTCACGCAGCACGCGATCAGGTAGCGCGGTTCGGCCGACTGGTCCAGGTGCAGCGTCAGCATCGGTTCACCGGCGATGTCGAGCAGCGAGATCGAGTCGCGGCCGGCCAGCGGATGGCGCGCATTGACGGCCACGCAGAACTGCTCCTTGAAGCACAGTTCCTGGCGCAGGTTCGCCGCTTTCAGCACGTCGGCTTCGATGCGCGGTTCGCGCCAGAAGCCCACGTCGATCTGCTTGCTGCGCAGCGCTTCCCACTGGTCGTTCGGCCCCAGTTCGTGGATGGTCCAGGTCACGCGCGGAAAATCGGTCTGAAAGCGCTCGAGCAGGCCCGGGATCGGGCCCCACATGGCCGAGCCGACGATGCCCACGCGCAGCCGGCCGACTTCACCGCGGTCGATCTGGCGGATGGTGTCGATCGTCATGCGCATCCGGCCCAGCAGATCGGCCGCTTCGACCATCAGTGCGCGTCCGGCCACGGTCAGCTCGAAGCTGCGCGTGGTGCGGGTAAACAGGCGCACCCCAAGTTCGCTCTCGAGCTTCATGATCTGCTGCGACAGGGGCGGCTGCGAAATGTGCAGGCGTTCGGCGGCACGCGAAAAGCTTTTTTCTTCCGCCACCGCGAGAAAATACCGCAGTTGTTTCAGGTCGATCGACATGGGCAGGCCCGGCGCGCTTACGCGGCGCGGTGGTTCAGCGCCACGGCCAGGCGCGCGCCGATCAGGGCGTTGTGCTTGACCAGCGCGATATTGGTGGCCAGGCTGCGCCCACCGGTCAGTTCCTTGATGCGCCCCAGCAGGAAAGGCGTGACCTTCTTGCCCGCCACGTTCTGGTTTGCCGCATCACCCAGCGCCCGGGTGATGATGGCGTCGATCTCGGCCTGGGCCATCGCCGCGTCGGCCGGCACCGGATTGCTGACCACCACGCCGCCCGCCAGGCCAAGCTGCCATTTGGTGCGGATGAACGCCGCCTGGTCTTCGGGCGCGTCGATCTGGAAGTCGGCCTGGTAGCCGCTCTCGCGCGTGAAAAAGGCCGGGAAGCCCGGCTGGCCGACGCTGAGCACCGGCACGCCATGGGTTTCCAGGTATTCGAGCGTCAGGCCGATGTCGAGGATCGATTTGACGCCGGCGCAGACCACGGCCACGCTGGTCTGCGCCAGCTCTTGCAGGTCGGCCGAGATGTCGAAGCTGGTCTCGGCGCCGCGGTGCACGCCGCCGATGCCGCCGGTAACGAACACCTCGATGCCGGCCAGTTCGGCGCAGATCATGGTGGCGGCAACCGTGGTCGCGCCCAGGCGCGCCTGCGCCAGCACGTAGGGCAGGTCGCGCCGGCTCACTTTCATGGCGTCCGGGGATGCGCCGAGCAGCTCGAGCTGTTCTTCGGACAGACCGATGCAGATCTTGCCGCCAATGACGGCGATGGTGGCCGGCACCGCGCCGGCGTCGCGGATGATCTGCTCGACTTCGCGCGCGGTGTGCACGTTCTGCGGATACGGCATGCCGTGCGAGATGATGGTCGACTCGAGGGCGACGATCGGCTTGCCGGCGGTGCGGGCGGCGGCCACTTCGGGCGAGAACAGGAGGAAGTTGTGCATGGGACGATCTCTATCTAGTCGGTGATTGGGGCGCGGCTGTCGGACAGGCTGTCGAACAGGCCGGGCGCGAGCTGCGGGCAGACGGTCTGCGCGCAGCCGATGGTCATGGTGGAGAGTTGCTGGCCGCGGCGGCAGGCCAGTTCGAGAGAGGTCTCGCCGCTGTACAGGCTCCAGCAGACGGCGGCAGCGAAGGCGTCGCCGGCGCCGGTGACGTCGATGACGGCCGCCGCCTGCGCCGGCAGGCTGCGCATGCCGGCCGGTGTCGTATACATCACGCCCCGCGCGCCGCGGGTGACGATCACGTCCTGCGCGCCGTCGCGCTGCAATGCCTCGCAGGCCGCGGCAATTGCCGCATCGGTGTCCAGCACGTGGCCCGTGCGCGCGGCCAGTTCGCCAAGGTTCAGAATTAACAGGCGCAGGCCACGCAGGTCGCGCGGCAGGCGCACGATCTTCGGCTCGGACACGGCGACAATCACCACCGGCACGCCGTCCGCCAGCGCGTCGCCGAGCAGGGCGGCAACCGCATCGTGCGGCAGGTTCAGGTCGGCCACGAGCAGCGCCGCGCCGGCGCGCTGCTGCGCGCGGCTGGCGAAGAAGGCCGGCGTGAGCGCCTCGTTGATCGCCATGTCGGCCAGCGCCAGGCGCATCTGGCCATCCTGGTCCAGCACCGCGGTATAGGTGCCGCTGGCCGCGCCGTCCACCCGCAGCGCGCCGCGCGTGTCGATGCCGGCATCGTCGGCATGCGCCATCAGTGCGTTGCCGGAGGCGTCCATGCCCACTGCCGTAATGAGGCTGGTCGGTGCGCCCAGGCGCGCCAGGTTCTCGGCGATATTGCGGGCGACGCCGCCGAACGATTCCGTCTGGCGCGCCGGATTGGAGGTGCCGAGCAACAGAGTGTCGAGCGTACGCAGTTTGCGGTCGAGATTGGCGGCGCCGATGCAGACGATGGGCCGGTGATCGGGCAGCACATAGGCGCGCCCCAGAATGCGCCGCTCGCGCACGAGGGTGGAGATGTAATTGGCGACGGCCGAACGCGACAGGCCCAGGTGACTGGCGAGGTCTTGCTGGGAGATGAAAGGGTTGGAGCGGATCAGCTCGTACAACTGGTCTATTTTGGGCATCGCTCGGCGCGGTTCGGGAGTCTGGTATAAACTTTTGTCTAGCGATACTAGGCAATTGTTTGATTGCTGTCAACGGTCGTCGAAGTTGGACTGATCAATTTATCGCAAAAACATATAAATCGGGAAGAAAAAGTGTATTTGCCATACATATCGGCATTCATGCATAGTTATAATATCTGGCTATCATGCAGCTGACGCTCTCGCGAATGCTGCTCCAGCCCCCATACCCATCCCCCCGATCCGCCCGAACCTCACGAGGAATATCATGTCCAGCAATACCCCATTCGAAGCCGCCGACATCATCCGTGCCCGCAAGCCGGGCTTTGCACCGCGCGTGGCGCTGATCCTGGGCTCCGGACTGGGTGTGCTGGCCGAACAGCTGACCGATCCAGTCTCGATCAGCTACGCCGACCTGCCGGGTTTCCCGATCAGCACCGTGCACGGCCACGCCGGCGAACTGGTGCTCGGTGAACTGGCCGGCGTGCCGGTCGCCTGCATGAAGGGCCGCGGCCACTTCTACGAAGGCTACGGCCCGGGCGTGATGACGTCGGCCGTGCGTACCCTCAAGCAGATCGGCTGCGAACTGCTGTTCGTCACCAATGCCGCCGGCTCGCTGAACATCGAAGCCGATGCCGGCTCGCTGGTCGCGATCACGGACCACATCAACTTCCTGCCGGGCAGCCCGATGTCGGGCCCGAACGACGAGCGTTTCGGCCCGCGCTTCTTCAGCATGTCGAATGCCTACGATGCCGAGACGCGCGAGCAGGTCAAAGCCGTCGCGAAAGAAAAGGGCATCGTCCTGAACGAAGGCGTGTACCTGGCCGCCGCCGGCCCGCACTTCGAGACCGTCGCCGAAATCCGCGCCTTCAAGACGCTGGGCGCCGATGTCGTCGGCATGTCGCTGATCCCGGAAGTGATCGCCGCGCGCCACTGCGGCCTGAAAGTGACCGCCGTCTCGGCGATCACCAATCTGGCCGAAGGCCTGTCGCCATTCGCGCTGTCGCACGAGCAGACCCTGAAATACGCAGCCATCGCGGCCAAGGACATGGTCACGCTGATCCATGCCTTTATCGAGCGCCTCGGTTCGACCCCGCGCAGCGACGCCTGACCCCCACTTACTGAAGAAAGCGAGCGATCCGATGTCACGTGCATTCATCCTCCTGCTTGACTCGTTCGGCCTGGGCGCGCTGCCCGACGCCGACAAATACGGCGACACCGGCGCCGACACGTTCGGCCACATCGCCGAATGGGCCGCCAAAGAGGGCAAGCCGATGTCGCTGCCGAACCTGGAACGCCTGGGCCTGGGCGCGGCCGGCCACAAGGCCAGCGGCGCGTGGGCGCCCGGCTTCGATCTGCGCGACGGATTTACCGGCGCCTGGGGCGTCGCGCGCGAACAGTCGACCGGCAAGGACACGCAGAGCGGCCACTGGGAAATCGCCGGCGTACCGGTCCTGTTCGACTGGGGTTATTTTCCAAAGACCGTGCCGTCGTTTCCAAAAGAGCTGACGGATAAATTGCAGGAATTGACCGGCGTGCCGGGCTGGCTGGCCAACTGCCACGCGTCGGGTACCACCGTCATCAATGACTTCGGCGACGAACACGTCGCCAGCGGCAAGCCGATTCTGTACACGTCGGCCGACTCGGTGCTGCAGATCGCCGCGCACGAAGAGCACTTCGGCCTCGAGCGCCTGTACGCCGTGTGCGAAGCCGCCTACGAGCTGGTCAAACCCTACAATATCGGCCGCGTGATTGCGCGCCCGTTCACGGGCGCAAATGGCGACTACAAGCGCACGTCGAACCGCCACGACTACGCCGTGCCGCCGGTTGCGCCGACGCTGCTCGACCATGTGAAGGACGCCGGCGGCGACGTGTTCGCGCTCGGCAAGATCAGCGATATCTATGCGGGGCAGGGCGTCACGCGCCTGATCAAGGGCCCGGACAATATGGCGCTGTTCGACCGCCTGCTCGAAGTGGCCGACGAAGCGGGCGACAAGTCGCTCACGTTCGTCAACTTCGTCGACTTCGACATGCACTTCGGCCACCGCCGCGACGTCGCCGGTTACGCGAACGCGCTGCACGAACTGGACGCGCGCCTGCCGGCATTCATGGCCAAGCTCAAGGACGGCGACCTGGTCGTGATCACGGCCGACCACGGGTGCGACCCGACCGCACCGGGTTCGGACCACACCCGCGAACACATTCCGATGATCTTCTTCGGCCCGAACATCGCGCCGCAAGAACTGCCGACGGCAGACACCTTCTCGGATATCGGCGCCACGCTGGCAAAGCACCTCGGCATCAAACCACTTTCGAACGGAACCGCACAGCTATGACCCAGCCGCTGGACTTCAAACGTAATATCGCCATGGACCTGGACCTGGGCCTGGTCAACCGCCTCAAGGTCAATCGCAATGCGGCCGACCGCCGCGCGGCCAGCCTGGCGAACCGCCGCACGGTGAAAAAGGAATACCAGGCCGCGTGGCTGGTGCGCGCGATCGAGTGCATGGATCTGACCACGCTGTCCGGCGACGATACCCCGGGCCGTGTCGAGCGCCTGTGCATGAAGGCGATGCGCCCGCTGCGCGCCGATCTGATGGCGGCACTCGGTCTTGAAACGCTTACCACCGGCGCCGTCTGCGTGTACCACGAAATGATTACGCCAGCCGTCAAGGTCTTGCAGGGCCGCTTGCCGATCGCCGCCGTGTCCACCGCGTTCCCGGCCGGCCTGTCGAGCATGGAAACCAAGTTGCGCGAGATCGAGCTGTCGGTCGCCGCCGGCGCCACCGAGATCGACATCGTCATCACGCGCCAGCACGTCTTGCTCGGCAACTGGCAGGCGCTGTACGACGAAATGGTGGCCTACCGCCAGGCTTGCGGCGACGCGCACGTGAAAGCGATTCTGGCCACGGGCGACCTGGTCACGCTGGAAAACGTGGCCAAGGCCTCGTGGGTCTGCATGATGGCCGGCGCCGATTTCATCAAGACCTCGACCGGCAAGGAAGGCGTGAACGCCACCATCCCGGTGTCGCTGGTGATGGTGCGCGCGATTCGCGACTACCACGAACTGACCGGTTTCCAGGTCGGCTACAAGCCGGCCGGTGGCGTCTCGACCGCGAAGTCGGCGCTGCAATATCTGACCGTGATGAAGGAAGAACTGGGCAACGACTGGCTGCAGCCGCACCTGTTCCGCATCGGTGCTTCAAGCCTGCTGACCGACATCGAGCGTCAGCTGGAGCACTACGTGACCGGGAATTACTCGGCCGCCCATCGCCACGCGCAACCTTAATTTTCCGGATTCGTCATGCCAACTATCAAAGAGATTTTGCAAACCATGGACTACGGCCCCGCACTCGAAACCACCAAGGAAGCGCTCGCGTGGCTGGATGGCCGTGAGCGCCGTTTCGGCCTGTTCATCGACAACGCCTGGAGCGACGCGGCGGACACGTTTGCCACCACCAATCCAGCCGACGGCATCGAACTGGCGCAGGTCACGCAGGCAACCGACGCCGACGTGGAGCGGGCAGTGGCTGCTGCGCGCCGCGCGCAGCCGGGCTGGGTGGCGCTCGGAGGCCATGGCCGCGCAAAAATCATGTACGCGCTTTCGCGCCTGCTGCAAAAGCACGCGCGCCTGTTCGCAGTGCTGGAAACGCTCGACAACGGCAAGACCATCCGCGAAACGCGCGATGCCGACCTGCCGCTGGTGGCCCGTCACTTTTATCATCACGCCGGCTGGGCGCAGTTGCAGGCCGAGGAATTCGCCGACTTCCGCGCAGTGGGCGTCATCGGCCAGATCGTGCCGTGGAACTTCCCGCTGTTGATGCTGGCCTGGAAAATCGCGCCGGCGCTGGCCGCCGGTAACACGGTGGTGTTCAAGCCGGCCGAGTACACGCCACTGACCGCCTTGCTGTTTGCCGAAATCTGCCAGCGCGCCGGCGTGCCGGCTGGTGTCGTCAACATCGTCACCGGCGACGGCCGCGTGGGCGAAGCCATCGTGAATCACCCTGGCATCGACAAGATTGCGTTCACCGGTTCGACCGAAGTCGGCCGACTGATCCGCAAGGCCACCGCCGGCAGCGGCAAGAAGCTGTCGCTCGAACTGGGCGGCAAATCGCCGTTCATCGTGTTCGACGACGCCGACCTGGACGCTGCGGTGGAAGGCCTGGTCGATTCGATCTGGTTCAACCAGGGCCAGGTCTGCTGCGCCGGTTCGCGCCTGCTGGTGCAAGAGTCGGTGTACGACCGCTTCATCAAGAAGGTCAAGGCGCGCATGCAGACCCTGCGTGTCGGTTCGCCGCTCGACAAGTCGAACGATATCGGCGCGCTGGTCGATCCGGTGCAGCAGCAGCGTATCCACGGCCTGGTCGAATCGGCCCGCGCCGAGGGCTGCGAAGTCTGGCAACCAACCGGCGAGCTGTCGACGTCGGGTTCGTGGTACCTGCCGACCCTGATCACGGGCGCCTCGACCTCGGCCGCCGTGGCGCAGGCCGAAATCTTCGGGCCGGTGCTGGTGGCGATGAGCTTCCGCACCCCGGCGGAAGCCGTGCAACTGGCGAACAACACCGTGTACGGCCTGGCCGCGTGCGTGTGGAGCGAGTCGATCAGCCTGGCGCTGGACGTCGTCCCGCAGATCAAGGCCGGCGTGGTCTGGATCAATACCGCGAACCAGTTCGACGCAGCCTGCGGTTTTGGCGGCTACAAGGAATCGGGTTATGGCCGCGAAGGCGGCAAGGAAGGCATGTACGAGTACCTGACGCCGCTGGCCGAAGATGCGCGGCCTGCCGCACCGGTGCTCGCCGCCAGGAGCGCCGTCAAGGCAGCGGATGCGGACAGCCCGTTCGCGGTCGACCGCACCGCCAAGCTGTACATCGGCGGCAAGCAGGCGCGCCCTGACGGCGCCTACAGCCGCGCGGTGAATGGCGCCAATGGCGACTTCCTGGCCGACATCGGCGAAGGCAGCCGCAAGGACATCCGCAACGCCGTCGAAGCGGCGCACAAGGCGGCCGGCTGGGCCAAGGCGACGGCGCACAACCGCGCGCAGGTGCTGTACTACATCGCCGAGAACCTGGCGATCCGCGCCGACGAATTCGCGCAGCGCATC
>Ga0265780_10008437_pt1 | contig 12522 bp, 14 predicted proteins | sample P1T30metagenome_FD_192432 | JGI IMG/M metagenome (GOLD analysis project Ga0265780, IMG submission 192432) | Plant litter microbial communities from East Loma Ridge, Irvine, California - P1 T30 | ecosystem: Environmental > Terrestrial > Plant litter > Unclassified | place: USA: California...
ACGAGGATCCGCTTCATACCGCCAGCTGCGGAAGCATCGCTCATACCGAAAGCCCGCGACGCTGGTCGGCCTTGTGCTCGGCGACGATCGCCTGCCACCAGTCCTGGTTGTCGAGATACCAGGCGACGGTCTTTTCGATGCCCGTCTCGAACGTCTCGGCGGGCTCCCAGCCGAGCTCGTCCTTGATCCGGGTCGCGTCGATCGCATAGCGCTTGTCGTGGCCGGGGCGGTCGGCGACATAGGTGATCTGCGTCGCGTAATGCTGGCCATCGGCGCGCGGGCGGAGGCGATCGAGGATCGTGCAGACGGTCTTCACGACTTCGAGATTCTGCTTCTCGTTGTTTCCGCCGACATTGTAGGTCCGGCCGGGCTCGCCCTTTTCGAACACCGCGTGCAGCGCGCGGACATGATCCTCGACATAAAGCCAGTCGCGGACCTGATCGCCCTTGCCGTAGACGGGCAGGTCGGCGCCCGCGAGCGCCTTGACGATCATCAGCGGGATCAGCTTCTCGGGGAAGTGATACGGCCCGTAATTGTTCGAGCAGTTGGTGATCAGCACGGGCAGGCCAAAGGTGTGGCCCCAGGCGCTGACGAGATGATCCGACCCCGCCTTCGACGCCGAATAGGGCGAACGCGGATCGTACGGGGTCTCTTCGGTGAACAGCCCGGTCTCGCCGAGCGAGCCGTACACCTCGTCGGTCGAGATATGGTGGAAGCGGAATGCCGCCTTGGCCGCGTCGGCGAGCGACAGCCAATAGGCGCGCGCCTCGCTCAGCATCGTGAAGGTGCCGACGACGTTGGTCTGGACGAACGCACCGGGGCCGTCGATCGAGCGGTCGACATGGCTCTCGGCCGCGAGATGCGTGATCACGTCGGGCTTGAACCCGGCGATCGCCGCGCGGACCGCGTCCGCATCGCAGATGTCGCCCTGGACGAAGCGGTAGCGGTTCGAACTCGCGACGCGCTCGACCGTCGTCAGCGTGCCCGCATAGGTCAGCTTGTCGAAGTTGAGCACTTCATGGTCGGTGTTTTCGATCAGATGACGGACGAGGGCCGAACCGATGAAGCCGGCCCCGCCGGTGACGAAAATGCGCATGGGTGTGTCCTTCAGGCGAGCGGCGCGAGGGGCCGGCCGTCATAGGGGAAGGGGCTATCGAAATCGGCCAGCAGCGGCTGCACCGCATCCTTGGCGCTTAGCTCGGGAATAGTAGTAGCCCGCATAGGCCAATCAATACCGATTACCGGGTCATCCCAGCGAATACCGCCATCGTTTTGAGGTGCGTAGGTATCTGAGCACTTGTAGATGACTTCGCAATTATCCTCGAGCGTTACAAAGCCGTGCGCAAAACCGATCGGAATAAAAAGGTGCCAGCCGTTCTCAGCAGAAAGCTCGGCGCCAACCCACTGGCCATAGGTGGGCGATCCCTTACGAATATCGACCGCAACATCAAAGATCCGCCCCCGAATGCATCGGACCAACTTGTCCTGCCCGCGTGGTGGTGTCTGGAAATGCAAGCCGCGTAATGTGAATGCTGGTACCGACAGTGAGTGGTTGTCTTGAACGAAGCTGCAATCAATGCCGAACTTTGCGAACGTAGGCTTGGCATAGACCTCCATGAACCACCCGCGATCGTCACTGAAGCGCTTGGGCACAATTAACCGGACTGGAGAATACGCATTAGCCATAGCGAGAACTAACTTGCCTTACCTCATCCAACAACGCTGAGTTTCCCCACTTCGGCGGGATCGGCATCGGCAACCGCGACTGGTCGGTCGGCACGTTTGCGGGCTATCTCGACAGCCGCCAGCGGATCACTGCTCTTGGCGCTGCGAACAGCACCGATGATGTCGTAGCAGGGGTTCACGGTCGCTACACGGCAGGCAACGTCCGGATCGGTGCGTCGATCCTTTATGATGGCGGCGATGCCCGCACCACGCGCGCGCTGCCGGGGGCGAGCAGCGCAACCGGGCGCTACGGCCTGCACAGCTGGGCGACCGACGTGTCGGTCGGCTATGCGCTGGCCATGGCGGACGACTGGACGCTGACCCCCAAGGTCGGCGTGACCTATCTGCGCACCATCCGAGACCGGGTGGGCGAGGCCGGCGGGCCGTTCGCCCTGACCGTGGCGCGTGACCGCCATGTCACGGGCTTTGCCGATGCCGGCGTGACGTTCGCACGCAGCGAGGCGTCCGACGCCGCGTTCCGTCCCTATGTCGGGTTCGGCGCCCGCACCCGGATCGAAGGGAAGCGGGCCGATGCGGTCGCAGGCTATGCCGGTGCACCGCTGACGCTGACCGCGCTGGGCGCCCCGCGCGCGAAGGTGACCGGTACGGCATCGGCCGGCGTCGCATACCGCCTGCCGGGCGGCGTAGAGCTGTTCTCGACGGTCGAAGCGCAGACCCGCCAGGACGACCACCGCGAAAGCATTGCGACGGGCGTGCGGTTGCGGTTCAAAAACAGAAGGTGGCTACATGTCGACAATTCGACATGTAGACATTTGCATGCTGCTGCCTGCTAGGATCTAGCTGCAACCACGTAGGGGGACGGCTAGAATTTGGGGACGTCCGTCTCCATTACGAGCAGCCTGCAAAAGCCCTTCGGCGTCGTTATCTGTGCAGCGCCTGCTCCAGAGCCTGGCGAATGAACCGTTGATAGGGCATCCCCTTGCGCGCAGCCGTCGCCTTTACGGCGTCGAGCAGGTCAACAGGCAGACGCATGTTCACCCGCGCATCCTTGCTCGAAAATTCAAACCTAGTGGGTGTCAGCGCAGACAAGTCGTAGCCTGTAAGATCGGCCGATCCGATGAACGCCTCGGCATCATCATCGCTTGAAAACAGCGGTAGGGGCTTATCCTCGCTCATAGTGCTCAACCTCCTTGGCATGCATGTAGCGGGCGCTGATGACCCGGATCAGATTGGCGCCGTCCCGATCGCGCCACGTGAAAGCTAGAAACACGTGTCGGCACTGCTGGCCCGCCCGATCGCGAGAAACCGCGTTTCCGCCGTCGAATGCGCTGCATCCTGCCCGATCGCCGGTGCGCCGGCGAACACGCTTTCAATTTCTGCGATCGTGACGCCGTGCTTCTAGCATTTTTCACGATTGCCGTCGTCCCAGTCAAAGCCGGCAACGATTTTGCTATCCATGCTTAATAATGGCTTTTGTGTGTACGTTTGTCAACGTGATCAGCGCTGCCTTTAGCGCCTGCGTGTGGCAATAGTCAGTCGCTGTCGCGCGTATTTTAGGAGTGCTACTTCGGCTTGCTCGCGCACCTCACGCGGCGCTTCCGCCGGTGTGCAGGGGCCGTCCACGCCATCACGTCAGCGCCGACCAGGCAAACCCGATCAGGTCATCAAGTGTGACACGTGATGGCCCCAGCGGTACACTGGACATGGATGCCACACGGCCCTGAACCAGGAAAGCGGTTAGCGGCTCAGGCGATCAGCCAGGTCCCGTCGGGCTCCTTGTGGACCTTGTTCTGCCACAGGTAGCTCTCGCCGCTGTCGTCGGCGGTAAACAGGATGTCGAAGGCGAACTCGTTCGCAGCAATCCGCCGCCAGTTCTGGATACGGGTGACGGTAAGGCATCCGACCATGTCGTGATGTCGCATCCGCTTTGCCGGCGACATGGCACCCGACCATCCATTGAACATGACAGTCCTTCGCGATCCGACGAACTTTTCGACCAGGGCACGTGTCGCCATGTCGTCCTGCACGCACATCAGCGTGACGATGTACAGTTGCAGCGCCGGCAGAGCGGCGGTTACATCGGCCTTCAACGATGTGGGTGCGGAGCCGAGCGCCTTATCGACTGCGGCGGACTGAGCCGGGTTCGGCTGAGCCAGCGCGGCCCCAGCAGCGGCATCTGCCTGAGCCGAAAATCCGGCCAAGGCAATCATGCCCACGGCCATTCCTATTAGCCCGCTCGACGAGATATGGCGCTTCCGATCAAGGTGCATTTGGTCGCTCCCTTTCAATCTGCGTTTCAGCGTTGCTGAAGCCGGCTTATATGCCTTTGGCCTTTCCGATAATCGCCGGCCTTATCGCACTTCTCCGCGCCACGGTTCTATTCCCTGGCGGTCAAGTTCGGCCCGGATCATTCGTATTTTTCGGACGGTGTAATTGTCCGCAACAGCATCAACGTTTCGATCTGAATGGCGTTCGGTATTGCCGGCTCGGTCTGCACCTGAGCGCTAGGGCTATTACCGGCACTAGTTAGCTGATCGCGTAACTCCTCCAGCGTTTCGCCCATGTCGATCATGGCTGCCCGGATGCTCGCAAGCTCCTCCTGAACACGGTCGGTCTGGTCGAGCTTGTCCCGTATGAAAGCGGCCAAGCCGACGCCTCGGCTCTCGGCCTCCGCGGTATAAACCAGCGCTTGCCCCTCCCTCAATCAGACTTTGATGGAATCTGACAGCTTCATGATGGCTCCAACCACAGCAAGGACCCCATATAGCCGGATTTATACAAGAGTTTACAGCAGCTTATATATTATTTGGGTCCACTTAGGGTCCGTCATAAGCACGAATTATCGAAAACAAACGTTATATATTAGTTACTTACTAGCACCGGAGGGTGCGTATGGTGTACGACCCGAAATCACGGATTTAAGGGTCGGAAATGAAGCCCTGACAGGTCCGAAACGGGCTGGTCGAGCTTAAGGGGGTCCAAACTACCCTGATGAGCGTAGCTGAGCAGGCAAGCTCGCCTCATAATGCAAATGTGATGCAAAGATGATGCGTTTATAGCTCAGATATGATGCAATTATGATGCAGTCTTGTGCGAGGAACGCCCTCCGGAAAGCATTGAGGTGCAAATAGGGGGCAATCAGGGTGCGGATAGGGTGCAGGAAGGGTGCAAATTAGGGGCACGGACGCAAAGGGACGCACATCGGACGCCCGTGGACGCCAAACGGACGCCAAATGTCGTTCCAGCTTATGGCACCCGGACGTGATCGTTCTAGCTGGCTTGGAGACGCCGGCGTATCTCCTGCCTGTCTCCCATGATCAGCAGCGTATCATCAATAAACTTCTCCAGATTCCGGATCAGATCGGAGATGCTCCCGCTGAAAAGCAATCGCTGATGCCCCGAAAACCCGTCACGATTTTCCAGCATCAACGTTGTCGCCAATGACACGAACCGCTCGGCTTCCTCGGCCAGTAATTCAACATGAGCTTCCTGAGGTTTGCCCACGTTGGCTGGCCGGTTTAGCGTGATCTCTGTCATGGCTAGACACAGGGCCTTCTCAAGATCGGTCGGACCCGATCCAGACTGTCGGCATTCACACAGAACGCTCAGCAATTCCCGCATTTTCTGTTGCAGATCGTCCATCACGATGCCTCCTCGCTTGGAATGGAGGCGTGACCCGGCTCGTAAGCCGGGCGTTAGGAACCCTGCGCTAGGACAAGGCGCTGCCACCTTTAGGCAAGCCTTGGACATGCGTGACAGCCGCCCGGCCGAGAAGCTCGACCGGACCTAGCGATTATCGGGGTTCCTACGCCCCACGGCCGGGATTGACCGCGCCGCAGGTCTATGGTCGCAGAAGGGGGCGCTCTGAACAAGCTGCTGCGACCATTGACGGACGTTTCGACGATCATCACCCCATCGAGACAGGACGATCCTGCCATGACCGATGCCCTTCCGAGTTTCCGCACACCAGCTGAGGAATCCGCCTACGCGGCCGTGCTGGCTGATCTGGCCGGCGGCGATCGGGGAGACGAGGCGATCATGATCTTCCGCGAGCCGACCGACCCGGACGCGGCGGTGGTCGCCGATGCCATGATCCGCGCCGGCAGTGTCAGCGACGCGCTGTACGCCCGCCTGCTCACCGCGGCCGATCGGTTCTATGCTCCGCCACCAGTCACCCGCGCGGTCGCATTCGATGCGTTCGGCACGCTGGTGCATATCGGTCGCAAGCGTCATCCGTTCGAGCGGCTGATCCGGCAGGCCCGTGACCGGGCGGCGGCCCTGCCCTCGCCGATGGTCCTACCCATCGGGCTCGCCGACTATGCCGCAGCGCTGGGGTTACCGCACCCAGACGCCGAGCTGTCGATGCTGGACGAGGAATTGGTGACGATCGCACCCTACCCCAATACGCTAGATGCCCTGCGTCGGGTTCGTGAGACGGGAGTGAGGGTCGCCGTCGCCTCCAACCTCGCCCTACCCTACGCGGCCCCGCTAAAGGCCCTCCTCGGCAATCTGGTTGATGTCTGGCACTTCTCCTTCGATGCAGGCGCGGTCAAGCCTGACGGAGCGTTCTACGCAGGCCTGACGGCCAAGCTCGGCTGCGAGGCTAGTGAACTGCTGATGGTGGGCGATACCTGGCGCGACGATATCGTCGGCGCCGTCGAGGCCGGATCGCGTGCGCGGTGGGTCGATCGCGAGGGCCGTGCGTCCCCTGCCCGCCGGTTTATCGCCGTTCGCGAACTGGGTGAAGCCTATCCCGATCGTCGGAGAGCGGGGCAGATGACGGAGCTGGAACTTGTCCGCAGCGGCATCGATGCAAATCTTGACTACCTTCATGCCCAGCGGTGGGCGCTTCAGGCGGCACAGTTGCGGAAGACCCTTACGAAGGCCCCGGACACGGAAAAGCCAGCTGCGAAGCGAGCGCTGGACGATCATTACGACACTCGAGGTCAGCCTGAGACCAGCCGTGCTGCCCTGATGCGGAACGCGATTGCGACTATCGCGGCACGCAAGCATGCGTGATGGCCGCGCGGTACCGACCGTTGATGAGGTCCAAACACTTCGCCCTATCTAGTTGTAGCGGCTCGCAATAATGACCGTTTGGAACTGCAATAAATGGCAGTCTGCGGCTCAGATTATGTGAGACGCTGGCGATCGGCCGGCGCACGATCGGTGAGACTCAAATCACATTCGCTGCGACGGACGCGAGATGTTCACCGAGCGGCGCGGGATCGCGGACACGGCGGTCAAAGCGGTAATCCTGCCGCGCGCATATCGTCGGTCAGCTCGCGTGTACGAGCCGGATCGAGCACACCCCGGAGCAGTTGCCGTATCTCCGCCGGCTTGGTGTCGAACTGGTCCGCCAGGCTCTTCGTATCGTAGCCGTGGCGGGTATCCATTCATGGCCTTGATATGGAAACGATCAGCGCGATGCTGGGTGTGTCCAGTCGAATAAAGTTGGCGATGACAGGCCACATGCTTGGTGAATCATATCAAAGTTATGGTTCAGGCGGCTCAGAGTCCACCAGCATCGATAATCTTATCTTAGATATTCGAATCGATGCATCTGGCCTTCATATCCATATCGTCGGAACTGCCGGATCGACAAATATATCTATGAGCGCCGTGATATCTTGGGAGTTGCTCATATTAAGGTTCCCCTATTTCACGCGGCTAATGAACCTGTCCGAAGTACACCCCGTACAGTGAATATCCATTTCTGCTTCTAGCGTATTGGTTTTGCAGGCCCATATTCGCCGAACCACGCTTTCCCCGTCCGTGATCCATCGGGTCATTATTGTGCGTCCGTCGCACCAAATGTGATTTGCGCCTCACCGAATGTGCGCCTGCCGATCGCCAGCGTCTCACATAATCTGAGCCGCAGACTGCCATTTATTGCAGTTCCAAACGGTCATTATTGCGAGCCGCTACATCTAGTAGGCCGGCGAGAGGATGTTCGAAAACGTACGCTCTCATGATTACCCTCGAGACGCTGGCCGAGTTTGCTCCCTTGCCGGCCGCGAGGCCAGCGGTTGCGTTGACCTTGGCGGGGTGCCGCGGGCGCCTGATCGACGAAGATTGATCATGCTCTCATCCGCGGGTTGGTTACCACACTACCCCTACCCGTCGCTGGGCCTATCCTCCGTCTAAGTTCGGGCGTCGGACGAACCTGCCCCACCGTACAGCGTAGATTGCCTCTGCGCCCGGCCATGGGGGTGACTAATCTGCAATCGCGAACTTTGGCGGTTCCCCCCTGCCCCGGCCGGCGAAGGATGATGCGCGACGCGCTCCCGCGTGAGGTGAGGATCTTCGTACAGGTCACGCAGTGCGCATAGGCGAAAGACGTTCCACCATCGCTGCCAGCGGTGTTCAGCCGCATCGTGGAGCATATGGCAGCGCTGGCACAATGCGGCGAGATTGCCCGGCAGGTTGTGGCCCGGGTCATGATCGAGATGCGCGCAGGCGAGCACGACATAGGTCGTACGGACGCTGAGCATGTCGAACCGTTCGCGAACCGCGATCCGCCGACCACGGTCCGAACGCCAATAGCCGGTATCGGCATCCCACCATCGCCCGTCGCCGAGATGCGCGACGAAGCGCAGATGCGGCCGCGCGCATCGCTCGCAGCGCGCACCGGCACGATCGAAACGGATCGTGTCCGACAGCTGCTGCCAATCGATCGGGTAAAGCCAGCGGTTCTCGGGGCGGATCGGCATCACGCCTATATGAGTCAGCGCAGACACGAACAAAAGCGGAATCTGCAACATCTCTTCATGTCGACATGTTTACATGTCGCATCGTCGACGCGTTGATCTGGTTTCACTTCGAGATGCGGGCTCGTAGAAATGTCGAGGTGTCAACGACACGATTTGTCGAGGGTATTGGGCTTGAGGCCATGCTGTCGAAACCGCCAAACCGCGTATCCTATCGCGACCCACGTAAAGCCGGCCAACATATCGACATGGGTGATCGTTGGGAGGACCATCTTCGAACCACCCAACGGAAAGCGCACGCGGACGGCCACTCGGTTCGCTCGGGCAGATCCGTTCAGGTCAAAGCTACGTACAGCCACAACGCAGCATCGAGTGCCCCACCCTGCCCGCGCGTATTTGCCTTGCTGCCACACTGGGCATCATCGGCACCGTTGCACCACGTCATATGCGGCCCATGAACGACAGGATGTACACGAACAGCATCGTGCTCGACGGACCATATCAGGGATGTTGAAATGTCGGATCGTCCACGTGTGCGCGTCTCGACATAGGGCATAGACAATTGCGATCGCTCGTAGTCAGCGGTGTTGCATTGCCGCCATGTAGACATGTAGAATAGCCGACATGCCGACTATCGCAATCATCAGCCAGAAGGGGGGGGCGGGCAAGACAACGCTGGCGCTCCATCTCGCCGCTGCCGCTCATGACGCGGGGCGTGTTGCGCTCATCGTCGACACCGATCCCCAAGCGACGGCCAGCCAGTGGGCCGTCTGGCGCCAGGACGCGCCCCCGGAAGTGATCGACAGCCCACCGCCGCGGCTTGCTGCCAAGATCGAGCAGGCAAAAGGGCAGGGGGCCGAGTTCATCGTCGTCGATACACCGCCCCATGCCGACAGTGCCGCGCGTGCTGCCGTCGAGATCGCCGACCTAGTCCTGATCCCGTGTCGTCCCAGCGCCTTCGATCTATCGGCGATCCAGACGACGGCGAAGCTCGTGCAGTTGCTCCGCAAGCCTGCCTTCGTAGTGTTCACGGCCGGCTCGCCCAATGCGCCGCGCATGTACCAGGAAGCCGGCGAGCTGGTCGAGGGCTTCGGTACGCCGGCCTGCCCGATTCAGATCCCCGACCGTGCCGCTTTTCGCCACGCCAGTGCGGAAGGTCGCACCGTCATGGAATTCGAGCCCGACGGCAAAGCGGCGGACGATGTTCGACAGATCTACGAGTGGACGTGTCGACAGCTCAACCTGTCGACACACGCAGCGAAGAAATCTGGCTCCAAAGCCATGATGAAGAAAGGAAACACACTAGCATGAGCCGCAAGCCGTCTTTTGCGAATCTGCGTGATCGCACTGCGCCCGAGCCGGTCGTGCCGCTGCAATCGACACAACAGGCTTCTGGACAAACGGCAAATCAGCCGTCGAGCCCAGCGCCGACGGGGCAGGGGGGGGCATCGGGTCCCGCCAGCCGTCAGGGCCGTAAGCAGATCGCCGGGTTCTTCACACCCGAAATGTCGTTCGCCATGCATACGCTGGCTCGACGGCAGGGCAGGAGCCTGCAGTCGCTGATGGCGGAGGCCTTCAACGACGTGTTACGCAAGCACGGGGAAAGCCCGATTGGGGATTGATGGAAAGGCTGCTTTCGTCGCCTTGATCTCGACCGGTAAGCTGGCGTGATATAGTCCAATCACAGTTCTATGATTAACGTTTCTGCTTGGGTCACGAAATAGCGCTCGAAAAAGCGTTGATCCCTTAATTATCATGCCAAATATCGCAACGGTTCCAGGCACCGATCCGGCCTGAGGATCGAGATGCACAATCCGCATGGTTCCCTAGGGAGCATTCGCGCCGACAACGTCGGCGCGTCCAGGGTTTTCCGCGTGTTATTCGTCGGTGATTTTCAGCTATGATCACGGCATTTATCATTTGATATCGCGTTGCCCGTCTAGGGCAACACCGTAGCCAACTCTATTCATAGAATCAGTTAGCGGTTTTGGACCGTTTTGAGCTTCGCGCTCCGTACGATCGATCGCCTCTCCCAGCTTAGCGAGGATTTTACCCAGCGGGCCATCCACGGTTATCTGCGCAAGCTCCCGGCACGACAGCGTATCCAGCATCGCCGCGGTTTCCCGCTCATGATCCATGTGATGCTGAACGACGTCATCTGGTAGCGGCGCAGGACGCATCCAGCGGGGCAGGTAGGATCGGACGCTGCCAGGCAACAAAGGCCGATAGGCGTTTGATGTCTGAACGTAGCGCGGTCCGGGCCCTTCACTCTTCACGCGGTTGAAACGCCGCTGACGCACCAGAAAGCCGATCGCTTCGAGGATCACGAGCGCGCGGCCGACCGTTGCACGACCAAGCCCCGTCGCCTCGGCAAGATAATCGTAGGAAGGATAGACGCGGCCGCGATTCAACCGTGCCAACGTGAGGATTTCCTCAAAGACCCGGACGGCGCTGCCGGTCAGCTTGGCAATGCCCCGCTCGACGGCCGTCAACGTCCGTTCCCCCGATCGCGCATCACGGCGCAAACGTCGTGCAGCATCGAGGGTCTTACGCGCGACACGCAGCAAACGGTCGGTTTCACCCTTGGCCGGCGTCGTCCAGAACGCCTCCTCGAAGCTGCCCGCCTCCAGGCTGTCGCGCAGCACAGGCGCGCCCGTCCGGTGCGGCGCACCCGATCGTCCCGCCGATCGCCCTGGCGACCGCTCATGCGTCAGCCGGCCGAACGCCTTAAGCGCAGCATCGCCTATCGTTATAGTCCCCATCGTCCGTTCCCTTTTTAGGGTGGCGGAAACAGGCAAAAGTCAGCCGTGGCACGAAACGCGCATCCTTGAATTCAATCTGAAAAGCGCATATTTAGGGATCGTTGTGGACGATCGTTTGTGCTTGCCGGCACGAACCTAGTATGTGCTTTCGGGATGCCCGGCCTTTGTGCCGGGTTTCCTTTTATCCGCTCACAGCCATTCCTTCGTCATCAATGCCATGGGCAAGATAGGGCAGGGTGCCGATCTGAGCGGCGTATGCATCCTGCGCCAGCGTAGACGCTGCGCGCGATGCGGCTCAGAAACGCCGGCACTTATCCTCCCTTGCCGATGATCGTCACGACCACGTCCTCGCTCATCGGATCCGCAACAAATCGGATTCGACGAACGAGGACCGCCGTTCAGCCATCCTTGCCGTTTATGGGGACAGGGCAAAGCGCCAAGGTTCGTGCTTTCACACGGAAAACCCGAAAAATGTTCGTGCTATTACACGGAAAACCCTCGCCGGGGTCCGGTAGCTCAGCCGGGTAGGTCGACGAGTATCGAATTTGCGTTCGTGCTATTCCACGGAAAACCTCGTGCCAGCCTGCAAACGGATTACGCGTCCGGGTCGTCCTCAAGGATTTCGAGCTCTCTTTTGGGTCGGAAACCGATGGTCGTGTGCAACCGCGGCCGACCACCGCGTCCCGACGGGATTTTCGTTTCGACCACGTCGAGGGTATATTCTGGCAGACTATCCTGTTCGGACACGTCGCGAAGCTGCTTCTTGAAATATTCGAGGCCACGTCGGTCCGAAGCGCAGCCTACGCGCGCCGCGAGCTCGCCAATATCGAGTGTGAACCCGTCGTCCTTGCAGTTGAACTTGGCAAGTTCGTACAGACGCCGTTCGATGGGACCAAGCTTGAAGAAGTCGTGATGGTAGGCGGCGATCCGCTGATCCGTCAGGATCGCACGATACAACCAGTCACATACCATGACCTCGACCCATTTTACACGGCGCTCGCCGGTCGATGTCTTGATATACTTGATGTCAGCCTTGAGCAGCCAGGAAAAGGAGCTGTCCGATCCTTCGCCACCAGTTTCGATATTGGTGACGATCTGTGTGCCCTGCAGTCTGTTCAACGAGGCCTTGAGCGACGTGTAGGACCGCGCGGAAGAGTTCGTACCGGTAACGCGGAAGAGATCATTGGCGGTAAACGTCATGATCCGGTCGGCTTTTTCGCCGTTTTCTGCCCGCTCGGCCATCAGACTGGCGATATAGAGCAGGATTTCCTTGTCATAGATCGTCGCGACGCCGGTCTTGCTCGGATTGATCTCGATCCGGGCTTCGCCCGATTCAAAGACCATCGGCGTCATATGGGCCTTTT
>Ga0265780_10008438_pt1 | contig 12522 bp, 10 predicted proteins | sample P1T30metagenome_FD_192432 | JGI IMG/M metagenome (GOLD analysis project Ga0265780, IMG submission 192432) | Plant litter microbial communities from East Loma Ridge, Irvine, California - P1 T30 | ecosystem: Environmental > Terrestrial > Plant litter > Unclassified | place: USA: California...
CAAGCCATGTCACACGAGATGACGACTCGTGCAAAATGTCGAATAGAAAATCGTCAAGAACACCCGTTGAGGGGCGTCTAGTTCTTCCTTAGACACCATGTATATGCAAAAACTTCAAATGCAACAAGTTCCACCTCGCAAACCTCACGTGGTTTGCTCCCGACGTCCGTTGACATCTAACCCATCAAGTGCCTCGGTAGCCTCTTTAATGGTGGGCACGGAAGTCGTAGGCACGACAAGCGAAGCACCGTTGACGCCGTTGGTGATGCCATCTTGACTTGGGCCTTGGAGACCTTTTCGGACTTTGAGGACTTGGTCGACAATGACGGCGTCGATGCCCTCGTTTCTTTGTAGCTGTGGTATTATTAGCAAATGTTGAACACTTTCAGCAAGCAGGCACTTACATTAACGTTGTCAGGATCATTGTTGAGTGTTCCATAGCTGACGCACACCAAACCACTCTCCTTGACCACCTTGACGAGCCTGGGGCACATGACGAGCGGCTCGGCAGCGCTGACAACACCAAGCAGGTTCCATCGACTGGCAAATCGAATCGCTTCCTGCAAGCTAGCGGCGCGAACATCACCGACAGGGGAGGTACCAGCGTCTGTGAGGAAAAGTACAGGAATCGAGGGCTGCTTGAAGGACAACATGAGACAGATATCCGGGTTGAACGAGGAGAAGATGACGTTGCGCTTTCCCATCTTGTCGTAGACCTTCTGGAGCACGGTGTCGACGAACGAGTTGAGCTCCACGGCGTACTGATCCATCTCTTCTTCTTCAGACTCGTGCAGCATGGGATACTTCATTTCGATGTTGAAGCCTACTGTCTCCTCCAGCTCGTTGAACATCTGATCGAGAGTGGTAAAAGAGGACTGGATTGAAAAGCCGCGGTTGTTGCCTTTAAACCCTTTTTTCTTGAAGTCGCGCGTGTACTTCATTCGTTCTGTGAGCTCATGCTGTCGGTCGAGATGAATATTTCGCTGCGTTGAGTTATCGACCGAATACGATCGCAAACGCCTGGTGCTGGGCCGATCTGCATCGCCGTCTGTCCCGTTTGCATTGTTCGCAGAGGAGTCCGGTTCGGGCGAAGCTTGTCGAGACTGGCGTGGCTTTTGGCCTTCGCCGATGTGAAGGAATTGATCGAGTGTGAGCGTGTGAACAGGTGCATCAATGCCCGTCTCGCTAACGAGGAAGTCGTGGTAGATCACGGGAACGTGATCTTTTGTCAGTTGGACATCAAACTCAACGTATTCCGCACCCAGGTTTGCTGCAGAAATGAAAGACTGTATCGTGTTCTCGCCGAGCTGCAATGATGTTCGTGAAGCCGTGTTTTTGCCGAGGCCTCGATGCCCGATGACCATGGTGGACGCCATTTTCTTCCAGTATGTGTGATCCTCCGTGACAGTCATCTCCGGATGTTTGAAGGGAGTGATTATTAAGAAGTTGAAGTTGACGGTTCCAATGACATCCAAAGTTGATGCTGCAACGATCGGTACTTTCATATCGCCCTGCAAAGAGATACGTTTAGAGCCAATGCTGGTCTTGATCGTGGACAGCAACGCAACACCTCGACCAACTACACGGTCATTTGTACCCGCATAAGTCGGAACAATGTCAAACAAGACTTTGACCTTGCTAACATCTGTCGTTTTGAAGGTTATTGGTTCGGTAGCGATATTGTCTTGGACCGGCAGATCAATCACCGTGGGCTCGCCTGTAGCTCCAGAGGCCGACACTACCACCGACAGCGCTGTGTCGAGCTGCGTTGCATGCGCATCGGCGAGGGGAATGTCATCGAGCTTGACAGCTGGCGTCTCTTTTCGGATGTCCATAGATCCCAAGCTGACCAATATCATTGTCTCATTCGTCAAGTAGCGATGGCCAAATGTCTTCACAGGCTCGGGTAATTTCTGCATGACCGTTGTGTTGTCTCGGTTGATGTTCTTTGATCGGCGCTCATCAAGCGATGATTGCGGCGGAGAGCCTGCTCGAGCGATCCTCGTGTCTGTGGGTACAGCGAGTGATGACTTTGATGTCGGTGCGAGCTCAGCAAGCCTCGCCGCGATCGTCATATGACCTCTGAGTGCTGCATGCTCCTTCGCAGTCCAACCGGAATTATCACAGAGCTCCAGATTGGCTCCTGCAGCTACCAGAAGTTCAACAATGGGCAGATGGTTATCGACACAAGCGATGAAAAGCGGCGTCCAGGCAAAAGTTTTTTCGGGGGCATCAACTTCGGCTTTGTTGTCTTTGGAACCCTGCAGCAAGGCCTTTGCGCATTCGGTGTAACCGTACCGTGCAGCCATGTGTAGTGCTGACTCGCCACCTTCGTCCACATAATTAACATCGACGCCGGCCTCAACTAACAGCTGAACTATAGCCACAAAGTTGGAGCGCGTCGCGAGTGCTAAGGCTGCCCCGGATTGAGAAATGGTCTTCCTAAAGATGAGTTTATCTTCGTTTGTACCACGCCAGTTTTCTGCATCCAAAAGAGCTTTTGTGGTCAGAGGATGCCCTCCCATAACGCTCAGATGCAGTGGGGCATAGCCCTCAGCATCTTGCCAATATGGCGAATCGATGCCATCGGCTACATCGAACTGCCCCCACTCCTGCATGTGCTTGATGACTGTTTGACAGATGACTACGAAACCATACTGAGCGGCATAATGCAGCGGGAGGCGTCCATATGAGTCACGTGCCTGTAGAGCGGCACGCTGACCGTGCTGTAGGCTATCAAGAAGATACGTGAGGAGATTCACAGAATCATCGTTTGCATCCAGAAGCTTAGTCGACTCTTCTTCAGTGCTGATACACGGCCACGGCTGACGATTTGGTGCAGTTGCCGGCACAATGAAGCTCCGCGCTTCTGTCGAACTCTGAACCAGGGCGCCATCGCCGTTCGAGGCCTCTCCGCTTTTGGCACGTCCAATACCGATGACAAGACGATGGATGCAATTCCGCTTGTTGATGTTGTCACCTTCGTCTAGAGAGATTATGTCTCTCAACAATCGGTTTATGCACGCTTTGGCTCGACAGGATATAGCACGCTGCAGAAGGTTCAATAAAAGCTGCTGGAACGAAGCGCTGGCCACGCCATTGCTCGCAGATGCATTGGCGAGAAGTTGATCGAGTTCGTTAACCTTTTCGCTGCGTATTGCTTGATCAACAGAATCCAGAAGACCCGAGGGAAGATGAAGAGCGCCTCCAGGCACTCTGCCTAGCGATGCTGCCGAATGAGTGGAGCCACTGTCGTCGAAAGTCTTGATATCACCGATGCCCGAGAGCCACTCGTTGATTGTCTTCATGTCCTGGTTCAGAGGCAGATTGTGCGCAAACGGCCTGGGATTGACCTTTGACGTCAAATATCGCTCCTGCAGACACACCATGTCGATCTTCTTGTCTAACTTTTTCGTAATTTTGATGAAGCCTCGGCGATTGACTTCACCATACCACTGAAGCTTGCGAAACTGGCCGCGAAGCTCGAGCAACGCCCCAATCAAGTCTTGCACCTCGTCTTGGTCGATGCCATCCGGCGCCTGTGCGATGGCTCCATAGCGACTCTGGAGTAGCCGGAGCCTGCGCGAGCATTCTGCATGTTTCTTGTTGTAGAAGCTGTCGACGTCTTCGAGGTTTCGATCGAGTGAGAAGAAAAATTCTGAGAGACGACATTAGCAGCTTTCCGGAACTAGATGTCATGTGCAAATTCTTCTGCTGCTGGTCGATAGAGCTTAGAGACGCCAATGTCGGCGGCATGGATGTTTCGCCACAGGCCATGTTCCCATATGATATAGAGTAGGAGACGTACCTGCAAGATCGGGTGCTGAGCCATCCTTGGAAGCCTCGGCCGCATTTTTGATCAGCTTCTTCAAGCCCTTGTAGTTGATGTAGAAATCAGCCCATTCAGGGACCTGGTTCCGAGGAAGATTGTGTCCGAATTTCATGCTGATTGTTCAATGACGCAGGTCGTACTAGTGGTAGATACCAATATGAAGGGTAACAGGAAGACCTAGGGTAGCTCCCTTGCTGCAGGCTCTCTAGCCCTTTGCAGGGGAAATGCGCAAAAAGTATAAGTATTGCGATGCGAATGGAGAGTAGCCACGGCGAAAGCTTATGCGATTTGGTTGCGACCAGCGCCAGTGTGAAGTAACGCGTCGAAATCGTTCAGATATGGGGTGTGATCCAATCTGGCATTCTCATTGGACGAGAGAATGCTTGATAGGAACGCGCCTGCATCATGGTTAAACAGACTGTCAAATGAAGGGAACCTGCAGCTCTAGGCAAGGGGGAAGCACACGGGAGCGGTGCGGTGGCTGTCTAGTGCTGGCGATTGTGGTGAGATACGTGTGAAGGTCGGAAGCTTATCGATGAAGTTTGCGGAGGTGGTTTGTGCGTCGCACGAGAGATGACGACACGGCGTCTTTGTTCCGGCAGGGTGTCTTGAAGAGCGACGGCTCTTATTATTTATACTCTTAGCATTCCAATCTTCAACTCGTATGCAATGGCTCGGACCATTAGCAAGCCCCTGCACGCTCCCCAAGCCGCTGCACCTGCCATTCTCCACCGCCCGGCTGATCGCGGCCTGTATCGTATTGTCAGCTTCTTTGCCTCTGAGAGACGGCCGTTTTTACCGAATTTTCTAGGTATTGGCCAGTTTGCAGCATGTCATTGGCGACATGTGGGTGAATTGTGCGGAGATTCACACCGCAATGTGTAGAGGCCTGCATCGATTACCCACGTCCAGCAAAGGCAGGTGAGCACGCGACAAGTTTCCAGAATGGCTCCCCCACCAAGCTGCGTCGAGCGGTGGTCCATGGCATGCGGCAACGTTGGTCACACGCCCGAGGCCCCTGAACATCATGCATTACCCTAGCTGTAGTGTGCACGACCTAGTTAGGATTGGCTGAGGTAGTTGACAATCGTCTCGACGTCGCCCGTCTTTGCACATGTGGGGTGGCGACTATCCGTCAAGGCCAGTCTAGACTCTGTCTTATGAGCTTACATGTCAAGAGTTTGAGAATCGTGCAAGAATAAGTTCATTTTGGCTCTCTGGGTCGGGAGACTCTCAAGAGAAGAAAAATGAGTTGCCTTCATTGTCCTTCCGCTGCACCTTTGACAGATCCTTCTCGGGAGCGTACTCTGCCCATGCGCTCGCGGGGAAAATGTGCTTGTTCCGCTCGTACCACCTTCTATCTACAACCTTCGTGATGGCGGGATCGTCATTGAACCCCTCCAGCTGATCTTCGGGTATATTCGAATCCTTGTTCTTGTCCTTGCGATTCTGGTCTAGAGGATCGTATGCAGCCGCATCCTCATTTGCGTCTGTTTCGCTGGCGACGGGCGTTGCTTTTGTCGGCTGTGCTGAGTAATCGAACAACAGGCCGTTGAAGCCTGTGACGTTGTTGAACAGGAAGTGGTAGAACTCGTAATGCTTGGGCGAGAGTCAGATAGAATTTTGCGCTTCTGACAGTCTCGACTTACATGAGGTAGAATGACTTCGCCTCTGACAAGCATCAGATCGTCAACGCTGACCCTAGCCCAATCTCTGCGACTTCTCTCTCCACCTACGCCCAGCTCGGCGCCGACCTTTCTCGCCTTATCCAGGAATAGCCACACCTGCTCGCCTTTCTTGATTCTGCATCGACCACCTGGCGTGTTTGTGCCGTCGTAGAAAACGAACGGTATGACCACCTCAGTTGCCTTCACTGATGCACGCATGACGACAAAGTCCTGTCGTGCCAGATCGGCCTCCTGTGCTTCGCGCTGCAGCGCCGTCTTCGTCATTACTCGTGGTTTGAGACCAACACTTGTGTTTGCGCCCAGTTTCTTCTTCGAAACCTTGGTCTCAGCTTCAGAGTTTGCGGTGGAGGAGTCGGCTGGTGTGCTGTTGCGAGGAGTGGGAGGCTTGGAATTGACCGGATCGTCTCCTTCATCTTCCTCTATACCGAAGGACAGTTTGCCCTTTGCGACCACCTTGCGCTTCTTCTTGAACAGAGGCTTCGGTATGGATGCTCTGTACTTTGCAAATTAGCGTGCGATTCGCAGCTTAATGGGCGAGGTATCCTACTCTTCTGTGGGTGTGCTAGCGCCCGAGTCAGCAGCAGAAGTGAGTCCTCGTTCCTTCAGGTCCAGTGCTTCAGCGCGTCGTTTGCGGTAATCGTTGAGGTTGACCAGACCGACAGTTTGCGCCTTCAGTAGATCCTCAGCAGTCGCTGCCTGTGACGTGAAACGCGCATTTCCTGGTGCCTCATTACGTGAGCGGTTGCTAGAATCGGGCTTGAATTTGTCCATGATCGCTGATTTCAAGCTGTGTAGCTAGCATGGGGAGAGGGTTTGGAGGTAAAGTCCGGCTGGATCAAATATGCCCTAAGCCAGAAACGGCAAGGTCATCCCGTGACAACGTGACGCGTTTCGGCCTGCACATTCGGGCAGCCGCATGCCCTGCCCCACTGCTCACCACTCTTCGCGTCGACACTAGCACCGCATTGCGACATGTCGTGAAGGGTAAAGATGAGAGTGATCCAGGACTCCGATGACGAGTTCGACGATGACCTTCAGGATGAGGTCCAATCACCGCGAACGGGAGACGCGTCGCGTGATCATGGCAGAGATGCCTCGTCTATGGCATCAGGCACGGGATCTACAGGTATACCAACAGCTCGCATTCTGCTGCAAACATTGGGGCTGACTTAGTGATTAGAATCATTAAAAAGGGCGTTTGCCGAAGCACATCGAGATTATCTTCAGTCACCGTCAACTCACTTCGCTGTGCCTTCCCAAGATGAGCCGCATTCTTCCGTGTCGCTACCTGAGCACGTGAGTAAAAAGATGAAGACTCTCCATGAAGATGGACCTCGTGTTTCATCGCCAAAGATTTCATCCAAGAAAGGACCTGTCACGTACGGGAAAGAACGAAAGTCCATCAGCAGTAGTCCTTTCTTACATCTTGTCGATACTCAGGCAGGGTATAACAGTCCCGCTCCACTATACGACACGGCTCTGGGACTAGAAGGCACCATGCGTGAGGGTTACATGCAGCACGACCCAATGGCTTTGTTCCCGGAGCCTTCAAGCACGATCCCGAATGCCACTCTTACTCAACAGCGTATGCTCGAGGGTGTGGTAGTGCAAGGCATGATTGGTCTGGACTCGGAAGCAGATGTCCCTCCGCATCAGCCATCCCCAGAAGCCTCGGTAGCATGGTCGGATATGATGAAGTTCTCACCTGGGGAGCAGTCTCAGTTATCCTCTCAGCGAGCCAAGGGTGATGCAGAGCCAGAAACCGTCCAACACTTTGAAGAACAGAACGAAGAACATCAAAAGTCGCAGCGCAGTCGCCGTGGCTCTTCAGTGCGTCTGCGCGGCAGCCCTTTGCGATACGAAGTAGCGCTTGAGAGCATTGATCCAAAAGATGTCATGCCACCACCGCAGCTCACACTTCCAAGCCAGGACTTTGCATTGCCATCAACTGCATCTGGAGCCTCCCAGTCAGACTCTCAAGGAAAGAACCAGAAGTCATCGTCGCAGGCAAAGAACAAAACTGGCCCGATCACTGGTTTCGAAGACGATCTTGCAGCTATCGGCCTCCCTATAGAACAATACAAACCCCGTCCAAGCCGTTCGAGATCACTTAGAGCCACCCTAGATGAGCCAATAGACTTCTCTGTGAGGCCTGAGAAAGCTGCCAAGGGTAGCAAACGGCGCAAAACCACCAACGTCGCTGCTACGACCTCTACGGCTGAATATATCACCACACCGGAGAAGGTGAAGCAGATTTGTGATATGGGCTTCACGCCTACTTCAACTGGTAGGGCTTTGAAGCAGAACAATGGTGACGTCACTGTAACTGTGGAGTGGCTGATCACTAACGGGCTGGGTGAAGATGAGCTCGCATCAAGCAACACGCCCAAACGAAAACCTGCGTCGAAGAAAGCGAACGCTGTTTCAGCTACGGTTATCGAGCCCCCGTCAGAGCCACAGATTCTGCCACCTCAAGAGCTTGTCGACGACAGCAAGCTGACTGCGGGTATCGAGACTCCTAGCAAGCCTGTAGCAACAATGGACACATGTGCTCCACCAAGCGAGATCAATCCTACAGGCGCAGTCCAGCAGAGAAGTCCCAAAGTACAGGTGGTCATACCGATGAAATCGCCCAATCCGAAAGTGGCGCTCAAGCCGGATCTGCCAGAACCATCAAATAAGAAGGCAAAACGAAGGAAGACCACATCGGACTTGCCTGAATCTGAGGCGACTCTAAACACTACAAGTATACCAGATGTGACCAAGGAGAGAAAGAAGGGTCGTGGTCGTTCCAAGAAATTGGTGGACACTGTTACGCCTGCTGAGCCGGTGGTCCCGAATGTACCAGAGGAACCGCAGCTCGGGTCTGAGATTCAGGCAGACACAGTTCTCCGAACAATCGAGCCAAACACGACGAAGCCAGTTCCATCCATTCCAGACGATGCGAAGGGCCTACCACTTGCACCCGTTGTCACCTCAAAAGACCCGCATTCGTCTCGTACACCTGAGCAAGCCATCAAACCATCAAGTCGCTCGCCTCTGAACAAGGGAAAGACGCCATACCGTGTAGGGCTGAGTAAACGCGCTCGGATTGCGCCTTTGTTGCGGATTGTGAAGAAGTGAATCATGGTTCCCTTTCCTCCCAGTCGTGAAGCACGGCGTACGTCATTGCAAATTTTAACGCGATAATTTAATAGACCGGACTGTGATACCCAAATTTATTGACGTTCAAATTCACCTAGAAAGAGCCCCGGGTGATGTATTGGCATGTTACAGCGCCCAAAGTACTCATCTGATCCCTAAACAAATACGACGCGGTAGCTTACTCGCAACAATTGTCGCCGAGGCACTATCGACTCGGACTGATGCGAGCGGCAACAAGGGCGGAAACGAAGCCTCCATATCTCTTGGCGCATGCTGCCAAGAGAGTCTTGTGGAAATGAAGGCTTTTAGGGGCACTCAGCACCGAATGATCGGATCAGGAACGCTCTGCGGGCGGGCCCAATGTTTGAGCGTGCGCTCAGCATCGACTGATCCTGCATCTTGGACACGAGCTGGTGCGGCCGAGAAGCTCCACTATCAATGACAGCACATTCCTCGTTCAGCTCGTGTTCTGCCTGAAGGCGCGTCATCACTATTACCTGAGCTTAACTTAACGGTTAATGACAACCGCAAAACAAAGATGTAACAATAGTGCCTGACAGGCGCCCATGCAGTCATATGTTTCGAGTCTGCACTTTTTGGGATGTGCGTACAAGAACTGGGGTGCATCCGCCGATAATCCTCGCTGTCAATCATCGATAGCCGAGACGACGTCGGGGGCCTCAACAACCTCTGCAGCACCAGCGTGGAAAACGGCATGGGGAAATTTGACCACGGCGTTGCCGAATGCCGCGAAGATACTACTCATCCTACTTGAAAACACGACTTTTTCCTGACAGTGCAAGTCCTTAGCGCAACGGGACACGAAAAGGAAGCGAGGAATTCGTTATTTTTGCTCCGCCGCCTTGTTATCTTGGCAATACCTACTGACTAGCTTCCTCCCTCTCCTATCACAATATATCACCCGTCTTATGATCGGTGGTGAACCGTTTGGGTAGACCAATGTTCCGGACGGTGAATTTACGGCTAATACCCGGATCTGCGACAACGGTCTGGCTTGACCAGCTACCAGGGAACAACGCAGCTCAGTTCATCCCCGTAGGATGTAGTTTCAAACCCCGAATTGTCTCCACTATAGCTGTTCGTATTGATGAGCGCCTTCAGGCGAGCGCTCTTGGCTGCTGAAAACAGTGGCTGGCTGCAGCGGGCCATTATCCTCCCATGCAGCGCCACCATCTTGTATCGAGAAAGTCGCAGCATGGCATTTTTAGTATAAGGGTTTGAGACAGTCCCTTTCTTGTTCTTCACTCGCTTTGCGTGTCGTTCTGCGCTACATACGCTGCCATTCGTTGTCACAATTTGTTTCGATTTTCTAATATTAGTCTTCTGACTACCACACTCGCTACCAAACTTCACCGTCGTTATTGAAGAATACCATTATTTAAATTTTAGTACTACTCGGTAAAGTTCCACAACAATGCGTTTCTCGGACATTTTCGCTGCCTCTCTGGTGGCGCCACTTGTTGCTGCCCATGGCGACGTCCAAGGAGCTCCAAAGCTCTTCGGTATGAAGAACCTCAGGGCCAGGAACCCGTTCGCTGGTCACTCGCACGTCGGCCACGCTGTAGATTCTAAGCTGCAGGCTCGCCAAGGCGGTGATGTTGATGGTCGATGTGGTCCTGAGGTCGGCGGTATTTCCTGCGACGACGGGTTTTGCTGCTCTACTGCGGGATACTGCGGTGTCGGAAAAGACTACTGCGCCGCCCCTGACTGTCTCATCGACTTCGGCCCGGCTTGCGATGCAAACAAGACTCCATACGGAGCATCCACCGCTAAGGATGCTCGGCCCCAGCTCGGAGACATCGAATATGGTGGTGTCGGTATTCGCGAGTGCTTAAACCCAAAGCAGGTCGCTATTACTTACGATGACGGTCCATACATCTACACCGATGCCGTACTGGAGCAGTTCAAGAAGTACAATGCTCGTGCTACTTTCTTCATCACCGGCAACAACCTTGGCAAGGGCTCCATTGACCAGAACTGGGGCGATGTCATCTCTAAGATGTACACCGAAGGTCATCAGATTGCCAGGTAAGGTCGCCAATGTCTGTACCAAAGGGTGTTTGCTTACCTACATTTAGTCACACTTGGTCTCACCAAAACCTCGACCTGATCTCCCATGAGCAAAGGATCGACCAGATGGTCAAGAATGAAATGGCTATCCGCAACATCATCGGCAAGTACCCGACCTACATGCGCCCTCCTTACTCTGCATGCGAAAGCGCAGAGTGCCAGGCGGACATGAAGGCTCTTGGATACGTCGTCACCTCTTTCGATCTCGACACCGACGACTATAACCAGCTTACGGGGGAGAAGATACAGGTCGCCAAGGACAACTTCAAGAAGGGTGTCGACACTGCCGGTGCTAACGGAGACGCGCTCTCCATCTCCCACGACATCCATGAGCTTACTGCTCTGAACCTCACTGGCTACATGCTCGACTACGTCTACAAGGCTGGCTGGACTGCCGTCACTGTTGGCGAGTGCATGAACGAGCCCGTTGAGAACTGGTACCGAGATAGTGCTCCGGGTGTCAAGCCTAGCGCTACCCCTTCATCCTCTGCGTCTGTCCCTACCCCCACTGGGCCTACCTCTATCGACGGAATGTGTGGTAGCGCGTCTGGTCAATCTTGCATTGGCTTCAACGGCCCAGCTGGTCTTAGCGAGTGCTGCTCACCCTCTGGATGGTGCGGTAAGTAAACCCCTGCACAAAGCACCCTGCGAACTTTTTGCTAATATTTTCAAGGTAACACTGACGCCTACTGCGGCACCGGTTGCAACCCTAAGTTCGGAAAGTGCGGTCCTCAACCATCCGCCGTCGCATCCACCACCTCTGCTGCTCCTCTTCCAACCATATCGCTCACAACCTCGACTGATGGTGACTGTGGTTACGCTGCGGGCAAGACTTGCAAGGGCTTCGCTCTTGATGGCGTCAAGTCGGAGTGCTGTTCGCAACACAACTACTGCGGTAGCTCTGAGGACTACTGCGGTCAGGGATGCAACCCGCTGTATGGAAACTGCGGGTCTTCTGCGTCCAGCTCCAGTGTTTCTGTCTCCGCTTCTGCTTCCGCCAGTGGTTCGGCTTCTGCTTCTCATCCTGAGTCGGCAAGCTTGTCTTCACATGTCGCATCGTCCACTTCCGTCAGCGCCTCCGCTTCTGTTAGCATGACTTCAGACGTTGCTTACGCGTCTACGTCTGCCTCTGCCTCCCACTCTGATGTCTCCGCCTCACAGTCTGCTTACTCGGTTACTGTGGTCTCTACATCTGCCTCTGCCTCCACCTCAGTCAGCACGCACGACGTCTCCGCAACCTCCGAATCTGAGACCTCATCGGCCTCAATCCACGTCTCCGCTTCCGAGACCGCGTCTACATCTGCCACGCCATCTGCCTCAATCTCCAAGTCCGATTCCGCCTCATCTGCGTACCCCACAACAACTGCCGACGTGCACTCGACCCACACTCCCAATGCCGCTTCCACCAGCACACCCATCGCCTCCACCCCAGCCTCTGGAGACAACTCCAACCCATCCGCCACTGCCACCTCCGTGTACAGCCAGAGCTCAACCATGTCCACCATCGTGCGCCCCAGCTCCACATCCTGCACCGACGACAATAAGACACCCACTCCTACTCCCACAGGCCCTCCAGTCAGCAAGGACGGCAAGTGCGGCTCGGCTAATGGCGGTCAGACATGTGCTGGCTACAAGGACCCCTTTGGCCAGAGCGTGCAGTGCTGCTGCAAGGAGAGCGGAAAGTGCTCGAATGACCCCTGGGCGTGTGGTGTTGGGTGCGATGCGAAGTTTGGAAAGTGTAATAAGTACTATGTTGTGATAAATGTT